>Ga0181519_10000154_pt1 | contig 61521 bp, 58 predicted proteins | sample PEATcosm2014_Bin_26_FD_121102 | JGI IMG/M metagenome (GOLD analysis project Ga0181519, IMG submission 121102) | Peatland microbial communities from MTU Mesocosm Facility, Houghton, MI, USA - PEATcosm2014_Bin02_10_metaG | ecosystem: Environmental > Terrestrial > Soil > Wetlands > Peat | place...
CCTTGTCCACAGCGCGGGTCGCCGCTTCGGGCCGGGGCGCCCAGCACTCGTCGTCCGCGCCGCCATGTTCCTCGGCAGCGCGCGCCGCGGGATCAGCCAGAAGCGGCAGCGCCTCGGCCAGCATCACCACGACCTCTTCCGGGATGACACGCCCGGCGCACAGCAAATCTTCGGCCATGGCCTCGCATTCCTGCGCGACACGCTGCCACAGCCCCGGCCCGGGCAGCGCAGCGTCCCGACCCGGGCGCCGCGGCCGGGCGGCGATCGGGGCGCCGAACGCGCCGGTCTTCGGCTGCTCGACCGGCAGATTGAGGTTTGTGAGACTCATGGCCGCGCTCCTCGCCTCCGGATGGCGATGCTGCTACCGCCGATCTGTTGTGTTCATCCCATACTACTCTCGCCGCGGTCAAGGTTGCATAGGCAAAAGCAGGTTTCGCCGCGCACCGGAATCGCCACGGCGTTGCGGCGCGGCCGAAGAAAAAGCTTGCGGGGCTCGTCGCGCCTGTGCATATTATGTTCTATGAAAAAATTTCTTCCGTTCCCTCCCGAAGATGCCGCACCGAACGGCAATCCTGCGCCCGGCAATCCCGCCGCAGATCGGAAGACGGCGCATGAGCGGATTCTGGGCCAGACCGACGCGGAGCGGATCGAGCAGCATATCGCGACCTTGCGCTGCTTCACCGAACTCGCGCTCCAAGCGGCGAAACGGCTGAACGATCGGGAAACCGAGCGGGCGGAGCGCATCGCCATGCACGCCGCGGAACACCGGATGGAAGGAACGCCGCCGGCCGAGGCGGAAGAATCCGCGGCCGAGACTTCGGCGGCGATCCATCGCCTATCCCGCACCGCAAGGCTCAATATCGCGCTGGAACAGAAGCTGGTCGAGGCGCTGCGCAACCCCGAGCCGAGCGGCAAGGCGCCGCGCGGCCGGCGCGACCAGGCCAAGCAAGCGGAACAAGAGGCGCATCTGGCCGCCCAGAAGGAAGCGGTGCGGGATTTCGTCGAAGAATGGGCGCCGACCGATCCGAATCTCGACCGCGAGCGGGTCGACGAGTTGCTGGCCGAGCTGCGCAACGGCCTCGATGCCGGCTGGCTCGACGAGCAGCTTCTGACCGAAGATGCGCGGAAGATCGGCTATCTCTTTATGTATGATCGCAAGATCGATCCGAATTATTGCAACTGGCCGGTCAAGGGTTCGGTGCAGTCGCCGGCCGTCGCCGCCGCCGAACCGGCGCGGACGCAGGACGCGAAACCGTCCGAGCCCGCCCCGCCCGCCGCCGGAGCGCAGGCGCCGTCGCGCGCGACGGCGCCGTCGACCGAAGAAACCGAGACGCCGGACGCCCCGCCCGACGGCACCGGCCCGCCGCGCTGAAGCTACGGCGCGACAGAAGGCTGGCGGTTCGCGGCGGTTCGATATATTGGGCAGCAAATGACCGACCATTCGCCTCTCGACCACAAGCTCGACCGCCTCGTCACCCGGCATGCGGAGCTCAGCGACATTCTCGCCGGCGCCGTCGATCCGGGCAGCTTCGCCAAGCTCTCGAAGGAATTCAGCGACCTCTCGCCGATCGTCGAGGGGGTCGGACGCTTGCGCGCCGCCCAGGACGAGATGGGCGAGCTGGCCCAGATGGTCGCGGACAACAGCGACCCGGAGATGAAGTCGCTGGCCGAGCAGGAATTCCTGGCGCTGAAGGAGCGCATTCCGGTGCTGGAGCGCGAGGTCCAGCTCATGCTGCTGCCCAAGGACGAGGCCGACGAGAAGAACGCCATTCTGGAAACCCGCGCCGGCACCGGCGGCGACGAGGCCGCCCTCTTCGCCGCCGATCTGTTCCAGATGTATCAGCGCTACGCGGCGCTGCATGGCTGGCGCTTCGAAGTAATGAGCATCTCGGAGACCGGCATCGGCGGCTATAAGGAGGCGACGGCGTCGATCACCGGGCGCGGCGTCTTCGCGCGGCTCAAATTCGAATCCGGCGTGCACCGGGTGCAGCGCGTGCCGACGACGGAGACGCAGGGCCGCATCCACACCTCGGCCGCGACCGTGGCCGTGCTGCCCGAGGCCGAGGAAGTCGATATCCAGATCGAGGACAAGGATCTGCGGATCGATGTCTACCGGTCGAGCGGCCCCGGCGGCCAGTCGGTCAACACGACCGACAGCGCCGTGCGCATCACCCATCTGCCGACCGGCCTCGTCGTCATCCAGCAGGACGAGAAATCGCAGCACAAGAACAAGGCCAAGGCGCTCAAGGTGCTGCGCGCGCGGCTCTACGACATGGAACGCCAGGCGCTCGACGATGCGCGCGCCGCCGATCGGCGGGCGCAGGTCGGCAGCGGCGACCGGTCCGAGCGCATCCGGACCTATAATTTCCCGCAAGACCGGGTGACCGATCACCGCATCAAGCTGTCTCTCAACAACATCGAAAAGGTGATGTCCGGCGAAGCGCTGGACGAGATCATCGAGGCGCTGATCGCCGAGGACCAGGCGGCGAAGCTCGCGGAGATCCAGTGACCGAGCCGACGATCGGCGCGGTGCTGGCGGACGCGTCCCGGCGCCTGGCCGCAGCCGGCATCGAGGCGCCGCAGCGCGAGGCGCGGCTGCTGCTCGGCCGGGCATCCGGGCTCGGCGCGACGGCGCTGATCGGCTGGCCCGAGCGTCCGGTCGCAGCCGAGGCGGTCCGGCGCTTCGAACAGGTCCTCGCCCGGCGGCTGGCGCATGAGCCGATCGCCAAGATTTTGGGCAGGCGCGAATTCTGGAGCCTCGATTTCGCCGTGACCGCCGATACGCTCGATCCGCGCCCCGACACCGAGACTCTGGTCGCAGCCGTCCTGGCTGAGATCCCCGATCGCCGGGCACCCTTGCGCATCGCCGATCTCGGCACCGGCACCGGCTGCATCCTGCTCGCCCTGCTGAGCGAGCTGCCGGCGGCCTGGGGCGTCGGCATCGACCGCTCGGCCGCGGCGGCGCGAGTCGCAGCCGGCAATGCCGCGGCGCTGGGCTTCGGCCGCCGCGCCGGAGTCGCGGTCGGCGATTGGGCCGCCGCCCTCGCCGCTTGTTTCGATATCGTCGTGTCGAACCCGCCCTATATCGCCAGCGCCGCGATCGCCGGGTTGGCGCCCGAGGTCCGCGATTACGACCCTCGGGCGGCGCTCGATGGCGGCGCCGACGGGTTCGACGCCTATCGGCGCCTGGCGCCGGACTGCGCGCGCCTGCTGCGCCCGGGCGGGCTCGCCGCCTTCGAAGTGGGCGCCGGCCAGGCCGGATCGGTCGCGGCGCTCTGCCATGCGGCGGGCCTCTCACTGCTCGGGATCCGCGCCGATCTGGCCGGCATCGACCGCGTCGTCCTGGCCCGCAACCTTGGTCCGCCAAAATAATGGTTGGAAAGCGCGCAGGCTGCGTCTAGGGTCCCGCGCATAGGGCAATTCGACTGGTTGTTTGGTGCCTCGTCGCCGTCAACCTGACCCCTGGACCCGGGCTCGTCCATTGGGACGCGCGACAGATCGGGGTCGGCCCTTTTCAAGGCAGAAATATTTTCGCCACTAGCCGTACCAAGGTGCCATGAGATCAGGTCCCAACAAGCGGTCGCGCGGCCGGAACAATTCGAATCCGAACAATCCGAACCCGCAACAGCACAATGGCGGCCGCCCGCGCGTGCCGCACCGTTCGCAGACCTTCGACAGCAATGGACCGGGGATCAAGATCCGCGGCAATGCCTATCAGGTCTTCGAACGATACGTCGCCCTCGCGCGCGAAGCCGTGTCCTCCGGCGACCGCATCGCCGCCGAGAATTTCTACCAGCACGCCGAGCATTATTTCCGCATCATGAATGCGAATGGCGACAATCCGGCGCAGAACATGAACCGGCCGACCACGCCGGCCGATCAGGATGTCGACCAGGGCGATGCGGAAGTCGACATGCAGCAGCAGCCGATGATCAGTGAGCAGGAGGCGCCGACCGGCGCTTAGAGCGTGAAGATTTCGCGCCGCAGGCCCGGATTGCGCCGTCAGCCGATGCGGTAATGGTAGCGGTAGAGTTCGCGATAGCCGAGGCCCTCGTAAAGCCGTTCCGCCGGCGCGTTACCGGCAACGACGAAGAGTTGGCCGGCCGCGGCGCCCTGGCGCCTGGCCCAGACGCCGACGGCACCGATCAGCGCCCGCATCAAGCCGTGCCCGCGCCGATCCGGATGCGTCGCGACGGAGTGGAGCGTGAACCAGGCGCCGGTGACCACACCGAGCAGGACGGCGACCGCATCGCCGCCGTCATGGAGCGCGGCATAGGCCGTCGGCGCGGCGATCGCGGCCAGGATGCGCTCGCGGGCCGGCCGTTCGACGGGTGCGATCGGCTGGATCCGGTCGATCGCGGCCAGCCAGGCGGCGCTCAGGCAGGGATCAATCGACAGGCGCAGCTCAGGTGGGATCGAGGGCTGCGGCAAAGTGTCTAGTTCAGGCCGGACCATCACGCGCGACGGTTCGACGAGGCGGTAGTCAAGTGCGGCGAGCCGGCGGTCGAACGCCTCGACATCGACGAGCGGCGTCAGGCGGAAGATCGGCGGCCGGCCGCGCTTGCGATAGGCGGCGGCGACGGCGCGGATCAGGTCGTCCGGGTCATCGGCGCCCGGACAAAGCGGGTTCGCCGAATTCGCACGCTTGGTGTGGCCGCCGCCGAAACGGACCAGCCAGCCCCGTTCGTAGAGGTGCTGCGGGGCCGGCCAGGACGAGAACCCCGCCTCTTCGATCCGCCGGATCTGGTCCATGATATCTCCCACGAATCGTGGCGCCGTCGATAACTTGATCTTTGCCGGAACCGACCGGATCTATGTTATAGGGCTGGCCTTGCCGCCGACAATCGTAGGGCGGGGGGAATAGGTCGGCGCGGCGGCCGTTGTCGGTCCGTCGGCGCGATCGTGCGAATTCGGCGGCCCCGGATGTCGGGGGCCGGGTCAGGATCAGGATAAGTACGGAGCCATAGACGTCGTGATCCAAGCCCCTAATCGCCCTGCCCGGAAGAGCGCATGACGGCTGTCGATCTCGGCCGCGTTTCGACGCGCCGCCGCCGCATCGTCGTCGGCTGGGACGGCGCGGCGCTGGTCTTTCTCGCCTTGCTGCTGCTGCTCGTGGTCTTCACCTTCCACGATTACGGCGTGACCTGGGATGAGGACGTCCATAATTGGTACGGCGTCTTCGTGCTTGACTACTATTTGTCCGCCTTCGTCGACAGCCGGGCCCTGCATTGGCAGGATTTGATCAATTACGGCGCCGCCTTCGACATGACGGCCGCGCTGATCAACCGCATCTCGCCCTTCGGCACCTATGAGACGCGGCATCTGCTGAACGGGCTGACCGGCATATTGGGCCTGGTCGGCGTGTGGAAAGCTGGACGCTTCCTGGCCGGGCCGCGCGCCGCGCTGTTTGCCGCCGTATTGCTGGCCACCATCCCCAACTACTACGGTCAGATGTACAACAACCCGAAGGACATTCCCTTCGCGGTGGGCTACATCTGGGCGCTCTACTATCTGTGCCGGATCGCCGCCGTGCTGCCGCGGCCGCCCCTGTCGCTGGTCGCGAAGCTCGGCATCGCCATCGGCATGTCGCTGGGCGTGCGCGTCGGCGGGCTGCTGCTGATCGCCTATGCCGGGCTGATCGGAGTCGCCTTCTGCCTGTGGCGCAGCGTCGAGACGCGCCGCCCCCTCGGCGCCTTGGCCGAGACCTGGACCGGCACCTGGCGGGGCTTCCTGCCCATGCTGGCCGTGGCCTATCCGGTCATGCTGCTGTTCTGGCCCTGGGCACAGCAGGATCCGATCGACCATCCGCTGTCGGCGCTCGCGACCTTCAGTCACGAGACCTTCCCGTGGAACACCTTGTTCGCCGGTCAGTATTTCCCGGCGACCGACCTGCCGTGGGAGTACCTGCCGACCCATATCGCGCTGGCGCTACCGGAATTGACGATGCTGCTGGCGCTGGCCGCACTGCCCGCGGCGCTCGTGCCCTTGTGGCGCCGGCCGGACCGGGTGCGCGCGCTGCAGAGCCTGGTCATCGCCACGGCGACGCTGTTCCCGGTGTGCTACGCGGTGGCGATCCAGGCCGTGCTGTTCGACGGGATGCGGCATTTCATCTTCGTCCTGCCGCCGATCGCACTGGTCGCGGGCCTCGTCGCCGACCGGCTGTTCGAAAGGCTGCGGCATTTCCGCTACCGCGCGGCGCTGCTCGCCGTGCTCGGTCTCTACGGCATCGGCCACGTCACGATCATGGTGCTGCTGCACCCCGACGAATATGTCTATTACAACGGCTTCATCGGCGGCGTGAAAGGTGCGGAACAACTGTTCAAGACCGATTATTGGGCGAACTCCTACGCCGAAGCGGTCAAGGGCCTGACCAATTACCTGGAAACCGAATACGGCGCCGAATTCGAGGACCACGATTTCACCGTGGCAGTGTGCGGCCCGCCGATCTCGGCCGGGTACTTCTTCCCCGACAATCTGGTCTACACCAAGGATCGGGCGCATGCGGATTTCTTCATCGCCTTCACCAAGGACAATTGCGACAAATCGCTGCCCGGGCAGGAGGTCTATCGCGTCGAGCGGATGGGCGCATTGCTGTCGGTCGTGCTTGACCGCCGCGACTATATCGACGGCCGCCAGAGCGACCCGGCCAAGCCCACACCCTCGACCAGCGCGCCGTAACGACCGATGGACCGCGCCGAATATCTGAAGATGGACGACGTCGAGGAGCGCATGTGGTGGTATCGCGGCTGCCACGCCAATCTCCTGGCATTCTATCGCCGGCAGGCGACACCTGCGGCGGCGTCTCTGCCCCTGCTCGACGCCGGCTGCGGCACCGGCGGCTTCCTGCGCAAGCTGGGGGCGGCGCTGCCCGGGAATCTTCTGGTCGGGCTCGACATCGAGCCGATCGCGATCGGCCTGGCTCGCCAGAAAGGCACGGCTTCGGTCTGCGTCGGCTCGATCGAGCGCCTGCCTTTCGCCAGCAACTCGCTGGCCGCCGTCTTCAGCGCCGATGTGCTCTATCACCGCGGCGTCGATGAGCGTCAGGCGGTCGCAGAGCTGCATCGCTGCATCGCGCCCGGCGGGGTGTTGGTGCTGAACCTGCCGGCCTATGATTGGCTGATGTCGGCTCATGACCGCGCCGTCCATTCGGCGCGCCGCTATACGAGGACGCGACTCGACGCGCTGCTCCGCGAGGCCGGCTTCGCGCGGATCACGACCAGCTACTGGAACACGCTGCTGTTTCCGCTCATGGTGCTGCGCCGGAAGCTGTTCACCACCAACCGGACGACGAGCGACGTCATGATCTATCCCGCCCCGATCGAAGCGCTGTTCCGCGCCGCCATGCGCCTCGAAACCTGGGCGCTGGCCCGGGGTTGGCGGTTGCCTTTCGGCGGCTCCGTCATCGCGGCGGCGGTGAAGCATGGCTGAACGGCCGACCAGCGTGCCGGGCCCGGCGCTCAGCATCGTCATCCCGGTCTATAACGGCGCGGCCACGATCGGCACGCTGGTCGCGGCCCTCGAAGGCCTCGACGTGCCGGGCGGTCTCGAGATCGTCCTGGTCGTCGACGGCAGCCCGGACAACAGCCTCGCAGTCTGCCGCGCCTTGCTCGCCACGGCCAAAGTTCCGATCACGCTGGTCGATCTGGCGCGCAATTTCGGCGAGCACAACGCCGTGATGGCCGGACTGCACGAGGCGCGCGGCCTCCATATCATCACCATGGATGACGATCTGCAGAACCCGCCCTCCGAGATCCTTAAGCTCTACGACTGCGCGCGGCGCAGCGGCGCCGATGTCGTCTACACCTATTACGCCGAGAAGCGCCACGCCTCGTGGCGCAATTGGGGCAGCCGCTTCACCAATTGGGTGGCCGACATCCTGCTCGACAAGCCGCGCGGTCTGTACCTTTCGAGCTTCCGCTGCATGAACGCCTTCCTCGTCGAACAGGTGATCAAATATGACGGCCCCTTCGCTTATGTCGACGGGCTGATCCTGCAGGCGACGCAGTCGATCGAGCGGATCGAGGTGGCGCACCTGCCGCGCGCCGAGGGCCGCAGCAACTACACGCTGCGGCGGCTGATCCGGCTGTGGATGAACATGTTCCTGAACTTCTCGGTCATGCCGTTGCGGATCGCGACCCTGGCCGGCGTGCTGTTCAGCCTGCTCGGCGGTCTCGTCGCCATCGCCGTCGTGATCGAGGCGCTGTTCTTCTATACGCCGCGCGGTTGGGGCTCGATGATGGCGGCGGTCCTGCTGCTGTCGGGTGTCCAACTGTCGATCCTCGGCATCGCCGGCGAATATCTCGGCCGGCTGTTCCTGACCGCAAACCGCAAACCGCAATTCATCGTGCGGCGGCGCGAAGCCGCGGAGACCGCCGACACGCGCCGCGCGAAACGGGCCTGACCCCGCGGCAATTCTGCAACCCAGCCCCGGCACTCATTCCCCTGCCCGCCTGGCTGCGGCTCGGGCAGGGTCGGGGGTCATTCGACCGACCGAGAGCAAGCGCAGGAACCGCCGGGCGATGTCCATTCTAAAGGCGCTGGCCCAGGGGCCGATCCGGACGATCTGGTTCGGCCAGGTGCTGGCCGCCACAGGCGGTGAATTCTATACGGTCGCGATCGTCTGGGTGTCCGTCGACCTGATCGGCAGCAATGCCGGCTACCTGGCGGCCCTGCAATCGGGCTCCTATCTCTTCGGCAGCCTCTTCGCCGGGATCGTGACCGACCGCTGGACCCACGGCCGGACCATGATCGCGGCAGATCTCCTGCGCGTCGCCCTGATCGCAACCTTGCCGGCCGCGCAGGCCTTCGGCGTGCTTTCGTTGTGGCTCCTGCTGTTCGTCGCCGCCGCAGCTTCGGTCGTAAGCGCCGCATTCGATCCGGCGCTGCTGGCCAGCGTTCCGGTATTGGCACCGGACCAGGCGGTACGGCGCGGGACCAACGGGTTGTTCGATGCGACACGGCGCCTGGCACGGATCATCGGCCCCGGCCTGATCGCGGTGCTGAACGGCCTCCTGCCCGTCATCCATTTCTTCACGGTGACCGCCGCAGCGTTTCTCGTATCAGCCGCGGCGGTCTTCGCCGCCACGCGCCGCTTGGCGGAAGCCCCGCCGCGCGGCCATGGGCACGGGATCCTCGACAGCCTCACCGTCGGGTTCCGCGCCTTGCGCGGCCAACCGGTCATCGTCTACGGACTGATCAGCAGCGTCATCGTCAACGGCGGCTGGGGCATCGGCGTGATCCTGGGGCTGGCCTTGCTGACACGCGAGACCGAGGCAGATCCGCTCACCGCCTACGGCTTGGTGATCAGCGCCTATGGCGTCGGCAACGTCCTCGCCAATATCGTGCTGTCCGGGCTCCGGCCGAGCCGCCCCGCTTGGCGCCTGACTTTCGGCCGGGCCCTTTTCGGCTTTGGCCTGATGGGCATGGCCGTGTCGCCCGATCTGCACACGCTGATGCTGGTCGCCGCGGTCACCGCGATCAACGGGCCGCTCTGCGACCTGACTTTGCTGGATCTGCTGCAAAGCGGCTTTCCGCCGCACCTCCTGGCGCCCGTTTTCCGGGTACAAAGCGCGCTTGCCGTCGGCGGCATCCTGATCGCCTTCCTGCTCGCGCCCACCCTGTTCCAGCTTTTCACCGTGCGCGAGGTGATCTTCGGCAGCGGCGCGCTTTCGGTCCTGCCCGCCGTGGTCGGCCTCTTCTACTTCGCGCGGCGCCGGTCTGCCGTCCAGCGCAGCCGGCCGGCTCATCCGTGAGCAGATGCTCACGCCGTAACCGCTGCCCGGACCCCGGCGATCACCGCTCCAACGGCCGCGTCATCGAGCTGCGGATACATCGGCAGGCTCAGCACTTCGCGCGCGACGCGCTCTGTCACCGCAAGGCCGGACGGCCCGGTCAGCAGCCTGCCGGCATAAGCCGGCTGAAGATGCACCGGGACCGGGTAATGGATATTGGTGCCGATGCCGAGCGCCTTCAGCCGCTCCTGCAGCAGCCCGCGCTCCGCGCTGCGGATGACATATTGGTGCCACACCGCCGTAGCGCCCGGGCGCCGATACGGCAGCGCGATCGGCAACCCGGCCAGGCCGTGGTCGTAGGCGGCGGCGATCTCCGCGCGCCGCATATTCTCCCTTGCCAGATGCGGCAGGCGAACGCGCAGGATCGCAGCCTGCAATTCATCGAGACGGCTGTTCATGCCGACCACGTCGCTGACATAGCGATCGCGCCAACCATATTGGCGCAGCTCGCGCAGGCGCCGGGCGAGTTCGGCATCGCCGGTCGCGACCGCACCGCCATCGCCGAAGGCGCCAAGGTTCTTGGTCGGATAGAAGCTGAAGCTGGCGGCATCGCCGAAACTGCCGAGCGGCTTGCCGTCGAGCGTGGCGCCTTGCGATTGGGCGCAGTCTTCAATGACCTTGGCGCCGTGTCGCCGCGCGCTCGCGAGGATCGGCGCCAGATCGGCGGCCTGGCCGTAGAGATGCACCGGGATGACCGCCGCGATCCTCGGCACCGCGGCGAAACAGCGCTCGAGTTCAGCCGCGTCGAGCGTACAGCCCGCCTCCTCGACATCCACCAGCACCGCTTCGGCCCCGGCCAGCTCGATCGCCGCCACTGTCGCGACCGCCGTGTGGGCGACGGTCGCGACCCGATCGCCCGGCCCGACGCCGAGCGCCCGCAGCGCCAGGATCAGGGCGTCTGTGCCGTTGGCCACGCCCACCGCATGGCCCAGCCCCTGCGCCGCCGCGTACTCGGCCTCGAAGCTGGCGACTTCCTGGCCGAGTATGTACCAGCCGCCCTCCAGCACGCGGGCCATGGCTGCGTCGATCTCGGGTTTCAAGGCGCGATAGCCCGCGCCGGGATCCATTTGCGGGATCACCATGGGTCGTAAATTTCCTTGTGCCGTCGTGAAGCCGGGTCGGTCAGGCGTAGGCCGCGAAATGCGCTCGATAGTAGTCGATCGAACGGCGCAACCCGTCATCCAGATCGACGCATGGCGCCCAGCCCGTCACGCTTCGAAAACGCCTGTCATCCGCCCAATATTCCCCGATATCGATGCGCTTGCGCTCGGCGGGGAACTGCTTCCGCTCGAAACCGCCGGCACCGGCCAGCGCCACCAGCATTTCAGCGAGTTCGATCAGCTTGATCGGCGGCGAGCCGCCGATATTGAACACCTGGCCGATCGCGGCCGGCACGGACGCCGCCGCCAGGAACGCGTCAACGACATCGTCGACATAGGCGAGGTCGCGGCGCTGCTCGCCGCCCCAGATCTCGAAACTGCCGCCTTCAAGGACGCGGCGCAGCCAGATGCCGACAAAGGTCTGCCGCTCGTCGCGGATCCTCATGCGCGGTCCGTAAGTATTGGTGAGGCGCAAGGCCACCGTCTGCAGCCCGTACACCCGATGATACAGCAGATGGTAGGTCTCGCCCGCGATCTTGTTGATGCCGTTGACATCGACCGGGCGCAGCGGATGGTCCTCGTCGACCGGCAGGCGGTCGGGTTTGCCGTAGATCTGCCGGGTCGAAGCATAGACGATCCGAACCGACGGGTTGAGCGCGCGGCATGTCTCGAGCAATCCCAACTGGGCCGCGGCATTGATGTCGAGATCGGTGAACGGATCCTGCATCGAGGCCAGATGGCCGATCTGCCCTGCCAGATTAAAGATGACATCTTGCCCCGGAACGAGCACGCGCAGCGCCTGACGGTCACGCAGATCCGCGATATTGACACGAAGTCGGTCGCCGAAACCGGCAATATTGGCCATGTTGCCGCCGTAGTCAGGCATGAGGTTATCAAGGATGACGACCTCGGCGCCCTCCGCGGCCAAGCGCAGCGCCAGGTTCGAGCCGATGAAGCCGAGCCCGCCGGTGACCATCACCCTGGACCCGGCATAGGAATTGCGGGGCGGGAAATTCGGCATGTCGCCGTTCTTGGCCATTGTTTCGAATTCGCTCGTCGGAATCGGGGCGGGTGCCAGCTTCGGGGTTGGGTACACTAATGGTGAAGATGATGCGAGGAAAGGATGAAGTGCCGGCGCGAGGCATCGCGCCTGGCATCCCGCCAGGACTTACGAGAAAGACTCGACTCCGGCGGCCAAGCACGGCAGTTTCCGGCATGCTATCGCAGTAGGGGCCATGCCGTCCCGGCAATGGGGCGGCGCGGATGCGAAAGCAGTCGAATTCGGACAAAAATGACCGGGGCAGCGCAGAAGATATTGCGCGAAACCCGGGACATGATACCGTATGTGGTAGGTGCGCGCTTTGGCATATACATTATTCGGTGGGGATTCGATGGATAACATCTGGACGCAAGAGCGTATCGATGCGCTTGCCAAGCTGTGGGCGGACGGTCTGTCGACGGCGGAGATCGGGCGCCGTCTGGGCATCACCAAGAATTCTGTCGTCGGCAAGGCGCATCGCCTGGCCCTCGCACCTCGTCCATCGCCGGTCAAGCTGACCGGCCGGCCGCGGCAAAAGCCGGCGCCGAAAGTGGTCGAGATGACCGGCCCGACCTGCTCCTGGCCGCACGGCCATCCGGGCGAGAAAGGCTTCCATTTCTGCGGCGCGCGGGCGATGACCGGCAAGCCGTATTGCCCCGAGCACGCCGCCGTCGCCTATGTCCGGCCGAAGGGGCACAGCTCATCAAACGCGGCCTGACCTGCGCGGCCTGAGCCCAAGTAGCCAATGGCCGCGGAGCCTCGTCGCCCCGCGGCCGTTGTTGTCGGCGGGCTACATTCATCAGTAGAATTTCAATAGATCTTCGCGCCCGGGCTTGTCCCGGGTTCTTTTTTGATGATCTCTTAAAAATAAACCGATCAACCTCCGGCTCGGTTGGCCATATACATGCGTCTATATGACGATCTATACTTGCGTCAGCGAGATTGGACTGGCCAATCGACCGACGAATTTGGACTCGACAGACAATACTTCATCGTCTTTTTACAAATTGAGCAATTAATCAGCGCTCGATGACTTCCGGCCAGGCGCCGTGTGCGCAGGACCGGTAGTTCAACGCAAACCGACGCCCGATGATAAGAACCTTCGCCGACCGAAGCCGCCGCAGGGACAGAGTTCCACGCTACGGCCGCGGTGCGGCTTCAAGGGATGCGAAAGAGAAGTCGCCCGACATGCCGATGAATATTCTTCTGCTCGACGACAGCAAAGTCGCGCGGATGCAGGCCCGCCGCGTTATCGCCGATGCATTGCCCGACGCGGCATTGGCGGACACTGACAATCTCACCCGGTTTTTCGAACTGGTCGAGGAAATCGCCTTCGATCTGGTTCTGATCGACTACAATATGCCGGAGGAGAACGGCCTGAGCGTCGCGGCGCGGCTGCAGGCGCGCCATCCGCATCTGCCCATGGCGTTGCTGACGGCAAATATTCAGGAGGCCGTCATCCAGCGCGCCCACGCCATGGGGCTCCAATTCCTGGCCAAGCCGCTGCGCCGGGACGCAATCCTTGCCGCCCTCGCCGCACGGTCTCCAGCGCCATGATGATGCCGCATCTCTCTGCGCTGGAGATCGACGCCGTCACCGAAATCATGAATGTCGGCGTCGGCCGGGCGGCCGCGTCACTCAGCCTCATGGTCGCGGAAGAGATCCAGCTCTCCGTGCCGCATGCCCAAGTGCTCTACGGCGCCGACGCATCGGCGCATCTCGGCAGCACCGCCAACCGGATGGTCGCGGTCCGCGAGGATTTCCGCGGCGGCATCGCCGGGTCCGCCGCCCTGCTCTTCCCCAAGGCCCGCAGCCTCGATTTGGTCCGCATGGTGCTGGATGAGGAATTGACGCCGGAAGAAGTGTCGGAACTCGAACAGGAGGCCCTGGTCGAGATCGGCAACATCATCCTCAATGGCTGCCTGTCGAGCGTCGCCGATGCGCTGACCGGCGAGATCGAGACGTCGATCCCCGTGCTGCTGCGCACCGATCTGGCGTCGATCCTGCCGCCGACCCCCGATCACGAAACGATGCTGCTCGTCCTGACCATCAATTTCCTGATCCGGTCGCATGACATTGAAGGTCAGATTGTGTTCCTGATGGATATGCAAGCGGCTGACGCGTTCCAGAAGATGGTTGCCCGTTATGTCGAGTCGCTGTCTTGAGGCCGGCGGCATGACCGGAGGTCCGGAGCCGCATCTAGCCAACCTCGTCGAATTCGTCGATATCGGCATCGTGCTGCTCGACGCGGAGCGCCGCGTCACGGTCTGGAACGACTGGCTGGCGCGGCATTCCGGCATAGCGGCGGCGGCACTGCTCGGCCGCGACCTGTTCGACGCCTTCCCCGGCTTGCGCGGGAGCCGGCTCGAAGACGTCACGTTTGCGGCACTGCGTTCCGCGCAATCTGCCGTGCTGTCGCGCCAGCTCAATCCGCGTCTGCTGCCGCTGCGCCACCCGGGCGGCGATCCGATCGTGCAATCCGCAGTGGTCCGGCCGATACTGCAGGGCGGCCGGCCGCACTGTCTGATCCAGATTCGCGACGAATCCGCGTCGGCCCATCGCGAAAGACTGCTGCGCGAAAACCAGCGGGCGCTGGGTCGCGCCCGCGTCGAGGCCGAGCAGGCGAATGTGGCGAAAAGCGATTTCCTGGCCAATATGAGCCACGAGATCCGCACCCCGCTGAACGGCATCCTCGGGATGGCCGGGCTGCTGCTGGCCGGCTCGCGCCTCGATGAAAAGCAACGGCGCCATGCCGAGGCGATCCGCGATTCGGGCGCGCACCTCCTGGAAATTCTCAACGACGTGCTGGATATCTCGAAGCTGGAAGCCGGCCGCGTCGAGTTGGAATCGGTGGAATTCGATCTCGAAAGCCTGGTTGACGATGTGGTCGAGCTCTGCGCCGCCACGGCGGTCGGCAAGGATTTGCGGGTCGGCGCGCTCGTCCATCCCTCGGCCCGATTCCGGTTCCGCGGCGATGGCGCGAAGCTGCGCCAGGTGCTCGTCAACCTGGTTGGCGATGCCGTGAAATTCACCGCCGCCGGCAGGGTCGCCGTCGAATGTGCCGGCATCCCGGAGGATTCGCCTGCGGCCGGATCGGGCACGAAGCTGCTCCGGATCGAGGTGCGCGACACCGGCATCGGCATTCCGGACGGCGTGCGCCCGCGCTTGTTCCAGAAATTCAGCCAGGCCGACAGTTCGATCACCCGGCGCTTCGGCGGCACCGGCCTCGGTCTTGCGATCTCGCGTCAGTTGGTCGAAATGATGGGCGGCACCATCGATGTGGCGAGCGGGCCTTGCGGCTCGCGCTTCTGGTTCACCCTACGGCTCGAGCCGCTCGGCCCGGCCGATGCGATCATGCCGGCACTGGCCGGCAAGACCATATTCGTCGGCGCCGACGACGCCTTCGAGCGCGAGATCTATCGGACCCGCCTCGAAGCCTGGGGCCTGACCGTGCTGACCGCGGTCCCCAGCAGCGAGGCGATCGGCGGAGTCGATGGCGTCCTGGTCGATGCCGACTACCGAGCCACAGACTTGCCGGCGAACTTCACCGGTCCGGTATTGCACATCGCGTCGAGCGCAGCGGCGGAAGACGACGCCGTCGTTCTGACCAGGCCGGTGAAGAGCCGGACCCTGCGCGATGCGCTTGGCGCCTCGTTCCGCGGGTTCACGGCGCCGGCATTGGCCGCCGCGCGGCACGGCAGGCGGGGCGGCGGACGCCACGTATTGCTGGTCGAAGATAACGAGATCAACCGCGCGCTCGCACGCACGCTGCTGGAGGATGCCGGCCATCGGGTCGACGAAGCGATGAACGGGACGGAAGCCGTCCAATGCATCGGTACAACGTGCTACGACGTCGTGCTGATGGACATACAGATGCCGGTGATGGACGGGCTCGAAGCGACGAAGCTGGTGCGCGCGCTGCCCGGTCCGAACGGCCGCGTCCCCATCATCGCCATGACCGCGAATGCGATGCGCGGGGCACGAGAGACCTACCTGGCTGGCGGCATGGATGGCTATATCTCGAAGCCGATCGCCCTCGACACGGTGCTGGACCTGATCGACCGGCTGAGCGCGCCAACGATAGAAACGTACTCAGGTCCGGCCACTACTTGAGCCGCCCCGCCGCGGCAATATCGGCCGGCCCCCGGCGCATCGCACGCAGCCCGGCAAGAATGCGCTCGGCCAGACGACCGGCGAAACGCGTTGCCGGTTCGTCGACCGCCCAGGCGAAGCCATAGGCCGCCGCCAGCACGGCCGGCAGGGTCGGCACGAATGCGAGCGCGACCGCCGGCAGATAGCCGACCGCCGGCGCCAGAAGCAGCACCAGCCAGGTCGGCAGCGCCGCAAGCACGGCAAAATGAATGAGATAGAGCCCGTACGAGACCCGGCCGAGAAAGCGGAACACGGCGCGATCGAATCCCGCGCGCACGCCCGGCGGCGCGAAATGCGTGGCAGCCAGCAGGCAGACGGCGCCGAGGCTGTGGTGGAATACAATCGGCAGTGCATCGCCCGGCGTCGGCAGAAAGCGCCAGAAGCCGTGCTCGGCACCGAAATATGGGTATGAGCCGAGCGCCAGGCCGATCACCGCCAAAACCGCGGCCACCCATCTCCTTCCGGCCGGCGGGGCCGGGAGCGAGGCCAGTGCAAGGCCGAGCGGGAAGGCCAGGTAATAGCTGTCGTACAGGAAAATCGCCGCGGCGCCGTAGCCAAGCCAGCGGTCGCGGCGGCGGCGGAACACCGCCAGCAGGAAGAACACGAGGAACGAACCGAAAAACTCGATCCGGATTGTCCAGAGCACCGGGTTGAGGCTGATGTCGCCAGCGAAGAAGGTGCCGAAACTGCCTTCGGCGACCGCGTAGCAGAACGACCGCGGCACCGCGAAATAATCCGGCATGATGGCGCCGGTCAGCGGACGGACGTCGCCGTAATGGAACGCCCCTGCCGTCAGCAGCCCCCAGGTGAACAGCACCGAGCCCAGTACCGGCAGCATCAGCCGGGGGAACCGCTTGACCGCCGCGAACCAGATCCTCTCCGGATCGCCTGTCGCCAGAAAACCATGGCCCAGCACATAGCCGCTCAGCACGAAAAACAGGCAGACGGCGAAATTCGGGTTCAGCAGCACGTTCGCCGGCGAGGTCTCGAAAACGCGCTCGCCCACGCCCCAACTCTTCGCGGCCTCCCCCTCATAGACCGCGGGCAGGAAGATTTGCAGATAGTGGCTGAGGCACACGATGAGCGCCGCCACTCCTCGCATCCCTTCGACATAGCCCAGCTTCCGCGGCATCGCGATGCATTCTCCTGGTCGGGCGGCCTCGCCGACCGTGGCGAGCGGCTCGCCGCCGCCCCTAATGCATGAGCCGGTGCATCGCCCGATCCAGCCCCTCCAAGGTCAGCGGGAACATGCGGTGTTCCATCAACTGATCGATCAGGCCGATCGTCGTCGTCCCGCCCCAATGCTTCTCGGGCACCGGGTTGAGCCACACGGCGTGCGGATAATTCGCCACCAGCCGGCGCAGCCAGACCTGGCCGGGTTCGGCATTCCAGCTGTCGATGGCACCGCCGGCCTGGTTCAGCTCATAGGGGCTCATGCTGGCGTCGCCGACGAAAATCAGTTTCCAGGTCTGGTCGAAGGTGTGGAGGATGTCGACCACCGGCATGCGCGCCGACGGCTGGAAACGCGCATCCTTCCACATCATGTCGTAGGGGCAATTGTGGAAGTAGAAATACTGCAGATGCTTGAACTCGGCCTTGGTTGCCGAGAACAGCTCCTCGCACAACTTGACGTGATCGTCCATCGAACCGCCGATATCGAGGCAGAGCAGCACTTTCACCGAATTATGCCGCTCCGGCACCATTTTGAGGTCGAGATAACCGGCGTTCCTCGCCGTAGCGCCGATCGTGCCGGGCAGGTCGAGTTCGTCTGCGGCACCCTCCCGCGCGAAACGGCGCAGCCGCCGCAAGGCGACCTTGATATTGCGCGTGCCGATTTCGACGTCGCCAGCGAGATTCTTGAATTCGCGCTTGTCCCAGACCTTCACGGCGCGGCGGTGGCGACTTTCGTTCTGGCCGATACGCACGCCTTCGGGATTGTAGCCATAGGCGCCGAAGGGCGAAGTGCCGGCCGTGCCGACCCATTTCGAGCCGCCCTGGTGCCGGCCCTTCTGTTCCTCAAGGCGCTGCTTCAGCGTCTCCATGAGCTTGTCCCAGCCGCCCAGCGCCTCGATCTGCGCCTTTTCCTCATCCGTCAGCAGCTTCTCCGCCAGCTTGCGCAGCCACTCCTCGGGCAGCGCCACGGTCGGCACGGCGTTCGGCGCCTCTGCCCCCGGCGGCGGTTCGAGCCCCTTGAAGCATTGGCCGAACACCTGATCGAACCGGTCGAGATGGCGCTCGTCCTTGACCAGCGCGGCGCGTGCCAGAAAGTAGAAATTCTCGACATCGTACTCGGCGATGCCGGCCTGCATCGCCTGCTGCAGCATCAGGAATTCGCGCAACGACACCGGCACACCGGCGGCGCGGAGCTTCAGGAAGAAATCGATGAACATGGCCGCCCTCCCCGGCGCCGTTGCATCGATCCAAACGACGGCGGTCGCCGAGGCTGGGAAAATCGATGCAACAACATAAAATCCCCGCTCAGCGCTGCTGATTGCGCCGGTGCAGGAACGCCAGGCGCTCGAACAGATGGACGTCCTGCTCGTTCTTGAGCAAGGCGCCGTGCAGCGGCGGAATGAGCTTCGCCGGGTCCTTGTCGCGCAGCACTTCGACCGGCACGTCTTCCGCCATCAACAGCTTCAGCCAGTCGAGCAGTTCCGAGGTCGACGGCTTCTTCTTCAGGCCGGCGACGTCGCGGATTTCGTAAAATAGCGTCAGCGCTTCGCGCACCAGCAGCTTCTTGATGTCGGGATAATGCACATCGACGATCCGCTCCATCGTTTCGCGGTCGGGGAAGCGGATGTAATGGAAGAAGCAGCGGCGCAGGAAAGCGTCCGGCAGCTCCTTTTCATTGTTCGAGGTGATGATGATGATCGGCCGGTTGCGCGCCTTCACCGTCTCGCGCGTCTCGTAGACGAAGAACTCCATGCGGTCGAGTTCGAGCAGCAGATCGTTCGGGAATTCGATATCCGCCTTGTCGATCTCGTCGATCAGCAGGACCGGCGCTGTCTCGGCCTCGAAGGCTTCCCAGAGCTTGCCCCTGACGATGTAGTTCTTGATGTCGTGGACGCGCGCATCGCCGAGCTGACTGTCGCGCAGCCGCGAGACGGCGTCGTATTCGTAGAGCCCCTGCTGCGCCCGCGTCGTCGATTTGACATGCCAGGAAATCAGGTCCCTGCCCAGCGCGCTTGCCACTTCCTGCGCCAGGATGGTCTTGCCGGTGCCCGGCTCGCCCTTGATCAGCAAGGGGCGTTCGAGCGTGATCGCGGCGTTGACCGCGACCTTCAAATCATCGGTCGCGACATACGAGGCGGTGCCGGCAAATCTGGCCATCGAGCGAGGCTCTCCTGGATCGGCGCGCGCGGGTAACCGGGCGCGCAAAGGCAGGCGCAAAGACGCGCCCGGAGGCCAGCTTATGGGGTTTCGGTTGCCTTCGCTACCATAACAAATGCACGCTGCCGTGAGGAATTGCGAGGCTTTCGGCCTTGCTGCCGTCTCGCCGGGTGGTCAGCAGCGCACTTCCTGGCTCTTCGAGTCGAAAGCGGCATTGCCGACGACGATCCGTTTGAGGGCGCCATCGGAACCGGTGAAGGGCAGCATGATCCGTTCCCAGCGGCTGAAGGCGGCGAAGCGCGGCAGATTGACCGTCAGCACTGCCTCCGGCCGCTGCATTATCGAGCGGTACATCGCCATGGCGGCGCCCGCGAGCTCCGGTGCGATCGGATGCGTCGAGAGCAGCTTGCCGGTCAATTCGAAGCCCGAGACGGCGGCGATATTGGTTCCATAGAGGCGGTAACGGAAATCGGCGCCCTGGTCGACCGGCTCGACGATCATGATGCGGCCGAGCGCCGGGCCGAGGCGAACAGGATCGACGGCGGCGACCGGTGGAAAGGAATCACCCCGCTCGTCCAGCCAATAATTCAGCAAGAAGCGATTGGTCGCCGATTGCAGCATCGCCGGCGCCGGCGATCGGATCACCTCGTAGCCGCCGAGGCCGGCGGCCGCGAAGGCCGCGCGGATGCGCCCGAGCCGGCCCGCCAACAAATCCTGCTGCCACAGGTCAATCGGCATACGATCGGCGGCGGCCCAATTGGCGCTCAATAGAGGCTGTGTCACGGAAACTCTCGTTTCTGGTCGGTAGCGGCCGAGGCTTTACAGCGCCACTGTGGCGGCCGGCGCTTTAAAGATGATTAAAAATTGTCACAGACATGCTGCAGCAATTGGCTACAGATCTCAAGATATATTTAGTCTCTGGAGAATTTCGCGAGAATACTCCAGAGCAAACTCACTATTGATACGCTGAGTACTGAGCGTCATATAGCACGGTATCGTGTTACTATAGACGACGTAAAACGCTACTCATACACGAAGGCGGGGGCGTCGAGATCAATCGCCGGGAACTGGTCCTTCTCGGCCCAATAGTCTTGAGAATGCTGCCATTCCGGCGTGTCGCCGCATTTCGGCAGCTGATCCAGGGCGCGCAGCAGGTAGTTGGGATTGAAATTCTCAGGGTCGATCCAGGGCCGCAACCGCATGTCGCGGTTCTCGGGCGGCACGGTGGGGGTCACCTGCCGCACGCCCTTTGCGTCCATGTGATTGAGCAGCCGGCAGACGAAATCGGCGACGAGGTCGGCGCGCAGCGTCCAGCTCGCGCGGAAATACCCGAACACCCAGGCCATGTTCGGAATGCCGGTAAACATCATGCCGCGATAGGTGATCGACTCGGCAAAGGCCAGCTTCTTGCCGTCGATCGAGAACGCAATGTCGCCGAGGATGGAGAGATTGAAGCCGGTCGCCGTCACGATGATATCGGCCGGCAGCTCCTTGCCGGATTTCAGGAGGATGCCGGATGGCGTGAAGCGGTCGATCTCATCGGTGACGATCGAGGCCCGGCCGGCGCGGATGGCCTGGAAGAGATCGCCGTCCGGCACGAAAGCGATGCGCTGCCGCCATGGCAGGTAATGCGGCGTGAAATGCGTTTCGATGTCGAAATCGGGCCCGAGATAGGCGCGCACGCCTGCCAACAGCTCCGCCTTGACCGCTTCCGGTTCGGCGAAGGCGCGACGGGTGAATTCCGTCTGATCGTGCACGATCTTGCGGCGGACGATCTCGTGAATCCAGGTCTCGTCGATACCGAGTTCCCGCAAGGTGTCGGCGAGATCGTTGGCGTTCCGCGCCGGGATGAAATATGTGGGCGAGCGCTGCAGCACGGTGACGTGCCGGCAATCGCCGGCAATTGCCGGCACCAGCGTCGCCGCCGTGGCGCCGGAGCCGATGACGACAACATTCTTGCCGGTGTAATCGAGGTCCTCAGGCCAGGTCTGCGGATGCACGATCCGGCCGGTGAAATTGTCCATGCCGGGCCAGTCCGGCGAATAGCCGGCCTCATGGCGGTAGTAGCCCTGGCACATCCACAGAAAATTCGCCGCGATGCGCACCGTTTCGCCGGTATCCGAGCGCGCGGCCTCGACCGTCCACAGCTTGTCGGCACTCGACCATCCGGCCTTCATGATGCGATGCCGGTAGCGGATATGCCGGCCGAGATCGTTCTCGCCGATCACCTCGCCGAGATAGGTCAGGATCTCCGCCGCCGTAGCGATCGGCTTGCCGATCCACGGTTTGAAGCGATAGCCGAAAGTATAGAGATCGCTGTCGGAACGGATGCCAGGGTACCGATGCGTGCGCCAGGTGCCGCCGAAGCTCTCTTGGGTTTCGAGCACGACGAACCTCTTCCCCGGGCATTGCCTTGTCAGGTGATACGCGGCGCCGATACCGGCAATGCCGGCGCCGACGATGAGAACGTCGAAAGTCTCGACCGGCACGGCGGCGGGGGCCGGCAGATCCGGCGATGGCATGTTCATGGCGCGCTCCCTTCCCGGGAAATGTTGTTTTCTATTGTCGGCTCCAGCCTCCTTGATCCGAGTCAATTCGGCTCGGACATTTCTGCAGTGCAGTCCTCCTCTCCGCGCCGGGCTTGCCGCAACCACGCGACTCAGCCGAAGCTGAACACGACCCAAGGAGGTGCCGACCATGAGCCATCCCAATGAACGTCTGATCGGAGTGGCGCACGGGCGGGCGCGGCTCGACACGCCGGCTCTGCTCGTCGAGCTTTCGGCGCTCGACCGGAACATCCGGCGCATGGCGGAGTTCGCCGCGGCCAAGGGCTTGGCGCTCCGGCCGCACGCCAAGACGCATAAATCGGATGAGATTGCGCGCCGCCAGATCGCCGCCGGCGCCGTCGGGATCAGCTGCACCACCATCGGCGAGGCGGAAGTGATGGTCGCCGCGGGAATTCCGGGCGTTCTCATCACCTCGCCGATCGTCATGGAGGGCAAGATCGAGCGGCTGATCCGCCTGACGGCGCAGGCCGGGCCGGACGGGCTGATGGTGGTGGCCGACCATCCTGACAATGTGCGGGCTCTCGATGCGGCGGCCGCAGCGCTGCCGCACCGCCTGGCGCTGCTCGTCGATTGCGCGGCCGGGCTGCAGCGCACCGGCTGCCGCGACGCCGGCGCCGCTCTGGCATTGGCGCGGCAGATCCGGGACAGCGCGCATCTGGTGCTGAAAGGTGTGCAGCATTATTCCGGCCACCTCCAGCACATACCGATTCGCGCCGAACGCCAGGCGATGGCGCACAGCCTGCGGCAAGGCCTGGCGGCGCTGGTCGCAAGCTTCCGGGCCGAAGGACTGGCCCTCGACTTCGTCACCGGTGTCGGCACCGGGACCTACGATCTCGATTCGGAAGACGCCGTGTTCACGGAAATGCAGACCGGTTCCTACATCTTCATGGATGTCGATTATTTCCACGCCCTCGAAGACGGGTTGAATGCCCCGCCTTTCGAGCCGTCGCTGGTCGTCCAGACATCGGTGGTCAGCGCCAATGCCGAACATTGGGTGACGGTCGATGGCGGCTTCAAATGCTTCGCCACCGACGGGCCGAAGCCGGCGATCTACGCCGGCACGGACAGGAACGGGAAATACGAATTCTTCGGCGACGAACACGGCCGGCTGCTGCCGGTCGGGACCCGTCCGGCGCTCGGCGACCGCATCGAATTCGTCGTCCCGCATTGCGACCCGACGGTCAATCTCCATGACTTCTATCACGTCATGGCGGGTGACACGCTGGTGGCGCTGTGGCCGGTCTCGGCACGGGGGCGGCTCTGAGCGTCGCCCGGCGCGACACCGCCCGCCGCTGCGTGTGACTTTTTTGCCGAGGCGCTCTCCGAACCGTCCCGCCGCGGGACAAGACCCTTTCAGGGCGCGCCGACGCCAGCGTAGAGTCTTGGAAAGGCGCGATTTACCCGCACCTTACCGCGACGCAGCATCGTAGCGTTCCATGGAAATCTACCTGCCGATTGCCCAGGTCACCCAGGACGTCTTCGTCCTCCTGGGGATCGGGTTGGTCATGGGGTTCCTGTCCGGGCTATTCGGCATCGGCGGCGGCTTCCTGCTGACTCCCATCCTGATCTTCATCGGCGTACCGGAACCGGTCGCCGTCGCATCCTCGGCCAACCAGCTGATCGGCGCATCGCTGTCCGGCGTCATCACGCATTGGCGCCGCGGCAATGTCGATTTCAAGATGGGCGCCGTGCTGGTTGTCGGCGGCATCCTCGGATCGCTCGCCGGCGTTCAGCTGTTCAGCCTGCTGCGCCGGCTCGGCCAGATCGATCTGGTAATTTCGCTGAGCTATGTGGTCCTGCTGAGCACGCTCGGCACGATGATGATGATCGAAAGCATCGGCGCCCTCCTGCGGGCGCGCCAGCCCGGCGCGCACCAGCGCCGCCTGCACCAGCATACCTGGTTCCACCGCCTGCCCTTCAAGATGCGGTTCCGCCGATCGAAGCTCTATATCAGCGCGTTGCTGCCGCTCGGGCTGGGCTTCGGCATCGGCGTGCTCTCGGCGATCCTGGGCATCGGCGGCGGCTTCCTGGTCGTGCCGGCGATGATCTACGTCCTCGGCATGCCGGCCAGCGTCGTGCCCGGCACGTCGCTGTTCCAGACAATTTTCATCACGGCGAGCGCCACCATCCTGCAGGCCGTGACCAATCAGACCGTCGATCTGGTGTTGGCGCTGGTCATTCTCATCGGCGGCGTCGTCGGCGTGCAATACGGCACGCGGTTCGGCGCGCGCATGAGCGGCGAGTATCTGCGCGTCATGCTGGCGGCGATCATCCTCGGTGTCGGCGCCAAGCTGTTGTTCGACCTGACCGTGCCGCCGGACAATATCTATTCGGTCGCCCCGAGAATCGAATGACGGCAATTCGCGTGCAAGCACCGCGGATCACCGCATTCCGTCTCGCCGCCGCAGCCTGGCTCTGTCTGGCGCTCGGCGGATCGCCGGCGCAGGCGCAGCAGCTCATCGCCGATCTGACCGATCATCTGGTCGCGATCACCACCGGTTTCCACGGCGCCAACGTCATTCTGTTCGGCGCGATCGAAGGCGGCGGCGATGTCGTCGTCGTCGTCCGCGGTCCGGAACGCGAGACCGTCGTTCGTCGCAAGAGCCGCAATGCCGGAATCTGGCTGAATACGCGCAGCGTCAGCTTCGGCAATGCGCCGGGTTTCTATCAGCTGTTTGCGACCCGGCCGGTCGAGGACGCGATGCCGGCCAGCCTGCGCCAACTCAATGAAATCGGCGTCGACCAACTCAAATTGACGCCGGTCGGCCGGTTCTCGCATGAGGAGGTGCCGGATTTCCGCGCCGCGTTGATCCAGGATCTGCAGACGGAAGGCCTCTACGGCCGCGGCACCGGGCGGGTCGAGCGGCTCGGCGACAAGCTGTTCCGCGCAACCTTGAGCTTTCCGCCGAACGTGCCGACCGGTACTTATACCGTGCAGATCTTCCTGGTGCGCAAAGGCGATGTCGTGGCGGCGCAGACGACACCGTTGATCATTTCGCAGACCGGCCTCGAAGCCGATATCAACCAGTTCGCGGCCGACCAGGCTGTGCTCTACGGCGTGGTTGCGGTGCTGACCGCAGCAATGGCAGGATGGGCCGCCAGCCTTATGTTCCGGAACGCGTGAAAGATGACCTACGGTCAGCCGGCGACGCCCCCGCCCCAACGGGTCTTCCTCGTCGTCGTCGACGGGTCGCCCGAGCAGCGCGTCGCCTTGCGCTATGCCTCGTTGCGGGCACTCCATACGGGCGGCCGCGTGGCGCTGCTGCATGTCGTCGAGCCGACCGACCGGCAACACTGGATCGCAGTCGAATCGCTGATGCGGGACGAGCGGCGCCAGGAGGCCGAACTCCTCGCCGAACGCTATGCCGGAGAAGTGTCCGCCGTGACCGGCACGCTGCCGGCGGTGCATATCCGCGAAGGCACGCCGCGCGAGGAGCTGCTGGCGCTGATCGAGGATGATCCGACGATCTCGATCCTCGTGCTGGCCGCGGCCGCCGATTCCGACCCCGGACCGCTGGTCTCGGCGCTGGCGACGAAGTATCTCGGGGGCTTGCGCGTGCCGATCACGATCGTGCCGGGCCGCCTCAGCGACGCGGAAATCGCCGCGCTGGCCTGACAGGGTTGATTTCGCCGGCGGCCGTGCCAACTTGCCGTTCACGAGCGGTCACGCCCAAAACCAATGGAAAGCCCCCGCGATGTTCATTCAGACCGAGCAGACTCCCAATCCCGCGACGCTCAAATTCCTGCCCGGGCGTACGGTCATCGCCAGCGGCACGGCCAATTTCCCGGATCTCGAGGCGGCATCGCGCTCGCCTCTGGCGCAGAAGCTCTTCGCGCTCGACGGCGTGACCGGCGTCTTCTTCGGCTATGATTTCGTCACCGTGACCAAGGCGTCCGAACTCGACTGGTACGCGCTGAAGCCGGCCGTGCTGGGCGTGATCATGGAGGTGTTCACGACCGGCGAGCCGATCATGCTGGCCGATGCGGCGACCACCGGCGAGTCGACGGCAAACGCCGAGGACGACGACATCGTCAGCCAGATCAAGGAACTGATCGACACGCGCGTACGGCCGGCCGTGGCCCAGGACGGCGGCGACATAATTTTCCAGGGATTCGAGGACGGCATCGTCTATTTGCACATGCAGGGCTCGTGCTCGGGCTGCCCGAGTTCGACGGCCACCTTGAAGGCCGGCATCGAGAACATGCTGCGCCACTATATCCCCGAAGTGCAGGAAGTCCGCCCGATCTGATCTGGCGAGCGGAGACTCCGGCATGCACACATTATTTGCCGCCAGAGGCTGGGGTTCGGTCATCGTGGAGGCGGCGTTCGCCTATTCCGGTGTGCCCTATCGGCTCGACTATGTAACGATGGATGGGTCGGATTCGTCACTGGAACGGCTGCGGTCGTTCAATCCGCTGGGCCAGCTGCCGACGGTGATCACCCCGGACGGCAGCATCATGACCGAGAGCGCCGCCATCATCCTGCACCTTGCAGACAGTGCACCGACCACGGCCGGGCTGGCGCCGCCAGCCGGCGCCGCAAGCCGGCCAGCCTTCCTGCGCTGGCTGATCTTTATCGTCGCGGCGATATATCCGACCTTCACCACCGGCGACTACCCGGAACGTTATGTCGACGGCGAGGCCGCCCAACAGGCGTTCGTCGACCGCATCCTCGATTTACGCAAATCCTTGTGGCTGCAGGTCGAGGAAGCCGCGGGCGCGCCATATTTTCTGGGCGCCGAGTGCTCGGCTGTCGACATCTACATCTGGGCGATGCGACACTGGAGGCCGCGGGCGGCCTGGTTTGCCGAGCATTGCCCCAAGCTGACGGCAATCGGGGCGGTGATGGACGGCGACGAGCGGCTGGCCTTGATCAAGGCGCAGAACTGGCCGACCTGACCGGTGGCGGCGCCTCGGCGTTTGTGTTAACTCCCGATCGGGTGCCTCCTTGCCCTTCTCCCTCATGAGGCCGCGACATGATCGACGCACAGAGTTTGGACCTGCTGTTCCGCACGGCGCGCACGCAGAATGGCTGGCTGCCGAAGCCGGTCCCGGAAAGCCTTCTGCACGAGATCTACGATCTGGCCAAGATGCCGCCGACCAGCGCCAATTGCAGCCCGATGCGCGTCGTCTTCGTCACCACGCCGGCGGGCAAGGAACGGCTGAAACCGGCCCTGTCGGCCGGCAATCTGGAAAAGACGTTGGCGGCGCCGGTCACCGCGATCATCGCCAACGACACGAAATTCTATGACGAACTGCCGAAGCTGTTCCCCCACGCCGATGCGCGGTCGTGGTTCACCGGCAGCGAGACCCTGGCGGCGACCACGGCGATGCGAAACGGCACGCTCCAGGGCGCCTATCTGATGCTCGCCGCCCGTGCGGTCGGGCTCGATTGCGGCCCGATGTCCGGCTTCGACAACGCCAAGGTCGATGAGGAATTCTTCCCCGACGGGCGCTTCAAGTCGAATTTCCTGTGCAATCTGGGCTATGGCGATCCGACCAAGCTGTTTGCGCGCAGCCCGCGTTTCACCTTCGACGAGGCGTGCAAGATCGCCTGATTCGGGGCGGCGTCCGGGGTCATTCCGGCGCCGCGCTCATCATCGATACCGGCAGGACCGTATCGCTCAGCACCGGAAAGCGCCGCGCCTGAAACAGCTGGTAGTGCCACCACTCGCTCCTGTAGAAATCCCAGCCGGACGCCGTCATCAGGCCCAGGAGGAGCATCCGGTTGCGTTGCGCCGCCGGCGGGATCTCGGTCGCGCCGTGATGCGACAAAGGCGTGAAAGCGTCGAAGCCCGTTCCCATATCGAACTCCACGCCTTCGGCGTCGACCAAGGTCAGGTCGAGCGCGGCGCCGCGCGAATGCGGCGAACCGCGGCGTGGATCGGCCAGGAATTCGGGATCGGGACGATGATTCCACAAGCGCCACTGCGCTTCGGACGGTCGGAACGCGTCGAAAAGCTTCAGCCGCCAGCCTTGCGCCCGTGCCAGCGTCACCGCTCGGCGCAGCAGCGCTTCCGCTTCGTTATTGAGATAGCAACCCGGACGGGCGTAGACCGGGTGGCCGGTGAAATTGCCCGGCGTCGCGTACCGGATTTCGAGCAGTACATCGTGAGTCGATTCAGTGATTTCGATCAGCATTTCCCACTCTGGCAACAATCGGCGGCACGGCGCAGCCGGTCATAACATGAGCCCAACGGCATGAGCGAGCCCGGTTTCCGGCGCATCCTCGCCTTCGATTGCTCAGGCGCCGCCTGCTCCGCCGCAATCCGCATCGACAGCGTGCTGGTCGCGGAGCGTTTCGCCGCCATGGATCGCGGCCAGGCCGAGGTGCTGCTGCCGCAGATCGAAGCCGTCCTCGGCGACGCCGGAATAGGCTTCCCCGATCTCGATGTGATCGCCACCACGACCGGGCCCGGCTCGTTCACCGGCCTGCGGATCGGCCTCGCCGCGGCCCGAGGGCTGGCATTGGCCGCGGGTAAGCCGCTGCTGGCGCTGACCGGCTTCGAGGCGCTGCTGGCCGGCCTCACTGAAGAGAATCTCATCGGCCGCAAGGTCGCCGTCGCGATCGACAGCCGCCGCGGGCCGGTCTTCGCCCAGATGTTCGAGTTCGCCGTCGCCGGTTGGGCGCCGCTGGCGCCGCCGACATCTCTCGAACCCGACGCCTTCGACGCCTGGTTGCCGCCCGAACCGATGCTCATCCTGGCCGATCCGGGCGCCGCGGCGCCGCCGGAACGGCCGGGGCTGGCGGTAAAACGCAGCGCGATCCAGGCCGGCGACATCGCGCGGGTCGCGGCGGCGCTCGGACCCGCCGGCATCGGGCGCCTCGCCGCTGTGCCGCTCTATCTGCGGCCGCCCGATGTCACGATGCCAAAGTCGCAACTTCTACTGGAGCGGATCCAGTGACCCCCAACGGCATCCGCATCCGCCCGCTCCGGCCGCTCGACATTGCCGTCGCCGTGCAGATCCACCGCGACTCCTTCGGGCTGGAGGCGTGGGACGCACAGGCCATCGCCGACGTCATGGCAATGCCCGGCGCGGCCGGCCGAATCGCCGTCGACAGCGCGCTCGGCGACCATCGGCCGCTCGGCTTCTCGCTGCTCCTCCTGGTCGCCAACGACGCCGAGTTGCTCACCGTCGCGGTCGCCCCGGCTGCGCGCCGGCACCGGGTCGGCACCACCCTCGTCGAGGATTTTCTCGACATCGGCACGGATGCCGGCGCCGCAAACGCGTTTCTCGAAGTGGCCGAAGACAATCTTCCCGCGCAGCGCTTATATGCGCGACTCGGCTTCCGTCAGGAAGGCGTCCGGCGGGACTATTACCGTCGGCCCGGCAACAAGCGCGTGGCGGCACATCTGCTGCGGCGCCACTTGCCTTAGTCAAGGCGCGTATCGGTACCTGCGGCGTCCGATCACACCCCGCACGCCAGCGCTGCAAGCCGAAATTTGTCCTGAGGTCGTGCCATTTCCGGTTGCCCCCACTGCAGGGCACATTTGCACGAATAAGATTTCCTTCGATTGGCGGTCATGGTTATTGCTTTGGGGGAGAGGGCAACCTATTTTGCTGTTAGCGAATTACCTGAAGGCAATGAAGCATGACTGAAAGTACGAACGCGGTGGACTTGCTGGGTCTTACGACCGAAATCGTTGCGGCGCATGTATCCAATAACGCTGTTGCTATGGACGAGCTGCCGCTGCTGATCAACCGGGTCCATCACTCACTGACCACGCTGGGTGCCGCACCCGAGCCGGTTCAGGAGAAGCTGCAGCCGGCGATCCCGGTGAAGAAATCGGTCACGCCGGATTTCATCATCTGCTTGGAAGACGGCAAGAAGTTGAAGATGCTGAAGCGGCATCTCAAGACCGCCTACGACATGTCGCCGGAGGAGTATCGCGAGCGGTGGAGCCTGCCGCCGGATTATCCGATGGTCGCGCCGAACTATGCCAAGCAGCGGAGCAAATTGGCGAAGGAGATCGGGCTGGGGACGCGGGCCCGACGGGACGATTGACGCAGGCTGCGCGGTCGACCCGGATGCGGCGGCAACGTCCGGCGTCGCCGCTGCGTCGATACTGGCAGCGAATTCCCGCGTGATGCCGGTAGGCTCGGACGCCGAGATCCGGTATAGTCGACTCTCAACCAAGGTAGCCGGTGACGGGACGCAGGATGGTTTCACGACTCGAGCAAGTTTGTATCGAGAAAGGGCTGAAAATGACGGACCAACGCCGGGTCATCGCCCGCGTGTTGTCCGATGCCGACGATCATCCGGATGTCGAGGCCGTGTATCGCCGCGCGATGTTGGTCGATCCTCGAATCAGCATTGCGACGGTCTACCGGACGGTGCGGCTGTTCGAGGAGGCCAGCATTCTCGAACGCCATGATTTCGGCGATGGGCGAGCGCGCTACGAAGAGCGCTCGACGGCGCATCATGACCATTTGATCGACGTTCACAGCGGCCGCGTGATCGAGTTCCAGAACGAGGCGATCGAGGAATTGCAGCGCGGCGTGGCGGAAAAGCTGGGGTACAAGCTGGTTGGACATCGGCTGGAGCTATATGCCGTACCGCTGGACAACCGGCCGGAACCGGGCTGAAGGGCATGCCGGCTCGCCCCGTATCCGAATCGCGCCCCAGCCCTGACCGCACCGGGCCGAGTTCGGTGTCATCGCGTCGCTCCGGTGCCGCTTGATCACCTTTACCTCGCATTGCCTGAGCGTCGTCCGGCTGCTTGCCTATCTCTGTTTCACTTTGTCCTTGATCCCCTTGCAGGCGCTGGCCGTCGCGCGCGGCTGGCAACTGGCAGTGGATCTGCCTCTGTTCTATCACCGCCGCGCCGCCGCCCTCCTGGGCTTTCACGTGGAGGTGCGCGGCCGGCGCGCGACCGACCGGCCGACGCTGTTCGTCGGCAATCACACCTCCTATATCGATATGGAGATCTACGGTTCGACGATTCCGGGCTCTTTCGTCGCCAAGAACGAGGTCGGTTCCTGGCCGCTATTCGGCACGCTGGCCCGCCTGCAGCGAACCGTGTTCGTCGACCGGCGGGTCCGCAGTTCGGCCGCGCAGCGCGACAGCTTGGCGGAAAGGCTGCAGGCGGGCGACAATCTGATTCTGTTCCCGGAAGGCACCAGCAACGACAGCCTGCATGTGAAGCCGTTCAAGAGCGCCCTCTTCGCGGCCGCGGAAGTCAGAGTCGACGGACGCCCGGTTACGGTCCAGCCGGTCAGCGTCGCCTTTACGCGCATCAACGGCATGCCGATGGGCCGCGATCTGCGTCCGTTCTTTGCCTGGTATGGCGATATGGAATTGGCGGGCCATTTGTGGCACATGGTCGGTTTTGGCACGGTCGACGTGGTCGTGCAGTTCTACCCACCGGTGACGATCGACATGTTCGGCTCGCGCAAGATGCTGGCCGAGCATTGCCGGCGCGTCATCGCCGAAGGTGTTGCCGCCGCGAATGCCGGCAGGCTGCCGCCGATCGAAGCGGCGGCGGAGCCGGAAGCACTGGGAGCGCCGCTCGGCGTGGCAACCGCGACCATGCCGCGATGAGCGGGGCAGCAATCTCTTTGGCGGCAGCGAGCGCCGCTGCCGAAATCGCCAATCCTCCGTTGCCCGACCGGACCGACCGCGTGACCAAGAAGCTCTATATCAAGACCTATGGCTGCCAGATGAATGTCTACGATTCGTCCCGCATGGCCGACGTGCTGGCGCCGCTTGGTTTCGTCGCGGCCGAATCGCCGGATGGCGCCGATCTGGTCATCCTCAACACCTGCCACATCCGGGAAAAGGCCGAGGACAAGGTCTTCTCCGATCTGGGCCGCTTGAAGCCGCTGAAGCAGGCGCAGGACGGTCGGATGATCATCGCGGTCGCCGGCTGCGTGGCCCAGGCGGAAGGGGCGGAGATCATGCGCCGGGCGCCTTATGTCGACATCGTGCTCGGACCGCAGACCTATCATCGCCTGCCTGAACTGGTGGCGCGCGCCGCGCGCGCCGGCGGAGCCGTGCTCGACACCGAATTCCCTGCCGAAACCAAGTTCGACTTCCTGCCGGAGACCAGCACCAAACCCGGCATCTCCGCCTTCCTCTCGGTCCAGGAAGGCTGCGACAAGTTCTGCACGTTCTGCGTCGTGCCCTATACGCGCGGCGCCGAATTCTCCCGGCCGGCGGAAGCGGTCCTGGCCGAGGCGCGGCACCTGGTCGCCGCGGGGGCACGCGAACTCGTGCTGCTCGGCCAGAACGTCAATGCCTATCACGGCGCCGGCCCGGATGGCGGCAGCTGGAGCCTAGCTCGGCTGCTCGAGGCACTCGCAGCGCTGCCCGGGCTCACGCGACTGCGCTACACGACCTCACACCCGCTGGACGTCGACGAAGATTTGATCCGCGCCCATGGCGAACTGCCCGAGCTGATGCCTTTCCTGCATCTGCCGGTACAATCCGGCAGCGACCGGGTGCTCGCCGAGATGAATCGCCGGCACAGCGTCGACGACTACCGGCGCATCGTCGATCGCCTGCGCGAAGCACGGCCCGACCTCGCCTTGTCATCCGATTTCATCGTCGGTTTCCCGGGCGAGAGCGATGCGGATTTCCGCGCGACGTTGCGCCTGGTCGCCGAGATCGGCTACGCCAGCGCGTTCTCGTTCCGCTATTCGCCGCGCCCCGGCACGCCGGCCGCACTCATGGACGGCGTCGTGCCCGAAGCCGCGGCGCAAGCCCGGCTGCTCGAATTACAGGAACTGCTCGAGACTCAGCAGCGCCGTGCCAATGCGGCGCAGATCGGCCGGGTTCTTCCCGTCCTGTTCGAGAAGACCGGCCGGCATGACGGCCAATTGATCGGTCGCAGCCCTTATCAGCAAGGCGTTCACGCAGCGGCGCCGGACAGGCTGATCGGCACGGTGGCGCCGGTGCGTATCCTCGACGCCACGCTGAACAGTTTGGCGGGCGAACTCGTCGAGACTCGTCGGGACCAGGCGGCATGAATACGGCAGCCCCGTCCGGCAAGCTGCCGCAGGATCGCCGCGCGCTGCGCCTCGAAGTGCCGGCGCAGATCCAGTTCGACGACAACAGCCTGCTGCCGCCGCTGTTCGGCGAGCAGGACCGCCATCTCGACCGGATCGAGCGGCAGCTCGGCGTCTCGCTGGTGCCGCGCGGCAATCTCGTCGCGATCGGCGGCACGGCCTCGGCCGTCGAACGCGCCCGCCTCGTGCTGTCCGGCCTCTATGACCGGCTGCAGCGGGGCTTGCCGCTTGAACTCGCCGATGTCGACGCTGCCCTGCGCCTGGCTCAGATGCCCGCGGCCGACGACGCGGATACTCTGCCGCTGTGGCAGGAGCCGGCCTCGATCCGCACGCGCAAGCGCCAGATTTCGGCCCGGACCGCGGCGCAGAGCGACTATATCCGGGCCCTGCGCGAGCATGCTCTGGTATTCGGCCTCGGACCCGCCGGAACCGGCAAGACCTATCTCGCCGTCGCCGCCGCGGTCGACATGCTGATGACCGGCCAGGTTCAGCGCATCATCCTGTCGCGCCCGGCGGTCGAAGCCGGCGAAAGGCTGGGCTTCCTGCCCGGCGATCTGAAAGAGAAAGTCGACCCGTATCTGCGGCCGCTCTACGACGCGCTGCACGACATGCTGCCCGGCGACCAGGTGATCAAGCGCCTGGCCAATGGCGATATCGAGGTCGCGCCGCTGGCCTTCATGCGCGGGCGGACCCTGGCCCATGCGTTCGTCATTCTCGACGAAGCCCAGAACACGACGCCGGTGCAGATGAAGATGTTCCTGACGCGGCTCGGCGAAGGGGCGCGGATGGCCGTGACCGGCGATCTCAGCCAGATCGACCTGCCGCGCGGCATCCGCTCCGGCCTCGCCGATGCGCTGGAAACCCTTGCGGGCGTCGAGGGGATCGGCATGATAAGATTCACGGAAACCGACGTCGTGCGACATCCGCTGGTGATGCGCATCGTCCGCGCCTATGAAGCGGCCGATCGCGCCCGCAAGTCGGAGCGCGGCCTGAAGGAGAGCGATGGGGCGGGGCCCGATTCCGCCTAGACCATGACCGGCGACCCAGACCACAGTACCGGGACCGCCACGATAGCCATCGCCGTCGAGGCCGATGACTGGGGCGGCGCCCTGCCCGATTGCGAAGCGCTGATCGAAGCCGCGGCGCGCGCTGCCTTGGCCGGCACCTGTCCGGAGCTTCCCGCAAACACCATCGTCAGCGTGCTGCTCGCCGACGACGCGACATTACGCGAATTGAACCGGGTCTGGCGCGGCCAGGACAAGCCGACCAATGTCCTCTCATTCCCGGCGACGGAAACCCGCGCCGGCGCCGTGCCGGAGCGGGATTTTGCCGGGGTGCCGCTCGAACTGGGCGATATCGCGCTGGCGTTCGAGACATGCCGGCAGGAAGCCCAGGTGCTGAGCAAGCCGCTCGCCGACCATGTCGCCCATCTCGCCGTGCACGGCGTTCTGCACCTGCTGGGGTACGACCATATCGAGGATGCCGACGCGGCGGTGATGATGAATCTTGAAACCGTGGTCCTGGCGCGTCTCGGCATCCCGGACCCCTATCTTTCGGGGGACACGGTCGATGGCTGACACCTCACCCGTCGCCCGCTCGGAGGGTCGATCGCTGTGGGACCGTCTGCGCCGCTGGCGCGGCCTCTCAGCTGAAACGGAAGGCGTCGACGCGGATCCGGATTCGGCTGACGGCGCGATCGATCAGAACGAGCAGACCCTGGTCGAAAACGTCTTGCGCCTGAAGACGCTCGCCGCTTGGGACATCATGGTGCCGCGCGTCGACATCGTCGCCATCGACGTCGAAACGCCGTTTACGGAGCTCGTCCGGTGCATGGTCGAGGAAGGCCATTCGCGCCTGCCGGTATTCAAGGACGATCTCGACCACATCATCGGCATGGTCCACGTCAAGGATGTCCTCGCCTTCGTCGCCGCCGGACGGACGACGACGCCGCAGAAGCTGTTGCGCAAGGTGCTGTTCGTGGCGCCGTCCACACGGGCGCTGGACTTGCTGTCGCAGATGCGGCTGCAACGCGTCCACATGGCCTTCGTCGTCGATGAATTCGGCGGCATCGACGGGTTGATCACGATTGAAGACGTCGTCGAGGAAATCGTCGGCGAGATCGAGGACGAGCACGACCAGGCCGAACCGTCGCATGTCATGGAACGGCCGGACGGCAGTCTGATCGCGGATGCGCGCACGCCGATCGCGGAGCTGGAAGCGCTGCTCGAAGTCAAGCTGCTGCCGCCCGATGCCGAAGAAGAGGTCGACACGGTCGGCGGGCTGATCTTCATGCTGGCCGGCCGCGTGCCGGATCGCGGCGAGGCGATTGCGCACCCGGCCGGCTTCGTCTTCGACGTGCTGGACGCCGATCAGCGCCGCATCCGCCGCCTGCGCATTCGCCGCGTGCCCGATTCGGCCGCCGCTCCGGCCAGCGATAATGCCTGAAGCCGCCAGCACCCAGCGTGTCGCGGGCTCCGCCTCCGTGACGGCGCTGCCGCGTCTCGCCGACCGGATCGGTCATCTGCATTCCTGGCGGCGCGCGGGCTTGGCCCTCCTGCTCGGTCTCCTTGCCGCCCCGGCGATGCCGCCGCTGAACCTTGTGTTGCTCCTCCCGGTCAGCTTCACCGGATTGATCTGGTTGCTCGACGGCGCCGGAAGGCGGCAAGCCTTCCTGGACGGCTGGCTCTGGGGCTTGGGTTTCCTCGTGCCGAATCTCAGCTGGGTGGCGCTGTCGATGTTCGTCGACCTCGCCCAGTTCTGGTGGATGATCCCGCTTGCGGCGCTCGGCCTGCCGGCCGGGATGAGCCTCTTCCCGGCCGCCGCCGCCGGGCTCTACCGCAGCCTTGGCGGGCGCGGTGTCGGCCGGATCTGGGTGTTCGCGGCCTGCTGGGTCCTGTCGGAATGGCTGCGCGGTCACATCCCTTTCGGCGGCTTTCCCTGGGCGCTGATCGGTTATGCCTGGTCCAGCGATTCGCCCGCGGCGCTCGACATCGTGCAGACCACCTCGCTGTTCGGCATCTATGGCCTCAGCTTTTGGACGGTCCTGGTGTCGAGTTTGCCGGCGCGGCTCGGCGATCCTCCGCATCCCGGCGATTCCCGGCTGCGGCCGTTCCTGGCCCCAATTCTCGGTGCCGCCCTTATCTTCGCTGCAATCTTTTGGGGAGCCGGCCGGCTTGCCGGCGGTTTGACCGGCGATGTGCCGGGTATCACGCTACGCATCGTTCAGACCGACGTACCGAATCGTGACGATGGGTCCGATTTCGCCGATCATCTGCGCGCGGCGGCTGTATTGGCGCAACAACCGGGCGCCGAGGCCGTGACGGCGCAGATCTGGCCCGAATCGGCGGTCGCCTATGTGCTCAACCAGGATCCGCGTTTGTTGGAATATATCGGCCGGCTGGCGCCGCCGGGTGGCGTTGTCCTGACCGGCGCCGACCTCGTTTCCTTCGACGGGCACACACCCTCCCCCCACAACAGCGTCGCGGCGGTTTCTGCGGACGGCAAGATCGTCGCCAGTTACGACAAGGCGCATTTGGTGCCGTTCGGCGAATACATACCTATGCGTTGGCTGCTGAACTTCGTGCCGGCGATCGCGCGCCAGGGCGGCTTCATTCCGGGTGCCGGGCCGGTGACTTTGCATCTGCCGATGCTGCCACCTGTCGCCGCGATTGTATGTTATGAAGCGATCTTCCCGCATAACGTGATCGATGAATCTGACCGCCCGGCCTGGCTGTTGAACGATACCAACGACGCCTGGTTCGGCCACAGCATCGGTCCGGACCAGCACTTCGCCGAGGCCCGGATCCGTACGGTCGAGGAAGGACTGCCGCTGATTCGTGCAGCCAATGGCGGCATATCCGGGGTTGTCGACGCCTATGGCCGCCGCGTGAAGACACTGCCGCTTGGCGAGCAAGGGGTACTCGACGTCAAGCTCCCGATGGCACTGCCGACAGACACGCTCTACGGGAGCCTTGGCGATTCCCCACTTCTTTTAATAGTATCCAGCACTCTTCTAGCGAGTATTTCTTTGTTATTCCGTCGGGGCCGAAGCCGTTATTACCATATTAACGATTGAATCGCTTGGATTCTTGACGGTCACGCGACCTTGATCTATGACGAATAAATTAATTTCGAGAACGCAGTGATCATGCCCGCAGATTTCCCGCGTAAGCGACCCGTTCGCCGGCGCCCCAAGTCGGAACACCCGAACCCGATCGACGTTCATGTCGGCAGCCGGGTCCGGCTGCGCCGCACCCTCCTCGGCCTCAGCCAAGAAAAACTCGGCGAGGCGATCGGCCTGACCTTTCAGCAGGTGCAGAAATACGAGCGCGGCACGAACCGGATCGGCGCCAGCCGGTTATGGGAATTGTCGACCGTCCTCGGCGTACCGGTGCAGTTCTTCTTCGGCGAGATCGCGAACGAGACGCTGGTGCAGATGAGCCGGATCACGTCGCGCGAGCCGGTCATCGACAACGGCAACACAGCCGTGCCGACGAGCGGCACGATTACGCGCCCCGAGACGCTCGATCTGATGCGGGCCTATGATCGAATTCCGGTCGCATCGGTCCGGCGACGGCTCTACGAGCTGACCAAGGTTCTGGCCGCGGAGTTCACCCGGAACGGCGGCACGGCCGGCGACGAAACCGCTTGACCGCCCGCCGCCCCGAAAGCGAAACGCCCCCCTTTCGCAATGCCCCTTGACGAGACGCGGCGGCGTCTCGCATGAAGTGACCCGCTGCCGCCAAAGCAGCGATCCCGCCGTCATGTTCGCGCCACTTGCGGGCCGGCAATGCCTCTGTTCCAGGAAAGGATCGAGCGTGGTCAAGACCGATTACGTATTCACCAGCGAGTCCGTATCCGAGGGGCATCCCGACAAGGTCTGCGACCGCATTTCCGATACGATCGTCGATACCTATCTGGCGGCCGACCCCTATGCCCGGATCGCGGTGGAGACCCTGGCCACGACCAACCGCGTCGTCCTCGCGGGCGAGGTGCGCGGCCCCGCCTCGGTCACGCATGACATGTTGATCGACTCCGCGCGCCGCGCGATTCGGGAAATCGGCTACGAGCAGGCCGGCTTTCATTGGAAGCATGCCGAGATCGAGTGCTACGTCCATGAGCAGTCGGCTGATATAGCGGTCGGCGTCGACGCCGCCGGCAACAAGGACGAAGGCGCCGGCGACCAGGGCATCATGTTCGGCTATGCCGTACGCGAGACCGAAGACCTGATGCCGGCACCGCTCTATTTCGCGCATAATATTCTGCGCTCGCTCTCGGAAGCGCGCCACGCCGGCACGGCGGCCCAGCTCGGACCGGATGCCAAGAGTCAGGTCAGCCTGCAATATGTCGGCGGCAAGCCGGTGCGCGCCACTTCGGTCGTCGTCTCAACCCAGCACAACGCCGATATCGACGTCGCCGATGTGCGCGAGATTGTCCGGCCGCATGTGCTGAAGGTGCTGCCGGAAGGCTGGATGTGCGACGAGGCGCATTTCTACGTCAACCCGACCGGCCGCTTCGTCATCGGCGGTCCGGACGGCGACGCCGGGCTGACCGGCCGCAAGATCATCGTCGACACCTATGGCGGTGCCGCCCCCCATGGCGGCGGCGCCTTCTCCGGTAAGGATCCGACCAAGGTCGACCGCTCGGCCGCCTATGCCGCGCGCTACCTGGCCAAGAACGTCGTCGGCGCCGGTCTGGCCGAGCGCTGCACGATCCAACTGGCCTATGCGATCGGCGTGGCGCATCCGCTCGCCGTCTATATCGACACGGCCGGTACCGGCCAGGTCGACGAGGACAAGCTGTCATCCGTGCTGCAGGATCTGGTCAATCTCAGCCCACGCGGCATCCGCGAGCATCTCGGCCTCAACCGGCCGATCTATGCGAGAACCTCGAGCTACGGCCATTTCGGCCGGAAACCCGATGCGGATGGCGGCTTCTCCTGGGAGAAGCTCGATCTGGTCGATCAGCTCAAGGCGGCGTTTTAAGCAGCATGACGGACAGCCCGCCCGGCGCCGCCGGGCGGCGCGACAAGCTCCATGGAAGACGGCGCGGCCACAAGCTGCGCCCCGGCCAGCAGGCCCTGATCGATACCGCACTGGCGGCCAAGCAGAGCAGCGTGGCGGCGATCGCCGCCGCCGGGCCTGCCGGCATCTTTCCCGTCACGCCGCGCGAAGTCTGGCTTGAAGTGGGGTTCGGCGGCGGCGAGCATGTCGCCTGGCAGGCGGCGCACAATCCCAATGTCGGGCTGATCGGCTGCGAGGTCTTCCAGACCGGCATTGCGACCCTGCTGGCCCAGCTCAAGGACAGCCGCAACGACAATGTCCGCATCGTCGTCGACGATGCACGGCTCGTGCTCGACGCGCTGCCGGAAGCCTCGCTCGCCCGCGCCTTCGTGCTGTTCCCCGACCCGTGGCCGAAGGCGCGGCACCACAAGCGCCGTTTCGTCTCGCCGGAAACCCTTGCCGCCCTGGCCCGGGTCTTGCGCGACGGCGCCGAGCTGCGGCTCGGCACCGACGATATCGCCTATCTGCGCGTCATGCTGGAGATCGCCTGCAGCCACGACGCCTTCGAGTGGCTCGCCCGCCGCCCCGCCGATTGGCGCGAACGCCCGCCCGACTGGCCGCAAACCCGGTACGAAGCCAAAGCGATCGCGCAAGGCCGACGACCGGCCTTTCTTCGGCTCATCCGCCGGACGCGCAGATGATGGGTCGCGCGCAGCTGGTCGGGATCGAAAATGTCTCCCCGTCGCGCCGTGCTGAAGGCCGGGTACACCGTCGGACCTGCCCTGACGATTGTGGATCAGAGCAGCGGAGCTGCCATGCGGACCGATCTGGCAGCCAGATTACGGAAGCGCTGAGGCGGGCCGGTCGACTCCCCCAAGCCCGGCACATGCGTGCCGGGCTGATAGGGCGCCTCAAGGCAGGCCCATAACTCTCAATCCTTCCAACGGCGTGGCCTGACGCAGGCGTGTCTGGCCGACAATTTCCGAGAGACTCCTTGCGATCCTGCGCGCAGTGACTATTATGGTGAGCTGCTAATCCCAATCAGTGGACGGTTAGCATTGATGGGTGGGCCGCTGGCCCACTTTTTCGTTTCTGCGGCGTGGTTTCAGGAAGGCGAAGTTTGAACGAGAATGCAGTCTTCGAGCGCCTGATCGGCCCTTCGATAGAAGGGATGGGATTTCGTTTGGTTCGCGTGAGCTTCGGCGGCGGCGGCCGTCCGGTTCTGCAGATCATGGCGGAACCGGCCGACGGCAGCGCAATGTCGCTCGATCATTGCGCCGAGATCAGTCGGGTGGTGTCGGCCATTCTCGATGTCGAAGACCCGATCCCGAGCGCCTACGCGCTGGAAGTGACCTCGCCCGGCATCGACCGTCCGCTGGTGTCGCGCGAGGATTATCGGCGCTTTGCGGGATTCGAGGCAAAGCTCGAACTGGGCAGGCCGGTCGAGGGCCGCAAACGGTTCCGCGGCCGGATCCGCGCCGTCGACGATGAGGATCGCGTCGCGATTACGGAAGATGCCGGCACGGTCGCCGTGCCGTTCGCCGATATCGTCAAGGCGAAGCTCGTGCTGACCGATGATTTGCTCGCGGCCAGCCCGGCCGCCCATAGCCAAACGTCCGACGAATCGGCGGCCTAGCCGCCACCAGGACAAGAGGCCGCCGGACGGCCTCGGAACAAAGAGACCAACCATGGAACAGTCACTCTCAGCCCGCCCCGAATTGCTCCAGGTCGCCGATACGGTGGCCCGCGACAAAGGCATCGAACGCGACGAAGTCCTGGAGGCGATGGAACAGGCGATCCAGAAGGCCGGCCGATCGAAATACGGGCAGGAATACGACATTCGCGCCGAGATCGACCGCCGGTCCGGCGAGATCCGGTTGATGCGCTTTCGCGAGGTCGCCGAGCCGATCGAGAACGAGGCGACGCAAATGAGTCTCGACGACGCACGGATGCACGACCCTGCGGCGCAGATCGGCGATTTCATCACCGATCCGCTGCCGCCGATCGATTTCGGCCGGATCCCGGCGCAGACCGCAAAGCAGGTCATCGTTCAGCGCGTGCGCGACGCGGAGCGCCAGCGCCAATACAAGGAATTCAAGGACCGCATCGGCGAGATCGTCAACGGCCTGGTCAAGCGCGTCGAATTCGGCAATGTCGTGGTCGATCTGGGCCGCGCCGAAGCCATGTTGCGCCGCGACGAGCTGCTGCCGCGCGAGACCTTCCGCCAGGGTGAGCGCGTGCGCGCCTATATCTACGACGTGCGGCCGGAGATCCGGGGTCCGCAGATCTTCCTGTCGCGCACCCATCCGCAGTTCATGGCCAAGCTGTTTGCCCAGGAAGTGCCCGAAATCTATGACGGCATCATCGAGATTCGCGCCGTGGCGCGCGATCCCGGCAGCCGCGCCAAGATCGGCGTGATCTCGCATGACGGCTCGATCGATCCTGTCGGCGCCTGCGTCGGCATGCGCGGCAGCCGCGTCCAGGCGGTCGTGGCCGAGCTGCAGGGCGAGAAGATCGACATCATCCCCTGGTCCTCGGATCCGGCGACCTTCGTGGTCAACGCTTTGGCCCCGGCCGAGGTCGCCAAGGTGGTCATGGACGAGGATCAGCGCCGCATCGAAGTCGTCGTGCCCGACGACCAGTTGTCGCTGGCCATTGGCCGGCGCGGCCAGAATGTGCGCCTGGCCTCGCAGCTGACCGGCTGGGACATCGACATCCTGACCGAGGCCGAAGAGAGCGAGCGGCGCACCGAGGAGGTCAAGGCGCGCAGCGCCATGTTCATCGAGGCTCTGGACGTCGACGACGTCATTGCCCATCTCCTGGTCACCGAAGGTTTCACTTCGGTCGAGGAAGTGGCATATGTGGCGCTCGACGACCTGGCCTCGATCGAAGGTTTCGACGAGGACGTGGCATCCGAGCTGCAAGCACGCGCGCGCAACTTCCTCAACGAACAGAACGAGATGTTCGAGAGTCGCCGGCAGGAGCTGGGGGTCGAGGACGCACTCGCCGAACTCGAAGGACTGTCGCCGGCGATGGTCGCCAAGCTCGGCGAGAGCGGCATCAAGACGCTCGACGATCTGGCCGATCTGGCCGGCGACGAGTTGATGGAAACGCTCAAGGATGCGGTGCGGCTGACCGAGGAGCAGGCCAACGGGATCATCATGGCGGCCCGCGCCCATTGGTTCGCCGACGAGGATGCGGCCGAAGCCGCGGGCCAGGGCAGCGAGGGCTGAGCGCCGATGAACGAGGCGCCGGCGGCTTCGCCGGATGACGCGGCGGCCGACGATGCTGAGGAAACCGGTCCGATCCGGCGCTGCATCGTCACCGGCGAGCGGCTCGCCAAAGAGGCGATGGTGCGCTGCGTGGTCGATCCCGACGGCCAAGTAGTGCCCGATGTCGCGGCAGCCCTGCCCGGCCGTGGTTTGTGGTTGACGGCGCGGCGGGATATAGTTGCGTTGGCGATCAAAAAGCGGGCATTTGATCGTGCGGCCCGGCGGACGGTCAAGGTGCCGGCCGACTTGGCGGATCGGATCGAGGCACTGCTGGCGCGACGCTGTCGGGACGGGATCGGGTTGGCCCGCAGATCGGGCCATGCGGTCGCGGGTTTCGAGAAGGTCGGGCAGGCGTTGCGCGCCGGCGGCATCGGCGTGTTGCTCGAGGCGTCGGACGGTGCGGCGAACGGTCGGGACAAGGTCGCAGCATTGGCGCGCGGCCTCGGCCTACCCGTCGCGATCGTGTCGGCGCTGGCGGCGGCCGAATTGGGCGCGGCGTTCGGCCGGGACCATGTCGTTCACGCGGCGCTGGGATCGGGACCGCTCGCCGACCGCCTTCGCGCGGACGGTGCTCGTCTCGCCGGGTTCCGCGGACCCGCCGGCGTGGCGCCGTCGCCGCGCCGAGGGGCGCTAAAAGCGAACGCCGCGCCTGACACGGGCGGGGCGGATGGAGTATAGCTCGCCGGACGAAGTCGTCCGCGCGGCTGCGTCGCGGAAGGCGGGCGTCTCCTGGCTCCCCTGGTGGGTAGGCTCCGGGGCGTCCGGGTATTCGTTGGCGGCGGGTCGCTGCGGGCTGGCGTGTGACGGAGGCGGTGCTCGAAAGAGATGCCGGCTTCGATGAGATGCTGATGGGGTGCGTCGCGCACCGGATGAATGGGAAGACATGACGGACAACAGCGAACAAGAATCCAAGCGCCCGCTCAGCCTCGGTGCCCGGCCGGGAGCCGGTCGGCTTGAGCTGAAGAAGCCGCTCGACGCCGGCGCGGGCCAGGTTCGTCAGACCTTTCCGCATGGCCGCACGAAGACGGTTGAAGTCCAGGTCGTCAAGCGCCGTGTGGTCGAACCGGTCGCACCAGCGCGCCCGGCGCCCGGCCCGGCCGCGCCCGTCGCGAACACCGCGGCGGCACCGGCCCATATCCCGGTGGTTCGGCCGGCGTCCCCGGTACCGTCGGCCCCGATCGCGCGCCCGGCCGCGCCGCCGCCCCCGCCGCAGATCGTACCGGCACCGGAGCCCGAACCCGTCGTCGCTCTCGCCCCGGAACCGGTGGTCGTGCGCGCGCCGGAACCACCGCCGCCCGAAGTGGAGCCGGCGCCGCCGGTGTTGGAGCCGCCGCCGGTCGTCGCGGCGCCGGAGCCGGTCGCCGAGACCGTCCTGCCGCACTCGCCACCGCCGCCACCGGCTCGTCCGGTGCAGACGGGTCCGGTGCAGACGGCGCCGCCCCCGGAACCGCGCCCGGCCCAGACCGCGCGTCCGGAGCCGGCCCGCGGCGGCCCGCCGCGCCAGGGACAGGGACAGCGGCCGGGCGCAGGTGCCGGCGGCAACCGGCGCCCCGGCGCATCGGCGCCGCGCACCCTGACCGACGAAGAGCGCGCATCCCGCGTCGAAGCGCTGAAGAACATGATGCGCGCCGACGAACAGGCAAAGCGTCAAGCCGAGCAGGACGCACAGCGCCGCGTCCGCGAGGAGCTCGACCGGCAGCGCCAGGAGGACGAGGCGCGCCGCAAGGCCGATGCCGAGGCGCGCCAGCGCGCGGCCGACGAAGCGCGCCGCAAGGCGGAAGAGGAAGAGAAGCGCAAGGCTGAGGACGCCGCCCGCAAGGCACAGAAGACCGAGGAAGACTCACGCCGCGAAGTGGCCGTGCGCGCCGGCAAGAACGCCGCCGCCAAGGTCGAGGCGCTGACCTCCGCCGGGAAGCTGAAGCCGGTGGCGGCCGAGCCCGAACCCGAGGAAGGTCCGAAGCGCGGGATCGGCCGGGCGGGTGCCAGCGCCCGCAAGCCGGTGCTCGCGGCCCCCGCCAAGACCACGCGCGACCGGCGCGGCGGCGGCAAGTTGACCGTTACCAAGGTGCTCAACGACGATGAAGGCGAGCGCATGCGCTCGCTGGCCTCGCAGCGCCGCGCCATCGAGCGCGACCGGATGCGGCGCATGCAGCCGGCCGAGCAGGTCAAGATTGTCCGCGACGTCGTGATTCCCGAAACCATCACGGTCCAGGAACTCGCGCAACGCATGGCCGAGCGCGGCACGGACGTGATCCGGGCGCTGATGAAGGCCGGCGTCATGGCGACGATCAACCAGGTGATCGACGCCGACACGGCGGAGCTGATCGTCAGCGAGTTCGGCCACAATGTGAAGCGTGTGGCCGAAGCCGATGTCGAGATCGGCCTCAAGGGCGCCGAGGATATCGATGAGCACCGCGAAGCGCGGCCGCCGGTCGTCACGATCATGGGCCATGTCGACCACGGCAAGACCTCGCTCCTGGATGCCCTGCGGCATACCGATGTCGTGTCCGGCGAAGCCGGCGGCATCACGCAGCATATCGGCGCCTATCAGGTCACCCTCGCCAGCGGCCGCAAGATCACCTTCATCGACACGCCGGGCCACCAGGCCTTCACGGCAATGCGCGCGCGCGGCGCCAATGTCACCGATATCGTCGTGCTGGTCGTTGCCGCCGATGACGGGCTGATGGATCAAACCATCGAAGCGATCCGCCACGCCAAGGCGGCCCATGCGCCGATGATCATCGCCATCAACAAGATGGACAAGCCGGGCGCCAACCCGACCAAGGTGCGCGAAGAGCTGCTGCAGCACGAGGTCGTGGTCGAAGAAATGGGCGGCGACGTGCTCGACGTCGAAGTCTCGGCCTTGAAGAAGACCGGCCTCGACAAGCTCGAGGAAGCGATCCTGCTGCAGGCCGAACTGCTCGATCTGCGCGCCAACCCGAATCGCGCCGCCGAAGGCGTCATCATCGAGGCCAAGCTCGAGCGCGGTCGCGGCCCCGTGGCGACCGTCCTGGTTCAGCGCGGCACGCTCAGCGTCGGCGACATCTTCGTCGCCGGCGGCGAATGGGGCCGTGTCCGCGCCTTGGTCGACGACCGCGGCAATCAGGTGAAATCGGCGAGCCCGGGCACACCTGTCGAAGTGCTCGGCCTGAACGGCGCGCCGCTCGCCGGCGACGATTTCTCCGTCGTCGAATCCGAAGGACGCGCCCGCGAGATCACCGAATTCCGCCAGCGCAAGAAGCGCGATGCGGCTCAGGCGGCCGGCGCCCGCGGCACGCTCGAGGAGATGTTCGCGCAGATCGCGTCGGGGGCCACGAAGGAGCTGCCGGTCGTCGTCAAATCCGACGTCCAAGGCTCGCTCGAAGCGATATTGGCCTCGCTCAGGGGGCTCGGCAATGACGAGGTGGCGGTGCGGATCCTGCACGGCGGCGTCGGCGGCATCAGCGAGAGCGACGTCAACCTCGCCCACGCGTCGAATGCGGCCGTGATCGGCTTCAACGTCCGCGCCAATCCGCAGGCGCGCGATCTGGCACGGCGCGACGGGGTCGAGATCCGCTACTACTCGATCATCTACGACGTGATCGACGATATCCGAAAAGTGCTCGAAGGCATGCTGGCGCCCAGCCTGCGCGAGACCTTCCTCGGCAACGCGCAGATCCGGGAAGTGTTCGAGATCACCAAGACCGGCAAGGTCGCCGGCTGCTACGTCACCGAAGGCATGGTCAAGCGCGGTGCCAAGGTCCGGCTGCTGCGCAACGACATCGTCATCCACGAAGGCACGCTCAAGACGCTGCGCCGGTTCAAGGACGATGTTCGCGAAGTCAAGGAAGGGTACGAGTGCGGCATGGCGTTCGAGAATTACTCGGACATCCAGGTCGGCGACGTGATCGAGTGTTTCGATATCGAGGAAGTGGCGCGGTCGCTCCAGCCCGCGTAGTGAAGGAATGACCGGCGGCAAGACGTCGAAACGCGAGGGCCGGACTCCCGGTCAGCGCCAATTGCGGGTCGGCGAGGAGATCCGGCATCTCCTCGCCCAGATCCTGGCGCGCGGCGAAATGCACGACCCGGCTCTGGCCGACCGCACGATCACCGTGACCGAGGTCCGGCTCAGCCCCGATCTCAAGAACGCGACCGTCTATGTCGTCCCGCTCGGCGGCGAGCATTCGGCCGAGGTGATCAACGCACTGAACCACGGCGCCGGTCATCTGCGCAGCCTGGCCGCGCACGAACTTCGCCTGCGCTACGCGCCGCATCTGGCCTTCGAACTGGATCTGAGCTTCGACCGGGCACAGCGCATCGAGGAATTGCTGCACCGGCCGGAGGTGCTGCAGGACCTGGCGCCGGACGATGACGGCGCCGCCCTAGAGTGATCGCACGCTTCGAATTCGCCCCGCCCCGGACCCGCAGCGAGCGATGACCCGCAAACGCCGCGGCGAGCCGGTCCATGGCTGGATCGCCTTCGACAAGCCCGTCGGCATGACCTCGACTCAGGCCGTGGCGGCGGTGCGCCGCGCCGCCAATGCCGAGAAGGCCGGGCATGGCGGGACGCTCGACCCGCTGGCCAGCGGCGTGCTGCCGCTGGCGCTCGGCGAGGCGACCAAGACCGTGCAATGGGCGATGGCGGCGGCCAAGACCTATCGCATGACCGTGCGCTGGGGCGAAGCGACCGCCACCGACGACGCAGAAGGCGAGGTCACGGAACGTTCCGAGCGGCGGCCCGACGAGGCGCAGATCCGCACCGCACTGCCGGAATTCACCGGCGAGATCCTGCAGGTCCCGTCGACCTATTCGGCGATCCTGGTACAGGGCCGGCGCGCCTATGATCTGGCACGCGCGGGCGAGACCGTCGAACTCGCCCCCCGGCCGATCCGCATCGACCGGTTCGACCTGATCGAATGCCTCGATGCGGACCACGCCGTCTTCGAGGTGGCATGCGGCAAGGGCGCCTATATGCGCAGCCTCGGCCGGGATCTCGCCCGAAAACTCGGGACATTCGGCCATCTGGTCGCGCTGCGTCGGCTCTCGGTCGGAAAATTCACGCTCGATAATGCAATTTCTATGGATATGCTCGCGGAGTTTGGGCATAGTCGCCGGCTATCCGAGCACCTGATCCCGGTTGAGACCGCGCTGGACGACATCCCGGCGCTGGCCTTGACGGAGGCAGAAGCACTCCGCCTACGGCATGGACAATCCGTCCGGCCGCTTCGCCCTGCGGATAGGGCGTGCATCGATCAACTCGGCAACGGGTCGATTATCGCGGTTTCGGCATGCGGCAAACTCGTCGCGCTTACCGAAACCGATGCAGGCATGCTTCGGCCGGTGCGTGTCCTGAACCTGTAGAAGAAGGATTCTACGATGTCGATCACGGCCGAGCGCAAGCAGACGCTCATCACCGAATACGCAACCAAGGACGGCGATACCGGGTCGCCGGAAGTGCAGGTAGCCATTCTGTCGGAACGGATCCGCAATCTCACCGATCACCTGGGCGACCACAAGAAAGACCATCACAGCCGGCGCGGCCTGCTGGTGATGGTCGGCCACCGGCGCAGCCTGCTCGATTACCTGAAGCGCAAGGACGCGTCGCGGTACGAGCAATTGATCGCTCGACTGGGCCTCCGCCGCTGATCGGCGCCGCCCGACACCAGGACACAATGCCACTGGGAGGCGCCACCGCCCCCGATCCGTCTGCCCGACGCACATTCCTTCGAGAGGATATGCTGCCGCACGGCCGGCGCTCGGTGGCGGCCTCTGCCTCCTATCGCGGCGCAGTAAATCGCCGCTCTCGGGCCGGAACCGATCCGGCCGACCTCTCCGAACAACGGTTCTGCCCACCCGCCAACCCATGGCGACGAACAGCCATGCCTAGATGCCCGGCCCGGCCGGGCAAGTCCGCGGCGGCGGCAGACCATCCGAAAAGGACAATCCGATAATGTTTGAAATATTCCGCAAGGAAATCATGTGGGGCGGTCGCCGCCTCACCCTCGAAACCGGCAAGATCGCCCGCCAGGCCGATGGCGCCGTCCTGGCCACCTATGGTGAAACCACGGTTCTGTGCACCGCCGTCGGCGTCCGGGCGGTCAAGCCCGGCCAGGATTTCTTCCCCCTCACCGTCAATTATCAGGAAAAGGCATTCGCTGCCGGCAAGATCCCCGGCGGCTTCTTCAAGCGCGAAGGCCGTCCGAGCGAGAAGGAAACCCTGGCGTCGCGGCTGATCGACCGGCCGATCCGGCCGCTCTTCGCACCGGGTTTCCGCAATGAGACGCAAGTCATCTGCACCGTGCTGGCGCATGATCTCGAGAACGATCCGGATATCGTTTCCTTGATCGGGGCCTCGGCGGCGCTCACCATCTCCGGCATTCCCTTCATGGGGCCGATCGGCGCCGCACGCGTGGGCTATGTCGACGGGCAGTTCGTGCTCAACCCTAAAACCGAAGAAATCGCCAAATCATCGCTCGATCTGGTGGTGGCCGGGACGCAGGACGGTGTCCTGATGGTCGAATCCGAGGCGCGGGAACTGCCGGAAGACGTGATGCTGAACGCCGTCATGTTCGGGCATCGCAGCTTCCAGCCGGTCATCGACGCGATCATCGATCTGGCGGAGCAAGCCGCCAAGGAGCCGTGGGACCTGCCGCAACCATCGGCCGAAGCCGCATCGATCGAAGCGCGGCTGCGTGAAGCCGTGACGGAAGATCTCCAGGCCGCCTATCGCGAGCGTCAGAAGACCCAGCGGCACGAAAAGATCAGCGCCGCCAAGGACAAGCTGGCGGCGGCGTTCCCGGATGGCGGCGAACGCGAAATCGCCGCGAAGCTGTTCAAGGATGTCGAGAAGGACATCGTCCGCGGCGCCATCATCGAAACCGGCTTGCGCATCGACGGGCGCGACACCAGGACGGTCCGTCCGATCGTCGCCGAAGTCGGCATACTCCCGCGCGCCCATGGCTCGGCGCTGTTCACCCGCGGCGAGACTCAGGCGCTGGTCGTAGCCACCCTCGGCACCGGACAGGACGAGCAGGTCGTCGATGCGCTCGACGGCGAATACCGCGAAAACTTCATGCTGCACTATAATTTTCCGCCCTATTCGGTGGGCGAAGCCGGACGGCTGGGAACACCGGGCCGCCGCGAGATCGGCCACGGCAAGCTCGCCTGGCGCGCCATCCATCCGATGCTGCCGACCAAGGAAGCCTTCCCCTATACAATGCGCGTGGTCTCGGAGATCACCGAATCGAACGGCTCGTCGTCGATGGCCAGCGTCTGCGGCGGCTCGCTGTCGCTGATGGATGCCGGCGTGCCGTTGATCCGTCCGGTCGCCGGCATCGCCATGGGGCTGATCAAGGAAGGCGACAAATTCGCCGTGCTGACCGACATCCTCGGCGACGAGGATCATCTGGGCGACATGGATTTCAAGGTGGCGGGCACGGAAGCCGGCATCACCGCGCTGCAGATGGACATCAAGATCACCTCGATCACCGAAGAGATCATGCGCCAGGCGCTGGCGCAGGCGCTCGAGGGCCGCAAGCATATTCTGGGCGAGATGTCGAAGGCGCTCGATTCGGCACGCGACGCGGTCAGCGGCAACGCCCCGCGCATCACCACGATCACCATTCCCAAGGAGAAGATCCGCGAAGTGATCGGTTCCGGCGGCAAGGTGATCCGCGAAATCTGCGAGTCGACCGGCGCCAAGATCGACATCGAGGATGACGGCACGATCAAGGTCGCGTCGGCCGATTCGGCGGCAAGCCAAGCCGCGATCGACTGGATCCGCGGCATCGTCGCCGAGCCCGAATTGGGTGTGGTGTATACCGGCAAGGTCGTGAAAGTCGTCGATTTCGGCGCTTTCGTGAATTTCCTGGGCTCCAGGGACGGCCTCGTCCATATCAGCGAATTGTCGCCGCAGCGCGTCGGCAAGGTCAGCGACATCGTCAAGATGGGCGATGCCGTGAAGGTCAAGGTGCTGGGCTTCGACGATCGCGGCAAGGTCAAGCTGTCGATGAAGCAGGTCGACCAGCAGACCGGCGAGGATCTGACCAAGAAGGCCAAGGAAGAGGCTGCGGCCGGCAGCTGAGCGGCCCGCCCAAGGGCGAGCCAGCATGTACGCGACGGCATTCCTCCTCTTTGCCGGCCTCGGCCGAGAGGAGACCCGGCGGTTCCGCCCTTGGCCCGCGCCCTCGCAGCCGTTTCGAAGTCAGAACGAGCCATGCCGCCCCTGCTGCTTCCCAAGATCATCGGCCATCGCGGCGCGGCCGCTTCGGCGCCGGAGAACACCCTGGCCGGGTTTCGCCGCGCCCAGGCGCTGGGCGCCGCCTGGGTCGAATTCGACGTGCGGCTCAGCGGCGACGGCCGCTGCATCGTGCTGCATGACGACACGATCGACCGCACGACCGACGGCAGCGGTCTTGCCGCCGCGATGACCCTGAACGAACTCGCCGCCTTCGATGCCGGCGCCTGGTTCGCGCCGGACTTTGCCGGAGAGACGATCCCGACCTTCGAGGAAACCATCGATCTCCTGGCCGAGTTGGGCCTCGGCGCCAATGTCGAGATCAAGCCGCAGCGCGGCGCTGAGGCGGAAACTGCGGAAGCGGTCTGTCGGGTGCTGCAGGCGAACTGGCCGTCGAGATTGCCGGCGCCGCTGGTGTCGAGCTTCGCCGAGCCGGCGCTGGCGGTGGCGCAGCGCGTCGCCCCCGACCTGGCGCGCGGGCTGTTGCTCAGCCGAGTCGGCGACGATTGGCGCGGTCTGGCCGCCGCCATCGACGCGCGCACGATCCATTGCGACCATGCGCGGCTCACCCAGAAACGCGCCAAGGAGATCCGCGCGGCGGGATATCCGCTGCTGGCCTATACCGTGAACCACGCGGGGCGGGCGCGGGAATTGTTCGGCTGGGGCGTCTGCGCCGTGTTCAGCGACGCGCCGGATGCCGTGGCGGCGGCTGTCTGAACTTACTTTAGACGGTGGCCGGGGATCGCAATCGGCGCCGGATCCCCATATAAGGGGCAAGGCCGCCCGAGCGGTTCGGGCCGATCGAGGAGCAGTGGCGTGAAGGCGTTGAAACCGCTTATGATTTCCGGACGTGAAGTCTGGCCGCTGGTCGAAGGCGGCAAAGGCATCTCGGTCTCGAACGGCGAAAGCTCGGGTGCCTGGGCGGCCGCCGGTGGGGTCGGCACATTTTCCGGCGTCAACGCCGATTCGTTCGCCGAAGACGGCACGCTGATCCCGCAAGTCTATCGCGGCACGACACGGCGCGAACGCCAGCAGGAACTCATCCGCTTCTCGATCGCCGGCGGCATTCATCAGGCCCGGGTCGCCTACGAGACGTCCGGCGGCCAGGGCCGGATCCATATGAATGTGCTCTGGGAAATGGGCGCCGCCGAGACCATCCTGCACGGCATTCTGGAAGGCGCCAAAGGCCTGGTCAACGGCGTCACCTGCGGCGCCGGAATGCCGTACAAGATCGCCGAGATCTGCGCCAAATACGGCGTCCATTATTACCCGATCGTCTCATCGGCCCGCGCCTTCCGCGCGCTCTGGAAGCGCGCCTATCACCGCTTCAGCGACTGGCTGGGCGGCGTCGTCTATGAAGACCCGTGGCTCGCCGGCGGCCATAACGGCCTGTCCAACTCGGAGGATCCGGAAAAGCCAGAACCGCCGCTGCCGCGCGTCCGCGAGTTGCGTACCCTGATGCGTGAATTCGGCCTTGAGGTCACGCCGATCTTCATGGCGGGCGGCGTCTGGTGTCTGAGCGAATGGGATGGCTGGATCGACAATCCCGAATTGGGGCCCTTGGCGTTCCAGTTCGGCACAAGGCCGCTCTTGACCCAGGAGAGCCCGATCTCCGACGCGTGGAAGCGGCGTCTCCTGACCCTGAGCCCGGGCGATGTCTACCTGAATCGGTTCAGCCCGACCGGTTTCTACTCCTCAGCCGTGCGCAACGAGTTCCTCGCAGATCTGCAGGGCCGGTCGGAACGGCAGATCGCCTTCACCATCGAGCCGGTCGGCGAACATGGCTCGCAATTGGCGATCGGCCCGCGCGCACGAATCGTCTATGTGACGCCGCACGACAAGGAAGCGGCCGAGCGCTGGATCGCCACCGGCTACACCGAGGCGTTGCGCACGCCCGATTCGACGCTTGTCTTCGTCACGCCGGAATCGGCCGAGACGATCCGTATCGACCAGATCTCCTGTATGGGTTGCCTTTCGGCCTGCAATTTCTCGAACTGGGCGCAGAACGAGCTGGGTTCGACCGGCAAGAAGGCGGATCCGCGCAGCTTCTGCATTCAGAAGACGCTGCAGACCATCAGCCACTCCGACGATGTCGAGTTCAACCTCATGTTCGCCGGCCACAATGCCTATCGTTTCGGCAGCGACCCCTACTACTCGAACGGCTTCATCCCGACGGTCGGGCAGCTGGTCGACCGGCTGCTGACAGGCGATTGATATTCCGGCACGCGACTGTCGCGCCAGGGCATTCACGCCCTGCGCGGCAAGCATGACAAAAACCTTTCATCCCCCCGCGATAATTGTCATATTGCCGGCATGATCGAAGGAGCGGACATTCTGGCCGTTAACGGCCTGTTGAAGCGCGCGAAGCTGCGGCCTACGCGGCAACGCTTGGCATTGGCCGGGCTGCTGTTCGACGGCCATGACCGCCATGTGACCGCCGAGCAGCTCCATGGCGAGGCCCAGGCTGCATCGATCAAAGTATCGCTCGCGACCATCTACAACACGCTGCACCAGTTCACCGAGGCGGGGCTGCTGCGCGAGGTGGTGGTCGAGCCCGGCCGATCCTATTTCGATACGAACGTGACCGATCATCATCATTTCTATTGCGACGCCGACGGTCACCTGGAAGATATTCCCGGCCATTCCGTAAGCCTCGCCTGCATGCCGCCGCCCCCGCCCGGCACCTCGATCGACCGGATCGAAATCATCATCCGCATCGGCCCGTCCCGCCGCTGACGCTATTCTGCTCTCACTGATTGGAGAGCGGTCACTGCGGATAGGTTTCTTTGGCGTAGACGCCCCACATCTCGTCCCGGCGCAGCCAACCGCTGACATCGCCGGCCTCGATGCGGCACCAACCAGGCGTGTCGACCGGACACTCCAGGAGCTTCGCGATGACGCGCGGTTCGAGACGCGCGACTGCGGCCGCGTTCGCGTCGGCGCTCCTGCGCAATGTCCGAATCTCGCCGGTCACGATAATCGATCGCCGTCCGGACAGTGCCGCGTGATTGACCCATCCTTCCGTCCCCTCCCAGTCGCGGATCTTGCGCCACGTGTCGAACTCTTCGACGATCTCGACCGGCATGTCCTTCCGGGTCAGAATCCAGGCGATAGGATAGCGCTGCCCGGGGCCGACCCGGAGATTGACCTCGCCCAGCCGGATCGAGACGAAGCGCGGAATCTTCAGACCCTGCTTGTCCTCGGTGGGCGCCACAGCGGCCAAAGCGCAGGGCGCAGCCACCACCAACAGCGCGCCGCCGAGGAAGAGGCGACGTCCGATGGTACCGGGCATATCGGGCATTGCAAGCACGGGAGGTTTGTTAAGCGCAGTGGCCGCTGCGGTCAAGCGCCACGCGCTTGACCGCAGCCGCTGCGACGGGCACTGATAACGCTTTCGGGAGCTTGGGTTCGGGATAGGCGCGCAATGCACAGCAAGAAAGCCATCGTCGTGGTCACGCGCAAGCTGCCGGAGCCGATCGAGACGCGGATGATGGAGCTGTTCGACGCGCATCTCAACCTCGATGACCAGCCCCTTTCTCAGACGCAGCTGATCGAGGCGGTGCGGACCGCGGAAATCCTGGTGCCGACCGTCACCGACCGCATCGACAGCAGCGTGCTGGCGCAGGCCGGGCCGCAATTGCGGCTGATCGCCTCTTTCGGCACCGGCGTCGACCATATCGACCTGGCGACGGCGCGCCAGCGCGGCATCACCGTCACCAACACACCCGGCGTGCTCACCGAAGACACGGCCGACATGACCATGGCCCTCATCCTCGGCGTCGCCCGGCGGCTGGCCGAGGGCGAGCGGCTGCTGCGCTCCGGCAAATGGACCGGCTGGGGACCGACCCATATGCTCGGCCACCGCATCTGGGGCAAGCGGCTGGGCATCATCGGGATGGGTCGGATCGGTACGGCGCTGGCGCGGCGCGCGCGCGGATTCGGTCTCGCCATCCACTACCACAATCGGCGACGCGTGCTGCCGGAGATTGAAACCCAGCTCGAAGCCACATATTGGGAGAGCCTCGACCAGATGCTGGCCCGGATGGACATCATCTCGGTCAATTGCCCGCATACCCCGGCAACCTACCATCTGCTCTCGGCGCGGCGCCTCAAATTGCTGCAGAAGCATGCCTATGTCGTCAATACGTCGCGCGGCGAGGTGATCGACGAAAACGCGCTCACGCGGATGCTGGCGGCCGACGAGCTGGCCGGCGCGGCGCTCGACGTTTTCGAGCACGAACCGGCGGTCAATCCCAAGCTGCTGCGCCTCGGCAACGTCCTGCTGCTGCCGCATATGGGATCGGCCACGATCGAAGGCCGCATTGATATGGGTGAGAAAGTCATCATCAACATCAAGACCTTCGTCGATGGGCACCGGCCGCCCGACCGGGTGCTCGAAACCATGTTTTGAACACGGGTGCGTTCGTGCCGTTCTTCACTTTCCCGGATGATGCGGTCTGGAACGACGCACGGAGCGCGGTCGAATTCACCGTTGAGGTGGGTGAGTACAAGGGACGGGTCGTGGTGGCGCGGCGCGTTTTTCAGGCGCTGCTGCCGGTGCCACCCTTGCCCGAGCGGTGTCTCGAGGCGTTTCACCTCGACCGCATCCGCTTCGAACGGGCGGCGGCGCGCAAGATCGAGCGGCGCGAGCTGACCGATGACGGCAATGTCGAATTGTCCTTAAAGGACTTGGGTGGGGCGCAGGGTTAATTTTCTCAAGGATTCGTTAACCCGCGCCGGGTCCAATATGCGGGCCTGTTACTGGAGTGCGGTTGCCGATGGAGCCCAACAATCTCGACCGGGATCAGCTATGGGCGCTGCTCGAACGCATTCCGGCGTTCGTCTGGATGAGCGACGAGACGGATCGCTGTATTTACTACAATGATTACGCCCGCGAATTCTGGGGCGACATGACCGATCGTGACCTCGGCAAATTCTTGCAAGAATTGGTCCACCCGGACGATTATCCGACCGCCCGGGCGCAATTCGACCGCCATATCGCGGACCGCACGCGGATTACCGTCGAGGTCCGGTTGCGTCGCCATGACGGCGAGTGGCGCTGGATGCAGGTTCTCGCGGAGCCACGCTTCGCCCCGGACGGCGCGTGGCAGGGCGCCATCGGCGTCGCCTACGACATCACCCATGCCAAGCAACGCGACCTCGAAATGGCCCGGTTGGTGACGCATAACAAGCTGACCGGACTGCCCAACCGCATGATGATCGAGAGCCTGATCGAGAGCGCCATCGACAAGGCGCGGGCGGAAGGGCGGAAACTGCCGCTCCTGACCTTCGGCCTCGATCGGTTCCAATCCTTCAACGAGACGCTCGGGCACCACGCCGGCGACCAGCTGCTGGCTGAGGTCGGGCGGCGCCTCTCCGCGCATCGCTACGGCACGGAAGTGGCGGGCCATCTCTCCGGCAACCGCTTTGTGATGATCGGCGAGCTCGGATCAAGCACCGAAACCGCCTATCGCGCGGCCGGCAGGCTGCTCGATCTGTGCCGCATGCCGTTTCTGTTCGGCGAGCTCGCACAACAGCTTACCGGCTCGGTCGGGATCGCGGTGTACCCAGACGACGCGCAGCAGGCGGGCGAGCTGATGCGCGCCGGCGAGTCCGCGCTGCAGACGGCGCGGCAGATGGGCGGCAATCATTTCGCCTTCTTCGACCGCGACGAACACGGCCAGGCGCGGGCTCGCCTCGCGCTCGAAATGGAGCTGCGCGGCGCCATACCAAACGGCGAGCTGATACTGCAATATCAGCCCAAAGTGGCATTCCCGGATCAGCGGCTGGTCGGGTTCGAGGCGCTGACGCGCTGGCAACATCCGCAGCGCGGACTGCTGCCGCCCGAGCTCTTCATCGGCGTGGCCGAGGAGGCGGGGCTGATCAAGCCGCTGACGCGCTGGGTTTTCGACGCCGTGGGACGGCAACAGCAGGCCTGGCTCGAAGCCGGCCTCGAGGTCGTGCCGGTCGCCATCAACGTCTCGCCGCGGGAGTTCCTTACGGCCTTGCTGGACGACCACCTGCCCGCCTATCAGGCCTATCGCCTGCCTCCGGGCTTGCTCGAGATCGAGATCACAGAAAGCACGATGATCGAGGATTTCGAACGGGTTAGGAGCACGGTTGAGGCGCTGCAGGCGCTCGGCATCAAGGTCGGCATGGATGATTTCGGCACCGGCTATTCCTCACTGGCCGGGCTGAACAAACTGCCGATCTCCAGCCTCAAGATCGACCGCGCCTTCACCAAGGACATCGACCGCAACCGCGCCAGCCGCGCCGTTGCCTCGGCGATCATCTCCGTAGCGCGCGAGCTGGGCCTGGTCGTGATCGCGGAAGGCGTCGAGACGCGGGAACAGCTGCGCGTGCTGCGCTCGCTCGACTGCAGCATCGTGCAGGGCTATCTGACCGGCCGACCGATGTCCGCCGAGGACGCCGCCGACCTGCTCCGAACCCCGACGCCGACCGATGGGCCGACCGTGGTCCGACTTGAGCCGACCGGCACCCACGGCTCGGCCCGCTCCGCCGCGCATTGACCGGCGACGCGCCACAACCCTAAGGGGATTCGTCGCCACTATTTCGTCCGGACCGCGACGGCGGTCGGACCGCGGATCGCCCCGGAAGCATCGCTGAACTGCACATAAACCCGGGGGGTCGAGGGCGCGAACGGGATCGGCGCCGTCGCCGCTGCGAAGACGCAATAGGTCTGGACGCCGTGGGCGCTGAACGCGGTCTTGGCGGGCGCCGGCGGCGGGAGGCGGGCGCCGGACGCACCGGAACTGTCGGTGAAGGTTACGAACACCCGATTGGCGCCGGGCGATTCCGCGATCATGCCGCTGCCGGCGGCAAAGATGCCAAAGGTCGGCGTCCCGATCGCGGCGATCATCATCGTTACGGCCGCAACGGGAGCGGCGATCGCCACCCCGGCCGCGGGTCCCGCCGGCGTCGGCACAACGATCCGGTTTTGCCCGCCCGAACGGCGCGGACCGTCGCGGCGGAAGTGCAATAGCCGAGAATATCCGCCAGGAAAATGTCTCCCTCGTTGCACCGGAGAGCCATCCTTGCAATTAATCTGATTGGTCGGGCGGCGGGGTTCTCGTCCGCTGCTGCCCCGCTCAAGCCGGCACCCCCTGCAATCCTGAGGAAGGTCAATTGCAGTTCAAGCGCTTCCAGTTCGGCGATTGGCAGGTGGATACGCAATCCTGCACGATCCGGCATGGCGAGGCAGCGGTCGAGACCCCGATCGAACCGCGCGCCATGGATGTGCTCTCGGCGCTGTGCCGCAATTCCGGCACGGTACTGAGCGCGGAAGATCTGCTGCGCCTGTGCTGGGACGGCATCGTCGTCGGCGAAAATCAGGTTCACAAGGCCGTCGCGCAATTGCGGCGCGCCTTACGCGACAGCGCCGCCGAGCCCCGCTATATCGAGAATATCCGCAAGCGCGGCTATCGGACCGTGGCGCCAGTGTCGTTCCCGTCGCAGCAGGCCGATGCCCAGTCGGCCGAGATCTGGTCCAGGGAATCCCCCTATGTCGGCCTCGATCCGTTCGATGAGGCGCATGCCGCGGTGTTTTTCGGGCGGGACGCGGCGATCGCGCGCCTGCGCGATGTCCTGGCCGCGCAGATCGCCGCCGGCCGCGCCCTTGTCCTCGTCCTGGGACCGAGCGGCAGCGGCAAGACCTCGCTGGTCCAGGCGGGGCTCCTGCCGGCGCTGACGCGTGACGCGCGCCCGTTCCAAATCACCGCCGCGACGACCCTCGACCTCGCGGATATCGGCGTCGTGCCGCTGCCCACCGTGCTGGGCGGCGCGCTCTTGGACCTGGACCGCGATGGCGAGCCGATCTTCGCCGGACACAGCGCCGAAGCCATCGGCGCCGGCCTGTCCGCCGCGACCGGCACGCCGTGGGACGGATTTCGGCCGGACGAGCTGACCGGACCCGGCGAGAAATTCTTGCTGTTCGTCGACCGCGTGGAGGCGCTGTTCAGCGCCCAAACCGCCGCCCCGCAACGGCGACAATTCCTGACGGCACTCGACCGGCTGGCGCGGAGCGGCCCGTTCATCGTCATCGCCGCCTGCCGCAACGATTTCTATCCGGAGCTGGCGCAAGAGCCCCTCCTGATGGAAGGGAAGGCGACAGGCGGCCATTTCGACCTCGCGCCGGCCAGCCGGGCGGAAATCGCCCAGATGATCCGGCGGCCCGCTGAAATCGCCGGCCTGCGCTTCGGCGAGGACACCGACGGCACCGAGCCGCTCGACGATCTGCTGTGCGAGGCTGCCGCCAACAGCCCGGATGCGCTGCCGCTGCTACAATACACGCTGCAGCAGCTCTATCTCCAGCGCAGCCCGGGGCGGGAGCTGACCTTGGCGGCCTACCAAGCGCTGGGCGGCATCGACGGCGCCATCGGCCGGCGCGCCGAAGCGGTGTTGAGCGGCCTTTCCGGACCGTCGCAAGCCGCCTTGCCGCGCATTTTCTCGCTGATCGTGGCAGCGGGGGCGGCCGACGGCTCGGTGCGCGGCCACCGCGCAGCGTGGTCCGCCCTGACCACGGAAGCCGAGCGGGTGCTGGTGCGCACCCTGGTCGAGGAGCGGCTGTTCGTCAGCCAGGTCCATGACAAGAAGGCGGTTTTCGGCGCCGCCCACGAGGCCCTGTTGCGGCAATGGCCGCGCGCGGTGGCCTGGATCGCCGAGCATCGCCAGGCGCTGCGCACGCGCAGCCAGCTCGAAGGGCAGGCGCAGCAATGGCTGGCCGAAGGGCGGAGCACCGACCGCCTGCTGCGCCGCGGCAAGCCGCTCGAAGAGGCGCGCGACCTGGTCGGGGGCACGACAAGAGCTGTACCCAGATTCACGCCAACTTGGACAAACCATGAACATGAGCCTTCGTCAGGCAGCGCTCGGATATTTCTCCTTGCCCACGCGAAGCGGCCGGAAGGTGCCTTCGGGCTGAGGCTCACCCATCCAGTCATAGATGCCGGTGAGGTTGATGTGCTCCCAAATCTGCGGTGAGATGTGCCGGATTATGTCGTCGGGTAGCACGTGTCCTTCCGCCCGGAGGCTCTCGACAGCGCGAGACAGGTAGACGGTGTTCCACAGGACGATGGCGCTGACCACCAGGTTGAGGCCGGAAGCGCGGAACGCCTGGCTCTCGAAGGAGCCGTCGCGGATTTCGCCGCGTTCGTGGAAGAACACGGCGCGGGTCAGCTTGTTGCCGGCCTCACCCTTGTTCAGCCCGGCCCGGCAGCGTTCACGCAATGCCGGGCTGGAATACCATTCGATCATGAACAGTGTCCGCTCGATCCGCCCGATCTCCCGCAGTGCGCGCGACAGCGTGTTCGTCTTCGGCAGGGCGGCTAGCTTTTTCAGGAGGGTCGAGGGCACCACGAGGCGATCCATGATCGAGACGCCGGCGCGCAGCGCCTCGTTCCAACCCTCGCGGATCGCAGCGCCATCGATGCGATCGCCGATGTGCTGCTTGATGGTCGGATAGGCGTCCGCACCCTCGAAGGTGTGTAGGCGCCAATCCTTGAGGTCACGCAGCCGGGGCGCCACGCGCTTTTCGACGATCGTAAACAGGCTGAAGACATGGTCGCTGGCACCGCCGGTGTCGACGTAATGTTCGTCGATGTCGATCCGGCTCTCATGTCCGAAGAGCCCGTCTAGAACATAGACGGCTTCATCCTCGGTGGCGCCCATCGGCAGGATATGGAAGTGGCCAAACTGGTCGGAGACCCAGGTATAGAACTTGCTGCCGGGATCACCGCTGTAATGGGCGTTGACGTCGCTGCGCTTCGCGCCGCGGCCGGCGGCTCGAAAGAACTGGCCGTCCGAAGATGAGGTCGTGCCGTTGCCCCAAAGCTTGGCGAAAGGATGCGCCAGCTGGGCATTGATGATCGCGGCCAGGGCGGATTTGTAGGTCTCGGGTCGAATGTGAAACAGCCGAGCCCAGGTGATCTGCCGCTCGCTGAGTCCTGCCGAGGCGTCGGCCATGCGCTTTGCCCCGAGATTCGTTCCGTCGCCGAGGATCGCGGCGAGCAGCGCTGGGGAGTGTCGGACCTCGTCGCCGTTGCGCAGATGGGTGAACCAGCGGGAAAAGGCGGTCCAGATATTGACCTCGGCCAGGAGATCCGTGATGTCGACCAGCGGCATACGGTCGAAGATCAACCATTTGGCCGCCTCGACCTTCGTCTTGGGCACTCTGGTGCGCTGCTTCGTGATGGTGAGGACGCCGTTAGTCAGGCGAACCCCGACCAGCTTGCCGGTCCGGGCCTGATAGCTCAGCTTCTTCAGCTTGAAGTCCAGCTCGCGCTGCTTTTCGGCGATCCAGGCGTCGGCGTCATGTGGGATGCCGAGCCGCAAATCGCCCGCGGCCTTGCGCCCCGCGAAAGTCGGGCTCGGCATGAGCTGAGCCTCAAGCTGGCAATAAGTCCGGCCGCCCTCGACCCACACATCGCCCGATCGCAGGCGGTCGCGTAGCGCTGCGAGGGTGGCGATCTCCCAGAGACGCCGGTCCCGCTTGCCATCGGCGGCAATGAGTTTGCGAACCTTCTGAGTAAGATGGCCGAGCGGCACCTTGTCCGGCAACCCGCGACGATCGTGCCGATTGAGCTGTCGCAACAGTTCGATTGCGGCCAGGAGCGGGTCGTGGGGCCGCGCAGACTGGAATGTGAAGGCATCGAGCAGCTTGGGCGCATAGCGGCGAACCCAGGAATAGCGCTCGGCGGCACCGAGCAGCGGATCGGCCTCGGCCGTTGCTGCCAGCGCATCGACATCCACCCGGGCCTCGACCAGGCGGTGCCAGCCGATCTCGCGGTCAAGAACGTCGAAGGTGTCCTCTCCGGTCTCGTTGACCTCGGCGAGCACCCGAAGCGTGTCGCCGAACAAGCGCAGCAGCCGACCCGTCTCCTTGCGGGCGTCGAGGTGACGCCGATCCTGCCGTGCTTTTGACTTCGTGAACAGGCGGGCGATCAACCGGCAGAACATCGTGATGGTGGCATCGGTGAGCTTGCCGGTCAGCTCGATCCGTTGGGCCGCGATGAGGGCCTGCCGGCGTTC
>Ga0181519_10000157_pt1 | contig 61031 bp, 48 predicted proteins | sample PEATcosm2014_Bin_26_FD_121102 | JGI IMG/M metagenome (GOLD analysis project Ga0181519, IMG submission 121102) | Peatland microbial communities from MTU Mesocosm Facility, Houghton, MI, USA - PEATcosm2014_Bin02_10_metaG | ecosystem: Environmental > Terrestrial > Soil > Wetlands > Peat | place...
GGCGCGGAGGATTTCACCGCGCTCTTGTCTGGGTTCAAGACCTCCGCCGCCGGTCTTAAGCTTGAATTCGTCTGCACCAACAACATGCAGAATAATCGCCTGCGGGACATCGCCGACCAGAATGCGGAAGGTTATGCCCGCCATTCCTATGCCAGCGTCCAGCTCTACGCGACCGACAAAGCACGGGCGAATTCGACCCATACCGATGCGGTCGCGGCAGAACCCCAAAAGGGGCGCGATCCCGACCGTGCTCGGCGAGATCCCGTTCGACGAAAACGGCGACAATCTCCTGCCGGGCCGGCGCATGGATCGTTTCACGAATGGCGGCTACTTCAGCTACCCCGGCGAGTAGCGCGGCGGCGCGGTCAGGCTTGCTGAAGGCTGCCCAGATAGTGGCCGGAAAGCCCTGTCGTATCCGGCTCGGCGCCGGCCAGATGCCTTGGCCCGGCGCTCGGCGGCGGGTCCTTTCGAACCAGCGTACCTGACAATATCGGAACATCGAACTCACCGGTAGTTTCCTCGGCAGGTCGGATCTCCTGCCGGCAGCCGCGGCGTGCTCTGCCGGAGCGAATGCGCGAAGCGCAGCCCTGACCTCTATCGAAAGCCGGGGTGCAGTGCGAGAAGACACCCCGATTGGCCGCCGGGCCGGCTGGCCGCAAGGCGATTCCGTCTTGCTGCGGTGCGGCAGCGGGTTGCTGCTTCGACGGAGGCTCCGGCAAAATCCGGCTTGACAGTTTTGTTATGCTCAGTTTTAGCATAAGTCCTTGCCGATGGGATGTCCCTTCCCATCTCCTTGTAATGCTCAATTTGAGCATAAAGGAATCTCGCGATGCAGACCGCCGAAGCCGCCGAAAACGCCGCCCTTCTCGCCCGCACCGGGCCGATCTACGAGCGGATGCGCCACGTCGTTCCCGCCATCGAATGGCCGTTTTTCGCACCCGATATCGATGCCATCCTGGCGCTGAAGCGCCAGCGCAACGCCATCATACTGGCCCATAATTACCAGACGCCGGAGATCTTCCACGGCGTCGCGGACATCGTCGGCGACAGTCTGGCGCTGGCGCGCGAAGCGGCCAAGGCGAAGGCCGATGTGATCGTGCTGGCCGGCGTCCATTTCATGGCGGAGACGGCGAAGCTGCTGAATCCCGGCCGCACCGTGCTGATCCCCGATGCGGGCGCCGGGTGCTCGCTGGCCGCCTCGATCACGGCTGCCGATGTCCGCCTGCTGCGCGAACGCTATCCCGGCGTGCCGGTCGTGGCCTATGTCAACACCTCGGCCGAGGTGAAGGCCGAATGCGATGTCTGCTGTACCTCGGGCAATGCCCGCAAGGTCGTGGAATCGCTGGGCGTGCCGCGCGTCATCATGTTACCCGACAAGTATCTGGCCAAAAATGTGGCGGCCGAGACCAAGGTCGAGATCATCGCCTGGGAAGGGGCCTGCGAAGTGCATGAGCGCTTCACCCCGGCCGACATTACGAACCTGCGCGACAGCCACCCGAATGTCGTCGTGCTGGCCCATCCGGAATGCCCACCCGAGGTCGTGGCGGTGGCCGATTATGCGGGTTCGACCGCGGCGATGGTCGATTTCGTCGACAAGCACCGGCCGGCGCGGGTGGCGCTCGTGACCGAATGTTCGATGAGCGACAATGTTGCGGCGCTCTACCCGGACATCGAATTCGTCCGACCGTGCAATCTCTGCCCGCATATGAAGCGGATTACCCTCCCGAAGATACGGCGCGCGCTCGAGACGATGTCGACGCAGGTGACGGTGCCCGACGCGATCGCCGACCGCGCGCGCCGCTCGGTCGAACGCATGATTGCGATCGGGTGACGCGATGCGCCCCGATCTGAAACTCCTCGCCGGCCGGCCGGTCATCATCGGCGCCGGCTTGGCCGGGCTGATGGCGGCGCTGGAACTCGCGCCCCGCCCGGTCGTCGTGGTCAGCAAGGCGCCTTTGGGCGAAGGCTGCGCCAGCGCCTGGTCGCAGGGCGGTCTCGCCGCCGCGATCGGCCCCGACGATTCGACGGAACTGCATCTGGCGGATACGCTGGCGGCCGGCGACGGCCTGTGCGACGCGGCGGCGGCACGGCGGATCATCGAGGCCGGCCCGGCGATCGCCCGGCGCCTCGTAGCGCTCGGCGCGCGGTTCGGCTGCGATGCGTCGGGCGCATTCAAGCTCAAGCTCGAAGCGGCCCACAGCCGCCGCCGCGTGCTCAACGCCGGCGGCGACGCCACCGGCGCCGAGATCATGCGCGCCGTGATCGAAGCGGTGCGGCGCACACCGTCGATCACCGTGCTCGACGGGGTCGAGGTGCTGGATCTGGCGGTCGGCGACGGTATCGAAGGCGTATTCCTGGCCGCCGACGGCGACTCCCATGTGCTGCCGAGCCGGGCCGTGGTGCTGGCGACCGGCGGTCTCGGCGGGCTCTGGTTGCACACGACCAACCCGTCCGGCGCGCTCGGCCAGGGGATCGCGATGGCCGCGCGGGCGGGCGCTGCGCTCGCCGATCTCGAATTCGTCCAGTTCCATCCGACGGCGCTCGATGCCGGCTTCGATCCCATGCCGCTGGCCAGCGAGGCGATCCGCGGCGACGGCGCCGTGCTGATCGACGAGACCGGCACGCGGTTCATGGCGGGCCATGGCCGCGCGGAGCTCGAACCGCGCGACATCGTGGCGCGTGCGGTGTGGCAGCGCTTGGGCGAAGGCCATCGGGTCTTCCTCGATACGCGCGCCGCCTTCGGGGCCGATCTGCCGCGGCGCTTTCCCGGCATCGCCGAGGCGTGCCGCCGCGCCGGCATCGATCCGGTCGCCCAACCGATCCCGATCCGGCCGGCCGCGCATTATCACATGGGCGGCATCGTCGTCGATGCGCAGGGCCGGACGAGTCTGCCGGGCCTGTGGGCCTGCGGCGAGGCGGCGGCGACGGGGCTGCATGGCGCCAACCGCCTGGCCAGCAATTCGATGCTGGAGGCGGCCGCGACCGGTACGGAGGTCGGGCGCGACTTGGCCGGACGGGAATTCCGCCGCCTCGGCACCGCGTCGCGGCCGCGGCCGGTGTCGCTTCCGGATCCGGCCGGCCTGCACGCCGTGCGGGCGGCAATGAGCGCCGATGTCGGCGTGCTGCGCGACCGGGCGGGGCTGGAACATGCGCTGGGGACGCTGCTGCCGATCGCCCTCGGTCCCGGTGCCGCTGCCGGCCCCGCGATTGCCGCGCTGATGATCGCGACGGCCGCTTGGCGGCGCGAGGAAAGCCGCGGCGGCCATGCCCGGACCGACTTCCCGGCGCACGGCCCCGGGCCGGCCGAACGGTGCCGTTTGACCCTCGATGCGGCGCTCTGCCTGGCGGAAGGGATTGCGGGGCGCGCTTCGGCGCCGCGTTTCGCGTCCGTCGGCGACTGAGAGTTTGTGAATGAATGCCCGGTTCCGGTGAGCTCACCGGAAATTCCCCAATATTTCCGATGGGCGTTCATTCGCAAGTTCGATTGATACACAAACTCTGACGCGTCGAGATCGTTCGAAAGGCCGTCCCATGATCGGAGCACCGCTACCCGTCCTGCTGATCGAGCCGCTGGTCCGCGCCGCCCTCGTCGAGGATCTCGGCCGGGCCGGGGATATCACGACCGACAGCATCGTGCCGTCCGGCCAGACGGCACGCCTGGCGCTCGATGTCCGCCAGCGCGGCGTCGTCGCCGGCCTTGATCTTGCCGTCCTGGCGTTCCGCCTGGTCGATCCCTCGATCCGCGTCGAGACGCTGCACGGCGACGGCAGCGCGGTCGAACCGGGCGATGTCATCGCCTTCGTCGAAGGCCCGGCGCGCGGGCTTTTGACGGCTGAGCGGGTAGCCCTCAACTTCCTCAGCCACCTCTCCGGCATCGCCTCGGCCACGGCGGCGATCGTCGCGGCCGTCCAGCCGCACAAGGCGCGCATCACCTGTACGCGCAAGACCATGCCGGGGTTGCGCCTCGTGCAGAAATACGCGGTGCGCATCGGCGGCGGCGCCAATCATCGATTCGGCCTCGATGACGCCGTGCTGATCAAGGACAACCACATCGCGGTGGCCGGCAGCATCCGCCAGGCCGTCGAGCGGGCGCGGGCAGTGATCGGCCATCTGGTCAAGATCGAGGTCGAGGTCGATACGCTGGATCAGTTGCGCGAGCTGCTGACGCTGCCGGTCGACGCCGTGCTGCTCGACAATATGACGCCGGATCAACTTCGCGAGGCGGTGGGATTGGTCGAAGGCCGGCTGATCACCGAAGCTTCCGGGCGAATCACGGCGGCGACGGCGCCGGCGATTGCGGCGACGGGAGTCGATTTGATCTCGATCGGCTGGCTGACGCACAGCGCCACGGTGCTGGATATCGGGCTCGACGCCATGTGATGGCGTGCACCGCATGGCCATGCTCGGTCATGACCTTGCACGGTGGAGAGCGGGCCGATCAAGACGATCTATTTCTCGATTGTGTCGAGCGCGATTCAGGCGCCGTTCCGACGCTAACGCCCCAAGCAAGGTTCAGTCGAGTGGGCGTCCTGCCTGCCCGAGGGCTGGGCGCCCGCCATGTTCGATTTCTTGAGGGGGCGCTGCGCGCGCCGTGAACGCCATCCTGTCCAAATCAGCTTGACACGATTTTTGCGAGTGTCGATAGTGACTTTCTATCGCTTGACGCATTCTGAATCCCCAAGATATTTGGCGACGATGTGAGATATTGCCGATGGGACTTGTCATGCCGAAAAGAGTTCTCTTCGTGTCCGCACTATCTTTTCTCGTTGCGATGTTTATCCATTCCGCCAATGCAGAAGAGGCGGGAGATCGGGAGAAGATCGGACCACATGATCAGCCAGTCTTCGATCTCTCAAAGAATCGCTATTTCTCCAATGCTCAAGAGGTCTTGGAAGGTTTGGTCCAACGTAAGTCGCACAAGATGGTTAATCATTTTTGTGTAATTGGCTATGACGTGCCAAAGTCTATTGGTATGGCTTGGGTTTATTGGCAAGAAGGCAATGCGATAATTCTTTGGGAGGCGAATACCGATCCGGCTTATCGCCTCGAGACATCAAGGGATTATTTGGATCTGAAAAAAGATGTCGTTCCGACGCTCGCAGATGTTCACAATAGTACTTATTTGGTGACAAGAGAATGGGTGAGGGAAATTGAGACGGATTGTGCCAGCCGTGGGGTGAATTTCTCAATTAGGAATTCCAAGAGAAAATCTCTTGCTCATAACGCTGAGGGGCGCTGACAATGGGCGATAGTACATTGCATTTGCCGCCGGACTCGACGGATGAAGGGGCGGTCGCTCGGCTACTGCTGGCGGAGGGGGGAACGCCTTCCTTTCCGGCTTATGTCGAGGCAGTGGCGCTTCTTTCAATGCAGCTGATGAAGCTCGTCCTCTATAACCGACTAAACAATCACCCGGAATACTATGGCGCTCGCGGCGCCAAAAATTATGCTGACGTCATAAGGGGTCATTTTGGTGCGGGCAACGCAGGTGAGCAATTCGCCGGATTCCGAAATTATCCGAATATCAGAAAAGCGGTGGCGGATAATATTCAGGCCTCCATTGATTTGGCGAATGCCACTGAAGACGGGCGATCGGCTGCGTTTTTTACGTATGTGAACAATGCCATCGTGGTTGCCGGTTCGGAGCCGATCGCAGATCCGTCCCCGGGCTTGCTCGATGGCTGGAGAACGGCCGGCACCGGCAGTCCGGGATCGAGTTCGATCGACTATCAGACACTTGCCGGCAATACTTTCTTCTACCGGAAGCAGTAGTCCCCGCTTCGGGGCACGTCACGCTTCGTCCCAAGTCGAAACAGCCATATCATCGCTCCGCCGCTCGCACCGCCCTGCCCAGCTGGGCCAGGCAAAGCTGCTCCACGGCCGCAAATTCCGCCCGTACCGACGCGAGGAGCAGCTCGACCTCTGCGGCGGCGCCCTCTTCGCCGGCGATTTCCAGCATCGAGGCGGCAAAGGTCAGGCGCTCGAAACCCAGCATCTCGACGGAGCCCTTCAGCGCATGGATCTCACCGGCGACCGAAGGCAAGTCGCCGCGCTTGGCGTCCTCGCCGATGCGCCCGATCCGCGCCCGCGCATCCTTGAGAAAGACCCCGAGGATCGAGCGCGCCGCGCCCTCGCCGACATCCTCCACCAATTTTCGGTAGGCGGCGGGGTTCGCGACCGCAAGGACGCCGAGCGGGTCCTCGGCTGGGGGCGGGGCGGGGGGCGGCAGGTGCGGGGCCATGCGCTTGACCAGGTCGGACCAGCGGAACGGCTTGGTCACGATATCCTGCATGCCGGCTGCGAGGCACCTTTCCTGGTCTTCGCGGAATGCGTTGGCGGTGACGCCGACGATTGGAACGGCGCCGGTCCGGCCGGGCAGTTTGCGGATTGCGACCGTCGCCTCGATGCCGTCCATCTCCGGCATCTGCATGTCCATCAGCACCAGATCGTAGGGCACGCTGCGCAGGGCCTCGAGCGCCTCGACGCCATTCGATACGACATCGACGCGCAAGCCGAACTTGGCGAGCATGGCGGTGACGATCAGCTGGTTGGCCGGGTTGTCCTCGGCCACCAGCACGCGGCCGGCCAACGCGAAGCCGCCGCCGGGCGGCGGAGCGCCGGTTTCCGCGACCGGCCGGCCAAGTTTCGCATCCTTGTCGAGCGGAACGGTGAAGCGGAAGCGGGATCCGAGGCCGGGCGTGCTTTCGACATCGATCGTGCCGCCCATGCCGTCGAGCAGCCGCTTGCAGATGGCGAGGCCGAGGCCGGTGCCGCCGAAGCGCCGCGACACCGAACTGTCGACCTGGCTGAATTCGGTGAACAGGGTCTTCACGGCTTCCGGCCGGATGCCGATGCCGGTATCGGCGACCGTGACGGTGAGCGAGGCGGTGGACGAGCTCAGATCCGCCACTTTCATGTCGATGGCGACCTGGCCCGCTTCGGTGAATTTCACGGCATTGCCGACCAGATTGAGGAGGATCTGGCGCAGCCTTCCGGGGTCGCCGCACAGGGTCGCCGGCACGGGCTCGGGCAGATTGGCGCCGATCTCGATGCCCTTGGCGGCGGCGCGCGGCGCGGTGATCGCCAGTACGCTGTCGGCGAGTTCGGCCAGATCGACCGGCAGACGTTCGAATTCGAGTTTGCCGGCGTCGATCTTCGAGTAATCGAGAATGTCGTTGATTACCTGCAGCAAATGCTCGGCCGAGACGCGCAAGGTATCGACGTAGCGCGATTGCTCCGGCGTCAGCCGGGTGTCCAGCAGCAACCCGGTCATGCCGATGACGCCGTTGATCGGTGTGCGGATCTCGTGGCTGACCGTAGCGAGGAAGGCGGCGCGCGCCTGGTTGGCGCGTTCGGCCGCTTCGCGCGCCGTTTGCAGCACGGCTTCGGTCTCGCGCCGTTCCGTGACGTCGGCCAGGGTCCCGGTGATGACCGGCGTGCCCGCGACATCCTCCTGAACGACGAACGCGGTCATGCCGAACCACCGGACCCGGCCCTCTGATGTCCGATAGCGGAATTCGTGCGCCGCCGCCGGCGCCGTGCCTTCGCGCAACGGGTCGACCAGCTCCAGAAGCTTGCGGCGATCCGCCGGTACGACGCGGCGGAGCGCCCGGCGGCCGAGCGCGGTGCGGAAATCCTCGCCGGTCAAATTCGTGTAGGCGCGGTTGAGGAAGCGCCATCGGCCATCCATGCTGACCTGAAAGATCACTTCGCTCAAACTGTCGATGACCGAACGGTAGCGGTCGCGGCTGGTGATGATCAGCGCGTCCAGCTGGCGCTGGCGCTCCCGCTCCGCCTCGGCGGCGAACTGGTCCAGCAGCATGTCGGCGAAAGTGGCGAGCGTCTTCAACTGAACGGGCCGGGTCCGGCGCGGCGTCGGCGCGCAGGCGGCGAGCGTTCCCAGCAATCTGCCGTCGCGGTCGATGAGCGGCGCCGCGACGAGGAACCGCACGCCGCCGGCGCGCGCGACCAAGGGATGGTCGGCGAGCCGGGGGTCGCGTTGCGCATCCTCGACCACGACCGGCCCGGGACGCCGCGTGGTCCGGTCGCGTTGCAGCAAGTCGAGCAGCTCTGTCGCGGGCTGTACGCCGACGCGGCACGCCAAGGCCGGCACGCCGTCCTGGATCAGCTCCAGCACCGCATCCTGGGCCGCGAAGGCGTCGGCCAGCAAGGTCGTTACCCGTTCGAACGCAGCTACCGGCCGCCTGGCCCCTTGGCGCGATGCGCTCCCGGCAGCAGCGGCGGCGATCACGGCCGGGCCAGCTCCTTGTTCTGGATCTTGCGGTACAGCGTCGACGGGTTGATGCCGAGCAGCGCGGCCGAGCGCGAAATGTTTCCTCCGCAGGCGGTAATGGCGGCGCGGATCATCTCGGTCTCGGCGACGGCCAAGGGCTTCAGCTCGCGCGGGGCGGCCGGCCGGTGAGCGCCCGGTTGGAATTGCTCGCGCTTTCGGTACAGGGTCGAAGGGCTGATTTCCAGCACAGCGGCGGCTTTGAGAACATTGCCGCTGGCTTGCGCCAGCGCCAGCTCGATCAATCCGCGCTCCATGTCAGCCAGGGAGAAGCGCGGCTCCGCGGCGGCGGCCGGCGGTGGTTCCGGCGGCGGCAGCGGCCGGAACAGCCGCTCGGAATGAGTGCCGGACGGCGCCAAAGGGGGCGGCAGCATGTCGCCGGCCACGACACCGCCCTCGTTGAGCAGCACGACCTGGCGCACAATGTTCTGCAGCTGGCGGACATTGCCGGGCCAGCCATAGTCGAGCAGTACTGCTTCGGCATCCGCAGCAAAGCCCTCGAAGCGCCTTCCTTCTTCCGCCGCGTAATGCTGCAGGAAGTGCCGAGCGAGCGACAGCACGTCGCCGCCGCGCTCGCGCAGCGGCGGCAGGGCCAGCGGCATGACGTAAAGGCGGTAATAGAGATCCTCGCGAAACCGTCCAGCCTCGACCTCCTTCAACGGATCGCGGTTGGTCGCCGAAACGAAGCGGATATCGGATTTCTGCGGCAGGTTGCCGCCGACTTTCGTGAAAATTCCGGTTTGGACGAAGCGCAGCAGCTTGGCCTGGAGCGCGACATCCATTTCACATATTTCGTCGAGGAACAGGGTGCCGCCATCGGCGAGCGTGCCGGCGCCGTCGCGCTCGACGACCGCGCCGGTGAAGGCGCCCTTAACATGGCCGAAGATCTCGCTTTCAATCAGATCCTTGGGCATGGCGGCGCAGTTCAGCGCCACGAACGCCTTGGCGCCGCGTGCGCTACGCCGATGGATCGCCTCGGCCGCCAGCTCCTTGCCGGTGCCGCTTTCACCGGTGATGAAGACCGGCGCCTTGGAGGCGGCCGCGATGTCGATAACCCGATAGACCGCGCGCATCGGCAGCGAATCGCCGATGAAACCGCTGAAATGGCCATTGCCGTCGGGCTCCGGGATGCTGCTGACGATGCGTTTCAGGTCGCGGCGTTCGAGCGCGTGCTCGATGGTCACGAGCAGCCGTTCGGGGGCAAAGGGCTTGACCAGGAAGTCGGCGGCGCCCTCGCGCATGGCCTCGACGGCGACATTGATCGAGCCGTTGGCCGTGATCACGACCACGACGCAGGGCAGGCGTTCGGCGGCGATCCGCTTCAGTATGTCGATCCCCGACATGTCGGGTAATTGCAGGTCGAGCAGCACGACGGCAAAGCCGCCTCGTGCCAATGCGTCCAAGGCGCCGGCGCCGGTGTCGGAATACGCCGTGTCATAGGGCCCGCGCCGGAGATATTCCAGGTAGGTCTTCGCGACCGCGGGGTTGTCCTCGACAAGAAGCAGTTTGTGGCGCGCGCTCACGGGGGCTCCGGTAGACCGTACGAAAAACGCCTCTCGACTGCTGCGAGCTTCGTGCGTCGCGATTAATGTTCGCTTTATTGCGGGACATATCGGGTTGCGCGCACGAGATCGTTATCAATGGCTCGCGGCGGGGCTCGACGCCCGCGTTTCCGGGGCGCGGCGACGGCGATGCGTACCGGCCGGACGGTACTCGGAAGGGCTGTGCGCGGCCGCGCTCTACCGGCCGGATCCGGGAGAGCTGTCGGACTCATCGAGAATCTATTGGATGCCTTGCACGGTGAACGCGGCATTCGCTCGGGCCGCGGCATGCGACTGGGTTTCGGCCGGCCGGGTGGTGCTTTCAGAACCCAGTCAATCGGCAAGGCTTCCTTAACTGCACGGCTGTTTCCATGGCCCGCGAACGCCGACCGGGTCAAGGGGCATAGCCGGTCAGTCGTATTCCGGCGCGGGCCGCCCGGTGCCGATTTGCGCGGCTGCGGGGAGGGTCGATCGTGACCATGTCATTAGATGGGGCCGCCATGGACGGAGCGCCGTTGCCTGCGGAGACGCCGGTTTTTTCAGCCGATTGCGAGCTGCTCTTCGACCTTTCTATCGACATGTTGTGGGCGGCGACGACGACCGGAACGCTGGTGCGGGTGAACAAGGCTGTCACGCAGTTCCTAGGGCGGCCGGCCGAATTGCTGGTCGGCGAGAATTTCCTGTCGATCGTCCATGAAGACGATCGCAGCGCGGTCGCCGAGGCGGTCGCCCACCCCCCGATGATCGCGGCGCCGCTGGTGTGCGAAGGAAGACTGCGCGCGCGCGATGGCAGCTGGCGCTGGATCGAGTGGCGCTGCCGTGCGCGCGACGGGCTGGTCTTCGCAGTCGGGAGAGATCTGACCGAAAGCGAAAGGCAGCGGGCGCTCGCCGATGCCGAGGAAGATCTGCTGCTGGCGATCGCGGATGAGCGGCCGATCAGCGGCACCCTCGACAATGTGTGCCATGCCGTCGAAGCGATCCTCGAAGGGTCGATCTGCTCGGTCATGCTGCTGTCGCCCGATGGGCAGCACCTGCTGCTCGGCGCCGGCCCGAGCCTCGATCCGACCTACTGCCCCCAGATCGAGGGCATTCCGATCGGCCCGGCCGTCGGCAGTTGCGGCACGGCGGCCTATCGCGGCGAGACCGTCATCACCGAGGACATCGCGACCGATCCGCTCTGGGACGGCCATCGGGACACCGCGCTGCGCTTCGGGCTGCGCGCCTGCTGGTCGACGCCGCTCATGTCGCGCAAGCAGCGCGTGCTCGGCACTTTCGCCATCTATCGCCGAGCCCGGCACACGCCCGGCGCTTGGGAGCGTCACGTCATTGCGCGGCTCACCCGCTCGACGGCGATCGCCCTGCAGCGCAAGCATTTCGAGCTGGAGCTGGTCGAAGCACGCCAGCGCGCCGAGCATGCGAACCAGGTCAAGAGCGAATTCCTGGCCAATATGAGCCATGAGCTGCGCACGCCGCTCAACGCCATCATCGGCTTCACGGAAGTCATGGGCCAGCAGATGCTCGGGCCGATCAACAACCCGAGGTACATCGAATATCTCGGCGACATCAATGCCAGCGGCCACCATCTGCTGCAGCTGATCGACGACATTCTGGACGTGGCGCGGATCGAGGCGGGCCGGATCGAACTCGACCGCAGCCGGGTCAAGCTCCAGCCCCTGCTCGAAGAAGCCATCCGGCTGGTCCGCAACGCCTATCCCGTGCCGAATCACCAGATCGATCTGGTCCTGCCTGCCGACTATCCGGAATTGTTCGTCGACCATCGCCGGCTGCGCCAGATTCTGCTGAATGTCGTCGGCAACGCCGCGAAGTTCACGCCAGCCAGCGGCCGCATCGAAATCGCCGTCCGGCCAAGTGTCGCGGGGCTGGACATCACCGTCACCGATACCGGCATCGGCATTCCGCCAAATGCCCTGCCGATGCTGGGCCGCGCCTTCGAACAAGTCGAAAAAGGCTTCAACCGCAAGCACGGCGGCAGCGGGCTCGGGCTCTACATCACCCGCATGCTGATGGAGCGACACGGCGGTCGTGTCGATATCGCCAGCGCCGAGCGGGTCGGGACGACGGTGACCCTGGCCTTTCCTGCCGACGCGCTGATCCAGAATGCGACGGCGCCGGAAGACGTCGTGCTGCTCGGCGAATAACCCGGACTCGTAGAGCGGAGCTCCCACTCGGCGGTCATTGGCCGGCGGTCGGCGGTGCCCGGCCCTCGACGCCGCGCATATGCTCGTGCAGCAGTTCCGCGAACCAGTGCTGGAAGGCGCCGACATCATCCGCCGACAGGCCGGCGCTCTTGCGCAGCCGGGCGCCGAAGATCGCGTCGCCGAAGGCCGCCGCCGTGACCAGGTAGACGATCGATCGCGTATCGGTTTCGTCGATCGTGACGCCGGGCGCAGCCGCCGCGACGCGCCCCTCATGTACCGTGCGGACGAGTTCCGACATCACCGTGGCGTGCTGCTCGTGATCCTCGTCGGCGCCGGCAACGGCGAGCCAAGCCAGGCGCTGCGCCAACCCGCCGCGAAAGGTGTTGAACACGTCGCCCAGGATCGATTCGGTCTCGACGTCGGCAGTGCGCAGAACATCGATGAGCCGGTCTTTCAGCTCGACCACGGCGCGCTGCGTGAGGGCCCTGATCAACCCCTCCCGGCTGCCGAAATGGTGCAGAATGACCGGATGCGAGATGCCGAGATCGGCGGCGACATCCTGCAGCCGAATTCCGGCCGGCCCGGTGCGCGCGAGGCGTGCCTCGGCGGCGTCCAGGATCTGGCGGCGCGCATCCTCTGCCGTCCGGCGGATCCGTTTGGGCGCATCAGCCAAGAGTCGGGCCTCGGTAATTCTCAGCAAGTGCAGTATTGACAATTCTGTAAATAGAGATCATCTTCATAGCACCGGATCGCCCGAAGGAATTGGCACAATGTCGATAGCAGCCGAAGAGAGCACGCGTCTACGCCCCCTTGTCGCCCTGCAAGCCCTGCGCGCCCTGTTCCGGAACGGCGAAGACACCAAGCAGGTCTTCATCATCGCCGATGCGCTGCGCGGCCGCACCGGACTCACGGCCTTCGAACGCTTTCGCCGGACCGCGCTCGGGCGCGACGTCCTGGCGGGCAAGCGGTCGCTACTCGACGTCCTGAACGATCGCCCGCGCCTGGCGGCGCTGCCGGACGGCGCGCTCGGGCGCCGCTACTACGACTTCATGGCCGAGGAGAACCTGACCGCCGACGGGCTGGTCGACGCCTCCCGCGCCGCCGGCGGCGATCAGACGTCGCGGGAGCTTCGGCTGTTCCGTGAGCGCAACCGCGATCAGCACGATTTGCAGCATGTGACGACCGGCTATGGCCGCGACCCTCTGGGCGAGGTTTGTCTGCTGGCTTTCGGCTATGCCCAGAACGGTAACCGCGGCATCGGGTTCATCGCCTTCATGGGCATGCTGAAGATCGCCCGCGCACTGCCCGGCCAGCCGGTCATTTCAGCTGTCCGCCAAGCCTATCGCAACGGCAAGGCGGCGGCGCGCCTGTTCGAGCAAGATTGGGAGGCTCTGCTGCCCGAATCTCTGGATGCCGTGCGCCGGAGCTTGGGGATAGCCGAGCCGACAGTGTATCAAGGGGTCATCGAGGCCGCGCGCAGCGGCAAGGTCGCGCTGCGCATGCCGCGGCCCACGGCGATGGCGGCGGAGTGAAGCAGATGACCAAGAGACGGATCCGCCCATTTGCGGCACTCAAGGCGGTGCGCGCGCTTCTCGCCGATCCCGAAGACACGAGGCAGGTGTTCCTGATCACCGAGGCGCTGAACGGCAATTCCGGCATGCGGGAATTCGAGCGTTTCCGCCGATCGCCGGTCGGCGCTGCGGTTTTGCGCGAACGGCGGGCGCTGCTCGATGTGCTGCGCGACCAGGCACGGCTGTCGATACTGCCGGATGGCACGCTCGGCCGGTCATACTATGATTTCATGTCGAGCGAGGGGTTGACGGCGGACGGGCTGGTCGAGGCCTCGGCGCCCGAACGGCATGAGCAGATGCCAGATGATGTGCGCATATTCGCCGAGCGCGGGCGCGACTCGCACGATCTGCAACACGCGCTGACCGGCTATGGCCGCGACGGTCTGGGCGAAGTCTGCCTCCTTGCCTTCTATTGCGCGCAGAGCTGGAACCCCGGCCTGCTGCTGATCGTCGTCGCCGGCATGTTCAAGGTGAAGAAGGAGATTCCGAGCCAGCCGGTCTTTCGGGCTGTCCGGGAAGCGTGGCGGAACGGTCGCAAAGCGGCGTGGTTTTCCGGTCTCGATTGGGAAGACTTGCTCGGGCAGCAGCTCGACACGATCCGGCAGCGCCACTTCATCCGCCCGCCGGATATTTATCGCGGCATCCTCGCCTGGTTCGACGCAAGGCGGCCGGCCGACGCCGACGCGCCGCGGCTGGCTGCCGAGTAGGGAGGGTCGTCTCCCCGGCGAGGCCCGCCCCAGCGAACGCTCACAACCTTGTGCACCTCCTCGACCGGCGTTGCGCTATGCTGCGGCGGCGCCGGACAAGAGGGGGGTGTCGGAAGAATGAGGTTCGATCGATTCTACCGCTACGAAGAGCTGAGCGAGACTCTGCGCCGCGTGGCGACCGAGCATCCGGCGCTGGTCACAGTTGAGTCGGCGGGCACGAGCCATGAAGGCCGGGATATCTGGGTCGTCACCCTGACCAATCTTCGAACCGGGCCGGCGGCGGAAAAGCCGGGCTTCTGGGTCGCCGGCAATGTCCATGCGACCGAGCTCTCGGCCTCGACCGCCTGTCTCTACCTGATCGACCGGCTGGTGCGACGCTACGGCGAAGACGCCGACATGACGCGTCTCCTCGATACGCGGGCGCTCTATGTGTGTCCGCGCATCAATCCGGACGGCGCTGAATGGGCGATGGAGGTGCCGCCGCGCCCGGTCCGTTCGAGCACGCGGCCTTATCCGTTCCCGCACGATCCGCATCCGGGATTGGTCGAGCAGGATGTCGACGGCGACGGCCGGCTGCTGATGATGCGCATCGCCGATCCGAACGGCGCCTGGAAGCCGCACCCGGCCGAGCAGCGGCTGATGGTCCGGCGCGATCCGATCGAGACCGGCGGGACCTATTATCGGATTCTGCCGGAAGGGCGGATTCCCGACTATGACGGCATCCAGATCCCGATCGCCCCGCCGCGCCACGGCCTCGACCTCAACCGCAACTATCCGGCCGGTTGGCGCCAGGAGCATGAGCAGCCGGGCGCCGGACCGTTTCCGACCTCGGAACCCGAGATCCGCGCCGTCGTCGATTTCGTCGCCCGGCACAAGAACATCACCGGCGGCATCGATTTCCACACTTATAGCGGCGTGCTGCTGCGGCCCTATAGCGACAAGCCGGACCGCGACATGCCGCCGGAAGATCTCTGGGTCTATCAGGCGATCGGTGCCAAGGGCACGGAACTGACCGGCTATCCGGCGATCTCGATCAATGAGGAATTCCGCTATCACCCGAACCAGGTGATCACCGGCGGCTTCGACTGGCTCTTCACCCATCTCGGCGCCTTCATGTGGGCGGTCGAGATCTGGTCGCCGCAGCGCGAGGCCGGCATCACCGATTACCAATATATCGACTGGTTCCGCGACCATCCGGTCGAGGACGATCTGAAGATGCTGGCCTGGTCGGACAAGGCGCTGGACGGCAAGGGCTATGTCGACTGGTATCCGTTCGACCATCCGGAATTGGGGGCGGTCGAACTCGGCGGCTGGGACGCGTTCCACGGCTTCCGCAATCCGCCGCCGCAATTCCTGGAACGCGAGGTCGCCCGGTTTCCGGACTGGATCGTGTGGCATGCGCTGATCTCGCCGAAGCTCGAAATGCTGCAGGCGACGGCACGGCCGCTCGGCCCCGATCTCTGGCGGATCGATCTGGTCGTGCACAACACCGGCTGGCTGCCGACCTACATCAGCAAGACGGCGCAAGACCGCAAGATCACGCGCGGCGTCGCTGCCGAGATCCTGCTGCCGCCCGGTTGCACGCTGACCACCGGCACGGCGGCGCTCCAGGGTCCTGAAGCCGAAGGCCGGGCTCATCTCAAGAGCCTGATCGGCTTCGGCCGGACGCCGCACGGCACGCCGGACCGGGTCGGCTTCGAATGGCATGTGCGGGCACCCGAGGGCGCCGAGATCGGCCTCGCGGCGCGCCACGACCGGGCCGGTACGGTGCGCACGACGCTGCTTCTCGCGGCCGGCAATCAGGGGGTTCCATGAAAGCGGCGGTCTATTATCAGAATGGTGATCCGAGCGTCTTTCGCTACGAAGACGTGGCGGACCCGGTCTGCCACGACAAGGGCGTGGTCATCCGCGTCGAGGCGGTCAGCATCGAGGGTGGCGATACGCTGAACCGCTTCGGCGGCGCGCTGGCCACGGTGCCGCATATCGTAGGCTATCAGGCGGCCGGCGAGATCATCGCGGTCGGCGCTTTGGTGAGCCATCTGCGCATCGGTCAGAAAGTCGCGACGGTCAACGGCTACGGCTCGCATGCCGAGTTGCGCGCGGTGCCGGCGCGCAATGCCTGGCCGATCCCCGACGGATTCGATATCGGCAAGGCCGCCGTCATTCCGGTCGCATTCGGCACCGCCGATGACTGCCTGTTCGAATTCGGCCGGCTCAAGGCCGGCGAGACGGTCCTGATTCAGGCCGGCGCCAGCGGTGTCGGCATCGCCGCAATCCAGTTGGCGAAGCGCGCCGGCGCCACCGTGCTGGCAACCGCATCGAGCGACGAGCGGCTGGAGCGGCTGAAACCCTTTGGCCTCGATCACGGCATCAATTACGCGACTCAGGACGTGGTGCAGGAAGTGCAGCGCCTGACCAACAAGAAAGGCGTGGATCTGGTCGTCGACCCGGTCGGCGGCGCCACCTTGCAGAGCAGCCTGTTGTCGCTTGGATATCGCGGCCGGGTCAGCATGGTCGGCCGCGCCGGACGCGAGAAGATGCAGGTCGATGTATCGAGCCTGATGGCCGGCAACCGCTCGCTGACCGGCGTCTTCCTTGGTGCGGAGATCATGACCGACCGCGCCCATGACAATATCCAGCGGCTGATCGACGAGGCTGCGCTCGGTGCTTTCGCGGTCGTGATCGACCGGACATTCCCGCTCGCCGAAGCCGCCGCCGCGCACGCGTACATCGAGAGCCGCCGGGCGGTCGGCCGCGTCCTGTTGATTCCCTGAGCGATTTCAGCGGTGCGGCGGCTTCGAGTCGGGGGCGCTGGCTTCCGGCTGAACATAGATCACCGTCGGGTCGCTGCCGGTGACCGGCGCCCTGCGCTGCTGTGCACGGGCTGCGTCCGCGGCCGCGCTGCGTTCACCCCATTCGATCATGATCTTGGTCAGCCGCACGCCGGACGCCCAGGCTTCCAGCACGATGAACGCCGCGCCGAGCGCGAACAGCAGCGCCATGACCTTGAATGGCCATGGGACGAGTCGGTAGGTCGGAGGTGGCACCGGCAAGAGTAGCGTTGCTCCGGTCGTAGTCGAGGACGGCACCGTGGCATGGAAGGCACGACCTCGCCAGTGATTCCGTGCGCGTGCGCGTGGCTGCCGCCGATTTGCCGCGCATCCGCGTGCGCCGCAGTGGTAGAAAGTGTTCGACGGGCGCGCATTTGATTGAGCAGCCTCGCATTGCTGACGCTACGTTGAATTATCCTATCTACAAGCAAATTCAAGTTGCGAGGGTTGGCGGTTGGGCAGCGGACCGGTGGCGGGCTGCTTCGGTGCAGGGGGGCGGGGCTCCGTCTTGGAGCCGTCGGTGGGGGACGCATGAACGACAGGAGCATGGCGGGTAAGGTTTGTGCGATCACCGGGCCGACCGCGGGCATCGGCCGGGCGACGGCGCTGGCGCTCGGCCGCAAGGGCGCGAAATTGCTCTTGCTGTGCCGGAACGTCGAGAAAGGCTCGGCGCTGAGCCAGGAGTTGAAAGCGATCGGCGCCGAATCGGAGGTCGTCGAGGTCAATCTGGCATCGCTGAATTCGGTCGCGCGCGCGGCCGACCGCGTGTCGCGCCGGGCGCCGCAGCTCGACGTGCTGATCAACAATGCCGGGCTGTTGAATCTAAGCCGGCGCGAAAGCCTGGACGGGCTGGAGGAGATGTTCGCGGTCAATCATCTCGCGCATTTCCTGCTGACCAATCGGCTGCTGCACAATTTGCGGGCAGCGCCGACCGCGCGCATCATCCATGTCGGCTCGGTCGCCCATGCTTTCGTGAACGGCTTCGATTTCGAGGATTACGGCTGGCATACGCGCGGCTGGTCGACGATGCGGGCCTACGGCCACAGCAAGCTCGCCAATCTCCTCTTCAACCGCAGCCTGTCGCTGCGCTTGGGCACGACGGGCGGCGTCATCAGCAATGCGCTGCATCCCGGCACGGTCGCCACGCATATCGCCGGCAACAATGGCTGGTATGCAAGGCTCGGCATGACGTTGATCAGGCCGTTCCTGCTTTCGCCGGAGAAAGGTGCGGAGACATCGATCTACCTGGCTTCCGCCGACGCCGCGGCCGCGTATCGGGGGGCCTATTTCGTCAAATGCCGCCCGGTGCGGCCGAAACCTTGGGCGGAAGACGATGCCGCGGCCGAGCGGCTGTGGGGGTTGAGCGCGGCGCTGCTGGCCGAGCGGCAATTGGCGCTGTAAGGCGCGGAAACCATCGTTCCCAGGCGAACTCCAGGGCGACGAATTGGCACGCGGCCGCCGCCGGAGCGACTATTCGGCCGGAGCGGCCGCCCGGGAGAGTGCTGCTCGACGGAGCGCCTCCGTGGTCATACCGGTGCCGTCCGGACGCCAGCCGGGCGGGCCGAAGCAATAGAAGAGCCATTCCCGCGCCGTGCTCGCCTGCCAGAGGTCGCGTGCCAGCGCCGCCCATTCGTGGAAATCGATGATCAGCGGGTTGTTCGTCGTCAGCGGCTTGACCAGGCCATAGCGGCACGGCTCGTCGTCGCGCTCGACCGTGCAGGTACCGAACAACCGGTCGAAGATGATCAGAACGCCGCCGTAATTGGCATCGAGATAATCGAGATTGGCGGCGTGGTGGACGCGGTGATGGGATGGCGTGTTGAGGACGTATTCCAGGGGACCCAGTTTCGGAATCCAATCCGTATGCAGCCAAAATTGGTAGAGCAGGTTCAGTGCAACCGTTCCGAGCACGGCTTGCTGGGAATAGCCGAGCCAGACCAGCGGCACGAAGAACAGATTGCCCCCGCTCAGCCAGCCGGTCACGCCGATGCGGTAGGCGGCAGAGAAATTGAGCTCGTTCGGCGAATGATGCACGGCATGCGTCGCCCACAGCCAGCGCACACGGTGGCTGCAGCGATGGAACCAGTAATAGGCGAATTCCTGCGCCAGAAACAGGAGGGCGAAGCTTGCCCAGGGATTCAGCGGGATGACGCCGATCTGATGGGTCGACGCCCAGTACATCGCCGGGCCGGCAATGGTAAACGGCACTACGAAGCGCAGAACATATTGTCGGAACAAGGCGTCCGCGGCCGAGGCCAGCGATGCTTTCCAATTATAGGAGCGCCGCCACACGAAGATGAGCAGAACTGCTTCGAGCGCGGCGATCGCCATGACAATCGGCAGCGCGTAGGAAAGTGTATGTCGCATACCGATGTCGCGCCTCGGGCAGCAGCCGGACAGCCCCATCGCCGCCCGTTCGATCCGTCCACTACGTTACGTTGCTCAGTGTAGCATCCCCCGCCGCGATTTCCAGGAGACGATCGCGGCGGTTCTATCCGCTATCAAAAAGCGCGCTTGAGCTCCGACTTGAGGATCTTGCCGTTGGCGTTGCGCGGCAAGGTTTCCGGCCAGAACAGGATGCGCACCGGCACCTTGAAGGCAGCGAGCCGTTCCGCGACGAATCCACGCAGCTCCGTCTCGGTGGCCGTACCGCCGGGTTTGAGCGTCACCACGGCACCGGGCTCTTCGCCCAATGTACGGTGCGGGATGCCGACGATCGCGGCGTCCATGACGTCGGGGTGTTCGTAGAGCGCGTTCTCGACTTCGACGCAGTAGATGTTCTCGCCGCCGCGGATCAGCATGTCCTTGGCCCGGTCGATGATGAAGCAGAAGCCTTCCTCATCGAGCCGCGCCAGATCGCCGGTGCGGACCCAGCCATCGACGAAGGTCTGCGCCGTGGCTTCCGGCTTGTTCCAATAGGCTTTGACGATGTTCGGCCCCTTCGCCCACAACTCGCCGATCTGGCCGGGCGGCAGGATTCTTCCGTCAGGATCGGTGATCTTCAGGTCGCAGATCGGCACCGGCGGGCCGCAGCTATCGGGGCGGTTCAAGTAATCCTCGCCCATATGCGCGGTCACCGTGGCCGAGGTCTCGGTCATGCCCCAGCCATTCCCGGGTTGCGAGTTGGGGAAGACTTCCTTGATCTTGCGCACCAGTTCGGGCGCCGAAGGCGCGCCGCCATAGGTAACCGCGTCGAGCGTCGACAGGTCGTATTTCGCGCGCGCCGGATGCTCGATCAGTTGCCAGGCGATGGTCGGCACGCCGCCGGCATTGGTGACGCCTTCGCGCTCGATCAACTGCATGGCGATTTCCGGGTCCCATTTCCGGATCATGACCAGCTTGGCGCCCATGGCCAGGCTCGGGCACAGCATGGCATGGCAGCCGGTCGCGTGGAAAAACGGGATGGCGATCAGCGTGCTGCGCTGCGGCGCGTCGGGATCCGGGGCGGGCGGCATCTCGCCCCGGCGCAGATAGCTGCGCGCCGCCGAATAGCCTCCGGCGCCGATGCTGGTCAGCAGATTGCGATGCGTGCCCAGCGCCCCCTTCGGCTTGCCGGTGGTGCCGGAGGTGTAGAAAATCGTCGCATCGTCCTCCGGTTCGAGCGGCACGGCCGGCAAGTTCCGGTCCGACAGGGCGCTCCAGCGGTCGGGTGTGCCGATCACGGCTTCGAGGCTGCGCACCAGCGGATGCGCCGTTTCCTCATCCTCGCGCGCGACATAGACACGCTGCAGCGCCGGGCAATTGTGCAGATGTTCCGAGAGGCGCTCGAGCCGTTCGGCATCGACGATGGCCGCCTTGGCTGCCGAATCCACAAGGCCGTATTCCAGCTCCGGCCCGGTCCACCAGGCGTTGAGCGGCGTCACGATGGCGCCGGTCAGCGCGATGCCGAAGAACGCGGCCGGCCATTCCGGCAGGTTGCGCATGATCAAGGCGACCCGGTCGCCTTTCCGCACCCCATCCGCGATCAGCGCTTCGGCGATGGCGAGCGCCGCCCGGCTGAAGCCCTCGAAGGTGACGCGCTCCTGCTCGTGCACCAGGAAGGTCTTGCCGCCCAAGGCGCGGCCGGCCGAGAACAAATCGCGGAGCGTCGGCGGCGAATTCTTCCACACCCGCAGGATTTGCCCGCGGATCTCGACCTCCTCGATTTCGAAAGGCGCGCCCGGCGCGGTCAGCAGGGCGTTCGCCTGGGCGATCGACATCGCCGGCCAGGATGGGGGCAGCGAGGGCGGGGGCGAAGGTTCAGAACTCATCGTCGAGCGGCTCCAGCAATTCGGCATATTTCTCCGCTGCGGCCTCGCGCCGTTTCGGAATGTGGTAGGTCGGGAAAATATCGTTGGATGGGCGGTAGTTGCGCAGCACCTGCTTTGCCACCGTCACCTTGTGAACTTCGGTCGGGCCGTCGGCGATGCCCATGACGAAGGAACCGATCACCTGGCCGACGAAGGGCATTTCATCGGACACGCCGATCGAGCCGTGTAGATGCAGCGCGCGCGCCGCGATATCGTGGTAGAGCTTCGGCATGGCCGCCTTGACCGCGGCGATGTCCTTGCGGACCTTGCGGTAATCCTTGTGCTTGTCGATCAGCCAGGCGGTGCGGAGCACGAGCAGGCGGAACTGCTCCAGCTCGATCCAGGAATCGGCGATCTTCTCCTGCACCATCTGCTTTTCGGCGAGCGGCCCTTCGCGGGTCTGACGTGAAACGACCCGCTGGCACATCAGGTCCAGCGCCTTTTTGGCCTGGCCGACGGTGCGCATGGCGTGGTGGATGCGCCCGCCGCCGAGCCGCGTCTGCGCGACCACGAAAGCGTCGCCGCGCTCGCCCAGAATATGGTCCTTCGGGACCCGGACATCCGTATAGCGGACATAGCCTTCGGTGCCCTCGCCGCCGCGGCGCGATCCGACCGCGACATTGCGCAGGATCTCGACGCCCGGCGTCTCGGTCGGCACGATGAACATCGACAGGCGGCGATAAGGCGGGCCGTCCGGGTCGGTCACGGCCATGACGATCAGGAATTCCGACCAGCGGGCATTGGTCGAGAACCATTTCTCCCCGTTGATCACCCAGTGATCGCCGTCGAGCCGGGCTGAAGTCGTGAATGTCAGCGGGTCGGAACCGCCCTGCGGTTCGGTCATCGAGAAGGCCGAGACGATCTCATTGTCGAGCAGCGGCCGCAGGTATTTCCGTTTCTGCTCGGCCGTGCCGTAATGCGCGAGGGTTTCGGCATTGCCGCTATCCGGCGCCTGGCAGCCGAACACGGTCGGCGCGAAGGTCGAACGGCCGAGGATCTCGTTCATCAGGGCGAGTTTGACCTGACCATAGCCTTGGCCGTCGAGTTCGGGCCCGAGATGGCAAGCCCAGAGGCCGCGCGCCTTCACCTGCGCCTGGAGCGGGCGGACCAGCTTGATGTTCTTGGGATTTTTGACGTCTGCCGGGTGCCTCAGCACGAGTTCCAGCGGCTCCACCTCGGTCTTGACGAAGGAGTCGATCCAATCCAGTTGTTCCTGGAACTCGGGCTCCGTCTCGAAATCCCATGCCATGGCGCTCTCCCCTAAATTATTATCTCTCCTCCCCGCCCTCGGGGGCGGAGAGGCCGGGTGAGGTGGGGGCTGCCCGCAACGCCCGGCTTATGGTTTCGAGGACACCGTTGAGATTCTGCGCGGCATCGCCGTTCCAGAATCGGATAACTCGATAGCCGTGCTCGGCCAGCTCGGCGGTTCGCTCACCCTCTGCACTCGATCGGTCGCCATGCCGCCCGCCGTCGACCGCGATAACCGACCGCGCGGCAGGGCAGGTAAAATCCGCGGTCCGTCGGCCAACCGGATGTTGGCGGCGGAACTTTGTCGTCGGGAAATGCACCCGCAAGGCATGCCGCGACCGCCGTTCGGCATCCGTGGCGTAGCCGGCGTGCGATCTCGGTGCGCTCTCTCAGCAATCAGAGCGTTCCCCACCTCACCCGACCTCTCCGCCCCAATCGGGCGGAGAGGAGAATAGCCCCCCAGCTTTCCGCCAAACCCCTTACAAGTCCTGAAATTTCTTCCCTTCGGCCACGAGCTTCTCCAAGAGCGCCGCCGGCTTGAAATCGTCGCCGAGTTCGCCCTGCAGCCGCTTCATTGTCGCCAGCACTTTATCGAGGCCGACGGTGTCGCCGTAGAACATCGGGCCGCCGCGATAGACCGGCCAGCCATAGCCGTTGATCCACACGATATCGATGTCGGAGGCGCGGATCGCGATGCCTTCTTCGAGGATCTTGGCGCCTTCGTTGATCATCGGATAGATGCAGCGTTCGAGGATCTCGTCGTCGCTGATCGGCCGGCGGTTGATGCCTTTGGACGCCGCGAAATCGAGGATGATCTTCTCGACCACCGGCGAGGGGCTGGAGTTGCGCTTTTCGTCATAGTCATAGAAGCCGGCACCGGTCTTCTGGCCGCGGCGGTCCATCTCGCACAGGATCTCGCGGATGGTCGAACTCTTGGTCGTCTCCTTGCTCCAGCCGATATCGAGGCCGGCCAGATCCGACATCGCGAACGGCCCCATCGGCATCCCGAAATCATAGAGCACCCGGTCGACATCCCAGGGCATCGCGCCTTCGAGGATCAGCTTCTGCGCCTCGCGCTGGCGCTGCGCCAGCATGCGGTTGCCGACGAAGCCATGACACACGCCGACCAGGGCCGCGATCTTGCCGGTCTTCTTCGCGATCTTCATGGCCGTCGAAATCACCGGCTTCGCCGTCTTCTCGCCACGCACCACTTCGAGGAGCCGCATGACATTGGCCGGGGAGAAGTAATGCATGCCGATGACGTGGTCGGGCCGTTTGGTGGCGGCGGCGATCTCATCGACGTTGAGATACGAGGTGTTGGAGGCGAGGATCGCGCCGTCCTTGACGATCGTGTCGAGCTTGCCGAACACCTGCTTCTTGATGTCCATATTCTCGAACACGGCTTCGATGACCAGATCGGAGTCCTTGAGGTCTTCCATCGCGAGCGTGCCGGTCAGCAGCGCCATGCGCTTCTCGACCTCTTCCATGGTCAACCGGCCGCGCTTCGCCGTGTTCTCGTAGTTCTTGCGGATCGTGGCGATGCCGCGGTCGAGCGCCTCCTGCTTGGTCTCGACGATGGTGACCGGGATGCCGGCGCTCAGGAAATTCATCGAAATGCCGCCGCCCATCGTGCCGGCGCCGATCACGCCGACCTTGGCGACGGGGATTTCGGGCGTATCGTCCGGTACATCCGGCAGCTTCCAGACTTGGCGTTCGGCGAAGAACACGTAGCGCTGCGCCGCCGATTGTGTGCCGGTCACCAGTTCCAGGAACAGCTTGCGCTCGATCGCCAAACCCTCGTCGAAGGGCAGGTTCACCGCGGCCTCGATGCAGCGGATATTGTATTCCGGTGCCAGGAAGCCGCGGAACTTGCGGGCGTTTTCCTTGCGGAAATTGGCGAAGATCTCCGGACGCCCCCGCGCCGCCTCGACCTTGTCGTTGAGGTCGCGGATCTTCTTGAGCGGGCGACGCTCGGCCAGGACCTTGCGGGCGAAGGCGATGGCGCCGTCGCGCAAGCCGCCCTCCGCGACCAGTTCGTCGATCAGCCCGGCCTCGGCTGCGGCCTTGGCCGCCACATGTTGGCCGGAGGTCACCATTTCCAGCGCCTTTTCCGGGCCGACGATCCGCGGCAGGCGCTGCGTCCCGCCCGCACCCGGCAGGATGCCGATATTCACTTCCGGCAGCCCGCATCTGGCCGAAGGAACGGCGACGCGGTAGTGGCACACCAGCGCTACTTCGAGACCACCGCCCAGCGCCGTGCCGTGGATGGCCGCAACCACCGGCTTCGGCGAATTCTCGATCGTATCCTCGACCTCGACCAGGGTCGCGCCCTTCGGCGGCTTGCCAAATTCGCTGATATCGGCGCCGGCGATGAAGGTCTTGCCCGCGCAGATCAGCACGATCGCCTTGGCGGCGCTGTCGGCGATGGCGGCCTCGAACGCGGCCTTCAGCCCGTCGCGCACGGTTGCTGACAGGGCGTTGACCGGCGGCGAGTTGAGCGTGACGACGGCGATCTCGCCCTCGATCGTCAGATCGGTGACCGGATTGATCTCTGCCATAGGGGTTCCCTTCCGATAATTGTCGCGCGACCGCGTGCCGGATTGCTACAGTATCCGTTATTACGATTCCATCACGGTCGCCAGCGCGTTTGCTAGGGTCAATTGTCATGGGCCGCCCGCAATTTTCGGGAGGCGCGCAGCGGCCGGTTTCGGTGAAAAGGGGGCGGCCAGATGCGACGCGGCATCGTGATCATCGTCATCGTCATCCTGCTGGCCGTCGTCGGGTTTGCGGCGGATGCGCTCTACGCCAGCGGCGCGTTCAAGACGATCACCGCGCATTTCGACGGGTCGTGCCGCAAGGTCGCCATCGGCAGCGCCGAAAGCATCACGATCGCCCCGGACGGGCATTACGCGCTCGTTTCGGCCGATGACCGGCGCTCGGCGCTGTCCGGCCATCCCGTACCGGGCGGCATCTGGCTTTACGACCTGACCGGTGCGGCACCCCCGCGCAACCTGACCCCCGATGCGAGCGACGAATTCCACCCGCACGGCATCGGCTTGTGGATGCCGGATTCCGGCCCCGCGCGCCTCTTCGTCATCGATCATCCTGATGAGGGCCGCAAGCCGCAGGGCGAGGCGCGGCAGACCGTCGAAGTCTATGAATGGCAGCCGGAAGGCGGTCTCGTGCGCAAGGAAACCTTGGCCGATCCGCTACTGATCACGCCGAATGCCGTGGTCCCGGTCGATGCCGACAGATTCTATGTCAGCAACGACCACGGGCCGGCCGGATTCCTGCGGAATTTCGACGATTTCCTGGCGCTGCCGCGGGCCAATGTCCTCTATTTCGACGGCACGCGCTTCCAAGTTGCGGATTCGGGCATTGCGCTCGCCAACGGCGTCAACGTGTCGCAGGACGGCAAGACCTTCTACCTCGCTTCGACATTGGGCCGAGCGCTGCTGATCTACGATCGTGACCCGGCGAGCGGCGCCTTGTCGAACCGCCGGTCGCTGCCGCTCGGCACGGCGCCGGACAATGTCGAACGGGCTGCCGACGGCACGCTATGGATCGGCGCACATCCGCAATTGCTGAAGCTCTTGGCCTATGGCAGCGACGCCGCCAAGCCTTCGCCGTCGCAGGTCCTCAAGGTGACGCCCGATGCGCGCGGCGGAACGGTCGAGGAGGTCTATCTCGACGCCGGCGGCGAACTCGGCGCGTCATCCGGCGGGGCGGTCAGCGGCAAGCATTTGCTGATCGCCTCCGTCTTCGACGATCATTTCCTCGACTGCACGATGCGGTAGCGGCCGACACCCGGCCGAACGGCGCGCGCGCTACGGCCGCTCCGGCGGCAGGATCTCCGGCGCCAACAGTTTGTCGATCAGATGCGCGCGGCGGATATCGACGAGATGCGCGCGTTTCTCGTCCGCGGTCAGGCGCGCGCCGATGCCGTCGGTCATGATCTGCAGCACTGAGCGATCGCTCAAGCTCAGCCAATAGCCGCGCCGGATCAGTCGTTCCTCGCCGTCGCGCATGAAAGGATCGTCGGCGATGCCGTCGAAAGGCGGTTGAAAGAATCGCGACACGGGCTGCCACCCTCAATTCGGCGCAGGCCGGCCCATGCCTGCCGCGCATCAGCGTCCGGCGACGATGTCGCCGGACGCTGATCTTCCTGTATCCGGCTTAGGCGCGCGTCCCCGACAGCGGCGCGTTCCCGAACATGCCGAGCTTGACCGTGCCGGTCACCGCGTCGGCGCCGAATGTCGCGTTGAATTCCAGCGTCAGCGCCATCGGCGAGGTGATGTTGGTCTTCCAGGTGGCTTTGTCGCCGTCGGCGGCGCCGTCATAAATATCGATCGCACCGCCATCGGCGCTCATCGTGCCGGTGAGCGCGCCGCCATCGGTCTTCAGCGTCAGCACGAAGGCGCGAGTCCCCATCGGGGTTTCCATCTTGGCGTTCCACGAGCCATCTACGGACATGACCTCATCCTCCTCATACGTTGTCGTGATTACTGCACCAACATTTACTTGATTTCGGCTCCTGCGACAATCAGCGATGCTGAGCAACCGCGACGCTGCATGCCGGCCGGTCTCAAGGGCAGTTCGAGGGTGGAGGGGCGCCGGACCGCAAGCCTCGCTCGCGGTCCGGCCTCTCGCCGTAGATCGTGACGAGCGGCTTACTGCGCCGGCTCGCTGTCGGTGTGGGCGCCCATCAGGCTGCGCATCTGCTGATGCAGCGCCTTCATCTGCGCGCCGGTCGACGCGGCCTGCGCCAATTGGGCCGGGGTGAGGACCGCGCGGACCTGCAGCTCCGTATTCAGACGCTGCTCATCGAGCTGCGCGTGCAGTGCGGAGATCTGCTGCTGCAGCGTGGTGGCCTGGGCGGTGTTGACGGCGCCCGGCGCCAGCATCAGGTCGCGCATCTGACCTTGCAGGGAATGCAGCTGCTGCATCAGCGGCTTTGTCTGCGTACGGGCCGCCTGATGGAGCGCGGTGATCTGGGTCTGCTGATCGGAAGTCAGCGTAACGCCGGCGAGCAGCGCTGAGTCGCCGCCATGCATGCCGCGGAAATGGGGCATCATTCCGTTCGGCGCGTCGCCCTGCGCCAACGCGGCCAGCGGCAGCAGCGCAGCGGCGATCGCACCGATCATCCAGGTCTTGCGGTTCATCGTCTCATCTCCTTGGTCCGATTGTTCGACTTGCAATTGGGGGCACGCGATTGAGGGGCATGATTGAGCGGGGAGTGCTTGGGGCCTGATGCGAGGGGGGCGCAGTTACGGCGCGTTCGCTATGTCAAATCTCTGTCACGCTGCGATCGACCCGTTCCGAAGCGCCGCCAAAGCGCCGGCTCGGTGCCTCGACGGAGACGCTACCGATCGACTATTACGCCCGAATTTCGCTCAACCGGACTTCGGGTAACAAATGATTTCAGCGAGCGGGCGCAGCCCGATACGCGGGCAGATTGCCGCAGCAAGGGCTGTTCGCGATGTTGACTTGTGGTATGCCTCGCGCCGCCGATCGACGACATGGAGCGACGCAATGTGCAGGAACCTGAACCGCTGCCTATCGAGCGCGGTGTTGGCGCTGGCGATTTCGGGCTGGACGACGACCGGCTCGGCCGCGGCGCAGACCATCAGCACCGTCGCGGGCACGCTGACCCAGTCGCCGGGCTTTTCCGGCGATGGCGGGCCGGCGACATCGGCGCAGCTCGATCGGCCGGTTGCCGTCGCCGCCGACGGCAGCGGCAATATCTTCGTTGTCGATCAATCCTTCAACGTCATTCGCCGGTTCACGGTCGGCGGTGACATCGCCACGGTTGCCGGCGTTGCCGACATATCCGGCAGCTTCGGCGGCGACGGCGCGGCGGCGACGGCAGCGGCGTTCAGCAGCCCGTCCGGCATCGCCGCCGATCGCTTCGGCCGGGTCTTCGTGGCGGATGCCGGGAACCGCCGCATCCGCATGTTCACCGTCGGCGGCGACATCGCTACGGTCGCCGGGGCCGGCGACGGCGGTGGCGGCGGTGTCGACGGGCTGGGCGATGGCGGGCCGGCGACGGCGGCCAATCTGGCCTTCCCGCAAGGTGTCGCGGTCGACAGCGCCGGCGAAATTTTCGTCGCCGACACTTTCGATGGGCTGGTCAGGGCGTTCACAATCGGCGGCTCGATCTCGGTCGTGGCCGGCACGCCGGGTACGAAGGGGTTCGGCGGCGATGGCGGGCCGGCCGACCAGGCGCTGCTGGCCTCGCCCTCCGGCATTGCGGTCGACGCGTCCGGCCATATCTTCGTCGCCGATGACGGCGCCAATGTCGTGCGCGAATTCACCGTCGGCGGCACGATCAGCACGATCGCCGGCACCCCCGACAAATCCGGCTATGCCGGCGACGGCGGGCCGGCAAGCGCGGCGCTGCTCAAAGGCCCGAGCGCGGTCAGCGTCGACAGTGCCGGGAACGTCTTCATCGCGGATACCGGCAACGGCGTCGTCCGCAAGGTCGCGCCGGACGGGATCATCACGACCGTGGCCGGCGGCGGCACGAATCCCGGCACAGATGGCGCCGGCGATGGCGGCCCCGCGCCGCTGGCCGCGCTCTCGACGCCGGGCGGCGTGCTTCCCGATGGTGCCGGCAATGTCCTGGTCGCCGATACCGGCAATGCGCTGATCCGCCGCTTTTCGGCAACGGTGCCGGCGCCCAGCCTCGTCGCCGCGGTCCTGCCCGGCGCGCGCTCGGTCGCGGATACTGGAGCCGCGACGATTTTCGCGACTTTGCTCAACGCGACGGGGGCGGCGGTGAACGGCTGCCAGATCGCCTTGCCGACGCCGACGGCGCGGCTGCTGCAGCTGAGCTATCAGACCACGAACCCCGCGACCAACGCGCTGACCGGCACGGCGGACACGCCGGTGACGATCGCGGCCAACGGCTCGCAGACTTTCTTTCTGACCTTCAGCGCCAGCGAGAATACGGGGACGGCCTTTTCGGATCCGGGGCAGCAATTGCTGTTCGCCTGCGACAATCTCGACCCGGCCGCGGTCACCCAGGGCGTGAACACGGTGGATCTCAGTTTTTCGCCGACTCCGGTGGCCGATGTCATCGCACTGGCCGCAGTCTCCAGCAATAACGGCATTCTCGATTTCCCGACCGGTGGCGCCGGCGCCTTCGCGGTTGCGACCGTCAATGTCGGCAGCGCCGACACGCTGACCGTCAGCGTCGACACGGGCAGCGCCGTGTTGCCGCTGACTCTGACTTTGTGCGCGACCAATGCCAGCGCGCAATGCCTGGCGCCGCCGGCGGCGAGCGTCGCGCAAAGTTTCGCCGCGAACAGCGCGCCGACCTTCTCGATCTTCGCGACGGCCGAGGCGCCGGTCGCCTTCGCGCCCGGGACAAGTCGCGTCTTCGTCCGCTTCAAGGACAGCGCCGGCGCCAGCCACGGCTCGACGAGCGTCGCCGTAGAGACGCACTGAGCGGCGTTCAGCGCCGCACGCCGTCGATCACCGCGCCGAGATCGGCCGGGATCTCCGGCACGAGCGGCAATGCCGCGCGTCGGTCGCAGGCGCCGTCACGAAGCCACAGGCAGACGGGCGCGCGGTTGACGCCGTTTGCCCGGCAGCCCGCAGCCCGAAAGCCCAGATTGCTGAAATCCGTGCGCGGCGGGTTCGCGGCGTTGCCGGTGGCGATAATGGCGCTGTAGGCGGCGCTCTGCGCATCGGCATCGGGTTCGTCGGGCGCGAGCCCGTAGATCGGGAGGTCCGGCCGCAGGCGCGTGTAGCCGCCGGTCCGCCACCACAGATCGCCCGGATAGATCGCCACGCCGCAGCTGCCGGGATCGGCGCTGACGATGCGCATGGCGGCTATCATGCCGTTGCCCACGAACCAATACGACGCGAAATACCCGAACGAGCCGAGAAGTGCCGAGAGCCCGATCCACAGGCATGTGGCGGCGGCGGCCGGCCGGGGCACAAGGTCGCGCAGGCGCTGCGAAAGCCGGGCGCTCGCGATCCCTGCCAGGGTGAGGAACAGCGGGATCGCCGGAAAGACGAAGCGCGGCTCCTTGTGGGGAATGATGCTGTGGGCAGCGAGGATCGTTAGCGCGACGCAGAGGATCAGCGGCAGCCGCCGGGCGCCCAGCACGATCAGCGGGAGCATCAGCAAGGAGGCGACCGACCAGTAGCCGAACTCCCACACGGCATATTGATACCAGGGTTCGGTACCGAACCGCTCGGCGCCGCCCGGCGCCATATTGACAAGAACATAGGAGAGCACGGATTGGAACGGCCGGCCCCAGCTCAGCCAATCGACGAGACCCAGGAGCAGCACCGGCCCCAGAACGCCCAATCCGGCGGCACCATAGGCGCGCCGGCGCCATCGGCAGATTCCGAGAATGGCCACGGCGATGGCCGGGGCGAGCTGGAGGCGGAAGACCAGCGCTGCGCCGAGGCAGAGCCCGGATGCGACCAATCTCCCGGAGGTTTCGGCCGGCCGTGACGGGTAGCCCAGATAGAGGCCGATGATCAGGAAATCGGCGGCGACCGCCTCCGACAGCGGATGGACGCTGTAATAGACCGATTCGAACCAGAAGGCGTTAAGCGCGCCGGCGAGCAAGGCGCCGGCGAGACCGGCGGCGCGCCAGCCCCAAAGGCCACCGCACGATACGGCGGACAGGGACAGCAGCGCGCACAGCGCCGCATCGCCGGCCAGATACGTCTCCGGTCCGGCGCCGGTCACGCGGGCGAGTGCCATCGCTGGCGTCAGCAGCAGCGGTAGCAACCAGGATCGGATGCCGGCGAGGAATTCCCAGGGGACGAGCCCCGTGCCGTAGACCAGACGGTGCGCCTGTTCCAGATATTGGAACGTCTCATCCGGATTGCCGAGATTGGGCAGCAGCCCATAGAGCGCCATCTTGACCGCGAAGGACGCGGCGGCGAGCGCCGCCAGCAGGCGCCAGACCGTGCGCGGGGCCGGGGCGACCGGGACGGCGAGCGTCGTCACGCGGGCCGCGGGCTCGGCGTCAGGCGACGCGGATGGCGGGCTGCGCCCGCGCCTTGTCGGCAGCCGCTTTCGCCGCATCGGTCGCGGTGAAGAGCTCCAGCACGTCGAACTCGTCCTCGGCCACCGGCGTCAGCGCGAGATCCGTATAGTCGCGGGCAGCGGGATCGCGCTTCAAGGCCCGGCGGATCCTCCCCAATCGCCAGGCCAGCGCGCCGATGCGCGCGTGTTTGACGACCAGTTCGGCCAGGTATTTCGCATAGAACGGCACGGCGCCTTCGATCGGGAAGCCCGGTCGGCGGTCGAGCCGCGCGCGCCGGCGCAGATACCCGCCTTGCAGCGGATGGACATGCTCGATCGTGAGGCAGCCCCAGAACCACAGCATCAGGAACATGATCCGGCCCACGCTCAGGCGGCAGGCAGCGGCGCGGCGCATCACCGTTTCCATATGCTCCGGCGTGTAGTAGGTCGCCCAGGCAAGGTGGTAAGCGCGCTCCCATTCGGCTTTAGACATGACCGGATGCGCCGTAGTGACATGCTCCAGATCGTAATTGTTCATGTCCGGGTCCATCGCCACCCCGGCCTTGTGCAGGTTCTTGTGGTCTTCCGACCCTGGAAGCGGCGTCAGGAAGAAGAACTCCAAGAGGTCGAGCGGCAGTTCGCGCTGGATAATACCAATGTCCCGCACGATGCTTTCCGGCGTATCGTTCGGAAAGCCCAGAATATAGCCGGCATAGGTGAAAACACCGGCGGCTTTCCATTGCAGAAGCATGGCGCGATACTCGGCGATTCGGTTTTGTTTCTTTTTGGCACCGAGCAGGCTTTCGGGGTTGATGTTTTCCAGGCCGATGAATACCCGCCGCACACCGGCCCGCGCCGATTTGGCGATGAAATTCGGGATTCTGTGGCAGAGCGTATCGACTTGGATGACGCAGCTGAAAGCGAGTCGCTCTTTTTCGCGCATCTCGATCAACCGGTCGAAAATTGCTTCCCAATTCCGATTGCGCGCGAAATTATCGTCGGTGATGAAGAAGCTGTGTAGATTCTGCGCCAGATTGGCGCGGATGATCGCTTCGACATCATCGGCCGACCGGAAGCGCGACTTCCGGCCCTGGACGTTGATGATGGTGCAGAACGAGCATTGGAAAGGGCAACCACGCCCGGCGTCGAAGCTTGTGATGCGGCCGCTGGTCCGCTTGACGCGCTCAGCCGGCAAGGCCGGAATCGGCACGCCTTCAAGGCCGGGCAGATCGTCCATGTAATTGTAGATCGGCCGCAGCCTGCCGTTGAGCGCGTCGCACAGCACGGTTTCCAGCCGCGTCTCGGCCTCGCCGGCGAAGAGCGACACGCCGAGATCGAGCGCCGCCAGCAGTTCGGCCGGCAGTTCGGGCAGCATGGCCAGGCAGCCGGAGACATGAAAACCGCCGATGCAGACGGCGACGTCCTCGCGGCGGAAACGCCGCGCCAGGTCGAGAGCGCGCGGAAACTGATTAGATTGCACGCCGACCAGGCCGACCAGACCCAAGCCGCCGGCGTCGCGGATCTGCCGGGCAATCCGGTCGGGCCGAATCCGCGTGTTGGTCTCGTCGAGGGGGATGATCCGGATGTCGACATCCTCGCCCAGTACCTGCCGCCGCGCGCAGTCATCCGCCAGCCCGTGCAGCACCGCCAAGGTGTTGGAGGGTATCGCCGACCGCATCCATTGAATGACATAGCCGTCGTCATCGTAATGCGATGGTTTGATGAGGAAAAACAGAAAGGTCCGACGCGATCCTGTGGCCAACAAAGCGCGCCCCCGAGCTGATTATACGGCAATTCTGGATTTTAGAACCGTTACGACGCTATCACGCTTCGCTTGGCACTGCTACCGGCGGATGGTTGCGCGACAACTGCCGATCGGCGAAGATCCGAATTCCGCTGTGCGGAACGGCGCGCGGCGCGGCCGCCGATCAGGGTCCTGCGATCCACGATCCAGGTCGGTTATCGACTATGGCCTTCAGCGCGGCGGCGCAACCTTCGACCGATCAGCCGCGGCCGGTCTGATCGTATAGGGAGAGGTCGCGGATGGTGCGTCGCATTTCTGCCACAGTGATGGCGATTGCCTTGGCCGTGCTGCCGTTCGCGGCATCGTCCGGCGAATGCCGATTGAAGCAGTTTGCCTCGATGCCGACGAATTATGCCGCCGGCGGGCCGATCCTCCTCGACGCCGAGATCGACGGGACGCCGGCGAAACTGCTGGTGGACACGGGCTCGGGCTTCAGCTTCATCAATCAGGGCTTCGCCGACAGGCTCCGGTTGAAGCAGCGCGAAACGCCCGTGTTCGGCTATGGCCTGACCGGCAAGCCGATCCATCGGATCGTGCGTATCGACCGTCTGACGCTGGGCAGGGCGACCATCAGCAACAAGGAATTCGGGGTCGCCAACAATGCCGATGACGGCACGGATCATGGTCCGGTCGGCGTCTTCGGCGCCGGTTACCTGGCGAATTTCGACGTCGAACTCGATCCCGCGGCCGGGCGGGTCAAACTGTTCGAGCCGGACCATTGCCCGGGCAATGTCGTATATTGGGCCAAGGAGTATTTCCGCCTGCCCATCCATCTGACCGACGACGGCCGCATGGTCACCGAGATCGAGCTCGACGGCAAATCGGTGCGGGCGCTGATCGATACCGGTGCCAGCGTCACCACGCTGCGGCTCGCCTCGGCCCGCTCCTTGTTCGATCTGGCCCCGCCGGAAGCGGCCGCCGGCCAGCCGAAATTGCTCGGGCTCGACGGCACACCGCTCGCGACCTTCGAACACGTCTTCCGCAGCCTCACTTTCGGCGACATTACGCTACGCAACACCAAAGTCATCATTGCCGATATCGATTCCGCACGTGGAAGCGAGCGCACGGGCAGCCGGATCCAGGGCGCGCCGGAGCAGCCGGAGATCTACATCGGCATGCCGCTGCTGCGCCGGCTCCACATGTTCATCGCCTATAGCGAATCGGCGATCTATTTCACCGTTGCGGAGCAGGGACCGGCTGCGGCGCAGTAGCCGCAGCGCGGGATCGGTCAGCCGCCTGACCCGCCATCCTGCTGCGTCAGCAGCAGCGACACACCGGCCTTGGCCAGCGACATCGCCTGACTCGGCGTTCCGATGTCCTTCACGAGCAGGCGGGAGTTGCGATTGTGCAGTGCCTTCAGCAACTTACCGGCGGCGGCTAGGTATCCGGTGCCGTCCTCGTTGCTGAGGCGCGGTAGCGGAATCGTCGCGAGCGCGACCGCGGTCGGCAGCCCGGCGACGAAGCCTGGATCGGCTGCGGGCAACTCGAAGGCGACGCTGCGGCAAAGCGACGAAATAGTCATGACCATGTCGGTCATGCGCGTCCGCGCGGTCTCGCGCGCGAGACCGGTGATCTCGATCAGCAGGCGGCGCTTGCCCGGCTGCGCCATCGAGCGGGCGATCTGCAGCCAGCGTTCGGCCTCGCGCCGCTGCACCAAGGTCGACATGCGAACCGGTACGACGATGAGGTCGGTCCGGTTGGAGGTCAATTCGGTGAGCAGCCGCTCAGCCGCCCCGGTCAGCAGCAGCAGTTCCGCCTCCAGGCCGAAATCGGCGCGCCCGAGCGCCCGCAACGTGTCGAGCGCAGCTTCGAGCGGTTTCGGCATGCGAGCCATGGTGAACGGGGCGACCTGATTGGTCTCGGTGCGCACGCGCTGGAACAGGATCTGCGCGCTGGCCAGGCCGCTGCGCAGATTCTCCAACGCGCCGCCTTCGAGCCGGCGCCGTTCGCGCCCGAGCCGATCCTCGAGCGCCTGGATGATCGACTCGTCCGAGCCGCTTTCGCTGGTCTCGATCGAGACCTTGGCGGCGAAACCTTCGACGCCGGCCGAGGCCATTTCCGGGGCGACGCCGGTCAGCGTGGAGCGGATCTCGTCGGCGATCTGGTGCGCCTTCGCCTGCGCTTCGGCTTCGCTCAGTTCGGCGAAGCAGACGAGGAAGCCGTCATCCGAGGTGCGGTGGCAGACATCGTTCGGGCCGAGATGGCGCCGTAGAATACGCTCGGCGAGGGTGAAGACATTGGCCTGGACCTCGCGCCATCGGTCGCCCAGCGCCGCGCGCACATCAGCCAGCCCGACCAGCTGCAACTTGCCGGCGATGATCGCCGCCGGGCTGCCGAAGCGGTCGAGCAGGCGCTGCACGGCGGCCTGGATCGGCACCGCCGCCGGCACGGCGCCGGCGGGCTTTTCCTTGAAAGTGATGACCCGGTATACTCTTCCATCCGGCTGCATGATGATGGTCGAGACGATTTCGCCTTGCGCAATCGTGCCATCGCGGTGCAGCAGCTGCGTGGGCACGCGGCACGTCTGTTCGACCTCTTCGCGCGCGGCCAGCTGACGAGTCAGCCATTTCCGGCTGGCTTCCTCGATCATGGTCGTGAACGGCTTGCCGATCAGGTCGAAGACGCTCCAGCCGAACTGGCGTGTGACGGCGGTGTTGACCATGGCGAAATGGCCCTTGTCGTCGACGACGCCGAGCGCCTGGTCGATGACACCGAACACCGACGCCAGCAGCCGCTGGGTCGTCTCGCGCTCCTGTTCGAGCTTCTTGCGGACCGAGATGTCGCGGCCGATCCGCACGAAATTGGTCAGGCGGCCATTCGTATCGGCGATCGGCACCGTGTTGATCTGAAGCCAGACATCGCGGCCGTCGCGGCCTAGGGTCTGGGTGTCGTGCTGCCAGGGCTGGCGGCTCTCCGCGGTCTCGCGCAGCTGATCGAGGATGCGCGGGAAGATCTCCGGCGTATAGAGTGTTGATAGCGGACTGCCGATCAGATCCTGTACCGGGTGTCCGCTGACCCGCGAAGCCGTCATGTTGACGTATTGGATGATCGGTCCTGGTGTCCCTGGCCGCAGCTCGCAATCGGTGATGACGACCGTGTCGTTCGTCCGCGCCAGGTAAATCTCGATTAGGTTACCCACCTGCACCGAAGACGGCGGCTCCGTACCGCTCATTCGCGGCCCCCGTCGGTTCGCGCCTGCTGATAGCGGCCAACATCGCACGAAATCCGGATCTTGCGCCGATTCAATGGTATGGCGTGCGATAGAGGCCCCCTATCGAAGCCTTCGCGCTTTTGAGCCGCGGAGCCGATCGACGCTACGAACCTGCGCCGATTCTCCCCGGCGCCATCGTTTCGGCAATGCACGCGCATTGAGAAGACCTCTACCCGGAAAAATCGAGGATAGCGCTCCCGCTTTTGCCGAGTCGAGAGTCAGCACTCGCCGGGGTGTGATATTCGACGCACTCGACAGCCGCCGCCGCTCAGCCGGTACCGGCGATGCGGACTGCAACTTCCGCGTTCGCCGCCGGCGCCTCCGCTTCGGCCGCCGACGATATCGCGCTTTTCCTGCCGCGGATCATGCTATATCCAGCCCGATGTGCCGGAAGCGGGGGCGTGCGAGCATCGTGCCGATGTGCCGGAGCCGCAAAGGAGGCTCCGCCGCCGCTGACAAGGGTTTGGTCGCGCAATGAGGATGTTGGTCTGGTATTGGGGGCGCCGCGGGGGAGGTCCACGCTACACGCTGGAGCTGTTGCGGGCGCTGGCGGAACGGCCCGACATCGAATTGGCGGCCAGCTTGTCGAGCGGAAACGAAGTGCTGAGCGAGCTTCCGGCGCTCCGCGGGCCGCAGCAGATTGTCGACACCTATTCGGATGTCCGCTCCTTCGTCGGCGCGTCGTTGCGCCTGCCGGCGATCCGGCGCGACTTCTCCCGGTTCATCCGGTCGGCGCGGCCCGACGTCGTGGTCTCGGTGATGCCGCATCCCTGGTCCTGGTATCTGGCCCAGGCGGTGCCGGCATCCGGCAGCCGGCTCGTCTCGATCATCCATGACGCCTATATGCATCCGGGCGAAATCAACCCATTGTGGAGCTGGCGGATCGGGCGCGAACTCGCCGCGGCGGACCGGGTGGTGGCGTTGAGCCGTCACGTCCAGCAGCAATTGGTGACCGGCTATCGCTACCCCGCAGACCGCATCGCCGTCATCCCGCTCGGCCCCTTCGCCTATGCGGACGAGACCGAGGCGCCGCGCCTCTTCCCGCGCGGCCGTCCGTTTCGCTTTCTGTTCTTCGGCCGCGTCCTGGCGTACAAGGGCATCCGCGTGCTGCTCGACGCATTCCGCGCACTGGCCGGCGAGCGCAACGATGTCGAGCTTTGTATCGCCGGCGGCGGGGATCTGGCACCCTATCGCGCGCTGCTGGCCGATCTGCCGCGCGTCACCGTGATCAATCGCTGGATCGAGGAGTGCGAGATCCCGCGGCTGCTCTCGGAAGCGGACGCGCTGGTCGCCGCCTACACCGAAGCCAGCCAGTCGGCCGCCGTCGCCACCGCCTATGGCAGCGGCATGCCGGTCGTGGTGACGCCGGTCGGCGGGCTGGTCGAACAGGTCGTCCCGGGCGAGACCGGCCTCGTCGCGGCGGAAACCTCCGGCGCCGCCGTCGCGCGCGCCATGTCGGCGCTGCTAGAACCCAGGCTCTACGAGCGCTGCGCGGCCGGGGCGCGCCAGGCTGCCAGCGACGGCGCCGGCTGGCGTCGCACGGCCGAGACGCTGGTCGAGCATTGTGCCGTCGCGGGCGGCGTTTTGGCGCCCGCCGCCGCGGCTTCGTGAAGTCCTGGCTGCACCGCCGGCTGTGGCGCAGACTGCCTCAGCGCTGGCGCCGCCGCGCCCTGTTCGGCGCGGCCTCGCTGCTGGCGCCGCGTCCCGACTCCGACGCTCCCGCGCTGGTCGAACCGGTCTATGTGGCCGGGGTGCTCAGCACCGCGAGCGGGCTCGGTCAATCGGCGCGGCTCGGGCTGGGTGCGCTGCAGGCGGCCGGGATCGCCGTGCGGCCGATCGATCTCAGCGCCGCACTGATGCAGGACGGGCGGCTGCCGAACCTTGCCGTGTCCGCGCCCGGGCCTCGGGACGACGGCGAAGGGCCGGGGACGATCATCCTCCATGTCAGCGGCTTCCTGATGGCGCTGGCGATGCTCCGCCTCGGCCGCCGGTGTGTGTGCGGCAAGCGGATCATCGGCTATTGGGCCTGGGAATTGCCGGACCTGACGCCGGAATGGTTCCAGGGCTTCCGCTACGTCCATGAGATCTGGGTGCCCAGCCGCTTCACCGCGGCGGCCGTCGCGCGCCATACCAACCTGCCGGTGCGGGTCGTTCCGCATCCCGTGCCGCCCGCCGCGACCGTCTCGCGCGCCGCCGACGCCGACGGCCGGGGACCGCTTGTCGTGCTGGTCGCTTTCGACATGCGGTCGGGCTTCGTCCGCAAGAATCCGCTGGCCGCAATCTCGGCCTTTCGCGCCGCGTTCGGTACCGATACCGCGGCGCGGCTGATCGTCAAGGTCGCGCAGCCCGAGGCCTATCCGCCGGGCTGGCAGGCGCTCCGCGCCGCCGTCGCCGGGGCCGGCAATATTGCGCTCGACGACCGGCTGCTCGATGCGGCGGGCATGGCGGCGCTGCTCGACGGGGCGGATATCGTGCTGTCGCTGCACCGCGCCGAGGGTTTCGGCCTGGTGCTCGCCGAGGCTATGCGGCGCGGCGCGGCGATCGTCGCCACCGACTGGTCCGGCAACACCGATTTCCTGACAGCGGCGAATTCCTGTCCGGTCGCCTATCGACTCGTGCCGGCGGTCGATCCGCAGGGCGGCTACGACGCGCCGGACCAGCTCTGGGCCGAGCCCGACATCGGCGACGCCGCCCGCCAGCTGCGCCGCCTGGCCGATGCCGAGCTGCGCCGCCGGCTGGGCGCGCAGGCGCAGCAGGATGCCGGCCGTGCCTTCGCGCCGGAACTCTATGCGGAAGCGCTCGCCGGAACGCGCAGCTTGTATCGCGGCGCCGGGGTTCCATCTGAAACAGCCGCGATTGCAGGGCGACCTTGACAGGATATTCCTGGCGAGTGACGGTGATTTGGGCTGCGCCGATCCACATCGGCGGCCGGCAATTCCGGGCATAGCGGAGCCGGACGAACAAGAGCCGGGGGGACGATGACGCAACGCGTGGCGCTGATTTTCGGGATATCCGGGCAGGACGGCGCCTATCTAGCCCATCTGTTGGTGTCCAAGGGCTATCAGGTCCACGGCGTGTCGCGCAGCGTCGAGACGACATCCTTCGACCGGCTGAGCCGGATCGGCATTCGCGACCGGGTCAAGCTGCACACCGGCAATCTCGGCGAATTCCGTAGCGTCGTCGAACTGATCGGCAAGATTCGACCGGACGAGATCTACAATCTTGCCGGCCAGAGCTCGGTCGCCTTGTCCTTCGAACTTCCGGTCGAGACTTTCGACAGCGTCGCGGTCGGGACGATCAACATCCTGGAATATCTGCGCCTGCTGAAATATCCGGTGCGGCTGTTCCAGGCGGTTTCCACGGAATGCTTCGGCAACACCGCGGCCGTGCTCGACGAGGACGGGCCGTTCCGGCCGCGCAGCCCCTATGCCGTGGCCAAGGCCGCGTCATTCTGGGCCAATTCGATCTATCGCGAAGCCTATGGGCTGCATGTCTGTTCGGGCATCCTGTCCAATCACGAATCGCCGCTGCGGCCGAACCGCTTCGTCACGCGCAAGATCGTGCGCACGGCGATCGAGATCGCACGCGGCGGCGAGGAGCGGCTGGTGCTCGGCAATGTCGGCATCGAGCGTGACTGGGGCTGGGCGCCGGAATATGCCGACGCCATGTGGCGTATGCTGCAGCATGACGAGCCGGGCGATTACGTGATTGCGACCGGTCAGACGCGGCCGCTGAGCGATCTGGTCGCCGCGGTCTTCGGCCGGCTCGGCCTCGACTGGCGCGACCATGTCGACATCGATGAGACGCTGTTCCGCCCGACCGAACTGCAGCGCGTGGAACTGAGCCCGGCGCGCGCCCGCGACAAGCTCGGCTGGGTCGCCGCCAGCAAGATGGACGACGTCGTCGCCCATCTCGTCGATTGCGCGCTCGGCGAAACGCTCGGGCCGGTGCCTTGGGTCCCGGGCGAAGTGCCCGACCACGGCTTCGAGGACTCGGAAGGGCCGGCGCGGACGCGGCTGCACAAGGGCGGGCTGCGGGCGGTCGTCTAAGCGCGATGGCGTCGGAACGACGCCGGAATCGCGCTCTATCTTATTGAAATGGAGCAAGATTCAGATTTCAGGTGAGCGCACCTGAAATCATCTTGATCTAGGTTCGGCGCGGGCGCGCTTTGCTCACGCGGCGATCTGCCGATACAACGCCGCCGTCCGTTCGACGCAGCGCTGCCAGCTGTAGCGCTCGCCGAAATCGGCCGCGCCGGCTTGCGCGCGCGCTTGCCATGCTTCGTCTTCGAGCACGAGCCGCAGGCCTTCGGCGATGGCCGAAGGGTCATGCGGGTCGACGAGGACGCCTTGTGAACCCAGTATCTCGGCCATGGCCGAGCCGGCGGAACTCAGCACCGGAACCCCGCTCGCCGCCGCTTCCAGCACCGGCAGGCCGAAGCCTTCATAAAACGACGGGAAGGCGAAGGCGCGGGCGCCGGCATAGAGCAGCGGCAAGGCGGCGGCCGGCACATAGCCCAGATTGGTCAGAAGGCCGCGCGCCGCCAGCCGGTCGAGACGGTCGAGCAGGCCCTCGTTGCGCCAGCCGGGCGCGCCGGCGATCGTTAGCGGATAGCGCCGGGCCAGCGCCGGCGGCAGCGCCTCGAAGGCGTCCAGCAGCCCGTCGAAATTCTTCCGCGGCTCGATCGTGCCGACCGCCAGCAGATAGGCGCCGGGCGTCAGGCCGAAGGCCGCCAGCGCCGGGCGCAGCGTGTCGGCGTCGCGCGGATGATACTCCGGCCGGACGCCGTTATGGATCGCCACGACCCGGTCCGTTGCGATGCCGAGCCGTTCGATCATCTCCCGCCGGACGTGCTCGCTGACCGTCACCAGCCTGGTGGCGCGGGCGAAGGTGTCCGGGAGGTGCCGGGTCATATACTCGACCCGCTCCGCCGGATGATACGCCGGATGCAGGTAGACCGAGAGATCGTGGATGGTGGCGATGGTCGGCCCGGAGAAGGGGCGCAGCACGAAATTCGGCTCGTGGTAGAGCGTCGCCTTGCTGCGGTCGAGCATCGTCGCCGTCATCCGGTCGTGCCCGCGCCGCAGCACGGCACGGGCGCCGGGGATGGCGCGGGCGGCGCGCCGCGCCAGGCCGAAGGCCAGCCGCCTCGCCTGCGCCGGCAGACCGGAAGGCGGCGTCGGCAGCGGCGCCGGTACGGCAGGCGGGGCGGCGGGGTCGTCGAGCCATTGCTCATTGGCGAAGCAGCGTACCGACCGGATCAGCGGGTCGACGCGCAGCCCGCGCAGTAATTCGGCGGTGTAGTTGCCGATGCCGGTCAGCGGCCCGAGCAGCGCTTCCGCCCCCAGGATGACGTCCATCGCTACTCGACCGGTGCGGTGGACGGCCGGGCGAAGCGGGACCCCGCAGCGCTCGGGCCGCGCCTTGCTGCGAGCTGCAGGCGGCGCAGGGCGGCGCGCAGGAAGCGCGCCGGGGCGGAGGCGCGGAGGCGATGATACATCATATGCAGGGCAAGGCCGCGGACGGGTCTGCGACGCGCACGTCCCTCCGGGCTGTGGCGCAGATCGTACAGAACCGCAATCTTGTCGGACTTGGCGCCATGCAGCTGCGCCAGATAGCTGGTGAGTCCGCCCCAATCAGGCTCGCGATCGAGCAATGCCAGATAGGCGTGGCGGAGGAACTCCACACCGTCATGACGGAGCAATTCGCGGAGATCGGGCGACTCGGAGAGGGGCTCGGGCTCGGCCGGCACGGCGGCCGGCGACGGCCGGAGGACTGACGGCCGGCGTTCAGCGAGAAGCAGCCCGGCCGGGATGCCGCGCGCAGCGGAATCTGCGCGCATCCGCTCGATATAGGCGCCGACATCTACGGTATCGAGGGCGGCGTCGGTGAGCGCCGGAAGCGCCGCCGGTTCGCAGGCCGGTGCGTCTGCGCCTGGCGATGCGTAGGCCGAGACGCTGTCGAGGCGCCAACGGAAATATCGGTCGACCCAGACACCTGGCGGCAGCCCCGCGCTCGGGGGCGGTCCGGCAAGTTCGACCCGTTCGGCTCGATCGCTCATTCCCGGCTCGGATTCCATCAGGCTCAGTTTAGACAGTGCCTCCCATGTTCGCCGCATGTTGTCCAGCCCATGATGGCGGTCGCCGGAAAATTGGCCTCGGCGGCACGCGCAATGCGGCGATAGAGTGATTGATCAGCGCGGCGGAGGGCAAGTTTGAACGGCGTTCAGCGGTTTTTCCGGGCGATCGGCCGGCGGTTGCCGAATTGGCGGCGGGGGCGCGCGGAGAACGGCTCCGACCCGCGCGGCGACCGCGCCGAGCGGTCGCTTTTCATCCTCGGCCATGCCCGATCGGGGACGACGATTCTGCAAAACGCGCTCAACGATTCGCGCGACGTCTTCCTGCTGGGCGAAGCCGATCTGCATACCGATCCCGGCACGCCGGATTTCCGCACGCGCTACAACGCCCGGCAACGCGGGTTCGGCAACCAGGAGAACAAGAGCAGCTTCTGCCCGAAGCTGTTCGACGCCGATGCCGCTTGGGACGCCTATCTGGCGGTGCTGATGGATCATTACCGCTATGCCGGCGCCAAGATCGTCGTCAATCCGCTGGGCGCCGAGGCGGCGGCGGACCAGCTGTTCGACTTCGCGACCAGGTATTTCTATCGTGGACAGTATATCTTCAGTTTTCGCAATCCGGTCGACGTACTGTGCTCGACCCAGGGCATGGCCAGTTTCCAGGGTCTGAAGCCGGAGTCGGCCGGGACGATCCTGCACAGCTTTCTGGTGGTCATGCGGCTTCACATCCGGATGCTGCGCAACCTGCCGAACGTCCACGCCGTATTTCACGAAGCCATGTCGCCGGCCGTGTTCGCGGCGCTGGGGACAAGGCTCGGCGTCGATCTGGGCGGCGCCTATCGCTACTACAGCAACCTCAAGGTTCGCACATATCGAAAGGAAGACGTCGCCGGCGATGCGGCGCTCGTCGAGCAGGTGATCGCGCTTTATGAAGAGTTCCGGCGCCAGGCGCTGGACGGCTTCGAGCTGGTGCAGATCGAGCAGAATTCCGGCAGCATCGATCCGACCCATCCGACGCCGCTCGGCCGCCTCTACCGGGGAATCGAGGCGGCGATCACGGCTTGCGCGCCAAAATCAGCTGACGCTGCGGCATGAATTCATCCATCAGCCGCTTGAGACGAAGTCCTTGCGGCGCCGCGAGAGCCGATTCCCAGGTCGCGACCCAATGGGCGAGCGCCGGATGCGCCGGGTCGCCGTCGCAGACCTGGCGCAATGCGCAATGCATGGCGCGAAAGAAGCCGTGGAATTGGCGATCTTCGATGATCAATCCGGCAGCGGTCACAAGCGCGGCGAAGGCATCGCGCTCAAGCGCCGGGCGGCGGTCCGGTGCCGGCGCGACTTGCCGCAGCAGCTTGTCCAGGACGGGATCCGGCACCGCCAGCAGGCACAGCGCGCCCGGTCGCCCGATGCGCACCAGTTGACCCAGCTTGCCGGCGGGATCGGCCGCGTGCTGCAGTGCGTCGATCGAGCAGATCCGCGACACGCTGCCGCTCGGCACGGCCTCGATCGCGCCATCGATGAGGCGCCCGGCATGGCGGCGGCAGAAATCGGCGACTTCCAGATCGCCCTCGGCGTAGACCTTGTCCGCCCGCGCTATCGGAAATCCGGCGACGAGCAGGCCGCCGGCATCCTGGTACCAGCCGCCGAGTTCGTCGTCGCTCCGACCCAGCCGGTCGAATTCGGTGAGCGGGCGGTGCTCGGGCGGCGGCGTTCCGCGCCCGGCGAAACGGGCGACGAAGCCGCGCACCATCGCGGCGGCCTGCGTCAGGGGATCGCCGGCGCTCACGGCTTGTGCGCCAGGATCAGCTGGCTCTTCGGCATGAGATCCTCAAAGGCCCGTTTGAGATCCTTGCCGCGCGGCGTCTTCAGTACGGCGGCCCAGCTCCGCGCCCAGGGCTGTACCATGGGCTGCAGATCCTCCGGCCAGTGCGGTCCGGCCGCCCAGGCGAACAGCCACCACATCGACCAGTAGAAGCCGTAACTGTCGCGATCGTCGATGACGAGCCCGGCCCCGGTGACCAGCGCCGCGAAATCCTCCCGGCCGATGATGCGCAGATGGTTCGGGTGCTGAAAATAGGAGGGTGCGGCACAGGGTATCTGCAGCTCTTCGATCACCGGATCCGGCACGGTCAGCAGGTAGCGGGCGCCCGATCGGCCGACGCGCACGAGTTCGCCCACGAATGCGACCGGATCGGCAACATGCTCGATCACCTCCGTGCAGACGACCGCCGTGACCGCGCCGTCCTTGAGTGGCAGCGGATTGCTGTCGGTCAGCACGGCGCGGATCGGCGTGACGCCGTCGCTTGCCAGCTTGCGCACGGCTTCGGCGAGCGCCGCCGGATCGATATCGGCGAGGATGACCGCAGCACCGAGCCTTGCGCAGAACGACGCATTGCCGCCGTCGCCGCAGCCGATATCGAGGACGATATCTTCGGCCGTGACCGGAAAGCCGCGGAACAGCTCGCCCGTGCCGTTCTGGAACCAGCCGCTGAGGCCGGCGTCGACGAGCGGCAGGCGTTCGAATTCGTTCATCGCGGCAGCGGTCTTGCGGCCAGGCGGGCGGCGATGCCGGCGCCCTTGCGGCGCAGCGGAGTTTCGACGCAGCGGTAGTTCAGCTCGGCAAAGCATGCCAGGAGGCAGATCGCCGTGACGAAATAACGGCTGGCAAACGCGCCGGTGCCGAAATCGGTGCCCGCCGGCTCGATCCGGAACCAGATCTCGCGCGTCAGGAAGAACGCCGGAATATGAGTGAGATAGAGCGCGTAGGAGCGGCTGCCGAACCACAGCAGCACGGTCTTCGCCGGCCCGTTGCGCATCAGGTAGTCGCGGTCATAGGAGGCGATGAAGACCAGCAGGGCCGAGAACAGGGCGACGATACCGACCCGCATCGGCGAGAGGTTGAGGGCATGCGAGCCCATGCTGGCGATCAGCCAGAGCGACAGGATCAGCACCGCGAGCCGCAGGAACCGGGACCGGCCGAGCGCAGTCGGCTCCCACAGCGCATAGCTCGGGCGCCGCGCCCAGATTGCGATCAGCACACCGAGCGACAGCGCATCGCTGCGCAGATTCATGAGATTGGCCATCTCGTGACGCGGCAGAAAGATCTGCACCAGCACCAGCGCCGCCAGCGCCATCGGCAGGAACCGCCGGCAGCAGAACGCGGCGACCGGCAGCAGCAGATAGAACTGCTCTTCGAGCGAAAGGCTCCAATAGGGGAAGGCGGCGCCGAGCGGCCGGCGGAAGATGTTTTCCGCGACATGGAAATTCGCGACGTCGAGAACGGCCGCGACGGTCATCCGAAAATTCGTCGACACCGTGCCGAACGCGCCGGAATGGTTGAGCCCGGCCGAGGCGGCCAGCAGCAGCGCCAGCCACAGCCAGGCCGAGGGCAGCAGCCGCCACGCCCGCCGGACCCAGAAGGCCAGGACGGCGTTCCAGAACGGCACAGAGTCGGCGCAGCTTTCGAGCACCGGCAGCAGGCCGCGCGCGATGACGAAGCCGGAAATCGCGAGGAACAGATCGACGCCCGTCCACAGCCCGAAATAGGTGCGGATCTGCGCCATGACCGGGCTGCCCCAGTGCACGAGGTTGAAGGAGGTGTGCTCGATCAGGACGAAGATGACGGCGATGCCGCGCAGCATCTCAATGTCGCCGATCCTCGCCGCCGCGCGGACGACGGGTTCGGCGGCGGCGGGTGCCGCGCGCGCAGCGTCGCCGAGCGGTGCTTCGGTCTCGAACCGGCGCTCGACCGCGGTCGCCGCGTCGCTCATGCCGGAACCTTGGCCGCGACCCGCGCGGCGATCGCGCTGCCGTGCCGGCGCAAGGGTGTTTCGACCAGCCGATAGTTCGCTTCGGCCAAGGCGGCCAGGAGCGGCAGCGCGGTCAGCACGACCGGCAGGGTGTAGGCAGGGCCGAGCTCGCCGCCCGCCGGCAACAGCCGGTACCAGATCTCCCGCGTCATGAAATAGGCCGGGATATGGATGAGGTAGAGCCCGTAGGACCGGCTGCCGACCCAGACGAGCACGCGCTTTGACCGGCCCGGCGGCCAGAGATAGTCGCCGTCGTAAGACGCGATCGCGACCAGAGACGCCGAGATCAGCGCGATCAGGCCGACTCGGAACGACACGATGTTCTCCTGATCGGATCCGAGCGTCGCCACCCCGACCAGGCCCAGGGCGAGCAGAAGCGGGCCGGTCAGGCGGTTGCCCCGGAGGCCGGTCGGTTCGAACAGGGGATAAGTCGGGTGCCCGGACCACACGGCGAGCAGCACGCCGAACAGGATGGCGTCGGTGCGCGTCATCATCATCATGAGGTCGCGCGGCTGCCAAAGCTGCCACAGCGCGAGGGCCGCGACCAGCCAGGGCAAGCGCCGGCGCAGCAGGAACGCCGCGACCGGCAGCACCAGATAGAATTGCTCTTCGAGCGACAGGCTCCAATAGACGAAGCTCGTGGTCTGCGGGCCGGACCCGAATGTCCGCGCGAGATAGAAGTTCTGGACGTTCGCCAGCGCCGCGGCCGTCGTCCAAAGGTTGCCCGGCAGCGGGCCGAACGCGTCCGAACGGTTGAAGGCGACGCAGCACACCAGCGCCACCGCGAGCCAAAGCCAGGCCGAGGGCAGCAGCCGCCAGGCGCGCCGGATCCAGAAGGCCAGCACCGTTCGGACATAGGCTCGGTGGTCTGCGCTGGCCTCGAGCGCCGGCAGCAAGCTGCGCGCGATGACGAAGCCGGAGATCGCAAAGAACAGGTCGACGCCGCCCCAGAAGGCGGCGCCGGAGAACAGCAAATCGAGCAGCCGGCTCGGCCAGGCGATCAGATTGCCGTGGGAATGGTGCAGCATGACGCACAGCACGGCGATGCCGCGCAGCACCTCGATATCGCCGATCCGCCGGGCCGGGGCGGCGGCGACCGGCGCGATCGCCGCGCCGTCGAGTGCCGCGACCGTCACGGCGCCTCCGACACGATCCAGGGCGCATCCGGCCTCGGCGGGATGTAGCCGTAGCGCGGATCGCGGCGCGGCGCCCGCGCGGCCAAGCGCAGGAATTCCGTGAGCCGCGCCGCCGTCCGGGCCTGTCCGCAATGCTCCTCCATGGCGCGATTCGCGGCACCGGCCATCGAGGCGTAGCGCTCGGGCTCCGTCTTGGCGACGCGGTAGCTCTCGCGGAAGGCCGCGACCAGCGACGCAATCTCGATCCGCTGCCGGCAGGTGCGATAGGCGGCGCGCGGGTCGTGCGGCCAACTGGTCGGCTCCTTGCTCGACCGCACGAGGAAAGCGTTGTCTTCCGCGAGATAATCCGCCATGCCGGAATGGCAGGGCGCCACCGCCGGCTTGCCGGCCGACATGGATTCCATCAGCGGCAGGCATTGGCCCTCGCCATGCGCGGCATTCACGGAGTATGTCGAGGCGGTGATCAGCCCCTCGTAATCCTGCTGGGCCAGAAAGCCGTGGATCAGCACGATCCGGCATTTGAACGGGGTGTGCTTGTAGAGATGGGCAAGGGCGCGGCCCATCATCATGGCGCCTTTCTTGTGCGTGAACTTCAGCACCAGGGTCGCGTCCTCGACCTCGCGGAGCGCGCTGCAGAAGCTGCCGAGCAGCTCCATCCAGTTCTTGCGCCCATCATAAGGGTTGAAGATCGAACTATAGACCACGCCGTCGAGGCATAGCGCGGTCTTGAGATTCGGATCGCGATTCATCGGCGGTTCCGCCGGGTATAAGGAATCGTACCAGGGTGCCGGCCGATAGAAGTCGAAATCGACAGTGCGGCTGTCGATCACGGTGCCGTTCAGGCTGAGCTCGGCCGGGCCGGGGCGCTGTCCATCATAGAACCGCGCGAAGCGGTCGAAGATCGGGGCCGGAATCGAGGCGATCGGGAAATCCGCTCCCATCGCCCGCTGGACCGTCTCGACGGCGAAGCGCGAATGGGTGATGGCGCGGCCGAGCTTGTCGAGCACGTAGCGCCAATCCTGCTCGCGCTCGCAGTACCAGGTCTCGTCGGGAATCGTGTCGAATTCCCAGGCGAAGACCGGGATGGTCGGGCATTCGAGCCCCCACTTCGTCAGATGCGGCGGGGTGAAGGACAGGAACACGGCATATTGGCCGAGCCGCCGCGCGGCGTGATAGAGCGTGTCGACCTCACGCGCCGGATCGGCGACGGTTACGACCAGCCCGAGCTGCTCGAGCACCGGGCGGAATTCCTTGAGGACGAAGTAATAGCTGTATTCGGACTCGCCGAGCCGCTGCGCGATCAGCGCGTCGGTCGTCTCTGAATAGACGATGAAGATCATGATGCCGCCGCTTCCGGCCGAAGCTGCGCCGCCGATGCCGGCAGGAGGAAGAAACGGCGCAGGCCTTCGGTGACGGTCTCGACCGAGCCGAAGGACTGGACCAGCTCGGCAGCATGCGCGCCCATCGCCTGGTAGCGCGCCGTCTCGTCCTTGGCGACGCGGTAGCTCTCGCGGAACTGGTCGCACAGCGATTGCCAGTCGATCCGGTAGTAATTGGTCGTGTAGAGCGCCCGCGGATCATGCGACCACACATTGTATTCGCGGCTCGATGCCACGATGAACCCCGCGTCGGAATCGACATAGTCTTCCATCGCCGTGTGCAGCGGCGTTACGGCCGGCTTGCCGCTGGCCATGAACTCCATCAGCGGCAGGCACAGCCCTTCAGCCCGCGCCGCACTGGCGTAATAATGGCTGACATCGACCAGCTTCCGGTACTCGGTCGTCTCCAGATAGCCGTAGAGGGAAATCACCCGGCATTTGAACGGCGCCAGCTGGGAGAGCGCGACGAACAGCCGGTCATAGTAACTCTTGGGGTCGTAGTGGATCATCTTCAGGACCAGCGTGGCATCCTCGACCTCGCGGAACGTGTAGACGAAGGATGTGAGCAGATCCATCCAGTTCTTGCGGCCGTCGGTCGGATTGAATACTGCGGTATAGACGATGCCGGACACGCGGACGCGCTGCTCCGGCGCTTGCACCGCGGGCGGCGGCGGCGCGGGCGGCTCGACCGGCGGGGCCGGACCGTCGACGCTCTCGGCCGCAGGTGACGCGGCCGCAGGTGACGCGGCCGCCATCGGCGGGCGGCCGCCGACGATCCGCCCGAGGCCGAGCCGATCAAGCAGCCGCGGCGCGGGCTTTCCGTCGATGCTCGACGGCGCCAGCAGCGCCGACGCCGGCGGCCGGAGCGCGCCGAGCGCGGCCGAAGCCAGCGGCGCCAGCGGGTCCGGATCGATCGCCGCCGGCGCCAGCAGATCGGTCAGCCCCGGATGGAACGGCACGGCGGCGTCGGCCAGCAATTCCGGCGGGTGCGGGTCGTCCTCATCCGCTGCTTCGACCGCAGGCGGGCGATCGGGCGGCAGCAGCAAATCGCAGCGGAAGCCCCAGCTCGGGCTATCGATGATGGTGCCGTTGATGCCGATTTCGATGCCGTCCGCCGGCGGCAGGCGGCAGGCGGTGCCGGAAGCCGGGACCGGAACGGCGATCACGGCGACCGGAAAATCCGCGCCCATCGCTGCCTTGATGGCCCGGGCGCTGTAGCTCGACAGGCAGATTGCGCGACCGAGCTTGGCGAACACCAGCCGCCAATCGTTGCGCTTCTCGTCATCCCAGCCGCCGGTCGGGATCGTGTCGAATTCCCAGGCGACGACGACCACGGTCGGGCAGCGCAGGCCAATCGCCGTCTTGTGCGGCGGCGAAAAGGAGAGAAACACGCAATCCTCGCCGCGCGCGACGCAAGCATCATAGAGCGTATCGACCTCGGCTTCGGGCTGGGCGACCATGACGACGCGGCCGAGATCCTGGAGCGCGCGGCGAAACCCCGACATCACGAAGTAGTAGCTGTATTCCGGCCGCCCCAGCCTGTCCCTGATCGAGTCTTCGCCGACTTGGGAATAGAGGATGAACTGCATGAAGCGCGGGTCGCTTTCCAGAGGGCGATTTGGCCGCCGGCACGATAGTGGCGGGGGCGCGGGCGATCAAGCCGCGTTTCCAGCAGGCGCGCGTTTGACGTAAGCGCGCATGAGCGGCACAGCAGCGCCGGCCGCGCCGAAACGAATGAGAGGGGAGCAACTTTCGCAGCCCTGACCCCCGTGTCATTCCTCGCGAAGGTGGTATCGTTCCGGTACTCGCGTGGCGGCAACACGCCGCCGCGACAGTGCAAAAAACATAAAAGCCACCGGAGGAACGCAAATGCAGAGAAATCGACGTGGTCGATCCTTCGACCCTGGGAAGATAACGGCGCGGCGCTGGCTGCCGGCGATCGCTGCAGCGCTCGTCGCCATCGCCGGAACGGCACCGGCATCGACGCCGCCCGGTCCCGACAATATTTCGACGATCTCGCGGACTGCGGCGCATCAGCAGCAGGGCAGCCCGGAATTCCAGATCACGACTCTGTCGGCGCGGAACGACCTGATTGCCGGCGGGCAGGTGCTGACGCGCATCGACGTGGCCCCGGAGGTGCCGCTCGCGGATGTCTCGATCTCGTTGAACCATAAGGATGTGACTGCGGTGTTCGCCCCGGAGGCGCCGGGCAGCCGAGCGCTGGTCGGCCTCGTCACCGGTCTCGGCCTCGGCGACAATCTCCTCGAAGCGAGTGACGGGCAGCGTTTCGGCCAGGTCAAGACCTCGCTCGAACTCAGCAATTTTCCGATCACCGGTCCGGTCACCTCCGGCCCGCATATGGTCCCCTATGAATGCCGGACGTCGGAATCCGGTCTTGGCGCGCCGCTCGATGGCGATTGCTCGGCGCCGACGGTGATCGATTATTTCTATAAGACCACCGCGGGCGCCTTCGCGCCGCTGCCCAGCACGACCGGTCCGCTCCCGGCCAATCTGGCCGTCACGACGACTAATGACGGCAATACCGTGCCCTATGTCGTCCGCGTCGAATCCGGCACGGTCAACCGCGCGATCTATCGCATCGCCATGCTGGCCGATCCGGCGGCCCCGGCTTCCGCGCCCAATCTCGGATGGAACCACAAGCTGGTCGTCAGCTTCGGCGGCGGCTGCGATGCCGAATACGACCAGGGCGTCAACCGGGCGACCGACGCGCTCAGCGACAATGAGTTGTCGCGCGGCTTCGCCTTCGCCATTTCCACCGAACTGGTCAACAACCTGCATTGCAACGCCGCACTCCAGGGCGAGGCGATGATGATGCTGAAGCAGCATTTCATCGAGACCTATGGCGTGCCGAAATGGACGCTCGGCACCGGCGGGTCGGGTGGCGCCATTCAGCAATATTTGATCACCGAAATGTTTCCCGGACTGCTCGACGGCCTGCAGCCGGGCATCAGCTTTCCGGATTCGGCGTTGATGAGCGTGCTCGAATGCCGGCTGCTGGTGAATGTCTACACCAACGATCCGACGACCTGGACCGGGGCGAAGCAGGACGCGGTCAATGGCTACGCGCCGACGACCTGTGAAAGCTGGGCCAGTGGTTTCGGCAACACCAATCTGTCGACGACCGGCGTATCGACACCGCCTTGCGGCCTCGACGACCAGAGCCTGGTGTTCAATCCGGTGACCAATCCGACGGGCGCGCGCTGCGACGTGCAGGATATGGATGTCAATATTCTCGGCCGTTCGCCCGTGACCGGCTATGCGCTGGCGCCGGAAAACAATGTCGGCGTGCAGTACGGACTCGCCGCCCTGAACAGCGGCGCCATCAGTCCGGACGAATTCGTCGATCTCAATCAGAAGATCGGCGGCTTCGACATCAACGGCAACATCGTCGCCCAGCGCACGCAAGGGGATCCGCTGGCCTTTCTCCGCCTCTACCAATCCGGCCTGCTCAACGGCTTCGGCGGGGGCCTGAGCACCGTGCCGATCCTGACGCAGCGGACCTATTTCGACCTTCTGACGAATGCCCTCAACATCCATGACCGCCTTGAGGATTTCATCATCCGGGCGCGGCTGGAACAGGCGCAAGGCCGTTCCGACAATCAGGTGATCTGGACCGCCGGTCCGGCCGGCGCTGCGAATGGCGGCAAGGATTCGACCCTCGCGGCGCTTTCCCTCGATACGATGAACACCTGGCTTGACAATCTTGCGGCCGATCCGGCGCCGCTCACGATCGACAAGGTCGTGGCCGACAAGCCGGCATCGGCGGTCGATGCCTGCTTCGACGCGGCCGGCAAGGAGATCGTCGAGCCGGCGACGCTCACTGGCCCGTCGCAGTGCAACGCGCTCTACCCGATCCACAGCCAGCCGCGCATCCTCGCCGGCATGCCGCTGACCAACGACATCAAGGAGTGCCAGCTGAAACCGATCGACCCGGCCGATTACGCCGTCACCTTCACGCCGGCGCAGATGGCCAGCCTGCAGGCGGTTTTCCCGGACGGGGTGTGCGATTACGCGCTGCCCGGAGAATGGCAGACCGGGATGGTCGGGACCTATCTGCGCTTCTCGATGGAGGTGCCGGATAACCGGCTGTTTCAGTGATCAAGCCGAAACCATGACGTTCGGGGCGCGCCATTACCGGCGCGCCCTGTTCGCCCTCAAGGCGCGATTGTTGACTATTTCGGCCAGAAGCCGGGGACGCCCGTGACCAGCCAATGCACCAGCGCGGCGTTCACCTCCCGCGGCTTCTCCCTCTCCATCCAGTGCCCGGACGGGATGAGCCGCACCGTCAGATCCCGGCAATAGCTGCGCATCGGCTCGGCCAGGCGCGAGGTCGTGCAGTCGGCGACATAGTCGTATTGCGCGGCCAGGAAAAGCGCCGGCATGTCGAGAAAGCCGCCATTGACCGCGCGGTCCGCATAGGCCGCGTTGGCCTGATCGTTCATGTAGAAGGCATCCGGCCCGAAGAAGCCGTTGCGCCGCAGCGCCGCGGCATAGACCGACAGATCCTCTTCGCTGATCACATCGGCGTCGCGCGGCACGTCCGGCACCGTGCCGCCGGGGAACCAGCCGCCATTCCTGCGCACCGCGGCGGTCATCGCCGGTTTGCCCTGGCCGGCCGGATTGCCCTTGCGGAACAACAATTTGATGACGGCATCGGGATCGGCATCGAATGCCGAGGTCGCAGCTGCGAAATTCTCCTGATAATGCGCGATATAGTCCCATTGGCCGAACGGATACTCGGCCTCCGGATAGATCCGGCGGTTGATCAGCGGCAGCGCCGCTGCGAGGCCGCGCTCGAGCGTATAATAGGGCAGGCACAGGCTGGCCACGGCGCGGCAATGCTCGGGATGGTGGCTCGCCAGGTTCCAGGCGACCGGGCTGCCCCAGTCATGTCCGACCCAGACGGCCTGCCCGGCGCCCAGCGACTGGAGCAGTTCCAGCATGTCGGCGATGATCTGTTCCTGAGCATAGGCGTCATGCGTGGCGTAGACGCTCGACCGGCCATAGCCGCGCAGATCGGGCGCCACGGCGCGGAACCCCAAGCCGCCGAGGCAGGCGAGCTGCGCGCGCCAGCTGTGCGAGAGTTCCGGCCAGCCATGCAGGAAGACGATCAGCGGCCCGTCGGCCGGACCCGCCGCCAGAAAGAATGTCGTATGCCGCGCCGTCTTCGCCACATGTTCGGTGATCGGGACGGCCGACATGATGGGCACTCCGCAGCGTTGAGTCGTCGAAGCGGGTGATCCCGGCTTCCGGCGCATCTTGCACCGGAACCGCCGCGGCCGGAAGCCGGCCCTTTCCGTGCCAGCAACTAAGTGACAGCCGGCGCGGCCCTGCGCTAATGTCCCGCCGCCCGCGCCCGGAGGTTCGGCGCGCTGCCCCGCAGGAGTTCGATGACGCAAGCCGACCACGCCGAGAGCCTTCTCCTAGACCGGCCGCATCCTGCCCCGCTGCGCTTCGCCGAACACCTGTCCTTGGCGGTCGCGGATTTCCGCGGCGGCTTCGAGGATTGGCGTGCCTGGACGCTGCTCGGCATGCACGACATCCGCCAGCGCTACCGCCGCTCCCGGCTCGGGCAGTTCTGGATCACGCTCAGCATGGCCGTGACCATCGCCGCGCTGGGCGTCGTCTACGCCTATCTGTTCAATATGACGATCGGCGACTATTTGCCGTCGCTTGCGGTCAGCCTGGTCGTCTGGGGCACGATTTCCGGCATCGTGCAGGAGTCGTGCGGCGTCTTCACCGGCGCCGAGATCTATCTCCGCCAAGTCGCCATGCCGAAGACGGTGTTCGTGCACCGCATGCTGGTGCGCAACGCCGTGACGCTGGCGCACAATGCCGTGATCCTGCCGCCGCTGTTTCTGTTCTTTGGGGTCCAGGTCGATTGGGCGACACTCCTGGTGCTGCCGGGCGCGGCGTTGGTCCTGCTCAACGGCATCTGGGTCGGGCTGCTGGTCGGCACGCTCTGCGCGCGCTTTCGCGATATGCCGCAGATGGTGAACAGCATCATGCAGATCGTCTTCTACGTTACGCCCGTCATGTGGAAGCCGGGGCAGATCGTGGAAAAACTGCCCTGGCTCCTCGACTACAATCCTTTCGCCAGTTTCCTCTCGGTGATGCGCGACCCGCTGCTGGGCGAGGTGCCGCGGCTTTGGGATTACGGCTTCGTCGGCGTGGCGACTGTCCTTGGATTCCTGGTCACGGTGCCGTTCTTCGCCCGCTTCCGCGCCCGCATCATCTATTGGCTCTGAGCCGATGACCTCGATCACACTCGACCGCGTGACGGTCGACTTTCCGATCTATAATGCGCGTGGTCGGTCGCTGAAGACCGAGTTGCTGCGCCGGACGGTCGGCGGCCATATCGAATCCGGGCTCGACAACCATGTCTCGATCATGGCGCTGCGCGATGTCAGCCTGAAACTCATCGAGGGCGACCGGCTGGGCCTGGTCGGCCATAACGGCGCCGGCAAATCGACCTTGCTGCGCGTCTTGAGCGGCGTCTACGAGCCGCCGATCGGCACGGTCAAGATCGTTGGCCAAGTCTCGGCGCTGACCGACATGATGATGGGCATGGATGTCGAGGCGACGGGCTACGAGAACATCATCCTGCGCAGCGTCTTCCTCGGCGTGCCGGTCGACCAGGCCAAGCGCAACGTGCCCGAGATCGAGGAATTCTCGGAACTCGGCAATTTCCTGCATCTGCCGATGCGGACATATTCGAACGGCATGCGGCTGCGCCTGGCCTTCGCCGTGACCACGGCGGTGACGCCGGAGATCCTGATCATGGACGAGGTCATCGGCGCCGGGGATTCGGCGTTTCTGGCGAAGGCCCAGGCGCGGCTCAACCGGATCATCGGCGATTCTCACATTCTGGTAATCGCCTCGCATGACGAGGGCATGGTCCGGCGCTTTTGCAACAAGGCGGCGCTCATGCAGGAGGGCAGGCTGATTCGGCTGGGGCCGGTCGACGAGGTGCTCGACGCCTATCATGCTCTCCGTTGAGCGCCGGCCGCCCGTGTCTCAGCCGCGCTCCGTTCCCGAGGACAAGGCCGCAGCGCCGCGCGCTAGGATCGCAATCGCGCATGGGACGATCCTGCGGCGCGACGCCATCGGCCATGACATCTTCGGCATGGCGGCGATATTGGCGGAGTGCGGCTTCGCCATAGCGCTGATCGCCGATCATGTCGGCGCCGGCCTGCCTGACGGGTGCACGGCGCTTTCGGTCGAAGAGGCCGTCGCGAACCCGGATTTCGTTCTGCTGATCTATCACCACAGTATCTTCTGGCGGAATGGCGAAGCCCTGCTGCGAGCGGTCACGGCACCGCGGCTGCTGAAATATCACAATGTTACGCCGTCGGAATTCTTTGCCTCGTATTCGCCGTATTATGCCGAGCTGTGCCGGGAAGGGCGGGCGCAGACGCGTCGCTTGGTCGAGCTGTTCAGGCGCGCGGATCGATTCACCGCGGACTCGCCCTTCAATGCGGCCGAGTTGGCGGCGTGCGGCGCCCGTGATGTCGCGGTCGTGCCGCCTTTCACCACGGTCAAGGTGTGCGCCTCCCGCCGCGATACCATGCCGTCGCCGCCTTACCGCATCCTGTTCGTGGGCCGGCTGGCGCCGAACAAGGGGCATCTGGCTCTGCTCGACACGGTCGCCGCCTATGTCGCGGCGCATGGGCCGGGGATCCGGCTGCAGATCGCCGGCAGCGGCGATTCCGCGCTCGGCGGATATCGCGACCATCTCGAAGACCAGATCGACCGGCTCGACATCAGGCGGCAGGTCGAGTTGCTCGGTGCCGTCGATGACGCAAACCTGCGCGATCTCTTCGGCAAGGCCAGCGTCTATCTGTGCCTGAGCGAGCATGAAGGCTTCTGCGTGCCGATCATCGAGGCGCAGGCGGCCGGCCTCCCGGTGGTCGCCTGCGACACGGCGGCGCTCGGCGAGACGATCGGTCCGGACCAACTGATCGTGCCGGCGCCGCAGAGCCGCGCTGAATTCCTCCATGTCGCCGGGCTGATCCATGCCGTCTGCACCGAACCGCTGCTGCGCCAGGCGGTGATCCGCGCGGGCTACCGCAACGTACTCAACCGGTTCACGGCACCCCGCATCGCCGATCGCTTCATGGCGGCGCTGGCGCCGCTGCTCGAGCCGGCGGCATGAAGGTCGCGATCGCCACGGTCCAGGTCCCCTTCATCAGCGGCGGGGCCGAAGTGCTGGCGGCCTCGCTGCTCGACGCATTGCGGGCGCGGCGGGTCGAAGCCGAGATCGTCTCGATCCCGTTCAAATGGTATCCGCCGGCCCGGCTGCTCGACATGATGCTGATGGCGCGGCTGGTCGATCTTAGCGCGGTCAACGGGCAAAAGATCGACCGCGTGATCACGCTCAAATTTCCGGCCTATTATCTGGAGCATGCCGACAAGGTCGGGTGGCTGCTGCATCAGCATCGCCAGGCCTATGATCTGTTCGACACGCCGTTCGGCGACCTGCAGCATGATGCCGAAGGTGCCGCGGTGGCCGAGACGATCCGGCAATGGGACCGGCGGCATTTGCCGGAACACCGGGCGCTCTATACGATCTCGCGGAATGTCACCGACCGGTTGCTGCACTACAGCGGCATCGAGTCCGCCGTGCTCTACCACCCGCCGGCGCTGGCCGAACACTACCGCACCGAAGCGGCCGAGAACTTCATCCTGGCGCCCGGCCGTTTCGACAAGATCAAGCGGCAGCATCTGGTTATCGAGGCCTTCGCGCACCTGCCGGAATCGGTCAAGCTGGTGTTGATCGGCTCCACCAGCGGCGAGTATGGCGCCGCGGCAAAGGCAGCGGCCGAGCGGCTGGGCCGGCATCGGATCGTCATCAAGGGGGTCGTTACCGAGGCGGAAAAGCTCGACCTCTATGCGCGCTGCCTCGCCGTCTACAATGGTGTCTATGACGAGGATTACGGCTACGTCACGCTGGAGGCCTTCCTGGCCGGCAAGCCGGTCCTGACCCATCCCGATTCCGGCGGACCGCTGGAATTCGTGAGGCATGAGGAGAACGGGTTGGTCGTCGATTCGGCGCCGGAGGCCATCGCCGAGGCCGTGCGCCTGCTCGCGGCGGCGTCCGGCCGGGCGGCGGCGATGGGCGGCGCGGGGCGGGCGCTGATCTGCCGGCTCGGCATCGGCTGGGACAATGTTGTCGAAAGGCTGCTGGCGTGAGGCTCGCCTATTTCTCGCCGCTGGCGCCGAAACGCACCGGCATCGCGCAATATTCGGCGCATCTCGGCCGCGCCCTCTCGGCGCATGCCGCGATCGATTTCTTCGACACGCTGCCGGCATCCTCGCCCGTCCCGGACCGTCCCGTGCTGGACTATGTCGCACGGCCGGAACTGCTGCTTGGCCTCGAACGCTATGACGGCGTGCTCTATCACCTCGGCAACAACCCGCACTACCATCTCGACATCTACCGCGCCTTGATCGAGGCGCCGGGCACGGTCGTGCTGCACGACACGGTGCTGTACTACTTGATTGCGGGGCTCGGCCGCGGCGGCATGCTGCGGGAATTTCTGTACAATTACGGGCCGAACCGGATCGGCGAGTTCTTCGCGATCGAACGCGACAGCGTCGCCGGCGACGTGCTGCGCTACCGCGCGCCCGAGCGCTATCCGCTGCTTCGGCGAATCCTGACGACGGCCACCGGCATCATCGTCCACAGCGAGACCAGCGCCCGGCTGGTCCGCGCTGCCGGCGCCCGGTGCGGCGTCTATGCCGTGCCGTTGCTGACATACCCGGTCGCGCCGCCGGAGGCACAGGCGCGATCTCGGCTGCGCGCGGAGCTCGGCGTTGCGCCGGACGAGTTGCTGCTCGGCTGTTTCGGCTTCATCGGCCCGACCAAGCGGATGAGCGTCGTCTTCGAGGCGCTGGCCCGGCAGCGCCGCTGCAAACTGCTGATCGTGGGCGAGGGCGAGGCGCTGGACGGCGAGATCGCCGCCCGCAATGTCGGCGATGCAGTGATCCGCCCGGGCTTCGTCGACGACGCGCGCTTCGACGCCCTGCTGCGGAGCGTCGATGTGCTGGTCAATCTTCGCTACCCCAGCATGGGCGAGACCTCGGCCACCTTGACCCAGGCGATGGCCTGCGGCACCCCGTCGATCGTTTCGGATCACGCCTGGTTCGCCGAACTGCCGGACCAGGCGGTCGTCAAGATCGGCGTCGGGCCGGGCGAAGCTGAAGCCTTAGCCCATGCGCTCGATGTTTTGGCAGGCGACTCCGGCAAACGCGCCGCGATCGCGGCGGCGGCGCGTCACTATGTCGAAACCCACTGTGCGCCTGACACCGTTGCCCTGCGCTTCATCAAAATCCTCGCCGCGCTCAGCCGGCTGCGCAAGCCGAAGCTGCGCCGCCGGAGCGCCACGCCGCAGCCCGCTTAGCGCGCGGGCGGCGGAGCATAGCCTTGCGGCGGCGCGTAGCCCTGAGGCGGATAGGCCGGCGCGTAGTAAGGCGGGGGCGCATAGTACGCCGGCGGATAGTAGTAAGCCGGGTAGTAGGGGTAGCCGTAATACGGCCAGCCGAACGCACCGAAGCCGAAGCCGGGGAAGAACCCCGCGCCGAAGAAGAACCGGTCTCGGAAGCCGTTATGGAAGCCGAAACCGCCCCGGAAGCCGCCGAACCCATGCGGGAAGCCGCCGAAGCCGCCGCGGAATCCGCCATGGAACCCACCGCCGAAGCCGCCGTGGAATCCACCACCGCCGCCGCCATGGCCCGCTGCATTGGCCGCGCCCGCACCCAGCAGGGCAGCGCTGGCCAGCGCTGCAAGCGCCAAGCCGCGCACGCCCAATATTTTATTCGCCGTCGAGAACATTGCTGCCTCCAACTACCAAGCTCTGATCCGCCCCAATCGAATATGGGGCTTCGAATGTGGCGGAAAAGAGGCCTTTCCGCCGTGTCCGGCATGCGTGCCGAACACGTTACGGCGAGGCCACAGCCGGGCCGCGACCGCCGCCGCGACCGCTCGCCATTACCGGCCGATTTCCTTGCCCGCCATGAACGCCGCGACATTGTCGTTCAGGAATTTCGCATCCGCCGGGCTCGCCCCGGCGCCGGCCGGGTGGCCCCACAGCGAGGGAATCGGCAGCAAGGTACAATGGGGAATGAAGGCCGCTTCGTATTTCGCGTCCTCGACCGGGAAATAGAGGTCGGTGGCCGAGGGCATGTAGAGCACCGGCACCTTGATCGAGCGCAGCGCCGCTTCGACATCGCCGTGGAAGCCCGGGCTGGTGCCGACATCGTGCTTCTCCCAGCTGCGCATCTGCAGGATGAGGTTATTGGCGTCGGCGCCGGGGATGAAATCCGTGCGGAATTCGTCGAGTTCCTGCTCGAAGCTCTTGTTGGCGTCCTCGCCGGTCTTCCAGAGTTCCCGGCGCCACCATTCCTGCGAGAACAGCCAGGCGGCCCAGACCACGCCGAAAGCCTGCATGCCGGCCTTCGGCTGTTCGACATAATCGCCGCCCTTGAAGGCGGCGTCGGCGGTCAGCGCCGCGATCTGGCCTTCCAGCCGGACGATGCCGTGGCCATAGGTCTTGGCCGTGCCCGAGGTTGCGACGATTCGGTCCATGAAGTCCGGATAGCTCACCGCCCATTGGAACGCCTGCTGCGCGCCCATCGAGAAGCCGATCACGGCCTTGATGTGCCGGATCTTGAGTTGCTCGGTCAAAAGCTTGTGGACCGCTTCGACATTGTCGCGGATGGTCGTGACCGGAAAGCGCGGGCCGTGCAGCGGCTCGTCGGTGTTGCTGGGCGAGGACGACCTTCCATTGCCGAACAATTCGCTGGTGACGAGGAACAGCTTGGTCGGGTCGAGCGCCTTGCCGGGGCCGATCAGCCAGCCATAGCCGTTCATGTCGGCCATGTAGTGCGACGGCAGCAGGACCGCATTGTCGCCGGCTTCGTTCAATTGGCCATAGGTGCCGTAGACGATGCGCGCCTTGGGCAGCA
>Ga0181519_10000158_pt1 | contig 60798 bp, 49 predicted proteins | sample PEATcosm2014_Bin_26_FD_121102 | JGI IMG/M metagenome (GOLD analysis project Ga0181519, IMG submission 121102) | Peatland microbial communities from MTU Mesocosm Facility, Houghton, MI, USA - PEATcosm2014_Bin02_10_metaG | ecosystem: Environmental > Terrestrial > Soil > Wetlands > Peat | place...
CAGCACGGTGACCGGCGTGCCGAAGCGCTTCCAGCGCGGGATCTCCTCGGCGAGCCGCTCGTCGAAGGCCGTGCGGTTTGCGATGCGCGTGAGGGCATCGAGGCGGCTCCGCCGGCGCTCGTGCTCGAGCGTGCGATTCAGCTCGCGACTCTCGAGTTCGAGTTCCGAGATCCGCGCGCGCATCTTTTCCGCGCGCTCGTTGTGCTCGACGAAACGCTGGCCTTCGCGCGTGTGGAAGTCGCGCACCTGGCTCGCGACGCTCTCCAGTCGCTCGGCGATCAGCGACTGCAGCGCCGGCAGGTCCTTGGCCGCGCGTGCCTCGGCGGATAGGCGCGACACCTGCGACATGACGCTCGCGTTCAGGGTCTCGGCCGCATCGAGCTGCAGTTTGCGATCGCCGTTGAGCCCTGCAAGATAGTCCGCCATCTCCTCGAGGCGCTCGGTCACCTGCTTGAGCACCGCGGCCGTTGCCTCGCGCTCCGCAGCGATCGCGCTGGCGCGAGCACCGACCAGATCGGCGATCGCCGTGAGAATCTCGGCGAGGATCGCGTCCGAGGTGGCCTCGCCGAGCCGGGCGGCCAGTTCCTGCAGCCTGGGTTCCGCGGGCCCGGTCGCCGTGAGCTCACCGACGAGGCGCGCGGCTGCGCTGCGACTGGCCTCCAGTCGCGCCACTGGCGCCGGCGGCGCCGCAGCGACGACGGCCGGTGCCGTGGCGACGCGCGGCTTGGCCATCGACAGCGTCGCGGTAAAGTCCGACGGCGGCCGCGCCGCCGGCCCGCCCTCGAGCGCCTTCAGCGCATCGGACAGCGAATCGTGGCGCGCGGTGAGTTCGGCGACGTCGGCGCTGCGCCGGTTTGCCTCGGCGAGCCGCGACAGCTGCGCATCGAGCCGCTCATCGATCCCCATCGCGGCGGCGCACAGGCGATTCACCAGGCGCCGCAGCACCTGCTCCACGCCGCGCCAGCGGCGTTCCTCCGCCTCCATCTCGCGCAAGGCATTGAGATGTTTGGCTTTCCAGTCGGTCACTTCTGGCACGGTGCGTCCACGGAATGCTGGGATTCCCGTTGCTATCGGCGCCGCGCGCGGCCTCTTGAGGTCTGGTGCCGCGTCGGCTCAGTGCGCACTGTATTCCCGGAGCAGGGCCTGGGGGGTGCCGTGCGCGTTTTCGGCCGCAAGCCACGGGTCGACCAGCGCCTGCCAGCCGGCGCGCGGCGCGAGCAGGAAGGCCTTGTCCGCCGGCTCGAACGACTCGCGCAGCAGCCGGCACAGCTCGGGATGGCGATGCGTGACGAGCGCCACTTCGGTTTCGTCCGTGAACATCGCGTCGGCACGGCCGGCGCTCAGCTCGTCGAACACGGTCACGTTGTCCGCATGGATCACGAGACGCGCATGGCGCAGCGACCTGCGGGCGAAGCTTTCGTTGGTGCCGCCCGGATTCTCGACCACCGTCACGTCCGCACGGTCGAGCGCCGCGAGCGAATTGAGACGCACGCGGTCGCGGCAGCGGCCGACCGCGGTCTTGCCGGCGCGCGCGGTCGGTGCCGAGAACTCGGCGACCTGCTGCCGGGCCGGCGTCACGGAGATGCCGCCGACGGCGATGTCGAAGCGATCGGCTGCGAGGTCATCGAGGAGCGTGCGCCAGCTGCTGTGGACGAACACCGGCCGCAGTCCGGTCGCGGCGGCGAGGTCGAGCGCCAGTTCGATGTCCACCCCCGCAACGCGCGTGCCACTCGCACTGCTGAACGGCGCGTAGTCGGCCGTCGTGCCGATCCGCAGCACGCCCGCGCCGCGTGCGCGCTGGACGGAGGGCGCGAGCGACAGGCGCACCCGGCCGAGCGCTCGCAGCAGCTCCGTGCGCGCCGCGTCTTCCCAGCGCTCCGCGGGCAGCGTGGTCGCGAGGAGCGGCGCGGCGAAGTTCTCGAAGTCACCGCGCCGCAATGCCGGAGCGGCCACGTACAGTGCGCGGATGAATTCGCCCGTGAGGCGATCGAGCGCCGGCCGCAGGTCGTCGCTCAGGCTGCGTAGGGCGCCATGCTCTGCTGCGGGATTCGCCTGCCAGCGCTCGTACAGCGCCTCCTGGGTCGCGCGCGCGAGTGCGATCTGCAGCGTCATGAGGCGCTCGACCGGCTCGCGATCGAGACCCGCGGCTGCGGCGCGCTGACCGGCGGCCGCGACCACCTCGGCCTCGCGCGCCGGGTCGCTGACCGGCTGGTGTCGCGGCCATTTCGCCGCGGCGACCGCCGGCATCAATGCCAGTCTCTCGTCAGCGAGCGCGAGAACCTCGGCCGTCGCCCGGGAGTCGTCCTCGAGCGCGGCGTCGGGTGGCACGGCGGCGATCGCCCGGTCGTCAGAGACGGCGAGCGCGAGCAGCAGAACGGCGACATGGCGTGCGGTCAGGGTCATGCGGGACCCACCGCCGGGGGGGCGGGCCGGAGAATTCTAGCCGAATGCCCCGGCCGGGGCGGCCGGCAGGGCCCGAACTTGCTCCGCCCGGGCGAGCGGCGTAGCGTCGGCGAGTCAGTCTCCATCTATTACTACGGATCAGTCAGGGGGAAACATGAATCGGAGAATCTGGGCGCTGGGGCTCGCGGCACTCGCCATGCTCGGTTTTGCTGCCACGGACGCTGCGGCTGCCGGCATGATGAGGGGCACGGGCACCTGGGTGCTTGATGCGCAGAAATCGGACTTCGGCTCGGCACCCGCGATCACGAGCGGCAAGCTCGTCGTCACCCAGACGAAGAAGGTGCACAAGGTGGTCACTGACATCGCCTATGCGGACGGCCGCAAGGCGCACTACGAGTACAGCGGCCCGGTCGATGGCAGCGACATCGCCGTGTCCGGCGCGCCGCTGTTCGACAGCGTGACCGTGCTCACGCCCGACAAGGACACGGTCATCCGCACCGAGCGCAAGGGCGGCAGGCTCGCCGGCATCACGACCGCGACGGTATCGAAGGATGGCAAGACGCTGACGTCGCAGCGCCGTGGCATCACGATCAGCGGCCCACAGCCGAGCTACACGACCGTCTGGAACCGCGCCAAGCACTGAGCGGCCGATTCCCCCGTGTGCGCGACGCCCGGCGGACTGGCCGGGCGTCGTGCGGCCGGTTCAGCGCATGAGCTTCGCGTCGAGGAAGTCGGCCGTCGCGTGATACGCCCTGAGCCAGGAGGCGTGCCGCAGAAAGCCGTGAATCTCGTCCGGCAGCACGAGCTCCGAATACTCGACCCCCTGCGCGCGGAGCGCCTCGGCGAGGCGTACCGATTCCGAAAACGTGACGTTGCGGTCGTCGTCGCCGTGTATCAACAGCACCGGTGAGCGCCAGCTCGCGACCGCGCTGATCGGCGAGGACGAGAGCGCCGACGCGAGTACCATCGCCGGCGTATCGAGGCCGTAGAGCGGCTGGTTGTTGCGCTCGCCAAGCGTCCAGTGGTGCCAGTCGTGCACGCCGTGCAGGTCGACGCCCGCCGCAAACACGTCCGAGTTGCGCGCCAGCCCGAGCGCCGTCAGGTAGCCGCCGTAGCTGCCGCCCCAGAGCCCGATGCGCGCCCCGTCGACGTCGGTCCTGGCCTTGAGGAAGTCGGCTGCCGCGATCACGTCGTTGTACTCGCTCGCTCCGTCCGCCCCCTCGTGTTCCGCCTCACGGAAGTCGAGACCGTAGCCGATGCCGGCGCGGTAGTTGAGCGCGAGCACCACGTAGCCGCGACTCGCGAGGTACTGATTCATCGCGTAGGCGTTGCTGTAGTAGTCCATGTAGTGCCAGCCGGCGAGCATCTGCCGCACCGGCCCGCCATGCATGAAGATGAGCGCCGCGTGACGCCCGGCACTGCCGGCCGGCGGCAGGAACAGCTCGCCGTGTGCGGCAACGCCGGCGCGTTCCGCGAGCTGCACCGGCTGCGGCGCCACGAGCGCCGCGGCCGGGAACCCGGGCGGCAGGCCCTCGGCCATGAAATCCGTGATGGGCCTGCCCGCCTCCAGCAGCGCCGCATGCGCCGGAATGCGCGCGTCCATGGCGAGGTATGCGACCGTCGTGCCGTCGGCGAGCACCGTCGGCTGCGTCTCGATGCCGGCGCCCTGCGTCAGCTGTTCGAGGCTGCCGTCGGCGGGCTTGAGGCGCCACAGGTGGCGCCGTTCGATGTCGCCCTGGTTGCTCGCGAACACGATGCTGCTGCCGTCTGCGCTCGCCGCCGCATACTCGATCTCGAAGCGGCCCGGCGTCAGCAGCCGTGCCGCGCCGCCACTCGCCGGGATGGCGTAGAAGTGCTGCCAGCCGTCGATCTCGGCCGGGAATACCAGCTGCTCGCCGCTCCAGTAGAACTGGGCAACCGAGCTGAGCGGATGGAACACGCTGCCGGCGCCGCGCGGCGCCCGGTAGACCTCGCGCGCGCTGTCGCTCGCGAGCGTCGCCACGCGGATCGACCAGGGGTAGCCGCTCCGGTGCGCGATCAGGCCGACGTCGGGATGCACCGATGGAATCCGCAGGTACGCGATGCGCGTGCCGTCCGGCGACCAGTGTGGCTCGAGGTCGAAGCCAAGGCTGGCGTCGACCCAGCGCAGCGACTTGTCGGCGAAGCTGTAGACGCCGACGAAGCTGTGATCTCCCCGGTTGCTGGTGAAGGCGAGCCGGCGACCGTCCGGCGAGAAGCTGAGCGAGTCGGCGGCGCCGCGGCTCTTGAACAGCGGCTCGGCCTTCGCGCCCTTGTGCGGCGCGATGCTCATCACCTCGCCGTGGTGCAGGAACAGGATCCGGTCGCCATTCGGCGAGGCGACGGGCGCATGACCGTCTCCGAGCTTGAGCGGCGCGCCGCCCGCGTAGTCGACCAGATACACCGCCTGCACGACGCCGTCCGTCAGCTGCGCCGGATTCGGTGCCGCCTGGTCGGGGGTCTCGAAGTCGCCACCGCGAACGTACAGCAGCTGGTCGTGCTGCGGCACGAATGCGATGTCGGCGATGTCGAGGCCGTCGTCGGCGGCGTAATGCGTGAGCGCGCGTGCCTCGAGCGGGGCGCCGGGCCGGCGCTCGGCCGCGAGCCATACGTTGCGCCTGCCGTCCGCATTGCTGACCCAGGCGAATGCGCGGCCGTGCGGCGCAGCGACGATGTCGGACGCGAACGGTGCGCTCAGTACCTGTTCGATCGTGAAGCCCGCGGCCACGGACGGCACGGCGGTAAGGAGGCTCGCGAGTGCGAGCGTGCAGGCAAGAACGCGCGCATTTACCATGATGTCACCTGCTGCTGGGATGAAGGGTACCGCTGCCGCCGACGCCCACTCAGCGCGCTGGCCGTGCGCGGCGCCGGGTGGCGAAGGGCGCGAGCCGCGGCGGCGCCTGCCGGCCTTGGTAGTCGTCCGCGGGAATCGCCGCTGCCGGGCGCGTCACGAGCGGGATCACTCCGGCCCAGGTGGGCCAGCGGGCGTCGACCTCCGGATCGTGCGGGCCACCCTCGCGGACCTTCGCCGAGAACTCGTCGAGCGGTATCGACAGCACGCGCGTCGCCCTGAGCTCCTTGCGCGTCGCGGGCCGCAGCGTGTCCCAGCGTCCCGGCAGCCAATGGTCGAGAAAGTGCTTGAGCGCGGAGTTCTTGGCGGCCTCGTCGGTGATTTCGGTAGGGACTCCGAAGCACATCGCCGAGCGGTAGTTGATCGAGTGGTTGAAGCCCGAGCGCGCCAGCACGAAGCCGTCGATCAGCGTCACCGTGACGCAGACCTCGCCGCCCGCGGCGTTTGCGCCGAGCATGCGGCTCGCGGCGTTGCCGTGCCAGTAGAGATGTTCGCCATGCCGCCAGTGCAGCGTCGGCATCGCGACCGGCCGCCCGTCGATCACGTGCGCGACGTGGCAGTGCGTGCCGGCGTCGAGGATCGCGTACAGCGTCGTCCTGTCGTAGGCGCCACGTTTGCCGAGGCGGCGCACGCGCGTGAATTCACTCGGTGCCTGCGGCGTGCCGTCCGCGGCCACCGTCCTGTTCCTGGCCATCGTTCGCCTCTCCCTACCTGCCGCCGGAAGGTCCGTTGCTGCCGGACGCGTCGTCGCCCGCGTGCGCCGGCACCGCCTGCATGAGGAGTGCCAGCGCCTTGTCGAGGTCGGCGTCCGCCGCCTTCTCGCCCTTGAAGTGGCCCAGGCGCACGACCACGAGGTCGTGCGACGGGATGATCATCGTGTACTGGCCGCCGGCACCGGCCATGTAATAGGAGTCCTTCGGCACGGACCAAGCGCCGTCACCGTTCAGCCAGAAGAACCCGCCATAGATCGGCCGGTGGTCGGCGGCCCACGCCGGCGCCAGCGTGCTCACGAAGTGCACGTAGCCCTCCGGCAGCAGCCGCTCGCCGTTCCATACGCCGTCCTGCAGGTACAGATTGCCCAGCCGCGCCCAGTCGCGCGCGGCGCCGAGGTCGTAGCCCTGCGTGAGGAAGTCGCCGTACGGATCGGTCTCGATGACCATCGTGCGGATGCCGAGCTTGTCGAACAGCGCGCGTTGCGGGAAGGCGAGATAGTCGCCGTGGCGGCGCTCGACCGCGAGCCGGATCAGGTAGTTCACCAGCACCGGATCGGTGTTGCGGTAGCGGCCGACGGTACCCGGCGGCCACTCGAGCGGGCGCGTCGCGGCGTAGTGGAAGGAATTGAACGTACCGGTGTAGAGGTAGTAGTGCTCCGGGTACGGGCCGTTCGCATCGAAGCCGGGATCATACGGCGAGCGGATGCGCAGACCGCTCGACATCTGCAAGAGGTCGACGATGCGAATCTTCGCTCGCGGATCGCCCGGCGCGCGCCACTCGGGCAGCGGCGCCGGCTGCGTCAGCGTATACGCGCCCTCGCGTATCAGGATGCCCATCATCGTCGCCGTGATGCTCTTGCCCATCGACCAGCTTTCGAGCGGGGTGGTGGGCGTGATGCCGGCTGCGTAGCGCTCGCCGACGATGCGGCCGCGCCAGGTCACGACGAACGCCGCCGTCTTGCTGTCGGGCGAGCCGAACGCTGCGTCGACGGCGCGCGTGACGAGCGCGGCGTCGACGCCAGCGGGCGGCGCGGCGCTGGCGACGCGGTCACCCATCGGCCAGTCCTGCGTGGCCGCGTCGGGCAGCCGCGGGGCGATGCGTCGCGGCTGGAAGTAGACCCGGTGCTTGCCGACGGCGAAGGTCACGCAACCCTGGCCGCCGACGTACTTGGCCGTGCGCGTCGGGCCGCCGGGTACGGTGACGCTGACGGTCCTGGCCACACTGTCGAGCACCGGGGGCCCGAGCTTCCTGCGGTCGGCATACGGAGCGGTGAAATAGCCGACGTTCTCGGCCGCAAAGTCGAGTGGCAGGTGGCTGATGAACACCGCCGAGCACATGACTTGCGCGAAGCCTGCGGCCTCGTGCACGAGCGGGTCGCCGGGTGGCGGCACGCGGGGCGTGTCGAGCTCCAGGGACTTGGCGCGAGCCGCGAGCGCCGCGTCGTCGCCAGCGTCGGCGGCCGCGCTGTGCGGCATGGCGACGAGCGCCAGGAGGCCGATGCCGAAGGTCGCCGTGAGCGCGCGTGCAATCGCTGGTTTCATCCGAAGTCCCCCCGCGGCAATTGCCGCTCCACGAATTCGATGATACGCGTTCGGCCGGACACTGCGCGGCGGTTGCGCCGTCGATGATCCACGGGCACGCTGTACCCGCACAAGGGGGAACGATGGGCGCTGAACAGTTGACCGGCACGACCGGCTGCGACACGCGCTGGTGACGGCACGCAGCGTTTCGTGGCCGCGGCGCCACGTGGTCGTGGCACTTACCGCACTTGCCGTCGTGATCGGCTACACCGATCGCGTCAACATGTCGGTCGCCGCGGTCGCGATGAAGACGCGGCTCGGCTGGTCGCAGACCGAGAAGGGCCTGATCCTGTCGGCGTTCTTCGTCGGCTACATCCTGTTCATGTTCATCAGCGGTGCGCTCGCCACGCGCTACGGCGGCAAGCGCGTGCTCGGGCTCGCGGTACTTGCCTGGTCGCTGCTGACCCTCGCCACGCCGTTCGCCGCGGCCCTGTCGGTCCCGGTGCTGATCGCGGCGCGGATTGCCATGGGACTGAGCGAAGCGGCGATGTTCCCCTGCAGCTACGAACTGTTCGGTCGCTGGGTACCGGCTGCGGAGCGCGGCCGCTCGGTGGCGCGCCTGCTGACCGGCGTGCCGCTCGGCACCCTGCTTGGCCTCCTCGCGACCGGCTGGATCGTCGCCCGTCTCGGCTGGCAGATGGCGTTCTACGTCTTCGGCATCGTCGGCCTCGGCTGGGTGTTCGTCTGGTTCAGCACCGTGCACAACGACCCGGCGACCGACCGGCGCCTCAGCGACGCCGAGCGCGCGCTGCTGCCACGCCAGGCGCCGGCCGCGCAGGCATCGATTCCGTGGCGGCGCCTGCTGCTGCGTCGGCCGGTGTGCGGCATTGCGACCGCCCACTTCGCGACCACGTGGAGTCTGTACGTGCTGCTATCGTGGCTGCCGAGCTACTTCAGCGAGGTGCAGGGCCTCAGCATCGCCAATGCCGGCGCGTTCTCGGCGGCGCCGTGGCTCGCGATGATCGTCGTGACGAATCTGAGCGGCGTCGCCTGCGACCGGATGATTCGCCGCGGCGTCTCGGTCACCGCTGCGCGCAAGCTGATGCAGTGCGGCGGCCTCATCATATCGGCGGCATGCCTGCTGGCGATGCGTGGCCTGCATTCCGCCGGCATTGCAGAAACCCTGTTGTGCGGTGCAACGGGAGCGCTCGGCATGTGCTGGTGCGGCTGCACGCCGGCAATGATCGACGTCGCGCCGCGGCACGCGGCGCTGGTCGGTGCCTTCAGCAATACGATCGCCACCATTCCGGGAATCGTCGGCGTCGCGGTGGTCGGCTGGCTGATCGACGTTACCGGCACCTACTCGGCAGCCTTCGTGCTCACGGCGCTCGTCAGCGGCATCGGCGCGCTGGTCTTCGGGCTGCTGTTTGACGCACGGCCGCTCGTCGACTGAGCGCGCGTCGTGGCGATGCCGTAGGATTGCCGCCCTGGTCGTTGGCTTTCCGGGAATGCACGCAATGAGACACCTGTTCCGGTCAGTGGCGATGCTCGCGCTCGTCGCAGTTGGCTCCGCGGCTGTCGCTGACGTCGACCCCGCGCTGCTGGGCGGCATGAAGTGGCGTCTGGTCGGTCCGTTCCGCGGCGGACGCGTCGAGGCGGTGACCGGAGTGCCGGGCGATCCGACCACCTGGTATTTCGGTGGTGTCGCCGGCGGCGTCTGGAAGTCGACCGACGTCGGTGCGACCTGGAAGCCGGTGTTCGACCAGCAGAAGATGTCCTCGATCGGGGCGATCGCGGTCGCAGAATCGGACCACAACGTGCTGTACGTCGGCACCGGCGAAGCCTGTCCGCGCGGCAACATCACCTACGGCGACGGCGTCTACAAGTCGATCGACGGCGGCGCGACATGGCAGAACATGGGCCTGCGCGACACGCGTCAGATCGGCGCCGTGATCGTGAATCCGAAGAATCCGGACATCGTGCTCGTGGCAGCGCTCGGGCACGCGTTCGGACCGAACACCGAACGGGGCGTGTTCCGCACGAGCGACGGCGGGCACACCTGGACCCGCGTGCTCTACAAGGATGCCGACACCGGTGCCGCGGACGTCGCCTTCGATCCGGCGAACCCGAACATCGTCTACGCATCGCTCTGGCAGGTGCGCCGGCAGCCGTGGTACTTCTCGAGCGGCGGACCGGGCTCCGGGCTCTACAAGTCGACCGATGGCGGCCAGACGTGGCAGCACCTCGAGGCGCATGGCCTGCCGGCAGGCACGCTCGGTCGCATCGGACTGTCCGTCTCCGGCGGCGGGTCCGGGCGCGTGTACGCGCTGGTCGAGGCCCAGGAGGGCGGGCTGTATCGCTCGGACGACGCCGGCGGCAGCTGGACGCGCGTGAATTCGGACCACCGCTTCCGGCAGCGCGCCTGGTACTTCAGCCACGTGTTCGCCGACCCCGTCTCGCCGGACGTCGTCTACGTGCTCAACACCGGCGCGTTCCGCTCCGCCGATGGCGGCCGCACCTTCGACCTCATGCCTGCACCGCATGGCGATCACCACGGCCTGTGGATAGATCCGCAGGATCCGCGGCGCCTGATCAACGGCAGCGACGGCGGCACCAGCATCTCGGTCGACGCCGGCAAGTCGTGGACGGCGCCCTACAACCAGCCGACTGCACAGTTCTATCACGTCGCGGTGGACAATCACTGGCCGTACCGCATCTACGGCGCCCAGCAGGACAATTCCACCGTCGCGATCGCGAGCCGCGACGATGACGGTGCGATTGGCCGCCAGGACTGGGCACCCATCGGCGGTGGCGAGAGCGGCTACATCGCGCCGGATCCGAAGGATCCGGATATCGTGTATGCGAACGCCGAGAGCGGCCAGATCTCGCGCTATGACCGCCGCACCAACAACTACCAGGACGTGTCGGTCTATCCGCTCGACACCGCCGGCAACGGCGCCGCAGACCTGAAGTTCCGCCTGCAGTGGACGGAGCCGCTGCTCGTATCGCAATTCGACTCGAACGTGCTGTACACCGCCGCCCAGTACGTGCTGCGCAGTCCCGACCAGGGCCGCAGCTGGCAGATCATCAGTCCGGACCTGACGCGCAACGACAAGTCGAAGCAGAAACCGTCGGGCGGTCCGATCACGCTCGACATCACGAGCGTCGAGTACTATGACACCGTGTTCACGGTCGCCGAGTCGCCGCGCCAGAAGGGGCTGCTGTGGGCGGGCACCGATGATGGCCTCATCCACGTCACCCGCGACGACGGCAAGAGCTGGGACAACGTCACGCCCAAGGACCTGCCGGCGTGGAGCATGGTGAGCCTCATCGAGGCTTCGCCGCATGACGCCGGCACGGCCTACGCGGCCATCGACCGGCACAAGCTCGACGACCTGAAACCGCTCGCCTACCGCACGCACGACTACGGCAAGACCTGGACGCGGATCGTCAGCGGCATCCCCGAGGGCGCGTACGTGCACGTCGTGCGCGAAGATCCGCTGCGCAAGGGACTTCTGTATGCCGGCACCGAGCTCGGCGTGTACACGTCGATCGACGATGGCGCGCACTGGCAGCCGCTGCAGTTGAATCTGCCGACGTCGCCGGTGCACGACCTGGTCGTCAAGGACAACGATCTGGTGGCTGCCACTCACGGGCGATCGTTCTGGGTGCTCGACGACCTCACGCCGCTCAGGCAGCTGGCGGAGGGCATGACGCCCGGCGACGTGCACCTGTTCCGCCCGGCCACCGCGGTGCGCCTGCACATCCCCGCACAGGTCGAGCGACGCCTGCCGGTCGGCGACAACCCGCCGCCGGGTGCGGTGATCGACTACTACCTGAAGTCGAAGCCGGCCGACTCCGAGGAAGTGACGCTCGAGTTCCTGAGTGCGGACGGCAAGGTGCTGCGCAAGCTCTCGAACCACAAGCCGCAGGACGCCTTCGAGCAACCGCCGGAGTGGACCGATCGCGAGGAGCCGGTCGATACGATCCCGGCAGCGGCCGGCGCCAACCGTTTTGCATGGAACTTCCGCATCGACAATCCGACGCCGACGCCGGGAGCGTTCTACGAGGATGACGGACCGCAGGGTCCGATCGTGGTCCCGGGCCACTACCAGGTGCGCCTGACGGCGAACGGGCACAGCGAGACCGTGCCGCTCGAGGTCGTGCTCGACCCGCGCCTCAAGGGCACCACCAGCGACAGGGATCTCGCGGCGCTCGCCGACCTGCAGATGAAGACCTGGACCGACATCGACGCACTGCACCGCGCGGTGAACCAGATCCGCGACACGCGCGCGCGGCTCGAGACCATCAAGAAGTGGAGCGCGGGAAAGCCAGCCGCCAAGCCCGTGCTCGAGGCTGCCGACGCACTGGCCGCGAAGTTCGCGCCGATCGAGGCGCGCCTCATCCAGGTGCAGCTGGCGGCCTCCGAGGACAACCTGCGCTACCCGAACATGCTGAACGAGCAGTACGACACCTTCAGCCAGACGCTCGATTCGGTCGACGTGCGGCCTACGGAGCCGCAGCTGCAGGTGTTCGCGTACCTGCATGGCGAGCTCGGCAAGGCGCTCGCGAACTGGCGCTCGGTCGCCGGCACGGACCTGCCGGCACTCGAATCCTTGATGCGCGCAAATGGCGTGCCGTCGCTGAGCGACGTGCACGCGCCCTGAGGCAGCGGGGTGAGCGGGCCCCGCGGCGCGCGGCCGACCGCGCTCGTCACCGGCTCCTCGCGCGGCATCGGCCGCGCGATCGCGGAGCACCTGGCCCGGCGCGGCGTGCGGGTGGCGCTGCACTGTCGCGCGCGTCGCGCCGCCGTCGATGCCGTGCACGCGGCCCTCGCGGGCGAGGGGCACGTGGTGTGCACGGGCGATCTCGCGAACGCCGCGGCTACCGAGGTGCTGTGGCACGAAGCCGAGGCGGCGCTCGGCGGCATCGACATCCTCGTCAACAACGCCGCGATCTATCGCGACCACCCGCTGCTCGCCACCGGGTACGCCGCCTGGCAGGCTGCCTGGCAGGAGACGCTCGCGACCAACCTGCACGGTCCGGCGAATCTGATGCTGCTCGCCGCCCAGGCCATGGCGCGGCGCGCACCGCTCGCCGATGCCTTCGGGCGCGGCCGGATCGTCAACATCTCCTCGCGCGGCGCGTTCCGCGGCGAGCCGGCGGCGCCGGCCTATGCGGCGAGCAAGGCCGGGCTCAACGCACTCGGCCAGTCGCTCGCCCGCGCGCTCGCGCCCGATGGCATCTACGTCTACTGCCTCGCGCCAGGCTGGGTCGAGACCGAGATGGCGACCGGACACCTGCACGGGACGGGTGGCGCGGAGATCCTCGCACAACACCCGCTCGGCCGCGTAGCCACGCCCGCGGAGATCGCCGACGCGGCAACCTACTGCGCGCTCGACGCGCCGGCGGCGATGACCGGCAGCATCATCGACGTCAACGGCGCAAGCTACCTGCGCACCTGAGCTGGAACCGGCCGCACACGATGAACACCGAGCTTCTGTTCCGCGACGATGCCTATCTCGCGACGGCCACGGCGCGCGTCACTGCGGTTGGCGACCGCGGTGTCGAATTCGACCGCACGATCTTCTATCCGACGGGCGGCGGGCAGCCGGGCGACAGCGGCTTTCTCCTGCGTGCGAACGGCGAGCGCGTAGCCGTGCTCGACACCCGCAAGGGCGAGAATCCGGGCGCCGTCGTCCACCTGACCGCAGGCGCGCCCGCCGGCATCGCCGTCGGCGACACGCTGCAGCTGGACATCGACTGGCCGCGGCGCTACCGGCTGATGCGCCTGCATACCGCGCTGCACGTGATGTCGTGCGTGGTGGTCGCGCCGGTGACCGGCGGACAGATCACGCCCGACAAGGCGCGACTCGACTTCGACATCGACATGAGCCTGCTCGATGCGGCGCACATCGAGCGCGAGGTGAATCGGCTGATCGGCACCGGCATCGAGACCCGCACCGAGTGGATCACCGACGCCGAACTCGACGCACGGCCGGAACTCGTCAAGACGATGAGCGTCGCGCCGCCGCGCGGCGCCGGGCGAGTGCGGCTGCTCAGCATCCCGGGGCTCGACCTGCAGCCGTGCGGCGGCACGCACGTGCGGAACATCGCGGAAATCGGCGCGATCCGCGTGCTGCGCATCAGGAGCGAAGGCAGGCACAACCGCCGCGTCGAGATCGCGCTCGCCGGCTAGCGCCGGCAGTCGCGCGTGGCGACGACCCATTCTGGGCGGCAACACACGGGAGAATCGACATGATGACCAGGACCCCTGCCGCGCGGGCGTTGCTGCTCGCGGTGCTGTTCGTGGCGGCGCCGGCCTGGGCCGCAGGCGACGACCCAGCCCCGTCCGCGTACCTGATCCGGAACGCGCGCATCTTTGACGGCCGCGACGAGCCGTACGCCGGTGGCGAGGTGCTGGTCGTAGGCAACACGATCCGGACCGTCTCGCGCCAGCCGATCACGCCGCCGGCCGGCATCGTGCCGCGCGTCATCGATGCCGGCGGGCGCCTGCTGTCGCCCGGGTTCATCGATGCGCACGTGCACCTGACGAGCGTGCTCACGGAGGCGGAGCGCCGCAATGCCGACCCCGTCTACGTCGCGGCGCTCGAGTTCCGCGGCGCGGAGGCGGCCCTGCTGCGCGGCTTCACCACGCAGCGAGATACCGGGGGGCCGGTCTTCGGGCTGAAGTCGGCCATAGACCACGGCCTGGTACCGGGGCCGCGCATCTACCCGTCCGGTGCGACGCTGTCGCAGACCTCGGGTCACGGTGACGATCGCGACTACCGCGAGGCGCACAAGCACTGGGGCGGCACGCTCAGCTTCGGCGAGCTGGAAGGCGACACGATCCTCGCCGACGGCGTGCCCGAGGTGCTGGCAGCGGCACGCGAGCAGCTGCGCCACGGCGCGGCGCAGATCAAGGTGATGGCGAGCGGGGGCGCCGCGTCGGAATACGACCCGCTCGACGTCGCCGAGTATTCGCTCGACGAGCTGAAGGCGGCAGTCGACGCGGCGAGCTCGTTCGGCACGTACGTGACCGTGCACAGCTACAACTCGACGAGTACCCGGCGCGCGATCGAGGCCGGCGTGCGCTGCATCGAGCACGGCCATCTGATCGACGAGCCGACGATGCGGCTGCTGGCCGAGCGCGGCATCTGGCTGTCCACCAACATCGTGTCCTACGACGTGCTGCCGCCGGGCATCACCGAGCGGCAGCGGCTCAAGTTCGAACAGGTGCGGGCCGCGAGCGACACGATGATCCGGCTGGCGAAGAAATATCACGTCAAGATCGGCTTTGGCACCGACCTTATCAATTCACTGGAACTGCAGGCACGCGAGAATCACGAGTTCGTGCTGCGCAGCCGCTGGTTCACGCCGCTCGAGCTGATGCGGCAGGCCACCTCGGGCAACGCCGAGCTCCTGACGCTGTCGGGTCCTCGCAATCCCTACCCGGGCAAGCTCGGCGTGATCGAGGAGGGGGCGTACGCGGATCTGCTGCTGATCAACGGCGACCCGTTCGCGGACATCTCGATACTGGAGCACCCCGACCAGGCGCTCGCGCTCGTCATGAAGGACGGGCGCCTGTACAAGGATCAGACTGCCGTCCGGCGCTGACAGCGGGCCCGTGACGGGCGACACCCGGGTCGCCCCGGGTGCCCTCCGTGGCCGGATTCCCGGCGCTCCTCAGGCCAGCGCGTACAGGCATTCAACGAACGAGCCGACCGCACCGTCGAGACCCTGCACCTTCGGGTTGGTCGACTCGATCAGGTAGTACTCGTCCGGTGCATGCGCGCCGGTCCCGTGGCCGAGGCCGAAGTGTCCCGCCGGCAGGCTGAGCGGCGGATTCGTGAAGACGTAGCCGGGCCACGAGCCTGCCGAGCGCGGCCACAGCTGCGGATCGACCCCGAGCTTGCGGTAGGTGGCGAGCTGCGTCTGGATCATCTTGCTGTTCGGGTCGGTCGTGGTCGGGTCGTAACCGCCGCTCATGTTGACCTCGATGTCACCGAAACCGTGCTTCGCGAGATGCGCCTTGAGCTTCGCGAGCGTGTCGGCGGCAGTCATGTCCGGCACGAGCCGCATGTCGATCTTCGCGACCGCGCGGTGCGGCAACACGGTCTTGCCGCCCGGCCCGGTGTAGCCGCCGACCAGGCCTTCGATGTTGATCGTCGGGCGCGACTCCAGCCGGATCAGCGAATCCACCCAGCTCTCGTCGTGCACCCAGTGCTCGACACCGAGCGTCTTCTGCACCTGCGCCTCGGACGTCTTGGCGGCATGGTCGAGCACCATCTGCCGCTGCGCGTCGCTCAGGGGCTTCGCGAGCTCGAAGAAGCCCTCGACCGCCGGTGTGTGGCCATCCTTCTCGATGAGGGTGTTCAGGGCCTGCACCAGGTGCCAGCTCGGCGAGTCGACCGCCGCCTCGAGGCTCGAGTGCACGTCCTTCTTCGGGCCGCGATGCCAGGTCTCGCCGCTCGAGACGAGTTCGAGTTCGACTACCCCCTTCGCGCCGAGCGAGACCTGCACGCCGCCGTCGCGGTCCTGCGCCGCCTCCGGCATGAACACGCCGACGCACTGCCTGAGCGCGGCGAACACCTCGGGGTTGTTGACGACCTCGCCGAAGTGCGGCGAGGCAATCTCCTCCTCGCCTTCGCAGACCAGCACGAGATTCACCGGCAGCTTCTTGCCCGCCGCCTTGAAGGCCATCAGCGCGCTCAGCAACGAGTTCTGCGGCCCCTTCTGGTTCACGGCACCGCGCCCCATGCACACCATTCCGAGGCCCTCCTTCGGGACGAGGCGGCCTTCGAGTGGCGGCGAGCTCCACTCCTCGGGTACGAACTGCTTGACGTCGTACATGAAGTAAACGGCGAGGGTGGTCTTCGCGCCGGCGTCGAGCCGGCCGAAGACGCCGGGCTTGCCAGCCGTCGGGATGAGCTTCACGCCCGTGAAGCCTGCGTTGCGGGCGAGCTCCGCCATGAATTCCGGCCCCTGCGGGAAGTTGCGGTTTTCGGCCGCGATCGACGGCAGGGCGATCCAGTCCTGCAGCCGCTTGATGTTCGCGGCATGCATCTTCGGTACCTCCGCGAGCACCGCCGCCTTGTCGCGGTCGTGCGCGTTTGCGCCGGCGAGAGTCACTGCCGGCACCGCGAGCAGCGCCGCGCCCGCGGCGGCGCCCTGCACGAACGCGCGCCGGTTGAGTCCATCGTTGGTCGTGTCGCTCATGAATGCCCCCGTATCGGATCGTCGGTGTTGTCGGGACGTCGGCAGGTATCGCCCGGGTTGCGCGCAGCCCGGGCGGGTGCGGCGCAAGTCGCGCTCCCCGCGCACGATCTTGCCACGAGCCGTGCCCCGATTCACAAGCGCCGCGCGGACGAGATCGCAGGCCGCGCGGGGTGCGCCCGGACTCAAGCAGCGCAGCTCGCGCCGGCGGGCGTCGCTGTACCGCAGCAATCAACGTCCGCGCCCCGCTCGCAGGAGGCGGCGCGCCCGGCAGCGACGCTCTGCTATGCGCATCTCTCGATCGGCCGCGTGACCGATGCGGGCGGCGCCGGCGCAGGCGTCGCATGCGCGGGAATCCGGCTCTTCCCGTGCGGCCAGGGGACCACGTCCGCCGCTCTGCGGGGCCGGTGGCAGGCCGGTGTCAGCTGGCGCACCAGATGCATCTCGTTGCGCTGCGGCAATCCCTCGCGGGCGGGGCGCTCGAGGACAGCGCCGCACGCGCCGCCGCTTATGCGCTACGATCCGCGCGGTTCAAAGCGCCGTCTGCACCTGACCCGGAGCCACGTGATGCCGATACGATCCGCACTTGCCGTCCTCCTCTGCGTCGCGCTGCCAGGGCTCGCGCAGGCGGATACCCAGCGCTATTCGGTGATTTTCGGTGCCAAGAACGTCGGTCACCTGATCGCAGAGACGAAGGGCGACGAGACCCGCATCGACTTCGACTTCAAGAACAACGGCCGCGGCCCGACCATGGCGGAGACCCTGAAGCTCGATGCCGGCGGCTTTCCCGTATCCTGGTCAATTGCCGGCACGACCACCTTCGGCAGCAAGGTCGCCGAGCACTACACGCGCAAGGGCACGCGGGCCGAGTGGCTGGACTCCACCGGCAAGGGCGCCACGACCATCCGGGAGCCGGGTCTGTACGTCGCCCAGAGCGGCAGTCCGTGGTCCATTGGGCTCTACGCCCGCGCGCTCCTCAAGGCGCCCGGCATGCAGCTGGCGGCGCTGCCGGGCGGAACGCTGCACCTCGAGAAGGGGCAGAGCCTTGCGGTGCACGGCGACGGCGGGCCACTGCAGGTAACCCGCTACGAACTCGCCGGCATCGACCTCACGCCCGAAACGATGCTGCTCGATGGGGACGGGGCGCTGTTTGCAGTGGTGAATCCGAGCTTCATCGTCGTGCGCGCCGGCTACGAGGCCGAGGAGCAACGGCTTCGCGGACTCGCGGCGGACTGGTCGACGCAGCGCTTCGTCGATATCGAGCGCGACGTCGCGCACCGCTATGCGGGCCCCGTGCGGATCCGCAACGTGCGGCTGTTCGACCCGACGGCCGGTGCGCTGACCGTACCGGTGAGCGTACTCGTCGCGGGCCGCGAGATCGCGGCGGTCGAGCCGCTCGACAGCCCGGCGACCCCGGGCGAGGTGTCAGTGGACGGTGGCGGCGGCACGCTGGTGCCGGGCATGTACGAGATGCATGCCCACCTGCAGCAAAGCGGCGCGCTCCTCAACCTGCTCGCCGGTATCACGACCGTGCGCGACATGGGTGCCGACAACGACGTGCTCGCGCGACTGATCGGACAGATCGACGACGGTGTCATCGGCGGGCCCCACGTCGTGCGTTCCGGGTTCATCGAGGGCAAGAGCCCGTTCAGCGCCAACCACGGCATCGTCGTCGACAGCCAGGAGAAGGCGCTCGACGCGGTGCGCTGGTACGGGGCGCGCGGCTACTGGCAGATCAAGATCTACAACAGCATGAACCCCGCCTGGGTGCCGGCCATGGTGCAGGAAGCGCACCGCCTCGGCATGCGCGTCGCCGGTCACGTGCCGGCGTTCGCGACCGCTGACCAGATGATCGAGGCCGGCTACGACGAGATGACGCACATCAACCAGTTCGTGCTCGGCTGGGTGATCGGGCCGGACGAGGATACCCGGACGCTGTTCCGCCTGACCGCGCTGAAGCGCCTGCCGGCGCTCGATCTCAACAGCCCCAAGGTGCAGCACACGATCGACATGATGGTGGAGCGCAAGCGGGCCATCGATCCGACGCTCGGGATTCACGAGCAGCTCACCCAGAATCGCGACGGCCAGGTACCGCCAGGCGCGGTCGACTACTTCGACCATATGCCGATCGGCTGGCGACGCGATTCGATGAAGGCGTGGGCCGACACGTCAGCACCCGGTGACGACCAGGCCTACCGCGGAGCCTTCGACAAGCTGGTGGCCGTGGTCCGCATGCTGCACGACCGCGGTGTATTCATCGTGTTCGGCACGGATACCGGCGGGTCCTTCACCTACCACCGCGAACTCGAGCTCTACCAGCGCGCTGGCATGACCCCGGCGGAGATCCTGACGCGCGCGACGCTCGACTCCGCGCGCTATCTGGGCCAGGACCAGCGCCTCGGTTCGATCGAGAAGGGCAAGCTCGCCGACTTCTTCCTGATTCCCGGCGACCCGACGCACGATCTCAAGGCGATCAAGACGATCCGCATGGTGGTCAAGGACGGCACGTTCTACTACCCGGCCGAGGCCTACCCGCGGTTCGGCATCAAGCCGTTCGCAGCGCCGCCGCCGGTGTCGGGCGCCGCCACCGCCAAGCCGTGAAGAACGCGTACCGGCGCGATCGCGCGCCGGCCGGAGTCACTTCTTGAGTTCGACCAGGATCGCCTCGACGTCGTCGAGAGCCTCGTCCGCGTGTGTCGTCGCGGGGCGAATGATGGTCTGCCCGGTCGTGAGCGTGGTCACCGTCACAGCGCCGTCCGGCGCCGTGTAGCGAACGCGTCCGCCCTTGACGACGTAGACGACGTACGGCGGGTGCGAGTGCATGGGCGTCTTCTCGCCGGCGCGCGGCGAGTAGTCGAGGACCCGCACCTTGTCGTCCTCGGCGAGCACCTTCAGCTGGCGCGAGTGGAACTGCATCACGTCCTGCGCCAGCGTCGCCTGAGTGGCGCACAGCAGCACGGCGGCCGCGATCGATGCGAGTCGTTGCATACGGAGGCTCCTCCCGTGGTTCGGCCGAGCGAGGCACGCGTCGCCCGAAGCGTCGCCGTCCCGTCGGTCGAGAGTACGGGAACGGTGGTGTGCGACGCCAGCCGCGGCGCGGCGCGTCGCGCGCGGCCGGTTCCGGAGGATAATGGGGCGGTCGCGCCGTGCCGGCGCGGGATCCAGGGTCCGTCGGATGTTGCGGGGACCGTGTCTTGACTGAGGGCGTGCGTCGAATTCTGCTCGTCTATGGTGGGCACCCGGGTGGCCGCACCGAGCGGCTGCGGCGCGCGGTCGAAGCGGGCGTGCGCGACGCCGCGGCCGACGTCGAACTCGTCTCGTGCGCGGCGCTTGAGTGCGGGCCCGCGGATCTCCTCGCGGCGCACGGCCTGATCCTCGGCACGCCGGAGCACTTCGGCTACATGTCCGGGGCTCTCAAGGATTTCTTCGACCGCACGTACTACCCGGCGGAAGGGCGCACCGCCGGGCTGCCCTACGTGCTCTTCGTCAGCGCCGGCACCGATGGCACGGGCACGGCGCGCGCCGTGGAGCGCATCGCGACCGGCTACGGCTGGTCCGCCGTCGCGCCGCCGCTGATCGTCATCGGGCAGCCGGATGAGGCGGCCCTCGCGCGCGCGACGGAGCTTGGCGCGACACTTGCTGCGGGCATCGGCGCCGGCATCTTCTAGGCAGCTCCAGTGACGTGACGCGGCGCCGGCTCGCCGAACAGGTCAGCGACGACCTCCTCGCCGATCGCGAACCCGCATGAGGCGCCCGCGCCGGACGTTACGATTGCGATGCGGACCCGCGGCTCGGGTGCGTCGATCAGCACCGGCCGGTCGGTGGCCGAGGCGTAGGTTCCCGTCCAGCGCTCGACGACGGGCGGCGGCTCGATGCCGAGCGCCGCACAGAACTCCTCCAGAATGAGGGCGTCGACGTCCGAGCGGGAAAAAGGATCGGGCGTCGCGGCGTAGTGATGACTGTCGCCGACCACGAGCGTGCCATCCGCGCTCTGCACGACGATCAGGTGCACGCCGTTCGCGAGGCACTCCGGCTGCTCGACGGCGAGCCGGGCCTTCAGGGCGCGGGCCGGCTCGAGCACCGCGTAGCCACCGTAACGTGCGAGCGACAGATCCGACAGCAGCGCCGCCGGCAGCCGGAAGCCCGGCGCGGCGAGCCGCAGCATCTGCAGCTTGCATCGCGTCACCGGATAGGCACCGATCCGTTCCGGATAGAGCGAGCTGAAGTCATCGCCCGGACAGACGGCAACCCTGTCCGCCGCGATGACCCCGCGCGCGGTGATCACGCCCGGAAGCTCGATGCGCTGGACGGCCGTGTTGCGCAGAATGGTGACGCCGTGCGCCGCCGCGAGCCAGGACGCGAGCCGCGGGATGGCCTCGCGGGACTCGACGCGCAGCTCGACGCGACTCTCGAGCACGGCCGTGAGCCCCGTCGTCTGCAGCTGGGGGAAGCGGCGGCGCGCCTCGCCGGTGTCGAGCAGCGCGCAATCGTCCGCCATGTCGCCTGCCATGAATGCCGCGAGCACCGCCGCGGACTCGGGGCGGCGCGCGCACACCCAGGCGCCCGTGTGCACGACCGGGACTCCTGCCGCGGCGGCAACCTCCACCCAGACATCGCGCGAGCGCCGGGCGCGCGCCCACATGAGGCCACGCTCCTGGCCGCTGACCGTGACGAAGCCGAAGTTCCTCACCGATGCGCCGTTCGCCAGTGCGTCGCGATCGATGACGACGACGCTGAGGCCGCGGCGCGCCGCAGCGAGCGCGGTCGCGAGTCCGATGATCCCGGCGCCGACGACAGCGAGATCATAGCGGGACGGGGGGCGGAGGCTCATGAAGCGGGGCCGGGCACCGGGCGAGCTTAGCAGCGCGAATCACCCGATTGCCACGGCCGCGGCCGCCCGGCTCGGTCGTGTGCGCCGCTGTGGCAGACTGCAGCCGAGGCCGCCGGTCACGGCGTGCGCGAGCGCGACGATGGGCACTGCTGGAGGACAGCCGATGAAGTCAATGAAGGCGTTTCCCCGTCTTGCATCCGGTCGGGCCGCGGCGCTCGCCGTCCTCGCAGGCACCGCCCTGGCCGGCGCCAGCGTCGCAGCGGCGGAACCGTGGCCGACGCAGGGCTGGCACCGAGCGACCGCGGCGAGCGTGGGGCTGGACGAGCAGGCGCTCCTCGCGCTGGACGGGGACCTTGCCGCGGGCAAGGACGGCCTGATCGACAGCGTTCAGGTATTTCGTTGCGGCAAAGAGGCATTCGCGCGCCACTACGCCCATGACTACGCCGGCATCTATGGGAAGGAAGCACGCACCCGGGGGCCGCTGAACGCCAGGCTGACCGGACGCTACAACTACTTCGATCCCGCCTGGCACCCGTACTACCACGGCAGCGACCTGCACACGATGCAGTCGGTCAGCAAGACCGTCACGTCGGCCATCATTGGCATCGCCATGGAGCGCGGCGCATTCAAGGCCGGCATCGACACGCCGGTGCTCAACTACTTCGACGTCGCGAGCGTCAAGAACGTGGATGACCGCAAGCGGCGCATGACGCTCCGGAACGTGCTCACGATGACCACGGGCCTCGCCTGGACGGAGGACGTGCCGTACGACGATCCGCGCAGCGACTCGAGCCTGATGGAGGCCACCGACGACTGGGTCCAGTACGTGATCGACAAGCCGATGGCGGTCGAGCCGGGGAGCGTCTTCAACTACAGCAGCGGCGCGACCGAGCTGCTCGCATTCATCTTCAAGAAGGAGACCGGGCAGGACATCGAGGCCTACGGGGAGAAGTACCTGTTCGCACCGCTCGGCATCAGACATCACTGGAAACGAACCTACCTGGGGGTCGTCGACACCGAAGGAGGCCTTTACCTGTCCGGGTCCGACCTCGCGAAGATCGGCTACCTGTACCTGCACGACGGCGTATGGAACGGCAGGCGACTCCTGGCGGCGCAGTGGGTACGCGAATCCCTGCAGCCGGCCGTGGATACGAAGTGGCAGGGTCTCAAGTACGGCTTCAAGTGGTGGCTCTACCCGCGCAAGGACGGCGGGCGGCCCGTCTGGATGGCGATCGGCTTCGGGGGCCAGCGGCTGATGGTGTTCCCGGACGAGCAACTGATCGCGACGTTCACAGGCTGGGACATCCTGAAGGATCCCGCGGTGGACGCGGAACTCGCCGAGCGCGTGCTCGCGGCGACGCACGCGATGCAGTGTCCACCGTGACTTGAACTCGGATCAGCTTTCGGTCGGCACCGCAGGACCGGGCGATCAGGACCGAGGGGCACGCGGGCGCGCACCTCGCGCCGCTCGCTCGCGGTGCGCCGGCCCCAGCTTCTGAGCGGCCGGCCCCGACAGTTGCCGTGACCGTCGCACGAGTGATGGTCTGCCGGGCCCGGCACGCGGCATGGAACGCGGTACGAGCGGGCGGCCGGTGCGGCGCTCCGTTCTGTGACGCCGCACCGGGCGCGACGCGCGGCAGCGTGCACTCCGGACGCTGACTGGCATCTGCGCACGACCCCTGCTGCCGGATCCACGCGCTAGTTTCAGGCTTTCCCTGATCTGGCAGCCCCTAAAGAAGAGCCAGGGCCAGACGACACACTGGCAGCGGAATCTGGGCGCCGCCACAAGAATGTCGCTCACGACGCGCGGCGCGACCCGTCAACAGCGGCGGTCCGGGCGCGCGTCAAACGTGTGTGGGGGTCTACAAGATGGATTTGCGCATCATCCGTGCGGTGGCGACTGTGGCGCTGGGCGCAGCGCTCGCTGCCGCCGCGCCCAGCGCGCTCGCCGATCCGGCGAAGGACCTGCAGGTCGCCGCGCGCGCGCTCGGCTTCCTCGAGACGGCGCCGCACGGCAACGTCGTGCTGGGAATCGTATTCGATCCGGGCAAACCCGCTACCGTCGCCGAGCGCGATGCGCTCATGGCCGCGATCGGCGCCGGCATTTCCGCCGGCGACATGCAGCTCACCGGCGCGCCGATCGAGGCAGGAAAGCTCGGCTCAGTCAGTGGCGTCGCCGCGCTCTATGTCACGGCCGGCGTCAACTACGCCGAGGTCGGCGCGACCGCGAGCAGCAAGAAGATCCTCACGATCAGTGGTGACCGCGCGTGCGCGCAGGCCGGGCAGTGCGTGATGTCGGTCGTCACCGCGCCAGCCGTGGAGATCACCGTCAACCACAACGCAGCCAGCGCGGTCGGGGCGACCTTCAAAGCCGCCTTCCGCATGATGATCCACGAGATCTGACGAACTCCGGTACCAGGAATCCAGCCATGACGCATCTACGATTCATCGGGCGCGCCTTGCGGTGCGTGATCCTCACGCTGCTGCCGACCCTGAGCGCGACCGCGCAGAACTTCGACTACGGGCAGGCCGAGGCGCTGTTCGGTGAGCCGGTCACGACGAGTGCCACCGGCACCCCGCAGCGCGCGAGCGACGTGGCGGCCAACATGACGATCCTCACTGCGGAGGACATCCGCCGCAGCGGGGCACGCAACATTCCCGATGCACTGAAGATGGTGCCCGGCCTCGACGTACTGCAGGAAGGCTACAACGTCTACGACATCGGAATTCGCGGCTACCAGCAGCCGTTTCAGCCGCGCCTGCTGGTGCTGGTCGACGGCCGCCAGGTATTCCTCGACGACTACTCGCGGACCCTGTGGGACAACGTTCCCGTGAACATCGCCGACATCCGCCAGATCGAGATCGTGAAGGGCGCAAGCTCCGCGCTGTTCGGCTCCAATGCCGCGGGTGGCGTGATCAACATCGTCACCTACAGCCCGATCTACGACGACGACAACAGCGTGCGAGCCTCGGCCGGCACGCAGCAAGGCATCAATGGCGACCTGACCACCACCGACAAGGGCGACTGGGGTGGCACGAAATTCACGATCGGCGGCCTGCGTGCGTCGGAGTTCGACACCTGGCGCTACCCGCTCGACTCGAATCCGCCATACGATCCGCGCCACCTGTACGCGACGAACAGCTCGGCGTTCAAGCTGGCACCCAACCTGATCCTGAACGAGGAGCTCACGGCGGCCTACAGCGTCGGCACCACCGGCGACCCGACGGATTTCGGCATCACCGGCAGCCAGGTGACGCACACGAGCTCGGCACGCATTGGCGCGGACTGGGCCGGTCCACTCGGCGCGGTGCTGTTCAACGCCTACTACAACCATTCCTTCGCGGATCTCAACGAGGCCACCGACGGTGGCCAGCCGTACGGCCTGCTGACCAACATGGCCGTCTTCCAGCTCGGCGACTCGTTCAAGGTCGGGTCCAGCAATACGCTGCGCTTCGGGGTCGAGTACCGCGACAAGGCGTTCCAGAACTTCGGCGTGCAGGCGATCCCGCAGGTGTCGAAGATGGCCGAAAAGAACTACGCCGCCAACGGCATGTGGCTCTGGCAGACGACGGAACGGCTCTCAACCACGGTCGCATTGCGCGCCGACCAGCAGGCGATGCGCGAGACCGGCACGCTGCTGCCGAACGCGTACGACACGCTGTCCGACTTCGACCACACCAACCGCGCCTGGAGCGGCAACCTCACGGTTCTGTACAAGCTCACCAGTGCCGATTCGCTGCGCTTCGGCCTCGGCCGCGGAATCCAGCTGCCGAGCATCATGAACAACGGCTGGAACATCATCCTCGACTATGCCGGTACGCCGAGCGACTTCGAGGGCAATCCGCTGCTCAAGCCGACGGTCGTCAACGACGCGAACATCGACTGGGAGCACCAGCTGCCGTCCCTGGGCGCGGTGGCGCGAGTGTCGGTCTACCATGAGACGAACACCAACATCATGGCGCCGTTCGCCCTGAACCCCGGCTATCGCATGATCGACGGCTACAACTGGCCGGTGTTCATCGCCGGCAACGTCGGCAGCAGCAGTGGCTCCGGTGGTGAGCTGCAACTCAGCGGCAGGACGGCAGCCGGACTGCGCTGGGACGTGAGCTACTCGCTCGCCGAGGTGCATGACTCGGCCGGCACGCTCGCGCTCGTCAACTACCAGGGCTCGACCCCGAAGAGCGAAGGGCGCGTGAGTCTCGGCAAGTCGATAGGACGCTGGGACCTCGATCTCAGGGTCTTCGCCGTCGGCGCGCGCACCATGCTGCGCAGCCCGGACGGCGGCGCGATCGAGGGCCCGCAGACGACGCCCGGGTACACTTCCGTCAACGGGCAGATCCTCTATCACTGCACGAGCAAGGTGAGCGTCGCGCTGGCTGGCAGCAACCTCACCGATCCCGAGCAGCGGGTGAGCCCGTACCCAGCGCTCCAGCGACAGGTCTATCTGACGCTGAACGCGGGCTTCTGATCGACCGCAGGGTGGCGCCGGGCGGGCGCTCCGCGCGGCTCAGCGCGGCGTGTCCGGGGCGGCGGGCCGGGGTGGATTCAAATCGAAGGTCGTGACGCCGTCCGGCAGGGCGAGCCACGCGAGCTTGTCCCTGGTCCACACGGACTGCTGCGGTACCGGAAAGTCGGGGTCGGCAAAGGCCCCGATCGCCACGCCGACGAGGTCCGGCAGCCGCTGGGGCTCCCAATGGACGTTGGAGCCGCAGCGCGGGCAGAAGTGGAACCTGACGGGGAAGCCGCTGGCTGACTGGCGCTCGAAGGTGTTCGGGGTGCCGCGCACGACCCGTACTCTGTCGCGCTGGTAGAAGACCGCCACGCTGAACGCGCTGCCCGTTCGGCGCTGACAGTCGAGGCAATGGCACATCGAGATCTTCTTCGGATCTCCGCTGCACCGCAGCTCGAGATCTCCGCAGTGGCAGCGTGCGCCCCGGGGTTCCATGCCGGGATCATACATGCGGCCGCAGTCCGCGCGTGCGTGCGACTTCCGGCCGGGCAACGCCTCTGCACGCGTCCGCTATGGCCTTGCCTGCGACATGATCGCGAGCGGCCGTCCCTCCGGGTCCTTGAAGAATGCCATCCACTCCTCGGTGCCGTCGCCATGCTTGTGAATCATGTGTGGAGCGTTGATGAATTCGACGCCACGCGACATGAGGTCGACATGCGCGCGCGCGATGTCCGCGACCTGCAGGTAGAGGATGGATTCGTTCGGCGAGGCATCGCCCTGCTGCGTCAGCAGCAGGCGCGTGCCGCCGCAGTCGAAGAACGCGAGCTGGCCGAAGGTGTAGAGATGCGGCAGCCCGAGCACCTTGGAATACCACTCCTGCGACTGTCCGATGTCGCGGACGCTTCGCGAGACCTGGCCGATGCGGCCGAGCGTGACGGCTGTATCCACGGTTGCCCCTGCATGAGTGAGCGCGCTGCCTTTTGGCGTGCGGAACCAGCGGCGCAGCTCCTTGCGGTTGCTGACGCCGACCTTGGCGATGACATTCGCGACGTGAAACTTGACTGCATCGATGCTGATGCCCTGCCGCAGAGCGATCTCGCGGTTGGTCATGCCGTGTTGCACGGCATGAGCAGTGCGCCACTCCGCAGGCGTGAGAACGTCGTCGTGGGGTGGCCGGCCCCGGCGTGCATGACTGCGCATTGGCCAATCCTAGCGTGCAAGGAAGCTATTTTCCCTACCCCGGAAGGCCGAGCGCCCCCAATTGCCCCGCCGTGTTCGCGGCTGCTCGAGGGTCCGAGCAGCGCGTCGCGTCGCCGCCCGCGGCATGTCCGCGCGCGCCCGGTTGGCATGGATCCCCGTCAGGTGCGCCGCAGCACCAATCGCTCCGCACCGATTCTGCGGTGCCGCGAAAGGACCGGAATGGGGCCCGCGCATCCACGCGTGGCCCCGCCGCCGAGAAGGCGGCCCGGACGGGGCCGGTCAGCCGGATCCTTTGCGCAGTACCAGTCAGGGCAACGCCGTCTGGCGGGCGCCGGCGACGTGTGGCTCACGCGCTGCGCGCGACCGTCCCGTGCCGCAGTCCGCCAGCGCCGGCTATTCGGGCACGGTTGGCACCGGTGCATCGGGTTCCGACGCCCGGGCGGAGCGCAGCATGGCGATCGCCGCGTACGCGATAACGCCGGTAACGACCCAGCGCATCAGCGTGAGGTGATCGCCGAGCGTCTTCACGACCGGAAAGGCAGCGAACGTGCCGACAATGCCACCGAGCGTGAGCCCGACCGCAACTGCCGGCGCGAAGCGCCCGGACCGCAGGAAGCCGAGGCTCGCCACCGGGATCAACACGCCATCGCTCGCGATCATGATCGGGTAGGCCGCGATCGGGTGCATTCCGAGGAACGCGAGCAGCGCCATCGACGGTGCATAGTTGCCGATCCCGACGCACATGAGCGCGCCGAGAATGAAATTTGCCACGACCGCGACGGTGAAACGCCAGCCCGCGAGCCCCATCGCCGCACCGGTCGGCGGGATGACGCCGAGGTTGGTCATCGTGAAAAACCCGGCGGCCAGCAGCAGGGCCACGCCCATGAGCACCTGGATCACGCGGCGGCGCATTCGGCTCACGATACCGGCGCCGATCCAGGCGCCTGCACCGGCGCTGATGACCATCGCCATCAGCAGCACGGGCTCGACCTGTATGGTCGTGATGAAGAGCGCCGAGCTGAAGAGGATCCCAACCGAATTGCCGACGTTCAGGGTCCCCGGGATCAGCTCGTCCGGCGGATGCCCGCGCAGCTTGAACAGCGCCGTGATCTGCGCGTAGTTGCCGATGCCGAGGGTGTCGAGGAAGCTGGTTACGCCGCCGATCACGACATCGCCACTGGACGGCCGGACCGGCCAGTGGTGCCGGCGCGTGGCGACGACCCAGGCGACGACCACTGCGACCTCGACGACCCCGAGGCAGGCAAACACGATCACGAGTGCCGCCGACATGATTCCCCCTTCGGCCACTGTCCCGCTTACCGAGACGCGGGCGTCTGCTCGTTAGCGTAGCTCATTCCCGCCGGGCGCACCCGGGAGGTCGGTTCCGTCGGCAGAACCGAGAATGTGTGGTCGCACGCGCCCGGAATCGCATCGCAGGCTTCTCGACCAGCAGCGGACGAAGGGGTTTCGGTGGAAGAGGCGTCTGCGCGGCGACGTATCGGCCTCGGCCGCAACGATGGCACGGCGCGGCCGCATTCTGCGCTCTAGATCCGCACGTCCTTTGCGTCCAGCGTCGCGGCCGTTCGCCTTGGAGCGGTCGGTTGGTTCCAGTAGAGGTTCGTGTGAGCGATGACCATGTGAGGTGGCGGTGCGCCCCACGCTGACTGGTCCTCGATCGTGTGGACGTCGCTCCCCAGAATGACGTCGTATCCCCGGACGAATGCGCCATGCAGGGCCGAGCGGATGCACGCATCAGTTTGCGCACCGGCGATGACCAGTCGCCCCACTCTTGGGGGCCGACAGCACGCTCTCGAGATGGGTGTCTTCGAAGGAACCGCCATAGCGCTTCTCCACCAACGGCCCGGATTCGTGGCGAGCGAGAGGAACGCTCCAGGCGACCCGCGGTGGCATCTGCGAGCGCACAACATGGAACAGATCATCCACTGACAGCGCAGCAAGACGCCATCGTGCATCGAATGAGCACCCGTGAGTGACGGGGCGGCTGCTCCCTCGAGTGATGCGCCGTTGCATGCGGCGCATGCATGCTCATATGCGAGTCTCCCCCGCCCGGCCTGCGCCGCGGTAAGCGGACCCACTGGGGCTGATGAGTGAGGCGTCTGTGCTGCGGCTACCACCGGACCAGCCGAGAAAGCGGTGATACACGCCAGGACAATCGGTAGCACCTGGTGACTCGTTGCGGGCTCAGTCACCCGCTGGATCATTGGCATCGCATGATCCCCAGCGCTCATCGACGTTCGCCCATGGGTGATCGAGTCAGGCTCAGATCGAGCCTTCGGCCCGTGTCGACGTCAGCTCAATTGCTCTTCTCAGTGTCTGCTCCGCTGCTGCCATTTTCACTGGTCCAGCGACGGGTCGCGCGTGTTTGCCGCCGGGTACCCGGCGGCCGACGCCGAACTATTGCCTTGGGGCAGCTGACTCTAAGAATCGGCCGCTCGGAGTTCGTCACCTCAACCAGTTCGGGCCACCTGCGCAGCTCGGGCAGGCGCGCGCTGTCACCGTTGAGTCGCGCTCACGCCTGTAACGCCGGCCAGCCCGGGCTGACTCGCGCGGGCATCACGGCACGCAAGCACGAGGGATCTCGGTTGTTGGCAGCTGGGGTTGGCAGGGATTGGGGCGGCCGATGGAAAGCGAACCCAGGCGAGCGCAGACGCAAATCCAAGCGCTGCCAGGCGGTACCGGGGATCGCGATCCCCTGCGGCTGAATGACGAGCGGGACGACGCGGGGGCGCGCTATCCACGCTTACGCATACTAACCGGGCCCGCCGTCGGCCTGGCTTTTTGGCTGCCCAGCAAGAAAAGAGAGAAGGATCTCGACAACCCGTTCGGGCTGCTCTTGCTGAACCCAGTGCCCAGCGCCTTCGACGATGTGCGTGGCCAGCATTCGTGTGCAGGCCTTCTTTTTCATTGTCTCAAAGGCCCCAGGTGTCTGATAGACGCCCCAATCGCTCTTGCCGGCAATGAACGTCGACGGGACGTCGATCGTCCGGCCGGAAAACAACCGCAGGTCCGCAATCTGCCGGGGGTCCAGCATGCACCGATAGGCCTGCAATGCCCCCTGAAACCCCGTCCGCCCGTATTCGAAGCTGTAGACGCCAAGTTCTGCTTCCGTCAGCCACTTGCACGCCTCCACTTGCGCAGGAGTCGGCATCTCGGGCTGCACGGTTTCAGCCATTCCTTTGTCGAGGTCCATGGTGTAGTACGTCGGAAGCTTGGCCAGTTCATCTGCGGTCCGAGCGTTCAGCGGGAAGGGTCTGTTTCCCTTCCAGTCCGCGCTCTTGTAGTGAAAATATGCGCGCAGGAAATCGTGCAGCCCCTGTGGCGCATGCAGCATGTTCTCGTTGGCCTCCCGGGTCGCGTAATACCGCATGTAGTACTTTCGCGGGTGGGCCAGCGCAGCCAACTCATCGTCAATATTCGTCGCCGGAGGCCGCCTCCCATCACCTACTTGTGCCAGCCTGAGGCTGTCGAACGGATACGTCGGCGGCCCAGCGAATGGCGCGCTCATCAGGACGGCGGAGCGAAATACGTCAGGTCGAATCAGGGCACACCAGGCTGCCGCTACGGATCCGAAGTCATGCCCGACGACGGCCGAAACGCTCCGGTACCCGAGCGCGGATATCAAGGCCACCGAGTCCCGTACCATCGTGAAAAGATTGAATGAGTTCAAATCGACGTCGTAGGAGTCGTCCCACCCGGTAGTGCGACCATAGCCGCGTCTATCGGGCGCAATCACGTGGTAGCCTGCCGCAGCCAGCGGCACCATGACCTTCCGCCAGCTGTAGGCCAGTTCAGGGAAGCCGTGAAGCAGCAGAACCGGTGGCCTGCCCGCTGCTTCGAAGCCAGCCTCCAGAAAGTGCACCGTTGGGCCATTTACGTCGCTGGCCACGCGCGTTCGGATACCAGGGTTCAGCGTGCCGTTGCCGTACGGCGGCAGCTGCGAGAGATCGGTCGTGGCCTCGGCAGCTGCTGCCGCGCCCCGCGGCTTGACCAAGTTTGCTATCCCTGCCGCCGCAAGACCAAGCAGCAGCGCGCGGCGCGAGGGCGCGTGCTCGTCGCAAGAGATCGTCTTCATGGAGACCCCGGCATTTCACAGCTCGCGTTCGTCAGAATACTGACGTCCGCGCCGGAACAACAGCGCTCTTCGCCGCTCGCGGGCCGTCGCACGAAGCTAACACCGTGGGGATAAATGGGGCGCGTTGCGATAGCGGGGCGGCTTCGCGTCGATGACTTCGCCGCACTCTTCGGTGCAGGCACTCTTGCGGCGTTCGGCGGCGACCGGCGTCAAGGTTCGACGTTCCGCATCGGACGCGCAGTCACCGCCAGGGGATGGAGCTGGCAATGGGAATTGAACTCAGGCGACGCCGACCGTAGTCGTTTGATCCGTAGGAACATCGAGATGCGACCAGCGAGCGGCGGCATTTCGGCACCCCGATGAGGATCGCCCCGACTTGCGCGAGAGCCTCTGGTGATCGCCGGCACAAGACAGCGTCGATTGGATGGGTGAGCGGCACGAATCTGACCACAGCACCTCGCAGTGGCGCGGCGTGCGTATATCCTTGTCCACCGAATGCGGACATCTGCGCGAGCTTTCGTATGAATGCTGTGGCGCCCGACACGGCTGTCGCGACACCCGAACACCGGCGCCTGCTGGCCGCCGGGATGCTGTGCTACGGGTTCGATGCGCTCGATTTCATGCTGCTTGCAATGGCGATGCCGCTTCTGATCGAGGAATGGCATCTGACGCTCGGCGAAGCTGGACTGCTCGGCACGGCCGGCATGATCGGCGTGGGCCTGAGCGGGCTGGTGCTCGGCTGGTACTCGGACCGCCATGGCCGGCGACGTGCATTGCTCGTGAGCGTGGTTGTGTTTGCGGTGTTCACAGCGGCAATAGCGTTTGCGCACAGCCCTCTCCAAGTCATGGTCCTGCGGTTTCTGGCCGGATTCGGCATTGGTGGGGTGTGGGGCGCGGTGACGGCGCTCGTGAAGGAGAGTTGGCCCGCCAGATATCGCACTCGCGCGATTTCCTGGGTGCTAGCGGCTTTCCCGCTCGGCGTGATCGCGGCCGCTGTCCTTGCCTGGTTCCTGCTGCCGCGCTACGGCTGGCGTCCGATGTTCCTGTGCGGCGCACTCGCGTTGGTCGCTGCGTGGTATGCCGGCAGGGTCGTGCCTGAATCCGCCTCCTGGCGGGCGGCGCGGCAGGCGCCGGAGTACGCAGCGCGCGTTGGCATGCTGACGATCTTTGCGCCCCCGCATCGTTGGCATACGGTTGGCGGAACGCTGGTCGCGGCGAGTGGCCTTACCGCCTATTGGGGCATCAACACCTGGCTACCAACCTACCTGGTGCGCGTGCACGGAATGCTGCCGGCAGCCACGCTTTACTGCCTGCTGCTGCTCAACGCCGGTATGTTCAGCGGGTACCCCTTGCTCGCAGCCGCCGCCGACCGCTTTGGAAAGCACACCGCGCTTGTTTCGAGCTTTGCGCTGGCCGCGCTGGTGGTGCCGTTGTACGCGCAGGTGCGCGATGCAACGGTGCTGCTCTGGCTGGGTCCCGTGATGGCGGCGGGATTCGCGCAAGCAGGGCTTCTGGGCGCCTATTTCCCGGAATTGTTTCCAACCCGAATGCGCAGCCTCGGCGCCGGCTTCTGCTTCAACGCCGGCCGTGGCGTCGCGGCATTCTCGCCATATCTATTCGGTGAGCTCGCCACCCACCTGGGATTGGCTCGCAGCATCGCGCTATGTGGCATCGGCTACCTGTTTGCGGCACTGTTCATGCTGCTTCTGCCCAGGAATCCGGCATTCGCCGATTCGGAGACACAACCAGCCAACTCGGTTGTGCCAGCTGCAATTTAGCTGCGGAGTTTCCTCGTCGGAGGAGTCTGCACGCCACCTCCGGAATCGTCATTCCGCACGAAATTGAACCACAGCGGTCAGGGTCGCCGATCGACCCTCAACTACCGGCAGCGAACGCCCCTTCCGGCGGCAATTTGAGGGTTGCGCGGGACTGCCGTCGGCTGTCAGCCGTCATCCGCGCCGGGTCCGAATTCCAGCGGAGTACGCATGGTTGCTGTCTGAAGTCGTGCTCGCGTGCGAAGCGGGCGCCAACGCAGGCCCACAGGGGCGAATATCTCAAGGCGCCTGCAAGCGCGGAAAGTCTTGGCTGTGGCTGGTCGACGCCGACTGGAATTGGAGCGGGCGATGGGAATCGAACCCACGTTAGTAGCTTGGGAAGCTACAGTTCTACCATTGAACTACGCCCGCCTGGATGCAAGATTGTATTCGGGGCCACCGTAGGACGGCAACTGCGGCGGACCGGAACGTGCGGGTGCCAGACGTCAGCGACGCGGTGCCGACGCGTTGCTGGCCATTCCCGTCAGCAGTCCATTGCCAGGCGCACGGACAGCCAGGAAGGCCCTCGGTATCGCCAGGTCCGCCGGTCAAGGTTCTGGCTGCGGACGAGGCGCGGGAAGTCGTGTTGCCATAGGCAACAACAGGACCCCGCTCAGGAGCATCGCAGCGCCGAGGAACACGAGCGCGCCTGCATAACTCCCGGTCGCATCCCGTATGCGGCCGACGACGTACGGGCTCACGAAGCCACCGGTTGAACCGACGCTCGTGATCAGAGCGATGCCGGTAGCGGCTGTCCGTCCGCCCAGAAATCGCGGCGGTAACGTCCAAAATGATCCGTGTCGCCCGTAGACGCCAGCCGCGGCAACGGAAAGCGCCACCAGCGACCACATCGGTGACACGGTGTACGCAGCGACGCAGAACGCGAGACCTGAGACGAGACAGGGGACTGCCGCATGCCATACACGTTCTCCCGTACGATCGGAGTGTCGGGCGAGCAGCGTCATTGCGAGAGCCGCCGGCAGGTACGGGATTGCAGAGAGCATTCCGACGACCAGGTCGCTTCTTCCGGGAACCGATTTCAGAATCTCGGGAAGCCAGAACTGCAGCCCATACGAGCCGATACTGGCCAGGAAGAACGACAGGGCCAGCAGCCAAACGAAGCGGTTTGACAGCATTTCGCGCCAATCGGACGCGCGATCCGGGTGTTGCTCGGACCACTCCCGAGCGAGGCGGGCCGTGAGCGCCTCGCGGGCGCTCGGCGTGAGCCACTTTGCGTGCGCAGGGGAGTCCGGCAGGCACCACAGCACGAGGACGCCGAGCAACACCGCGGGAGTCCCTTCGGCGACGAACAGCCACTGCCACCCGCCCAGCCCGAGCTTGCCGTCTAGGCCGAGCAGCAGGCCCGCCAGCGGACCGCCAATCGCTGATGCGAGCGGCATTGCGAGCGTGAAGCTCGCCATTGCCTTGGCACGTGCGTCCGCAGGGAACCACGTGCCGATGTAATAGATGATGCCTGGGAAGAAGCCGGCTTCGGCCACTCCGAGGAGGAACCGCAGCCAGTAGTAGCCATGCGCGCTGCGCACGAATGCCATTGCGACTGACGCGATCCCCCACGTGACCATGATCCGCGCAATCCAGCGACGCGCGCCAAGCCGTGCGAGGATGGCGTTGCTCGGAATCTCGAAGACCGAGTAGCCAACGAAAAACAGGCCCGCACCCAGACCGTAAACTGCAGCGCTGAATCCCAAAGCATGGTTCATCTGCAGCGCAGCAAAGCCGACGTTTACGCGGTCGATCCACGACACCACGTACAAGAGCAGCAGCAGTGGCAGCAGCCGGCGCCATACCTTGCGTAACGTCGCGCGCTCTTCGGCAGTCTGCTGCAGCAGCGTCATGCATTCGCCCTTCTAGCCGACGGGCTTCACCCTACCACGTCCAACCGCGACGCCAGCCGCCGCGAAGGTCAGGTGACGCCGTCGCCAGTAGCGGCCGCAACGCGCGGCGGCGTATCCTGCCCGCCTCCAATCGTCGTACGGCCCAAGCGCGGGCTGGAAGGGAACGCCATGCACATGCCTGTCGCCGTCGCAGTCCTGACCATGCTCGCGGCACCGCCAGCGGGCGCGGAGCCGGTAGCGGTCACGGCATTGCACTGCGGGCACCTGATCGACTCGGTGTCAGGAAAGCTCCTTGGCGAGAGCACGGTCGTCATCGAAGGCAAGCGCATCCGCGGCGTACTGGCGGGAAACGCCCCGCCGGCCGGTGCTGCCACGGTCGACCTCACGAGCGAAACCTGCATGCCGGGGCTCATTGACACTCATACGCACCTGACCGCCGAGCTGACGCCCGCCTCTTACCAGGAAAAGTATCACTGGAACCCAGCCGACTACGCGGTGCGCTCCACCGTGTTTGCCAGGCGTACGCTGCTGGCCGGGTTTACGACAGTGCGCAATCTGGGCGACCTCGTCAATCAGGACTCCGTCGCGCTGCGCAATGCAATCAATGCGGGTGTGCTGCCGGGTCCGCGTATCTTCACGGCCGGGAAGCCGATAGGTTCGTCCGGCGGCCATGCCGACTCGACGAACTCCACGCGCGTCGACCTCGCCGGGGACCCGGGCCCCGCGGACGGCATCATCAACAGTCCGGACGATGCCGTGAAGGCCGTTCGCCTGCACTACAAGGCAGGTGACGACGTCATCAAGATCATGCCGTCGGGCGGCGTGATGGACGAGGGCGCAAGCGGCGAAAATCCGCAGCTCACGCTGGAGGAAATAAAGGCCGTCGTGGTGACGGCGCACGACTATGGCTTCACGGTTGCAGCTCACGCGCACGGGGCGGAGGCAATCCGGCGCGCCGTGGTCGGTGGCGTCGATTCAATCGAGCACGGAACCTTCCTCAACGACGAAGACATGCGACTCATGAAGGAGCATGGCACCTGGCTCGTGCCAACGATCAGCGCGGGCGCGTGGGTGGCCGACAAGGCGAAGATCCCGGGCTACTTCCCGCCGCAGGTCGCCGCCAAGGCGTCGGCGATCGGCTCGCAGATCCTCGGCACGGCCGGACGTGCATACAAGGCCGGCATCAAGATCGCATTCGGAACCGATGCCGGCGTCTACCCGCACGGGCAGAATGCGCATGAGTTCGAGCTGATGGTTCAGGCCGGCATGCCGCCGATGTTCACCATCGAAGCCGCAACGTTGCGTGCGGCCGAGCTGCTTCGCAAGGACAAGGAACTCGGCAGCGTCACGGCCGGCAAACTCGCCGACGTCGTTGCCGTGCCCGGAAACCCGCTCGACGACATCGGCGTCATGCGCCGCGTGAGTTTCGTCATGAAGGACGGCGTGATCTACAAGCGCGACAGCAAGGCGGTCGCGAACGACGCGCCCTGATCAGGCGTCCGGAGGGGCAGCGGCGCCCCGCCGGCGGGCGCTGCAACCGCGCGCAGGCGGCAAATCCCCCGCTAGTGAGCGAGCCGCGCCCTGACGAAGTCGTCCATCACGGCTGCGCGCAGCAGCTTCGGCGGCAGCAGGCCCTGCGCGAGCACGAAGTCGTTGAACGCGAGCCGGTCGAACTTGCCGCGGAGGGCGAGCTGCGCGGCCTGACGCGTCTCCATGAGGCGCTGATAGCCGTAGAAGTACGAGGTCGCCTGCCCCGGCATGCGGAACACGTAGCGCTGCATCTCCTGCGTCGCCATGCCTTCCGAGAGGCACACCTCGTCCATTAGAAAGCTCTTGACGTCGTCAGGGGTGATCTGGCCGAGATTCACCATCGGGTCGAGGAACGCGCGCGCCGCGCGTTGTGCGCGCGCCTGCAGGGCGAACAGCTGGCCATCGAGCGGCTCGTACGGCTGCATCTCGGCCTCGGCATACAGACCCCAGCCCTCGACGTTCACGCTGTTGAATGCGAACACGGCGCGCGCGATCGATACGCCCGCTTCCATCATCTTGGCGAATTGCAGCTCGTGACCCGGGCGGGCCTCGTGCGAGGTCAGCGTCCAGGTCCCGCCCAGGTGCGAGAAATCGTCGAATGCGAGTTGCTTGCCGGCGCCAGCTGCGGGGATGCCAGTGGTCAGCACGAATTCGCCGTACTCGCCCTTGTTGCCGATCAGCCGCGGCGGGCTCATGTGCGGGGCGGGCTGCTGCGCATTCTCGGCGGGTGTCGCGAGGCGGATCGAGGCGTTCCGGTCCGGCAGGGTCACGATACGGTGCTCGCGGATTGCCGCCTCGATCTGCGCCAGCCGGTCGTGGTAGACGGCCATCACCTGATCGGCGGGGATCTGCTGCGCCTTGAGCTGCCGGATCACCGAGTGGTAGTCCGCATCCGGCAGTCCGCGCTCCCTGGCGATCAAGCCGGCGGTGATCGTCAACTGGTTGCGCAGCTCGGCGAATGACGTGAGCGCCCGTGAGATCAGTTCCTCGGGCGGGATGTCGACGCCGAACTGATGCAGGTTATCCGCATACACTTCGGGCGGCAGGCGGTGGTCGGTGCGAGCGCGCGGCAATAGCTCGGTCCGCAGCCAGCTGCTGTATTCGGTCAGCTGCTTCTCGAGCGTCGCGTAACTGCGCTGCCAGCCCCTGACCTTGCTCTTGACCAGCAGGTCCCTGGCTCCGGCAAGCAGGGTGGGCGCGTCGCTGAGTGCCTGCTCGACCTTGCCCCGGTACGGACCAATCAACGCGGGGTTCGCGGCGATTCGTTCGAGCGTGCGTTCCTTGGCGAGTTCGGTCAGGGGCCGATAGCCCTTGGCGAGGCCGGCATACTTCTCGAGGCGGGCGACGATCGTCTGCTGACGCGCGACGGGAATTCGCGGATCGATCGTCTGCTGCACGACGCGGAATACCAGACCGCCGGCGTTGATGTAGGGAAAGAAGTACTTCCGCTCGAGCGCTTCGCTCGAGAGGTCGTCGCTGGCGGCATTGATCAGGATCTCGAGGTCCTGCCGCACCCTGACGTCGGACTCCTGCGCCAGCCGCTTCCGGTATTCGGCGATGACCGCCTTGGTGTCCGCCGTTCGCGCCTCGTACTGATCCCGCGACAGGTCGAGGATGGCCTCGTCATAACCGTCAACACCGAGTTCGCTGGCCGACTCAGGGCTGTATTTCGCGGTGACCTCGAGCAGCAGTTGCGCGTTCGCATTGCTGCGCGTGACCCACGGCTGCTCCGCGGTCGACGCCGGGGTGCTGAGGAAGAGCGCGAATACCACCGAAACCAAGGCGAATGCTTTCTTCATAGCGGCGAATTCCCCCGAGGAGTACGGACAGCGCCACGGCGGAGACGCCGTCGAACGGCCGGGTGGCGACGGGCGCCGGTTGCGCCGCCGCACACGTGCCGTCGCGCTGGGCGACTCCGCGGTGCAGGTGCCGGCTAGTCTACGGCGAACCCGTAACTGCGGGAACCGGTGACACGACGGGTGCCTGCGGCGAGGAGCGGCCCGGCGGCTGGCCTATCGCCCGGGAGGAGTCGTCACGGGTGCCACCCCCGGCACCGGCTGGGGCGCGTTCCACCAGCCCCCGCCCAGCGCGACGAAGAGCGCCACGGTGTCCTGCAGGCGTTGGCCCGCTGCGGCCAGATAGGCTAGCTGTGCCGTCTCATAGTTGCTGGTGGCCGTGAGTACCGCAAGGTAGTCGCTGAGGCCTGCCTGATAGTTCGCGCGCGAGAGATCAAGCAAGGTGCGCGCGGCCCGTGCGGCGCTGTCGGTGGCACTGACGGACTCGGCATCATGGTCGAGCGCGCGCAGGCTGTCGGCCACCTGCTGGAACGCGGTGAGTACGGTCTGGTGGTAGTCAGCGAGCGCGGCGTGGTAGGCATCGATCGCGGCCTTGCGCGTGTACCAGGTCGTTCCTCCCTGGAACACCGGCACCGACAGATCGGCGCCACTGCTCCAGCCATTGCCGGCCTTCTGGCCGAGACTGTTCCAGGTGAGGGCGTTGTTGCCGAGACTGCCGTTGAGCGTGAGCGTCGGAAAGAGCGCCGCTGTCGCCACGCCGATCTGGGCGCTCGCGACGTGCAGTTCCCCCTCAGCCTCGAGTACGTCCGGGCGCTGCCGAACCAGGGCCGATGGCACCGATACCGGCAGGTCAGTCGGCAGGGCGAAGTCCGCGAGCGCGATATCCGGGGGCGACCATTCCGCTGGCGAGCGACCGACCAGCACGGCCAGCAGGTGATCGGCCTGGTCCGCGCGCAGTTCGAGCGGCGCCAGCGATGCCTGGAGAGCCGCGAGCTGCGAGCGCTGCCCGAGCACGACGGCATACGGGATCGTGCCTGCAGCGGCCTGCACTTCGGTCAACTTCAGCTGCTCGCTCGCCGCCTCGACGCCTGCGCGCGTTGCGGCGACCTCGGCGCGGTACGCTGCGCGTGCGATGCTGGTATTGACGACATTCGCGGTCAGCGTGAGGTAGGCAGCGACGGCAGCATTGCGCTCGACGTCGACCTGGGCACGCAGCGCCTCGGTTTGCCGGCGTGCACCGCCGAACACGTCGACGAGGTAGCCGACGGTGCCGGATACCGTGAACAGATTGAAGATGCTGCCGGGCGCTTTCTCGCCAATCTTCAACGGCGAGTAGAGTTGTCGCGAGGCTCCAGCATCGGCGCTGACGTTCGGGAAGAACACGCCGTTCCCGGCGCGCAGCGCATCCTCGCTCTGCCGCAGGCTGCTGCTTGCAGCCGCGAGCGTCTGATTGCGCTTGAGCGCCTCGCTGACCGTGGCGTCGAGGTCGGCCACATGAAAGAGTTTCCACCAGTCAGCCGCCACCGGCTCGCCGGCGATGAAACGCTGCGCGGTGTCGTCGGCATTCGCGGTCGCCGACCCGGAGCCCGCCGGCAGGTAGCCCTCAACGGTCGGGGCCGTGGGACGCACGAAGTTGGGGCCGACGGCACAGGAGGCGAGCAGCACCGAGAGCACTCCGCCAAAAGCCCTTCGCGACAATTCCGACAGCACTGGCATGACAGCCTGCTCTACCTCGTACCGATGTACACGTCGACCAGCTGACCCGGATAGATGCTGACATCGTCGGGCTTCGCGAACCGGAACAGCACTGGCAGGACCCTCAGGTCCACCTGTTCCTGCCGCTCGTCGGACAACTCGATGCGCGGCGACACGTAGGGTTGTATACGGACGAACTCCAGGTCGATCTTGCGGCTCGAGCCACGCAGCTGCATCTGGGCAACGAGCTTGTCCTTCGCGGGCAGCCGCGCGACCAGGATCTCGTCGACGTAAACACGAACTGCGAGGTAGCTCTGGGCTGCGGTCATGACGACAACCGGTGTCGCAGCCTGGGTGTAACTGTCGTAGGTTCCCTGTGGCGAGACGTAGCTGCCGACCGCCGCACTGATGGACAGCACGGTGCCGTCGATCGGAGCGCGCAGCGTGTATTTCTGCAGCAGGGCGTTTGACGCTTCATACTGCTTGCGCAGAGATTCGTAGGTACGTTCCTGGTTCTGGATGTCATACACCCAGGCGCCGGCCTTCGTCAGCTCGAATTGCCGACGCGCAACCTCCAGATTGGCCTGGGCAACACGCGCAGCATTTTCGGACGTGTCGAGCAGGTCCTTGCTGATCGACCGCGGGTCTATGGCGTAGGACTGCCGCTGCTTGGCGAGCGTGTCCTGCACCTGACGCAGGCTCGCCGTAGCAGCTTCGACCTGAGCGCGCGCCACCTCGAGCGTCTCCGGTCGCGGCTGCTTCCGAAGTTCCTCGAGCAGCGCCCCCGCCGCCTCAGCCTGCGCCTTTTGCTGTGCGGTCGTCGCCTGCTGAACCGTCGGATCAATCGTCACCAGCGGAGTGCCGGCCTTCACGCTCTGGCCCTCGGCGACCAGGACCTTGGTGATCGGCCCGGATACCTCGGGGTAGAGGTTGACGTTCTCGCCGCTCTGCTGAGCGCCCTCGATGATGCCGTCCGCGTAGATTGCGTGTGCGAAGGGGTTCGCTGCAGGGCTGAAAGCCGGCGGCTGCGGCGGCGATCTGAGGCTGAAGTACCAGGCGCCGAGGATGCCGAGCAACAGGCCCAGGGCCGACAGAATGATCAACAGCCTATTTCGCACTGGCCTGCCCCTGCGTGATGCCCTTCAACTGACCATCCTCCATGTTGAGGATGCGGTGAGCGTACTCGTAGATTCGCGCGTCGTGCGTGACAATCACGATCGAGCGGTGCGCGTTCAGTACCTGTTCCTTGATGAATGTGACGATATTGCGGCCGGTATCTCCGTCGAGCGACGCGGTCGGCTCGTCGAGGATCAGTATGTCCGGCTGGCCGATCATCGCCCGCGCGATCGCGACGCGTTGCTGCTCGCCGCCCGACAGCTTCACAGGCGGCAGCGACGCGCGGTCCTTGAGACCTACGACGTCGAGATAGGTAAGCGCCTTCTTGACGGACTCGTCCCACGGCTCGCGTCGCAGAATGAGCGGTATCGCCACGTTCTCAGCCGTAGTCAGGCGCGGAAACAGATGGTAGTCCTGGAAAACGAAGCCGATTTTGCGCAGCCTGAACTCGGCGATCTCGTCGTTTGTGAGAGACCAAAGGTCGGTACCCTCGACAGCCACCTGGCCTTCATTCGGCCGCAAGATCCCGGAAACCATGCTCAGCAGCGTCGTCTTGCCGCTGCCGGAAGGCCCGACAATGTAGAGCATCTCGCCGAGATACACATCGAAGCTGACGTCGCGCACGGCGACCGTGCGTGCGGCGTCCTCGCCGAACCACTTCTGGAGATTCCTCGCTGCAATCGCGACGTCTGGCACGTTAGCCCCGGAAGATATCGAAGGGTTCGATACGCAGCACGCGTCGCACGCCGATGTAGCTCGAGATTGCCGCGATGATGATCACCATGCCGAACGCCAGCAACAGGTTGCCGGCGACGATCGAAGCGGCGTAATTCGGCATGCGGAGCTTCGCGAGAAAAATTACGCACGTGCAGAGCCCGATGCCGAGGCCAAGGCCGACCAGGGACACGAAGGTCGCCTGGAACAGGATCATCCAGACAAGCTCGCGCCCCTTCGCGCCGATCGCCTTGAGCGCCCCGAACTTCTCGAGGTTCTCGATAATGAAAGTGTAGAACGTCTGCCCGGAGATCGACAGGCCGACGATAAAGCTGATCGCCGTCATGATCAGGATGTTCATCCCGAGGCCGGTCTTATACGTGTAGTAGGTGCTGATGCGGCTGATGAATTCCTCGCTGGTCAGCGCCAGATAGCCGAGCTTGGCAACCTCCGCCTTGATGTGCGGAATGTCGCTCTCGGACTTCGGCTCCACGAGAATGTAGGCGTCTGTGAAGCGGGTCGACGGTATGTACTGCTGGGCACGCGTGTAGGTGGTGTAGAGCGTGGGGATGCCGAACAGCCCGCTCGAGGAGGCGCCGGCAATGCCGACGATCACCGCGCGATGATCATTCAACTCAAATACCGTGCCGATCTTGGGGTTGCCCAGCTTCTCGAACTCGGAGTCGTGGACGACGATGAAGCCATTCTCGGCGTAGATGTCCTCGATCCTGCCCAGCTCCATCGGCGGGCGACCGTAGAGACTTGTGTCATCGAGTCCGATCACCGAGACCGGCTGGAACGCGCCATCCTTGAGCTTCACCAGAGCCCCGGATGAATAGAGCGACACTGCATACTTCACGCCGTCAACGCTGCGCACGAAGTCTGCGACGTAGTCCGGCATCGGGATGCTGCTGGCGACGGTATTCACCGCGGGGTCCATGACCCAGACGCGCGCGCCGATATTCAGGACGGTGGACGATGCGCGGCTCAGAACTCCGGCGAACATCGACGTCATCTGCACCATCAGAAACACTGCGAACGTGATTCCGACCAGCAAAGCAACGAACTTTGCGCGGTCGTTGACCAGGAGTTTGTAGGCCAGCGTCAGCAGTCCCTTCACTGCAGTGTCCTCAGCGCCGGATCCCGTGGGCGCGCACCAGTCCGTCGTCCTCGTTCCGCCGGCGCCGGTGACGGGCGCGGCAGTGCCGGTGGCGCCCGCCTGCCGTGGCCCCGAGCCGTCTCTGTAAAGATACCTAACTCACTTTCGCATTGGGCGTAGTGTCGGCGTCCGCCGAAAGGATGGCCATGAGCAGTTTCCACGGGATTGGTAGCTGGCTTACGCAATCCGGGAACTTTGCCGTTCCGGGCGCAGGCACGCTGACCGTCGTTGCGAGGCGAGGTGCGCCGGCATGCTTGCCGCAGGTGACGGTGGAACGCCGCAGCCTGTAGCGTGGCGGGCGAACGGGTTCCCCGGTAGGATTGCGAGCCGGGACGCGACCGTAGCGCTAGCGGTCACCAGGAGTAAATTCAAATGGCTGCAAGAGCATCGCTGGGAACCGCAACTACAATTGTCACAATGCTCGCCGTCATGTGGTCGCCGGCGCTCCCGGCTGGCGAGACGTCCGTCGACCGCGGCCGAGAGATCGCTGTCAATGTCTGCGCGTCGTGCCATGTCGTGGGCGAGCGCGATGCGAGTCGGCCGATTCTGAACCCTCCGGCGCCGAGCTTCGCGGAGATTGCGAACCGACCGGAGTCGAAGTCCGATGCCCTGCGCCACTTCGTAACGACGACGCACTGGGACGAAAAGACGCTGCCGCTGACCATGCCAAATCCGGCGCTGACCGCCGAACAGGTCAGGGACGTCGTCGCCTACCTGCTCAGCCAGCGGGCGAAGTAGTCGAGGCGAGCGAGGCGCCCTGGCGCTAGTGCGCCGCGGGTGGCTCGTGCTCGCGGTGATAGCGATGGATGGTCCACAGGTAGCTCTCCATCAGCGAGTCCTTGCCGAGCGCTACGAGGATGTCATCGCGTCGGCTTGGCGAGCTGATGCGCGCAAGCTGCATTTTCGCCTTTGAAAAGTGATTGAGCTGATTGCGGTACTGCCAGAGCAGCTCCTGGGTCGCCATCTTGTCCTCATGCAGCTCCCAAGCGCCGAGTAGCACCGCCATGAAGCCCATGCTGAACGTCAAGAGATTCTTGGCGGGCACGCCATTCCACAGCTGCACGTTGTGCAGTGACTCGCCGAAAACGAACAGCGTGAAGATCACCAGCAGGATCACGCAAAACAGCGTATTTCGCATCACCCTGATGCGACGGCTGCTGGTCGAGAGCTTCTTGACCTTCGACGTGAAGTAGCGGTACTGGTTGTCGATCCACGCCTCCTCCACGCAGCGCGACTGCATCGCATGCAGGTCGCTGCGCCGGCTCGCATGGATCTCTGTCGACTCGACACTCTTCAATATGTAGCTGATCCAGCTGAACCCATGAAAGCGGTCGATGCCCGACAGCGACAGAACTTCGCCTGCATCGACGCGATGATCGACGCCCGCGAGCCTCAGGTAGAACTTCGCGCGCATCGTCTCGGCGAGGGCGCGGTAGGTCAGGTGTTTCACGAACCAGTGCTTGCCCTGCAGCAGGTAGTAGAGTCCAAGGCTCGACAACAGGATCACGAGATAGGCGAGCAGCACGAGCTGCGACTCGGTCACCTTCTCGTAGATAAGGTACGCGATGCCCATCGTGAATGTCATGACGCCAAACAGCCAGAACAGGCGGTCCGAGCGCCATTGATAATAGACGGCCAGCGAGTCCGCCTTGCCGTACTGGGCGTCGATGTCCTCCAGCAGCGAGCGGTTATGGAGCGGCACGTCTGCGGGCAACGTCGCCGCTAGCGAGTCCGGCCTGCCGAGCTCGCCGGATTCGGTCATTTGCTGGTAGTCGTGGTTATAGCGGTCGAGCTCCGCAAGCTGCAACGAGAGCTGCGCCGGGAACCCATCGTGCAGCACGAGCTCGTTGTCGCCGACACCTTGCAGATAGCAGGGAGTCTGCTGCTTCGGCTCGAGCGCGCTGCCACCACGGGCCGCCGGAATCCAGTACACCAGCTGGTCGGCAGAATCGATCTCCTTGGTGGAATCGAGGAAGGAGATAGAGTCGTCGAACTTGTTCTCCTCGGTGCGGACGCCGACGTAACGCAGCACGGTGTCGGCAGTGCCGCCCGGCAGCGGCGAGGGCTGGCCGTCCCAGATTGCGATCAACACGCTGCTGCGCCTCACGAGCGTCTCGGTGAGGTTGGCATACAGCGCGTCCCGAATCGCCGTCGGCGCGGCTGTCGCCGGGCGGGCGCTTGCGCCGGAGAGCTCAACGCAGCTCACCAATGGGTGACGCAGCAGGTCTTCCAGCAGTCGGAACGTCGCAGTGCCGAAATCGACTGCGTATTGCTTCAACGGCATCGGCAGAACTGCCTCTACGCGCAGCCCGAGTTCGAGCGCGACCTGCGCCACGAGCAGATCGGCGCCTTCCGCCATACCGACGAGCACGTGTACCTGGGTTTCGGGCAGGCGATGACACAGGTCGCGAAGGAACCGAGTAACCGCTTCCCGGATCCGCGGGACCCATTCCTCGCGCAGGTCACGGTGCCCGGACACCCCGACGACGAATGGCGAATTTGTCCTGTCGGGATCCACGCTCGCGTTCATGCAGCCTCTGGCCGGGTTGCTCAGCCGGCTGCATTGTGCGGGGTTCGCCGGGCGGATCACAATGGCTGGCAGATGGCCGCCGGCGTCCCGGCCGCCATGGGCCGCGACCCGGCGCCGGCCGGCGGCGCGGTCGCCACCACGTTCGGGACGGGAGAACTGCCGGTGCAACTCCTTTATTATGAGGACACGCCGCGCAGAGCGACCGACCGGGGTCGGGGCGTGCGGGGTTGCTGCCGGCGGATGCTGCGCGGCCTTCGCTGCGGTTGCGCCGGCAACGTGCCTACGTCGAGACGCCGGGCCGCGCACAAGGGACTTACACATGCAGTTTCGATCGACAGTTGACGGCTGGGGCGCAATTCTGCGGACTTTCCATTGGGTCATGGTGCTGCTGATTGCGGTGATGGTGCCGCTCGGCCTGTACATGACCGGCCTGCCACTCGGCGTGGGCAAGGTGCGTGTATACGCACTCCACAAGTCGATCGGGCTGGTGGTGCTGGGACTCGCGCTGCTGCGGCTGCTTTGGCGGGCATCCGAGACGCGCCCGACGCTGTCGCCGATGCCAGATTGGCAGGCGCGCGCAGCGAAGGCCGTCAGTATTGCTCTCTATGCGCTGTTGTTCGCAGTGCCGCTCAGCGGCTGGCTCTTCAATTCAGCGGCCGGGTTTCCACTGAGCTGGTTCGGCCTCGTCAATCTCCCGGCCCTCACCGCTGCCAACCCCACGCTGAAACCCATTGCGCGCGAGCTGCACACGACGTTCGTCTGGGTGCTGCTCGCGGTGGTGACGCTGCATGCGGCCGGCGCGTTCAAACATCACTTCGTCGACCGCGACCGCACGCTGTCGCTGATGTTGCCGTGGCTCAAGAGTCCCGAAGGCAGGAGATAGCGATGAACATCGTCACAGGCTCCCTGATCAGACGTGCCGCGGTCGTGATACTTGGTCTGACGGCAAGCACGTCGCTGCTCGCCGACCCACCCGCGTATACGCCGGTTGCGGCACAGAGCTCGGTTTCCTTCGTCGGCACCCAGCAGGGCGAGAAGTTCACCGGCGCGGTGCGCGACTTCGACGCACGAATCGCATTCTCGCCCGACCAGATTGGCGCGGGTCGAATCGACGTCACCATTCGAATGAGGGGACTTTCCACCAGCAGTCAGGAGCGAGACTCGACGCTTGCCGGCGCCGAGTGGTTCGACTTTGCTCACTATCCGACCGCGACGTTCCACGCGACCGCACTGCGCGCCGCACCGGGTGGCGAAGTAGGCGATGGTGAACTCACGATCAAGGGTCACACCAAGCACTTTGCATTCCCGTTCACGTGGCGACCGGCAGGGGCCGGAGCCACTCTGGACGCTCGCGTCACTCTCGATCGGCTCGACTACGCCATCGGAACCGGGGAGTGGACCGACGACAGCATCGTCGCGCGCAAGGTGGACGTCATCGTGCATCTGGTTCTGGCGCCGGCGCTCGGACCGTCCCCGCCAGCTGCTGCCGCCACACCGCGCAGGAACTAGGCGCCGGCCGCGACGCCACTAGGACGTTCAGCACGCCGCGCGCTGAGATGCAGGGTTGTCCCTGAGTCGACCTGAGGGGATTCCATCGCCGCGAGCGCGAACAAACGATGAGTCGCGCGCAAATCTGTCGGTCGCGCGCCACTGTTTGCCGCGTTATGTAATGCGGAGGGCGGGAATGTGAGACCCACAGCACAGAATCTGCGCTGCCACTCGCACTTCTCTGCGACGAGATTTCACGGCGCTCGCGGCGCGCGAGCAGCGACCTGAAGGCGAGGCTGCGCGCGGCTGACCTGAGTTCGCGAGTCGGTCGTATCGGGTATTCAGGTGTTTTCTCAGTGCTCTCCGTGACGGTTATTGTTGAACTGTCTCCACGGGTTGATGCGCCGCTAGAGCGCCTGGAGACGGAAATGAACCGCACGTGCAAGGCGATGATCGCCATCGGACGGACGCCATGAGCGCCGTGCCGCGCAGACTCGGACGCGTCGTCGTCCTCTCGGAAGGGCGCGTGCGCCACCCGGGATCGTGGGATCCGGCGCTCGATCGTGTCCTCGCAGGTCGCACGCTCGCGGTCGCGTTCCAGCCAATCGTCCAGCGCCGTCGTGCGACCGACGGGCGCTCGCGCTGGGACATCGTCGGCGCCGAAGCTCTCGTGCGCGCCCACGCCGAACGCGGTTCGGTGCTGCGGCCGGACAAGCTGCTGCCCATTGTGGAGCGCGCGGGGCTGATGCACCGTCTCTTTCTGTTCGTGCTTGCAGAAGGCCTCGCGTCGGCACGGACGTGGGAGCGGCAGATCGGCGCGCGCCTCGAGCTCTCGGTCAACCTTCACGCAGCCGCACTTCTCGACGACGCGCTGCCGCAGTTCCTTCTCGGACTCCTCGACGCGTCGGATTTTGCCCCGTCGCGCCTGACGCTGGAACTCACCGAGACGACGCCGATATCGGATCTGCAACACGCCGCCAAGAATCTTCGGGCGCTGCGCCGTTCGGGCGTGCGCGTGGCACTCGACGATTTCGGTGCCGGATTCTCGACGACCACGCGCCTCGCGTGGCTCGAGTGTGACGAGCTCAAGATAGACAAGGCCCTGGTACATGGCCTCGAGCGCAGCGAAGAGCAGCGCTGCGTCGTGGAACACCTGGTGTCGCTTGCCCACGAGAACGGCATGAGCGCGTGTGCGGAGGGCGTCGAAACCGACGCCGCTCTGCGCCTGCTCGGCGCCTTCGGCTGTGATCGCGCGCAGGGCTTCCTGATCGCCCGGCCGCAGCCGGCGGCCGAAGTTCAGGACCTCGTCCACAAGTGGCGCAGCACCGGGGACATCTGGGCCGCGCCGCAGGAGCTGCAGATGACGCTCCCGGGCCTCGGCCTTGAGACCGACTACGACTACGACTGCGACTTCCGCAGGCAGGATGCCGCCAATGCGCGCTCCTGAACACGTCATCGTGCGCAATCCCGGACAGGTGGCCAATGACGGCCCAGGCGACGGCCCGCGCATGTTGGTGAGCCACCCCACTGGCCGGACGCCTGGCGTGCGCCGGGTGCGGGAGCAGATCTCGCAGGTCGCGCCGTTCGACACCACCGTGATGATCATTGGCGAGTCGGGTACGGGCAAGGAGGGAGTTGCCAGGGAGCTGCACTCGCGTTCGTCCCGGTCCGGCGGTCCGTTCGTGCCGGTGAACTGCGGCGCCATTCCGGCGGAGCTGCTTGAAAGCGAGCTGTTCGGGCACGAAAAGGGCGCGTTCACGGGTGCCGTGTCGATGCGTCGTGGCCGCTTCGAGCTTGCGCAGCGCGGCACGCTGTTTCTCGACGAAATCTCCGAAATGAGCCCAGTGATGCAGGTCAAGCTGCTGCGCGTGCTGCAGGAACGCGTCTTCGAGCGCGTGGGCAGCTGCGACGTGCGGCAGTGCGACGTGCGCATCCTCGCCGCCACCAATCGTCGCCTCGAGGACGAGGTTGCATCTGGTCGATTCCGTGCCGATCTCTACTATCGCTTGTGCGTGTTTCCGATTGAGCTACCGCCGCTGCGCGATCGCCGCGACGACCTGCCGCTGTTGATTGAGGACCTGAACCTGCGAATGGCGTCGCGCGGGCTGTCGCCGGTCGCATTTACGGCCGCCGCCGCCGCTGAGCTTGAGGCGCACACGTGGCCCGGCAACGTCCGCGAGCTCGAGAACCTCATCGAGCGGGTCGCGGTTGCGACCATGGGTCGGCCGGTGACGCCGGATGACCTGCCGTTCAACCGGCGCGAGGCAGCGGAACGCTTCGCCATAACCACGGGCGAACTCCGGGAGCCGACGCCGGAGCGGAGCCTCGATCGCGACCCGCATACCGTTGACCTGCCCGCAGACGGTCTCAGCCTGCGTGACACGCTGGCCGCAATCGAAAAGAGGCTCATCGACCAGGCGCTTGCGCGGGCCGACGGAGTCGTCGCGCACGCGGCACGCCTGCTCGGTATCGGACGCACGACGCTGCTCGAGAAGCTCCGCAAGGACCCGACTCAGGTCCGCGTCTCCGGAGTGTGACCCTTCTCACGTTTCACCTAGCGGTCGGACCTAATAGGCCGCCGCCAGCCGTCGTTTTGTTAAAGAACGGGTCGGTTCATCCGTTACACCATGCAATGACAGGCCGAATTGCAGCGCCTGTCCGGCATGGAGTGTCGTGTGTTCGGACTGCTGAAAAAGACGGCGGCCAGCAAGGGCCGCATCGGAATCGCGCTCGGCCGTGATCAGGTCGCACTGGCAATCGTGCGGCGCGACGCGGGTGAGCCCGTGCTTGAGCGCTGCGAATTACTGAGCGTTCCGGCTGGCGGTGGCCCCGAAGAGGTCGCCGAGACGCTGCGCTCCGCGGCGCTGCCACGTCTGCCGGTCAGTGTCGTCCTGCGTGGCGACGACTACCACCTCTCGCTGGTCGAGGCCCCGGACGTGCCGCCGGCCGAACTGCGCGCCGCGATGCGCTGGCGGCTTAAGGACGCGATCAATTTCCGCGTCGAGGACGCCGTCATCGATGTCTTCGACGTGCCGCCGCAGAACCGTGGTACGCAGGGCCGGATGATGTATGCGGTTGCTGCGCGCCGCAGCACGATAGAGCGGACGGCCGTCGCCCTCAGCTCGCTGCCGGCTTTCGACGTCGTCGACGTGCCGGAGCTGTGCCTGCGCAACCTTGCCGCCCTGACGCCGGCGGCCGCTGGTGGCGTGGCAGTCCTGCATCTGTCGGATACCGGCGCGACCGTGGTCCTGGTTCGTGGTACGACCTTCTTCTTCGCCCGCCAGATGTCGATTGAATCGACCCTGCGCATGTCGGCCGACGGCGAGGTCGGCGGCCGCCTTGACGCGGCCACCGTGGCGCTTGAGCTGCAACGCTCGCTCGACTATTACGAACGGCACTTCGACCAGCCGCCGATCACGCGCATTGCCGTATCCCCGCCGAACCAGCGTGCGGTGGATCTGGCGGTCGACCTTGGCCGGGAAACCGGCCTCGAAGTCGCGACACTCGATCTCTCTGCCCTGCTGAAGTGCGAACTCGCGATCGATGCGGCAACGCAGACCGGTTGTCTGCTCGCCGTCGGCGCGGCCCTGCGAGAGGAGCGCCGTACGCTGTGAGTGCCACTGCCATGGAACAGCAGGTCAATCTCTACCAGCCGATCATGGGCGCCGAGAAGCGCCTGTTCTCGGCGGCCGCGATAGCAGCCGGGCTTGCCATTCTCGTCGTCTGCCTCGCTGGTCTCGCCGCCTTCGGCGCCTGGCGCACCGCGCGGATCGAGCGCTCGGTTGCCGAGCTCGAGAATCAGCAGGCCGCGCAACTCGAGATGGTGGCGCGGACCTCGGCCGCGCTGCACCCGGCGTTGAGCCTCGAGGAGCTGCAGCTGCAGGCGAAGCGCCTCGCGACCGACATTGCCGGCCGCGAGCGCGCGCTCGACATCGTGCGCCGCGGCACTGCGACGCCGGATTCCGGCTTTGCTGCCAAGCTCGAGTCCCTGGCCCGCCGGCAGATCGACGGGGTGTGGCTGCGGAACGTCTACGTTGCCTCCGGCGACAGCCAGCTCGCCCTGCAGGGCAGCACCATGGACCCGCGCCTCGTGCCTGCCTACCTCGCAGGCCTTGCGGAGGAGAAGGCTCTCGATGGCGTTCGCTTCGACAAGCTGTCGATGCGGCGCGCCAAGCCCGCGGAGGCTCCAGCGCAGGTCGTCTTCGAACTGAGTGCGCCAGGGATACGGTTTCCGGCAGCGGAGGCGAGCAAGTGAAGGCGCTGACCCCCATTCTCGAGCGCGTGCGGCCGCTGGCCGAACGCCTGGACGCGCTGTCGCTGCGTGAACGCGCGCTGGTGTTCGGCGCCGGTGTCGTCCTCGTCTACGTCGCGTGGCAGGGCCTCCTCATGGATCCGCTCGCGCACCGCGCCACCGCGGCAGAGCAGCGCCTGGCCGAGGCGCGCCGCAAGATGGACGTGATTGCCGCGTCCGGCGCCGATTCGGCGCAGGACCCCGCCGTGGCCGCCGCGACGCGAAACCGCTCGCTCGAACAGCGCCTCGGCGCACTCGATGCGGAACTCCGTTCCGCAGCGCAGGGATACGTCGCCCCGGACCGCATGACCGAGCTGCTTCGCGAGCTGCTTGCCGGGCAGAGGTCGCTGCGGCTCATCAGCCTCGCGAACATGCCGGTCGAATCCCTGTCGCAGGCTCCGGGCAGCCCGGCCGACGCCCCGATCGCCGCCGATGACCGCGGGCCGTTCCTGCATCCGGTCGAAATGGTTATCGAAGGGGACTATGCGAGCGTCGTTGGATACCTCCGCGAGCTGGAGGCATTGCCGTGGCGCCTGCACTGGACGCGCCTCGAGCTCGTGGCCGGAGATTATCCGACCAACCGGGTACGGATCGTGATCGGCGCGCTCAGCCTGTCCCGCGAATGGATGCGCGTATGAGAATCGCGCTCGTCGCCGCCGTCGTCTGTGTGGTCAGCACGACTCCGGCTGCAATCGCCGACGGTCTGCGCGATCCGATGCGGCCGCCCATGCCAGAGAGTCACGCCGCCGCCGTGCGCGAGGCGCTGCCGGTCCTCAGCGCCATCATGAGCTCGAGCGACGGACGCACGGCGATCGTCAACGGCCTCCTCGTGCGGAGCGGTACGGCGGTCGGCGGCTACGTGATCGAGGCCGTACTGACGGACGGCGTGCGGATGCGCCGCGGCACCGAAACGCGCGAGCTGCACCTCGTGCCACCCACTTCGACCTTCAAGAAGCCCGCGGCAGACGCTGCGGCCCCGAGCGGAGCCCACTGACCATGCACCCGAAAGCAATGACCATCGCCCTGCTGCTGTGCGCATTTTGCGCGACGGCTACCTGGGCGGACGAGCCACGCTTCGACGTCAATGTTCAGGACGCACCAGCGCGTACCTTCTTCGAAGGCGTCGTCGACGGCACCCCGTACAACATAGTTCTCGAACCCGGCATCAGCGGCTCGATCACGCTGAAGCTCAAGAACGTCACCATTCCCGAGGTTCTGGACGCGGTCCGCGAAGCCTATGGCTACGACTACCGGCGCATGCCGTCCGGATTCGTGATCGTGCCGCCGGCGATGCAGACCCGCATGTTCCAGGTCAATTACCTCGACGTCGAGCGGCGCGGCACGTCGCGCACCAGGGTCGCGTCGGGCCAGACCGGCCAGAGCTCTAACGCCGCAACGCCCGGTACCCCGGGATCCGGTAGTGCAGATCCGAACTCACAGGGTCTCAGCGAGCCACCCGGCACCGTCTTCTCGTCGCAGAACATGAAGAACGCAGACCACGTTCGCGAGATCACCGGAACCAGCATCTCGACCCGGTCATCCTCGGACTTCTGGCCGGATCTCGAGGCCAGCCTCAAGTCGCTGATCGGCACGGAGGGCGGGCGCGCGATTGTCATCAATGCGCAGTCGGGAATTATTGCGGTACGCGCGACGCCGCGCGAGCTGCGCGACGTGCAGCAGTTCCTCGACAAGGTCCAGAACATCTCGACCCGCCAGGTGCTGCTGGAAGCCAAGATCGTAGAGGTGGAACTCTCGAATGGCTTTCAGGCCGGCATCAACTGGGCCGCGATCGGGCAGAGCGGCGGTCGCACCGTCAGCGGCTTCCAGACGAATCCGCAGCAGGGCTTCGGTACGAACGCGACCACGCTCCTCAACCAGCCGAGCACCGCGCAGACCGTGGGTCCCGGAAATCCGGTGACCAGCACCGTGACGAACGCGCTTGGTGGGGCATTTGCGGTGGCCGTCAACACTGGCAGCTTCAACGCCTACGTGGACCTGCTCAGCACCCAGGGAAAGACCAAGGTGCTGTCGAGCCCGCGCGTCTCCACGCTGAACAACCAGAAGGCCGTGATCAAGGCGGGCTTTGACGAATACTTCATCACCGGCGTCTCCAGCAACACGGTCGTCGGCACGGCGTCGTCGACCGCGAACAACCTCGATCTCGCGCCATTCTTCTCCGGGGTCGCCCTCGATGTGACGCCGCAGGTGTCGGAGGACGGCGAGATCATTCTTCACATCCACCCCACCGTCAGCGACGTCTCGTCCCAGCTGCTGACGGTGACGGTATCGAACCAGTCGAACTCCCTGCCGCTCGCCTATACCGAGGTGCGCGAGGCCGACAGCATCGTCAAGGCGAAGAGCGGCCAGCTGATCGTCATCGGCGGGCTGATGCGCTCGACCCATAACGTGCAGGACTACAAGGTGCCGCTGCTCGGCGATATCCCGCTGCTTGGCCAGCTGTTTCGCAGCCAGCAGAAGCAGGACGACCGTTCCGAGCTCGTCATTCTGCTGCGGCCGGTCGTCATCAATGACGACGGTCAGTGGAACGAGTTTACCAAGGACGGCGAGGCGCGAGCCGAGGACATCGACGCGAAGACCCGCGCCATCCTGCGCTGAGTGGGAGCCGACACCCCCATGAGCATCAAGCGCAGGATCAGACTCGGCGAACTGCTCGTCCAGCAGAACGTCATCACCGAGGAGCAGCTCGCGACGGCGCTCGCCGAGCAGCGACGCACCGGGCGCAAGCTCGGCCGTGTCCTCGGCGACCTCGGGTTCGTGTCGGAAGGTTCGCTGCACGAATTCCTGGCGAAGCACCTGCAGGTACCGTTCGTCGATCTGAAGCAGGCGCGCGTCGATCGCGAAGCCGTGAAGCTGCTGCCCGAGCCGCTGGCGCGCCGCTATCGCGCCCTCGTTCTCCAGCAGGATTCGCGCGGGCTGCTGGTCGGCATGGCGGATCCGTCGGATCTGCATGCCTATGACGAGCTGCAGACGAAGCTGAAGCTGCCGGTACGCCTGGCGCTTGTCGGCGAGGCCGACTTCCTCAAGACGATCGACGCCGTCTACCGGCAGACCGATGAGATCGCGTCGCTGGCAGAGGCGGTGCGCGACGAACTGAAGGAAGGTGACGTCGACATCGAGCACTTGTCGGCCGAGGAAGGCTCGCCCGACGCACCGGTGCTGAAGCTCCTGCAGACCATGTTCCACGACGCGATGCAGGCGCGCGCGTCGGACATTCATATTGAGCCGGGCGAGGACAAGCTCCGCATCCGGCTGCGTGTCGACGGAATTCTGCAGGAGCAGGTGATTGAGGGGAAGCGCGTGGCAAGCGCGCTCGTGACGCGACTCAAGTTGATGTGCGGCCTCGACATCGCCGAGAAGCGGCTGCCCCAGGACGGGCGCTTCAGCGTTCGTGTGCGCGATGCCGGCGTCGACGTGCGCCTCGCGACGATGCCGACCACGCACGGCGAATCGGTTGTGATGCGCCTGCTCAGCCAGTCCACGGCCTTGTTGTCACTCGAGCGGCTCGGCATGCCTGCGCACACGGAGGAACGCTTCCGGCGCCTCGTCGAGCGCACTGCGGGAATGGTGCTGGTGACGGGTCCGACCGGCAGCGGCAAGACGACGACGCTATACGCGGCGCTGAATCACATCAACCGCCCCGGCGTGAAGGTGATCACGGTAGAGGATCCGGTCGAGTACCGGCTCGACCGCATCACGCAGGTGCAGGTGATGCCCAAGATCGGCCTCGACTTCGCACGCGTGCTGCGCACGGCGCTGCGGCAGGACCCCGACATCATTCTGGTCGGCGAGATGCGCGACCGGGAAACCGTGGAGATCGGTCTGCGCGGCGCAATGACCGGGCATTTCGTCTTCTCGACGCTGCACACGATCAATGCGGTCGCGACCGTCAATCGTCTGCTCGACATGGGCGCCCCCGGATACATGATCGCGGCCGCCGTGCACGGCGTGATCGCGCAGCGCCTGGTGCGGCGCGTCTGCACCGACTGTGCCAAGCCCGCGACTCCGACGGCGAATCAGCTCGCCTGGCTCGCGACCTGCAGACCGAATCTGAGTCCTGAGCGCCTGACATTCCTCGAGGGCAATGGCTGCACCTACTGCAACCTGACCGGCTACCGGGGCCGCGTTGCGGTGTACGAGCTCCTTGAGATCGACCGGCCACTTGCCGATGCCGTGCGGCGTGGCGACTACGAGGGGTTCGCGCGTGCCGCGCGCGCGCGCGCCGACTACGTGCCGCTCGCGCAGGGCGCGATAGACCTTGCGCTCGCCGGCACGACGTCGCTCGCCGAGGCAATGGCCGTTGGCAGCGGCCTCGAGGAACTGGTGGACGTGAATGTCGTGGCGGAGGCGGCGCCGCTCGAGGACATCAGCGTCGCAGATCTGTTGGAACATCGGGCTTAAGCCGTGTCCAACTTCCGCTATCGCGGCCGTTCCGGACGCGGCGACCTCATCACCGGACGCCTCGATGCCGACAGCATCGATGCCGTGGCTGCGCGGCTGCTCAATCTCGGCATCACGCCGCTCGACATAGCGCCTGACACCGTGGAACGGACGTCGGTGCAGGACATGCTGCACCGTTTCGGCGCCGGGCGCCCGAGCACCGCTGACCTCGTGCTCTTCGCACGGCAGATGTATTCGATCACGAAGGCCGGCCTGCCGCTGCTGCGGGGGCTGCGCGGCCTCGCGCAGTCGACGCACAACGCGTTGCTGCGTGATGCCCTGCACGACGTGCTGCAGAGCCTCGAGTCGGGACGTGACTTTGCCACCTCGCTCGCACGTCACCCGGACATCTTTTCGCCGCTGTTCATCAGCATGGTGCGGGTCGGCGAGTCGACCGGCACGCTCGACAACTCATTTCTCCGCCTGTGCGAGTACCTCAGCCAGGACCAGGACGTCCAGGACCGGGTCAAGGCGGCCGTTCGCTACCCTCTGATCGTGGTCGGCGTGATCGGCATCGCGATCGCCGTGATCACGGTATTCGTGATCCCGAACTTTGCACCGCTCTTCAAGATACTCGGCAACGACATACCGCTGCCGACACGCATCATCATGGGGACCTCGGACTTCGTGAGGGCGCACGGTGTCGCGCTCGTCGCGGCCATCATCCTCGCCATCGTGGCGCTGCGCCGCTACATCGCGACCGACCGCGGCCGCTACCGCTGGGACCGGTTCAAGCTGCGCCTGCCGGTACTCGGCGAGCTGCTGAATCTCTCGGTGCTGTCGCGGGTCACGCGCTCGCTCGCGATCTCGCTGGAGGCCGGCCTGCCGATGATCCAGGCGCTGACGCTGCTGTCGCGGTCGGCCGGCAACGAGTACCTGGCGGAGCGGCTGCTGCGGCTGCGCGACGCGGTCGAACGCGGTGACGCCCTGAGCCGCGCGGCGGCAACGGCCGGCATCTTTCCGCCGCTCGTCCTGCAGATGGTTCTGGTCGGCGAGGAGACCGGTGAACTCACGCGGCTCCTCGAGGAGGTGTCGGGCTTTTACCAGCGTGAGGTCGACTACCGGCTGCGGAATCTGACGGCCATGCTGGAGCCGCTTCTGATCATCGGCGTCGGCGGGATGGTGCTGGTACTGGCGCTTGGCGTCTTCCTGCCGATGTGGAACATGATTGGCAAGGTTGGCCACGTCGGATAGCGCGGCCGGTCGTGACTCAGATCACAGATCCGCCAGGCGCAACCCTAAGGATACGGAATTCGCCTAAAGAGTTGCCAGATGCCGCCGACTTTACATCTGTAGGCGCGAAGGGCTCGCGCATTGTTGATTCATAAGTCACTTGACCGGCGCCACGGCGCCGCGGAGCTGCAAATGAAAGCGTCTCTCTCGCGCGGATTCACGCTGATCGAGCTGGTCGTGGTCATCACGATCCTCGGCATCCTGGCGGCATTCGCGGTACCCAAGTTCGTCGCCCTCGACTCCCAGGCGCGCACGGCCACCATCAGCGGCCTTGCCGGCAGCGTCAAGAGCGCGGCGGCCCTCGCGCGCGGTCTTGCAATGGCGACCCAGTCAACCGCCAGCGTCACGATGGAAGGTTCGACGGTGACTCTGCTCAACAACTACCCGGACGCGACGGCGACGGGCATTGCGCTCGCGGTCAATTCGAACAATGGCGCGACCGGTGACTTCACCTTCGCGGCGGGTACCGGAACCACGACCGCTGCCACCTGGCAGAAGAACGGTGCGCCGACCCCGGCCAGCTGCGCCGTCAGCTATACGGCCGCGGCGTCCGGTTCGACGCCGACGGTGACGTACACGACGACGGGCTGCTAACGCCGTCGGCGGCACGTCACGCGGGACGGATACCCGCCACGGAGTAGATCCTATGCCGCGCCCGGATACACGCCGCGCGCAGGCCGCGAGCTCGAGGGGCTACACGCTCGTCGAGCTCGTGGTCGTTATCACCATCGCCGGCGTGCTCGCCGCGTTCATAAGTCCGCGTTTCTGGACGCAGCAGACGTTCAACGGGCGCGGCTATACGGACGAGCTGGGCGCCGCGCTGCGGTCGGCGCAGAAGGCGGCGGTGATCACCGGATGCCCGGCCATCGTGACGCTGTCCGCCTCGAGCTACACCGCGAGCCAGCAGGCGGCGGCAGGCAACGCCTGCAACACCGCCGATACCAGCTGGTCGACGCCGTTGCTCGCGGCCGATGGCAGCGCCATCCAGAACACCGCTCCGGCCGGAACCACCGCCAGCCCTGCAGGAGTGTTTCAGTTCGGTACCCAGGGACAGCTCGTGTCGAGTCCGGGTACGACGATCACCGTCGGCAGCGACACGATCACGATCGACCCTGTCACCGGTCTCGTGCAGGTCAACTAGCCATGCGGCGCCTCCAGCTCGGCGTAACGTTGATCGAGATGATCGTTGCCATCACGATCGTCGCCATCGCCGCCACCACGATCCTGGGCGCGCTCGGGGCGGTCGCGAGCAACAGCGCCGACGCCATGCTGGAGCAGCAGGCCGTTGCCATCGGCCAGGCGTATCTCGACGAGATTCTGCAGCGCTGGGTCGTCGATCCGTACGGCAGCCCGCCGAATACGGGCCGCGGCAGCTGGGATCTCGTCGACGAGTACAACGGTCTCGTGGACGTCGGCGCGCACGACCAGTTCGGCAACGCCATTGCCTCGCTGAGCGCCTACACGGTCAGTGTGGCCGTGTCGCACACGTCGGCGCTCGGCGGCATTCCCGCAGCCCAGGCGAGACGCATCGACGTCACCGTCGCCTACGGCGGCGGCCACAGCATCATAGTCTCCGGCTATCGGACGAACTTCTGACGTGACGCACAAGGCCCCAAATCGCCGTGCTCGTGTCGCAGTGCGAGTGGCGCGCGGCATGACCCTGATCGAGCTGGTCGTGACGATCGCGGTCGGCTCCGTGGTCGTTGCATTCATGGCTCTGTTCATCGTCATGCCGATGCTGTCGTACGCCTCGCAGACCCGTCGCGCCACGCTCGTGGACTCCGCCGACAGCGCCCTGCGGTACATCGCACGCGACGTCAGAAGCGCACTGCCGAACAGCGTGCGCGTCACGACGAGTGGCAGCGTCACGGCGCTCGAACTGCTCGCGACCATCGACGGTGCCCGCTATCAGGCGAATGGACCCCTCGGGAATCCCGCGCTCTCGCTCGACTTCACGGCAGCGGATGCAGCGTTCGCCACGACCGTGCCGTTCACTCAGCTCAGTTTGCCGTGGACCTCGTCCAGCGCCTACCTCGTGATCTACAACGTCGGGATACCCGGCGCATCGGCCTATCAGATGGCAAACGTGATCACGCCCGCCGGCACCACGATCACCATCGCTGCAGGCGCGAGCGCGAATCAGGACCTCGTCACGCTGAGTCCGGCGTTCCAGTTCAAGTACGGCTCGCCCGGTAACCGCGTCTACCTCGTGAGCGGGCCGGTCAGCTACCTGTGCGACACGGCGGCGGGGACCCTGACGCGCTACAGCGGCTACAGCATCTCGGGTACGCAACCGGTGAGCGCCGCGACGTTGGCCGCGGCCGGTGCGACGTCGGGAGTCGTCGCCGCGGGCGTGGCCAGCTGCTCGTTCACGTTCAATGCAGGCACCGCGCAGCGCAATGCGCTCGCAACTCTCGAGCTGCAGCTTTCTAACGCCGGGGAATCCGTGCAGCTGCTGCACGAAGTCCAGGTGGTGAACGAACCGTGAGGCACCTCAGGCAGCGCCGGTGCGCCGCGCCCCAGGGATTTGCCCTGGTGCCCGCGCTATTTCTGATTGTCGTGCTCGGGGCGCTCGCGGTCGTGGCGATCAAGGTCGGTAACAGTCAGCAGCAGACCGTCACGATGGCGCTGCAGGAGTCGCGTGCGCTGGCCGCAGCCCAGGCCGGGATCGAATGGGGCGCCTATGCGGCGCTCATCAACAGCAGCTGCACGTCGAGCACGACGCTCACCCTCACCGAAGCCGCACTGAATGGCTTCGCCGTCGTAGTGACCTGCACGGCGACGACCTACGCCAATGGCGCGGCCACCAACCACTCCTACGTGCTGCAGGCGACGGCGACGACCGGAACTTACGGCCAGCCGGGTTACGTGCATCGCACTGTCAGTGGGACGTTCACGGACGCCACGTTCGCGGACGCCACATGAACTCGCATCCCTTCCGGTGGATCCGCGGAGTGGCGGCCGGCGCGCGGCGGTGGCTGGCGGGCGCGCTGCTCGTGCAGATGATCGCGCTGGCGCCGCCGGTCGCGGCGCAGGTTACGTACGTGCAGGAGACCGGCCTCTTCGGCACGCCGGCCGGTACCACGACGACCTCCACGGCCTTCACGACGAAACCGGTCGCCGGCCACACGATCGTCGTTCCAATCTGGACGTGGACCGATGCCGCGGTCACCTCGATCGCGGTCAGCGACAGCGCGGGCAATACCTACACGCAGGCGGTCAACAGCACAATCAACCAGTCGGGACAGTACGAGAACGCGTTCATTTTCACCGCACCGGTCAGTGCAACCACCAGCGCCTTCACGGTCACCATCTCGTTGCCGAACAACAGCAGCGAGACGCAGATCCGCGCCGGCGCAGCGGAATTCTCGGGCGTCGGGAATCTCGACAAGACCGCGACGGCAACCGGTTCCAACTCGACCGCGAGCGTATCGACCGCCACGGCGACCGCTTATGCCAATGAACTCGTCGTCGGCTCCTTCGGGGCAGACAATCCGGCCGCACTGTTCTCGTCGATCACCCCGACCGGCACCTACACGACGCTCGCGACGGAGCTGCAGAATGACGGCGATACCGCTGGCCAGGGCAACTACCAGATAGCGACGACCACCGGTGTGCAGAGCATCTCCTGGGTGGTGAACTCCGGAATGACCGGCTGGGCAGCGGCGATCGCCACCTTCGAGTCGACCGGCAGCACCACGCCCGACCACTACGGGATAGCGGATGCGGGCACGGCGGTGAACTGCCAGGCGTCGCCGGTGACGATCTCGGCGCTGTCGGCGACGCAGGGGGCGGTGGCGACGACGGACACGATCACGGTC
>Ga0181519_10000159_pt1 | contig 60653 bp, 96 predicted proteins | sample PEATcosm2014_Bin_26_FD_121102 | JGI IMG/M metagenome (GOLD analysis project Ga0181519, IMG submission 121102) | Peatland microbial communities from MTU Mesocosm Facility, Houghton, MI, USA - PEATcosm2014_Bin02_10_metaG | ecosystem: Environmental > Terrestrial > Soil > Wetlands > Peat | place...
GCCAGATACTCCCGTACGATCACCCGGTAGTGAATGAGCCCGCGGGCGCTGCCTTTCTTGCGCTTGGTCCCTAAGATGTGCGCACGATATCGTCGCATCACGTGCCGCGGGTCAGGGTGCGGATGAGTATAGTTGTCCACAGCTTATCCCCTAGAGTGTGACCAGCGTTTCGACACGCCGTAACTTGAGCTTTTTCAAGGTCTTGGGACTGGCATTGGTCTTATACCCTTTCCACAGTCTCCACAGGTAGCCCTTGTCGATCTTGAGCACCCGTGCGGCTTCCGAAAGATTACCGCCGTGGAGCTCGATCAGCTCCCCAATCCGCTTTTGCAATTCAGTTTTCGCCATAGTACCCTCTTTGCGTTGTCCCAGCGTACCACGACAGGGCTGGAATACGAAAGAGCTTGCAGTTGTTGTCTAAGTGGTCTACGCTGCAGGCTCACTAGGGTGGCGTCACTGGGTAAGGAGATCGACATGTTCAGCAAGACGTTCCTCTTCAACAAAGCCGGCGCCGATCTGCGTGTGGTCCCAGATCTGATTCCGACTCTGAAAGCGACCGGCAAGCTTCCCGAGGAGCTGAACGATACCTTCGTCGTGACCGAATACCAGGCGGCTGACGGCCTGCGGTACATCCTGGATTGGGCATGAGAAGTGCCGCAGAGCGCAAGGCCGCAGAGCGGGCTAGACGCGATGCACAAGGGCTCAAGCGACTGGAGTTCTGGCTCCCGCCGGCCCTGCACGAGAAGGTCAAGAAATACGTGGCGCGGCTGCTGCGCGCTGTCAACCAAACAGGTAAATAGCCATGAATCAGACCCCAAACACATGCCCGCTCACCAATTTCCGCGAATTCGTCGCGCAGCGGTTGCATACGGCTCCGTTCGGCTGGGGTTCATGCGGCTACGAACTGGAGCGCCGGTATTACGATCTCGTCCAGGAGTATTGGGCGGACGGCGAAACCGTAGACGACACGGCCGCAGCGGTGCACAAGCTCCACATGAGCCGTCCGGTCCAAAAGGTCGAGCAGATGACTCGCAAGTCACTTTCGGCTGCTGGCTGTACTTTTGCGGATGACGTCGAATACGAGTGGCGCCGCGACGAGCGAAGCGAACGCCAGGGCGACCTGATCGCTATGTATCGGGCCGAATACTGACCCGTCCAACTATCCCGTGAGTAGCCATGACTGAATACGAGAAAGGAAAACGCGATGGCCTCGACTTCGAGGTTCCGTCTGACATCATCGTGTGGGTGCGCGCGCCGGACAATGACGATATGCGGCGGTACTTGATGGGCGTGATCGACGGATTGCGTGTCGAGGTCGCCAAGCTACGCCTTGCCAACACAAGCTGCAAATAAACCTTGCAATCGTTGTCCGGCTAGACTACGCTTATCCCATTGTCGAGATGTCCTCGACGAGGAGACGCACATGACCACGGTTTACGCGATCCACGACACCGACGCGGCCCACCTCGAAGAGGTCATCGCCGAAATGAGAAAGATGGGCGCACCGACGATCCGCGTTGTTGACTGCTCTGATTTCTTCATGGCTCTTGAGGGCTCGCACCGGCTGGCCGCAGCGGCGGAACTTGGCCTTACCCCCACCTTCGTCGTCTTTGAGCAAAACGACATGGTTGACCTGTCCGACTTGGATATCGACACCTACAACCTCAATCTTGGTGAGACCTATACGGCGGGCGAGTTGGCCGGTGAGTTGATCGGGATGCACAACCCGACATTCTCGTTCTGAGGCGTGGCCGTGCTGACCTAACCTTGAGCATCGGACAAACAAACGGGTGGAAAATGATTTACGCAAGATATATGGGCACGGATGATAAGGGATTTGGTGGCTACAACGTCTTAATCGACGGCAAGCTCTATTCTCAAGGCGGTCTGCCGTCGCGTATCGACGGGAAGAAGGTCACCTGGACACTAATTCGCGGAACCCCTAACTACTCAGGCTGTTTTACCTGACCAGCTATCAGACAACCAAACAGGTAAGTAGCCATGGCAAAGCGCAAACGGTTAATCAGCGAATCAAAGAGCCATCACCAGCGTTTCCGTGCTATGGAGTTATGGCGTCGCCTTCGCGACGAGCGCAGGAAGCATCCCAAATGCTGTTAGCTCGGCGTTGGAGCAACGCCCGCTCGGAAAGATTAGCGTCATTGTCAGGGAAATGTAGTTATGAATGATTTACCGTATAAAGCGTACGACGCGGGGCGCCGCGCTAAACAACTGGGAAAGCCCCTACACGCTTGCCCCTACACAGTTACGGATGACCGGACCGCAACGCTCCGATTAGCTTGGATAGATGGTTGGTTGGAAGAGGTTGCGCCTCTCCTTGAGAGGGAACGAACATGAGACCAGCACAAACTCTAGCTACCTTGTCACCCAAACACACCAAAACCGTCAAGGGACATTTGACCGCGATTTATAAGGCTGTCGGGTGCGCCAACGCGCGCCAGTTTTTGGTGTGGTATTTCACTGGCGCAAAGCAACCCAAAGTTGTGGAGTTACCACAGTGACACGGGTGCGCACCCGCGAAATCCGCGAGACCTACAGACTGCAGCGCAAAGCACACGGAGTCGACGAATCCGCAGAGATCACTGCATGGTTGCTGCAGTTGGACCTCCCCTACGTCAGGATAACCCTGGGCCTGGAGCGGTCAATCTCTCGGGTAGGGCGCAACCAGCATCGGGAGAGTGTCCACACGGCCCGACAAGCGGCGCTGACCGCAGGCATCAAAACCTATACGGGCTCACCTTGCAGACTGGGTCACGACGGAACGCGTTACGCAGCGTGTGGCAACTGTGTGCAATGCGCCCGTCACCGGCGCTGGAAAGAGTATTGGACAGAAAAAGCCGCTCGATTGAGCGCGGAACTGGAGACACCAACATGAAACGCACCCCCGTTAACTCGTCTCTGATAGCTTCTGTCGGGTTGGAGGATCGCCCGGACGGCCCTGTCATGGAAATTGAGTTCGTCAACGGCAAAGGCTCGGTGTACCAGTATACCGGCCCCAAAGTACGCGAGCACCACGACGCGCTATTGAAAGCGCCCTCCGTAGGTCAGTACTTCCTGAAGAACGTGAAGACCTGTCCCCACACCAAATTCAACAAAGTGTAATCCGCATGGAGTTCCTCAGAGATTTCTGGCCTGTTGGTTTGCTAAGCCTGGGTGTATTAGCGCTATTGGGCGTCGCTATTTACAGCACCGTACGGGAAAGCGAAGATTTCGCACGCTTCGCATCCGCGCACCACTGTCGTGTGGTCGGCCGTGTGCGAGGAAATGCGTTGGTGAGTCCTACAATAGACTCAAAAGGTAATGTAGGCGTTGCGATTACTCAAATACCCGATAAAATCGGCTATTACTGCGACGATGGCGTAACTTACTGGAGATGACCAACATGGCCGTCAAGAAAATACTGAAGAAAGAAACCCCTCCCAACACGGTTACGATGCCGGTGCCGCAGGCGGACCCTGCGCTGTCCGCATCTGCCAAGCAGCTGCTGATGGAGGCACAGGCTTTGACCGTGACGACCGCGGAAGAGTACGAAGAAGCCGGTGAGGTGCTGCTGCGCTTGAATTCGCGAGCAAAGGAAGTCGAAGCACAGAAAGCGACCTTATGGGACCCGCTCGCGGTGCTTACCAAGAATGTACAGGCGATTTTCAATCCGCCGCTCAAAGTGTTGGACACAGCTAAGAAACTGGTATCCAGCAAGATGGGGGCCTACGCCCAGGAGCAAGCCAACATCGCACTGGAGCGCCAGCGGCTTGCGGATGAGGAAGCCGAAGAGGCGCGACAAAAGCTGCTTGCGAAAGCCGAGAAGGCTTCCGACGACGGCAACCACGCACGCGCTGTGATCCTGGAAGCGCGTGCTGACAGCGTACAGGCGCCTACGATCGAGGCGGAGACGCCGCAGGTTGCGGGACTGAAGCTGGTTCCCCGCTGGCTGTTCGAGGTGACGGACGAAAGCTTGGTACCGCGCAAATTCTTGATGGTGGACGAGCGCTTGATCCGTGCGGAAGTCAATGCCCAACAGGCTAACGCCAAGATTCCCGGTGTGCGGATCTGGTCAACGTTGAAACCCCAGGGCTGACCTCACATGTGCACCGATCCCCATATGCTCACGTTGATTCGCTTGCTAATAGGCGCGATGGCCGTCGCGTGTGCGTTGGGGATTCTGCTGTGGATAGCCAAAGAAGATAACCAACCTTACGAGTAAAGGGACTAAAGGAGTAGTTTATGTTGATACTAACCCGATTGGCCGGTGAGACTATCGTTTTCACCACCGCGGCAGGCGAGGTGATCACGCTGCATTACCTGCGCAACCGGCACGGAGAGATTCGCCTCGGAATCGACGCGCCGAAATCTGTCCACATCCTGCGCGGTGAGCTGCAATCGACGCCGCCCTCGCGCCCGGTCCGTGTCGTTACGAAACCCCTCAAGGTGAACCCGTGACCGAAGTAGGCCGACGCCCAGACCTGACCGATATTATCGCAATCCTGGACGCTATTACGGCCATCGAGGCAGACGCGTTTGCTTTAGATCCCAAATCACGCACCTTTCGGGTAGTCTTGACGTTCGATCGTGAGCTCATGACTGCAGTACCTGATTGGTCGGAAGGTCAGCCAAAGCCTTCATGGTTGATCGAGGGTATCAAGGAGAATCTGAACGCGTGGCGCGTGCAGATGATCCGTGAGGCACAGTGGGTTTCAAAAGAGGAACAGATGGGATCTTCTATTGACACCCTCATGGCGCACTACGCAGAGGAGCTGAAGAAAGCGCAGAAGGCCGCTCCACAGAATGTCGTCACGCGTACGCAGGCTCGCGTTGCCGCGGATACGATCCTGCGATTTAAAGAGTTGAAAGAGCGCCGCGAAGCCGGTGGCGTTTACTCGCAAACCGAAAGCCGCCGTGAGAAAGCTCGCAAGGCATGGGCGGAGGAGGAGTTTGAAGGGCCAAAACGCGAGGAGCAACAGCGCCGGCAGCACCAGCAATACGATTACGCGCGACGCTACACCTACGGCTTTGATGGGGTAGACCCAGAGTTACGCCGTAAAGCTGAGGAGGTGTTCCGGGAGTTCAGTGAGGGTTTGTTTGGCGATGCGTTTCGGTACGGTAATGGCACTCACCGCGCAAAAGCACCCCCGCCGCCAAAGACTCCGGGCAAGACTCCGTGGTACACGACGCTAGGGGTAGCAGCGAACGCCACAAAGGATGAAATCAAGAAAGCACATCGCAGACTCGCCGCACGATTTCATCCCGACCGTTACACGGAGCCGGACGGGCACGGGAAAATGACCGAAATCAACACCGCACGGGACGAAGGATTAGGTGGACTATGAGCAACAATGACGACAACGTGGAAAAAGTAGTTGCCAAAATCAGGGTAGCCGCAGATGCCGTGAAGGAGCTGCGGGACGGGGTAGACCCTGGGCACGTGCCTTTCATCAAGCACCTGACAGCCGTCATACGCAACCTGCGCGCCACCGCGAACGACGTGGAGCAATCCTGCGCGGAAGAGTCAGGGGAGCGCATGCGCCCATGAGTATTGAGTGGATATCCCTGACACAAGAGAAACCCCCCAAAGACGAATACGTGCTGATTTGGGTTCCTTCTCGCCCATGGTCATCGGATAGCCCTACAGTCTTCGCTTGCGTAGCGGCACGCAGCCACGCAGGGGTATCAGGATGGAAAGAGTTTGGTCCTGGATACTACATGGACGCTGAAGTGACCCATTGGGCGCAGATCAATCCCCCCACATGAGAAATGCTAATTGCACTCTTTGCCCCCTGCACGAAGGCGCACGCACGGTCTGTGTCGATGGCTCAGGACCTAAGAACTCCGATATCCTGATTGTGGGGCAGAACCCAGGGCAAGAGGAGGATCGCCGTGGAGAACCGTTTATAGGGCCTTCCGGGCGCATCCTGAGGCGAGAGCTGGCGAAAGCGGAGCTCGGCACTCTCTTCGGGCCTACGGTGCGCTATACGAACCTCGTACGCTGCCTTACCCCTCAGAATCGCGAGCCGACTGCAAAGGAAGTCAAGGCGTGCAAGCCGTACCTCGATGCGGAGATCGCACGCATCAACCCCACGTACATCGTTCCGTTGGGAGCGCTGGCTACCAAAGCCGTTGCCAAAGCGAAGGTCAGCACGGCTCACGGGCAGATGACCGAGCGGGACGGCCGTGTCGTCATGCCGACGTATCACCCGGCTGCGACCTTCCGCGATCCTTCCAAACTCCAGGTGATCCAACAGGACCTCGCACGGCTGAAGCGCCAGATCGACGGCACGTTAGGCGCTACTCAAGACGCATTCGAGTACCGTGTCGTTACGACTCGCACAATCCTCAAAGAGTTCTGGGACGCCTTTGATGCAGCCGACGAGTACGCCTACGACACGGAAACCAACGGGTTACTACCGCATAAACCCGGCTTTGTGGTTCGCTGCATCGCTATTGCATTGCCCACACGTTCGTGGGTCATACCGCTTGAGATGCCAGGGGGATTTTATGAAGGGGATCACACTGCCCAACAGGCGTTTTTCCGCGTCCTGGCACGCAAGGCAGCTGGCAAGTGGGCGGCCGTGTTCCACGGTAAATTTGACAGCGGCGCGGTGCGGCGGGTGTCTGGCGTCACGCTACCCTACGATTTTGATGCCATGCTGGCCCACTACATCCTGGATGAAAACCAGGACCATGACCTGAAGTATGTGGCACGTGTTGAACTGGATTGCCCGGAGTATGACTTACCTAAGGCTCTCAAGATCAGCGATACGCCGGAATGGCTGGAGCTTATCAAAGATCCGGCGAATCGCGCCAAGTACTGGGAATACAACGCCCGCGATGCATGGAACACCTTGCACCTCGCATGGCTATTCAGCAAACGATTGCGAAATCTTCCCGCACTGCGCAGGCTTTTTAATGACCTCGTCATGCCCTCCTCGTATGCGCTGGAGTCGATAGAAGCCGAGGGTTTACCTGTCGATCACGCCCAATACAAGGCGATGGAGACCCGCATCGGTTTCGAGCGCGACGAGGCCGAGCACGTACTCAACGAAAGCGCGGGTAAAACCGTCAATTGGAATTCCCCGCAGCAGATCGCACAGGTACTGTTTGAAGACTTAGGGTTGCCGGTAATGGCCAAAACGCCCACGGGCAACCCGTCGACGAGTGAGAAAGCCATCGTTGACTTGAAAGGCGAGCATCCGATTATTGAGCAGCTGCTGCACTACCGCGAGTTGGATAAGATCCTGGGAACCTACCTGGAAGGATGGAAGAAAAAAGGATACATCATCGGTAATAAAGCCTACTTCTCCTACAAGCAAACGGGCACGGTCACCGGGCGCTTCAGCTCCAGACTTCATCAGATACCTACTGACGGCGAGATCCGCTCCATTATCGCAGCGCCAGAAAACGGGGACTGGGAATTTGTCGCAGCAGATCTGTCGCAGGCTGAGTTGCGCATCGCTGCAGAAACCTCGGGGGATCTGCAAATGATATCTGCTTACCAAAGCGGGCAGGATGTACACTGGAAAACGTTGATGTTCATGCTGGGCACAGGGGCTACGGATGCATCAGAACTATCGATTCAGACTGCGGAAATGTATTGCCTGCGCCACATGGTACCGCCCGACAGGACCGGCTGCGAAGTACTGCAAGCAGTGTGGCAGGCAAATAAAAATCAAGACAACACGGAAAGCTTTATTAAAGTATCGTCGAAAGGTATGCCAGAATTTCGGCGTGGGGTCAGGCGGTGCGCAGTGGGGGGAGAGCAACCCCTACTGGAAGGGTGGAATTTCTCCGGTTCGGCTAACGAGGTGGAAAAAGACGTCTTGCGAGCGCTGCGGGAGTACCAAACACTTAGTCGCGCATCACAAAAACCACGTTCGCAGCGTAAATCACAAATACAATTGTCAGACTCTTTGTCGCTCCTGTCATGCCTTACACCACAAGTTGCATACGAACTTTCACACGAGTGGAAGGACTGGAGAAACAAAGCAAAGAGGGTGAACTTCGCGTTTTTATACGGAATGTACGAAAAAACATTCATGGAGCGCGCTCGTGTTGATTATGACTGGTATTGCACCTACTTAGAAGCTTCCCGCATGAGAAAATCCTTTTTTGAACTGTATTCCGGTCTTGAGCCCTGGCACAACCGGTGCAAAAAGATCGCGCGTATCGACGGGTGCGTGACGAACATGTTCGGCCGGGTGCGCAGGTTACCCGGGATACAGAGCAGTGACAAACTAGCGCGGATGGAAGCAGAGAGGCAAGCGGTGAATGCCCCTGTGCAGGGAACCATCGGGGACTGGAAAGCCGCGGCGATGATCGAAATTCACGAGACAATCGATAGCGCTAAGTATAGACTCTGCGGAGAACATCACGACGCGCTCTTAGGGTTGGTACGCAGAGGGTGTGAGGACGAAGTGCTACCGAAAGTGCGAAAAATAATGGAGCGTCCCAGGCTCCTGAAAACCTTCAAAATCAAAATGGCTGTCCCCATGGTCGTCGATATCAACGTCGGGGCCTGGGGTAGAGGCAAGGTATATCATGACCCGCAATACTTATGACACTCGACGTAACGAACCTCGCACGGAATACACTACGAGGGAGCAGGACTTATATGGACTGTTACCTCCTTCGGAATCGACGAGGCAGCTCAATCATCACATGGTTCTGCACCTCAGGTTAGACCGAGAGTCATTCGACACCCTAAAGGAGCTATTGCGAAAGAAAACTACCCGGGCGTCTACGGCAGATGAATCAGCCGCATCCCGTCGCGACCGGGAGGCGCTCAATCGAGTACTCGATCAAATCCGAGACGTGAAATACCCCAATGTTTAAAGCCGGAGCCAGACCGCCTAACCGGTGCGAAGACCCAACGCATGTACGCTCCGAAGTTAATGGACGCTGTAAAACCTGTCGGTTGATCACGCGGAAACTGAAGCGCCAGGAGTCTCGCAAGGCTCAGCCCCGACGCAAAGCCCCGACATTTTCAGGTAACCCTTGCAGGACGTGCGGCAGCACTACCCGCTACGTCCAATCAGAGGCTTGCGTGGGGTGCCAACGAAGGTATTTTGATAGGCACTCAGCTGCGGCTAATGTTCTGTACCACATTCAACCGGAGTTTACTCGATGGATTAAGAGCCGATTGCCTGAGTGCGAGCATGTTTAAAACCGGCTTCTCTAAGGTCAAGGCGTATCGCTTTTGCAATAAAAAGTACGAGTTCAGCGTCATCCGCAACCTGCAGGCGAAACGCCGCCCCGCTGCGATGTTTCGCGGCACCATCCTGCACGAAATGCTGGAAGCGCGCGACAACAGTAAAAGCGCAAAAGATGTTTTCCTGAAGTACCAGGAGCAGTACGGCCAGCTATTCGAAGCAGAACGCGAGTTTTACGGCGAGCACTTCATGGACGATATCTGGCGGATCTACCGCGGATACTTGCGCACCTATCGGGGGTATGATTGGAAAGTGCTAGCGACCGAGGGGTACGTGCAGACGCAGCTCACCCCGAAAATACTCTTCGAAGGTCACTATGACTTGCTCGTTGAAAGCCAAAATCGTCGCTGGCTAGCGGATCGCAAGACGCACAAAATCATACCCACGGCTGAGGAGCGGTTCAGTAACACACAGCTGCTGCTTTACGCCGAGGCTTGGAATCGCGAGCACGCGCGGCCCGATCACGTGAGCGGCATCATCTGGGACTACATACGCACCAAAGCGCCTACGATCCCTGAGGTTCTCAAGAGCGGTGCGGGCCTGACCCGCCGCAAGGATCTGGATACCGATGTATTCACCTACCGCAAAGCGATTCTGGATAACGGATTCGATGAGGATGCTTACAGCCTGCATCTGCGCGAGCTTGAAAAACGCGCTCCTGATCGGTTCTATCAGCGCGTGTCGTTGCCGGTCCCGTCACCGGCGATGACGAAGATTGTTATCGACGAGTTCACCCAGACCGCTGAAATGATGCGCACCGCGAAACACTTCCCGCGCAACGCAACCTATCAGTGCAAGAGCTGCGAGTTTTTTGCATTGTGTCAGGCTGAGTTGTGTGGTATTAACGCTAAGTACGTTGAGAGAAACAATTATGAGCAACGCCCCAAGGACGAACGTGAGCGCGAAGCTGAAGCCGCATGAAAAAACTGAATAAGACACCCGCGCGCTCGATTTTGAAGCGCATCAAGCCGCTGTCAGAAGTTGAGCGCAACATCGCAATGTTGTGTTACGGCGACCAGAAAACCGGCAAGACGGTATTCGGCTGCTCTTTCCCAAAACCCCTGCTGCTGATCGACATCATGGAGCGCGGCACGGATTCGGTCATCGACGTTGACGGGGTGGACGTGTTCAACGCATCCAGCACGCAGGACTTGGAGGATTTGTATTGGGAGCTGGAGGGAGGCACTAAGTACAAATCCGTGATCCTGGACCAGATGACCGGGCTGCAAAATATGGTCATCCGAGAGATGAAGGACAAAAAGAACCAGCGTGCGGATGATGTATTCTCCCAGCGCTCCTACGGTCAGCTGGGCGGGTGGATGCAGCAGTGGATACTCAACTACAGCTTGCTGGTCGATAAAGGCTACAATGTCTGCTTCCTGTCGCACCAGAAACGCATCGAGGCGCAGGAAGAAGACGACGACCGCTTGGCTCCAGAAGTTACGACCGCACTCACCGGCTCAATCACGAATTTCCTACTTGGCGCGGTTAGCGTTATAGGAAACCAGTTCATCCGGGAGTCTTACGACAAGAAGACCAAGGAGACGGAGATGCAGTATTGCATGCGTCTCGTGAGCGGCTATTACCGGTGTGGTATACGTCGCCCGGTGAGTGCGGGGCCGGTGCCGGAATACATCGTCAATCCGACGTACGAAAAAATTCTGAAATTATCCAAAGGCGAGTCACTGTCTCGCACAATCAAGAGGCTGTAATGGCAGTAAAAAAACCCACCCGACGCAAGAAGGGTAATGTTGTATCGGTAGATTTCACCGGCGTCAAAGCCGGTGGCGCGACGGTTCCAGACGGAAGGTACAAAGCGAAAATTATCGAGGTATCCCAAGAGGTCGGGCAGGATTCGGGTGAGCCTTACTTGCAGCTCACCTGGGAAATCACCTCCGAAAAGTGCAACGGTCGCGAGCTGAAGTTCGATAACTACTCTCTGCAACCCCAGGCGCTGTGGCGCTTGAAAAGCATGTTGGAAGCGCTGGAAGTCGAAGTCCCTGACGGCGAGCAGGACATTGACTTTGACGAGATTATCTCGGACGAGACTGAGTGTATCGTCGAGGTCACCGGCGAGAAAAGCCCGGAAGGAAAGACCTACGCCCGCGTAACGGGGCATGCCCCGCTATCCGATGGCAACACCGTGGACGATGAAGAGGAGGACGAGAAACCGGCTCGTAAACCCAAGAAGCCGGTCAAGGACGAAGCCGACGAGGAGGAAGAAGAGGACGAGGAGCCGCCAAAGCGTCGAGGTAAAAAGCCGACAGACGACGAAGACGAGGATGAGGAGCCCCCGAAACGCCGCGGTAAGCCTTCAAAGGACGAAGAGGAGGAAGAAGAGGACGACGATGAGAAGCCGAGCAACAAGAAGCTCAAGAAAGGCGCTAAAGTCAGTTTCAAAAACGAGAAAAAAAAGCTCACCCAGGGCACCATCGAGACGATCGACGGAGACCAAGCCGTTGTGGTGACCGCTGACGATGAGTCGTACGAAATCGATTTAGAGGATCTGACCGTCATCGGGTAAGAACAGAAGTCCCGCCCGCGCGCCGAAGAATTCGCCTTAACTCGCTGAAGGTGGCGGAGCAGCATAGGCGCGCGGGGATGGGCAATCGTTACCCCTGACCATGTTTGCGCACGTCCATGACCCGGACCGTGTAAGTTGCACCAACAACAGGGTTATTCGTCGGACGTGGTCAGGGTTAACGGTTACCCGGTGGAACTATGAGACACATACCTGTATCAGCCGCTGAGCACATCGCTAAAGCATACGGTTTCGACCAAGTCGTAATCATCGCACGCAGCGTTGGAGATACCGGAGGCGAGCACGTCACAACTTACGGCCGGAACAAAGTGCATTGCGAGATAGCCGCCAAGATCGGAGACTACATCAAACACAAAATCATGGGATGGCCAGAAAAGCCGTGAAATTAAGGCCGTACCAAAAAGACGCGGTTACTAAAGCGTTGAGCATTATGCGCGACGGGGGTGGGTTCGGATTATGGTTGGAACAGCGCACGGGAAAAACGCTTACCGCCCTCAAGATCGCGGATACCGTGCAGCCGGCAGACTTGTGGATCATATGTCCGAAAGCCGGAGGAGCGGCTCCTGAGGTCTGGTGGCGCGAGATCGGCCGATGGATGAAAGAGCATCACGGGCTGGATGACACCCGAATACAGGTGATGCACTACGAGTTGGCCGTGAGCCAGCGGCTCAAGCTCTACGCGCAAGCCAAGAAGCTCCCTGACCTGATGATCATCGGGGACGAGACCCACTTCATAAAAGCCCGCGGCACGGCTCGTTCGCGTACCGTGCGCACCTTAGGCCGATACGCCCGCTGGCGACTCGCACTCAGCGGGACCCCAATCGCACAGGGGATACAGGATGCGTGGGCGCAGTTTGATTTCATCGACCGTACCATATTCGGCAAATACGACAACGTCTACAAGGACCCTAAAGCCAAAAAAGGCTTGTTGGAGGAAGGCTTCGAGGGGCGTTACCTCGTGTACGGGGGCTACCAGAAACACGACGTTGTGGGGTTCAAAAACGAAGATGAGTTTTATGAGAAATTCCACGCTAACTCGTACCGCATAACGCTACGGGAGGCGCGTGAGAAGTCCCTCATGATCAAGTACACCCAGGTCCCTGTGGAGCTGGGAAAGACCGCACGTACGGCCTACGAGGAGTTGAAAGCGGACCTCGTCACGGAAGTCAACAAGACGAAGATCAAAGTCAAGAACGTCCTGGCCAGCCTCATCAAGCTGCAGCAGGTCACTGGCGGCAGCGTGCTGACCGCAGCCGAAGAGGAAGGTAAGAAACCCATCCTTGTGGACATCAGCCGCGAGAAGCTACGCAAGCTGGCCCCCCTGGTGCAGGGGTTCCCGGAAGAAGACAAATTTATTATTATTGCCCGCTTCATTCATGAAATCGACCGCATCGCGGCTGACCTGACAAGGTTGGGGTACTACGTAGGCGTTGTACGCGGGGGCCAGCCTTACGATGGCAAGTTCAAACAGGACTGCCTCGTGCTGCAGATCCAATCCGGTATTGCGGTCGACATGTCTCAGGCGGACCATATTATTTTTTACAGCATCGATTTCTCGATGTTGAACTTTGAGCAGTCGCGTTTCCGTATCCTTGACTTCCACAAGCCCGTAGGCCACTATTATTTTCTTAACGCTAAGGGTACGATAGATGAGGATATCTACCTTGCGGTGACCCGCAAACGTCGAGTGGCTGAGTTGATCTGCGATATATACAGGACGAGAAAACCATGAACTTAGATGAATTAACCTTAGGGCAAGCAAAAGAGCTGGCCGCGCTGTTGGGAGGAAAATCCAACACTGAGCACCCCTGGCAGATAGGCAAGGTCTACCTGATTCGTACGGTGACGATGATCGATACTGGCAGACTCGTAGCGGTCACCGAACACGAACTAGTGTTGGAAGACGCCGCTTGGATTGCCGACAGCGGTAGATTCTCCGACGCTCTGCAGAAGTGCGAATTCAACGAAGTTGAACCATTTCCGACGGGCCGTGTGCTCGTAGGACGAGGCGCAGTGATTGATGCTGTGGTGATTACCACTTCGCCCAGGACCCAAAAATGAATCCCGCAACTTTGAGAGCTGGATTCGATCAGTCGTGGTCGTGGTCGTGGTCGCGGTCGCGGTCGTGGTCGGGGTCGTGGTCGGGGTTGGGGTCGCGGTCGCGGTCGTGGTCGGGGTCGCGGTCGCGGTCGCGGTCGGGGTCGTGGTCGGGGTCGCGGTCGCAGTCGCGGTCGTGGTCGGGGTCGCGGTCGTGGTCGCGGTCAAACCTATGAAAGACATCATTCGCTATGACTTCCGCAATGTAGGTCAATCCAGTACCTACGCCAGCCCTACGGGAGATTGGTGCAAGTGGACCGATGTGGAAGCGCTCCAAGCCGAGCTGCGCGACAGCTGCGCTTTACTGCTCGCCGCAATCCACTTGTTACCCGAAGACGCCACGATGGGTGAGTTGATTGAGCTCCGTGTGGAGGCCAGAGAGGTTTTATTAGGAAAAGACAAGAAGACGATATCGCGGCTTGAGGATCAAATTACTGCGCTCCAACTGGAGTTGGACAACGCCAAAAAGCCTGACTTACCCGGAGTGTCCGAAGTGTTAGGGTTTTACAACAAGACCGGCCCAAAGTACCCCTTGGCATTCGAATCTATACAACGCGACGTGAGGGGAAATTTCGTCATCGAGGTCAGACTACCGTGATCGTGCGCAAGCTCGTAAAAGTTTCATTCCCTGCGGTACCCGCGGGACAATCGCGTCGAGGCGCCATCACTTCGCAGCAGGTTGAGATTACTGAGCCTGACGAGCCGGTGAAAGAAACTCCTAAACCGCAGCGTCAACTGGCTTACGCACTCGTGAAACCCCGCGCGGTTGAAGGTTATGTCACCTTGACGCAGCTCGCAGCGGAGCGAGGGATGCAATCGCAGCTCGCACGGCTCTACATGCAGCGTGCGGGAATCAATAAGCCTGTCGAGGGGTGGCGTTGGAAGACAGGGTCAAAGCGCTTGGGGAAAATACGTCGCGCACTGGGGTTACGCCCGTGAAATTCCGTGAACATCGCGGCACGCTTGCCGATGCGATGCAGACCTGCGTAGAACTTCCTGATCGTGCCGCACTCATCACACACTGCCGTAAGTTGTTTGAAGCATTTCCTACGGCTCCCCTAATCGACAACCGCACCATAAAAGTAATGCTATACATGACCGACCCGGACACGCGCATCGGTTGGGACAATACGTACATCGTCACCCTCAAAAATTATGGCGTGCTCGGCTTTACGGATGGATTACCCCCATGACGCTATTTTTTGTAGGTCTAGGGGCTTTCATCGTCGGGTACTTGATGGGTGAAGCGCGTCAGTTCATTCGGTTCTATCGGATGATGGAAAAGCGGAGGTGGAAGCTGTGAGTGAAGCGTCATTTTGGAAGTACCTCGTGAAGCTACTACCCAAAGAGGGGCATTACAGCAGGGTAGAGTCGCACAACACCTCAGCGGGGTTTCCAGACGTGCACTACACACTGGAAGGGCACAGCGGCACCATCGAACTCAAGGATGCGAAGCGTCCCGGGTCTAAGTACCCTTTCAGCGGGCAGAGCGGACTACGCAAGAGCCAGATCACGTGGATGACGTGGGAGTGCGATGCCGGCGGACACGTATTTCTAGCCCTTCAGTGCGGTGACCGGGTATACGTTCTGAAAGCGGATATGTACTTTGATGAGCTGCACCGCATGACAGAGGATCAGATTGCCCGGGTCGCGGATCAGCGGTGGGTAAAAGACCTGAAAGGCCGCGCACGCGATGACTTGATAGCGGCGCTAGGAAACCTGTTGGTGGACACTCCATGAGAACCGAACACCAAAAGAAGTTACAGACGGAGTTGGATGCACTCAACAAGGAAGTCGAAGATACCCTCGCCAAACGTACCACTTGGATGAATGCGCACATGGAAGACTTCTCTGACTTCAAAGTCGGGGACGAGGTGTACAACCCTAATACCGGAACATTGTTGGGCGTTGTATCCCGACTTTACCGATACCATCAAGACGGTGATCCGCGGTATGACGACCACATGGACGTCGAAATCGAGTATCGCATGACGGGCAGCAAAAATTGTTTCGACAACAGCTCGCGCCATGCGGGTGGAGGCCCGAGCTTCGGTACCCGCGAAGACGCTTTGCAAACTGCAAAGAGCCGCGCAGAGTATCTTGCCTGGAAAGCGCGGGGTAGCGACTGGAGCGAATTCTTTAAATGACTATTTTTCAGGTACCCAAAAGCGTGTTTGTCCCCCTGGAATTCGACACCCAAACACGCAAGTGGAGCAAGCGCGATGATCTGCCGCGCTTCCGCGAGCCTGAAGAGGCTGCACAGTACATCGTAGACCACCCGACACTGTTCCACAAAGACGGAAAGCCCGTGTTCATCCAGTGGCAGGAGCGGGATGAGGCGGTGCTCATCAAAGAGTACCTGCAAGGTGTAGGTACCCTGGAATGGCTATCCTTGAGGCACTAACATATGACCGAACAGGAATATATCGACGCCACCAACCTCGCCAAACTGCGCACCGCGAAGGTGATAGTCTACGATTGTCTGCCCACGACAGAGCATGAAGAAACTCACCAGCTCGAAATCAGTCGCGCGCTCGCCAAGTGGATAGACCATCTGGAGAACAAAGTGCGCCTCAATGGCCAGCCCGCTGATTCCGATTCATGACCCACCCAAATCCCACACGGGCTCGCAGTCTTCCACCAGCGAAGCCGCGACGACCCTGATGCGACAGGACGAGACGACCAGGGCCGCCGTGCGTTGCTCATGTGGTCATTCAGATCGGTCGCATTTCATCGGATCGACTGACATTAAAGGTCCGTGCGGCGTTTGCTCCTGCATGGAATGGTTACCGGAGGAACCGACAGAAAGCCGTCTGACATCGACGGCCCCGCACGGGGAGCCCGGGTTAACAGGCTCCCCACCCTCTTCCGAGAGAGCCTACAGCGATTACGGATGCATCAGCGGACGATCGCCGGTCGAGACGTCCGAACACCGAGACACCGCGCGGCTCCGCTGGCTCGCGAATACGGTCCTTTGCACCGACTATGGCGATAACACTCACCCCAACAAGCTGATCGGCTGGCGCGTGATGGAATTTAGCGCTCCGGTGATCTATGGGAAGACGCTTGAAGAGGCGATCGACGCCGGCATGGATGACGAGTTCCACCGCCGAAGGACACGGCGCGTGAAGCCGCCCATCGAAGATCTGGAGAAGATCCTCAAGAGCGAGGACTCGACACCGGTTCAGATCCTTCCAGACGGTTCGGTCCGTGAAATAACACCGGAGGAACCGACAGCAACTACTGAGCCCCCACAGTCGGCATGAGCGTACGATCAGTATCCGCGTTTACCACGCCCGTCAGGTTGCGCGTCGCTGGCGCAATCCCCGTCGACGCACGCAGTGACTGAGCTGCCTGCTGCACGACAGGGTGTTGCATGGCCTCAGGGGAGGCACGCAACGTCGCAGCGGCTGAGGAGGCATCGCGATTGGCTAGATGTGACAGCGCATCCTTGATCGCACTGATCGCTCGCGCACCGAGCTGTACCTCGCCTCCATCCGCGAAGTGACGCATCCGGCCGCCCATCGCAGCCTTGATCGTCGGCAGGTGCAGCCGCGCCCCGGCCATATGTTGATCAATGTTGCGCAATGCGCCCTCGATAGGAATGTGAGGCATGCGCAGGTGACCCACACCGCCCATAGGTTGGCCCATCTTGGGCAACGTTGAGCGCATCTGCATCGGGTTGCCCACGAGGGATGCTAAGGGTGAGATAGGTCCACCCGCTGCGTGATGTTGCATAGCGTGACTCAATAGGGCTGAGCCCTTGTCGGCTTGGTTGAAATCGCGCGCTACCGCTTGTGACGGTGCGTGTTTCAGGTTAGATGGTCGCCAACCATGCGCAATAGCGGCCATGAGTCGCGCCTGGGGTTCCGAGGTAGAAGGCACTTTAGCTTCCCCCAGCAGGTGCGGGTTGTTCTGGGCTGCTGCCCGTGGACCAGTTGAGGAGCTTACTCAGCGTCGTACCCTTTGGTGCCAATTTCGCCGCACCCATCGGGGCTACCATGGACGGATCGGTGACCATATCCGCAATCGTGTCCCCCAGGCCCTTGGCAGGGGCTACGCCGGCCGACTGCTGCATCCGCTGCTTGAGCTGCCCTAATCGGTTTGAAGCGTCTTGGGACCATTGAGGATCGATGGAATCCCAGAATTTAGGGTTGCTCTGCCCGGGCAGGTACTTGTCGATCGTTTTGCCCAGCTGCACGAGGTTGTGAGGAGTCGAGGTGAGCGCATCGAGCACGCCCGCAGGGGTACCCCCTTGGGTACTCGTCCACGCCCGCCCCCCGAGTGCGGGGTTGCCCTTGTCATCCAATCCGTAAGCCAAACTTGCGAGGTTCGTTACGACACGCGCGCGGTGCTCCGCATTGGGGTCGGTGCCTGAGGGGTTGTCAAGACGACGGGCAAGGTCTGCGAGCTTGCGCACAGTGGATTGGCTGTCATCCACAGCGCCCCCGTCAGCCATCGCCTGAGGCGCTGTGAGGAACCCGGGCTGCAGGGGGTTCTGGGGCGTGCTGGGGGGAAGGGAAGGTCCCTGAGGGGCTGTAGCTGCGGCAGGAAGGGGCCCATCCGGGGACTGCACCAAGGGTATCTTGGGCGCACGGTCTCCGATCGCTGCGTTGCGAGCTGCACGTTGAGCGGCGATTTCGTCCAGGTACTGGCCGATCTTCTCAATCAGCTCCACCCGACCCCCGCCAGCCAGCCCCTGAGTCGTCTGGGGGGCCTGCCCGGGTTGAGGAGGCGAGTTCTGCGACTCGTGCAGGCTCACGAGGTCTGCCAACTGGCGCGCGGTGTCTTCCATCGACTGCGCACGCTGCGCGATCGTCACCGTGCCCCCGTCCGCATAATTTCCAGAAGAGGGTACCTGAGGGTGACTTACCGTATCGTTAACCACGGAATTTTCCATCCCCTCTCTCGCGGCCTGCAGGTTCCGCTGAGGCAAACCGATGACGTAGTCTTTGAGTGCCGCAATTGCATCTTTCAACGCACCGCCTACCCCCGGGGAACCCGGAGAGGAGCTCCGCACCTCACCCCCCTCGGCATAGCCCCGATCGCGGCGCTCAAGCGCTGCGCGCAACCGTGCGATGGGGTCACCGCTGTTGGCGCCCGGGGCGTCAATACTCAGATCCCCTGCGACTTTGCGCAGCCTGTCCGCGGCGAGTTGGTTGCGGAAATTGTTCTGCGCATCAGAGGGTACCTGAGGGGTAAACTCCGTCAGCTCAGGCGCTCCGGAAGGGGTGCGCATATTGGGACCCTTCGGCGACTGCGGCGCCGGCCGGTACCCTGATTGAATCCCCGCGACAGGTTTACCTTGTGTGCCACCCTGTTCGAGTACGTTTTCAAAGGGGACTCCTTGAGCAGCCGCAAGACTCGGCGTGCTTTGCGGCGCAAGGGAGAAATCGCCCCACTTCTGTGGTCCCTGGAAGTCAATCGACTGAGCCGGGCGCTCAGGAGCTTGCGCCAACTGCTCGCGCAACGCCTGCAGACGCGCCGCAGCAGGGTGTTGAGAAGCTGCGGCCTGCACATCTGGGGTGAGCCCCAGATCACGCAGCGTGTTGGCCGTACTCGCACCTCCGCCAGCACTCACCAGGTCAGGTGAGGGTAAATAGCCCCCGAATTTAGGCGGCGGAGCAGGTGGCGGAGGGGAGAAGCTGCCGGCGGCGCGGGCTGGAAAGGCCTGGTTAGCCTGCGCAATAGCCGCCTCACGGTCACCTACGAGTGAGCGACGAGCCAGATTCCCCAGTGCGGGACGAATCCACGAGACGGGGTCTTTCAGGCTGATGTCGGACAGATCCCGCGCAGCGCTGGGGGGACTATACCGGGTAGCTTCCGAAGGTAGCGCTGCCACTTCCGGGTGCGCATCTCCGAAGTCCGCCAGCAACTTCATGCCCCCATCCAACACCCCGGGGTCAGCCCGCTGCGCACGAGCCAGGGCTTTCAAGTCAACATCCCCCCCGCGTAGCGCGCTTTGCACCGTGAAGTTCTTGGCCAGCGTTTTACGGGCGTCCTGGAACTGCTGCAATGTAACATCCGCATCGTTCGGTATGTTACGCCCGATGTGGTCTTCGATAGCCCGGGAGATGCCGAGTTGCGCACGTCCCAACTGCTGGGCACTCACATCGTCGGAAGCGACGTTCGTAAACCCTTCCTGACGCAGCCCGCGGACCTCATTGATGAATTGCTGCCCGGTAAAAGTGCGGTTGGGGTCCAGCAACTGGGCTTTCAAATCGTTGATTTGCGCCAGGGCCTCAGGGCTACCCTTAGTCATTCGACCACCGGCAGGTGAGCCCGCAGTCTGAATCGCCTGCTGCGCGTCCGCATCCAGTCCAGAAGTAGGGAGCGCTTTACCCACCCGATCGTATACGTCCCCCGGAGCGCGACGGGCATCCGCCAGGATGTCATGCGAGAGGACAGGCGCCTGAGCTGCGGGGATTCCCGCCTCGTTAGCGGCAATCGTGCGGCTGACTTCCGCGGTGTGCAGGCGCAACGCTTCTTGACCCGAAGAACCGGCAAGCGTGCGCGCAATCGGACTGTCCTGTGCCGTGCGCAGTCCGGCTTGCTCAAACAGGGGCACCTCAGCGGCTTTGTTACTCGCGCGAGCCGCCATGTTCTCCACCATGGAGCGCAGCTCCGGGTATTTGAGAGCCAGCGCACCCGCTCCCGTGGCTAACGCACCTGCCCCCCACTTTTCCAGCGTGGACATTCCCCCGTTATCTGCAGGAGTTACCGCCGCGCCTTTGGGAACTGCAGGTGTTGAACCATCCACGCCCGCACTATGCGCAGCCGCTAGGAGCTGCTCGTCGGTCATGTTGCTGTAGTCAGGCTCTGCCATATCATTGCGTCCCGGGCTGAGGGGCTGTCTTCTGTCGGATCATATCGATCAAGGCTTGCCGCTGCTCAACCGTCAGTGCGTCCGAGGGGTGTGCGTAGCCTAAAGCGTCACGGGTGCGAGGAGTGAGGAACCGAGTCTCAAAATCAGTCGGATGGGAAGGCAACTGCTCGTAAGCATTCTTGGTCCCATCGACCTGAGTCTTCAAGAAGTTCATATATGCGCGAATCGCACCCGCAGCTTGCTCAGGTGACGTGGCGGTTGAGAAATTGTGGGTGAATTCCTGGCGCTCCGTCACGCCGCCACCCCCGGGGACAATAGACTTCGTCAGTTCGTCCCCCAGGATAGGCGCTACTGCCTTGATATCGGTTGGCGCTTCACTTCCAAACCACGTCTTGACTTTATTTTTGGCGGCGTTTACGAGCTGGCTATCCCCGTTACTCAGCCCGTTGAAAATATCCATATAGTCACCCAGGTGACCCACGACACGGTTGGTACTCAACAACGCGGTGCCGAGCTTGCCGCCCGGGGTGAAGTCATTCTCCGCCTTCTGCTGGCTCTTGAGCAGCTGTGAGTTCGCCAGGATTTGCGCGTCTGTCTTACCCTCAGTCGCTGCGCGGTCCGCAATCTTGCCCATGATCACATTGACTAACGCAGGGTTGCGGGAGTACCCGGAGGGCAACGCGTGGCTGTTGTTCCAGTACTGGTACAGGTAATCCATCGTTGGATCATCCAGGCTAGCTGTTGTGGGGGTAGCCGGATTACCGTAGGGTTTCACCGCGCCACTCACGGGGTCAAATATGACCGGCTGCTTGCCTTCTGATGTGTCAATCATCTGCAGTTTCAACTGTGACGCGGGCTCTTTGGGAGGCTGCGCAGTTGCTTTCATGGCGACATCGAGCATAGAAGCCTGATTGCGCTCGCGCAACTCCTGCAGGGCAAGTTTGGCTTTCAGCGATTGCTGATCCACTCCTGACAATTGCTCTGCAAGGGCGTCATCCTGCGTGCTCTGCTGCTGTTGGAACTGATTGTTCTGCTGGCGCCAATCAGCCACCGCACCCGCCGCGTTACTCAACTGATTGGACATTCCGCCACCATAACGCGACGGGGCCAACATGGCCTGAGCCACTCGGAAACCCAGCACACTCGGGTCCATCCGCTGAGCGGCTAAGTGCTCCCGGGCCTGTCGCAGGGTCTGACGGGCATTTTCTGCACTCGCTTCGTAATCCTGGAATATCGACGCCTCACCCCTAGTGTCGACTCCCTCCGGGTGCGCTTTGAGGTAGTCCTCGCCCCAGGCTCGCCCTGCTGGGGTAACCGGAGGAGCCTGCAATGCGTCTAGCGCACCCGCAGGTTGAGTGTCGTCGGCTCCCGCATCTGGGCTGTCATCGTCCGCGGCCATCCCTATGCACTCCTGTGCTTAGCAACCTGCTCCAGGGGGCTGCGCTGACGCTGCGCCTTGCGACGGATGGAGCCGCCGCGGGCTGAGCCCCCTAACGCCGTACCTACCGCGCCGGAGTTCAGTCCAGAGTAGAGCCCGATTGCCTGACTCAACGGGGATGCTCCCGTGGAAGGAGCGTACGAGGTCTGCGAGCCTTGAGTATTTCCCGGCACGGTTGTGGGGGTAGCGGTGCCGCTCATCATCTGGGAGAGCCACGACTCCTGTTGATAGGGGTACTGCTCCTGGTTCAGGAAATTCTGTTGTGCCGTGTTGAGGTTTTCCTGGTTGAGGTTTTGTTCTTCTCCCCCAACCGTATCGAGTGCACCCGCACCCTGCAAGCCCAGATTCTGACCGGTAGTCGCAAGGCTGCCCAGCGTGCTCGCACCTTGTAACCCCAGAGTGCCCTGCTCGTATCCCAACCCGCCACCGATTTGCGCGAGTGCACCTTCTTCGCTTGCGCCTTGCAAGCCCGCATTCTGCGCAGCTGTGTAAGCAGAACCGAGTGCGGCATCGCCCGTAGACTGGATACTTTCGGCAAGCTGATTGGCGCCTTGCGTCTGTGCACGCAGATCCGCAGACGAGCCTGATTGACCCGCTGCGGCGTACTGCTGCTGAATCGAAGGCTGCAGCTGATTCTGGAAAAACTGACTGGCCTGCGTCTCCGCCGCTCCGATCACGTTCTGCGCGTAAGGATTCATCTGCGCAGCCGTGGGAGCCAGCGCGCCCTGGACCATGCTCTGCGCCTGCGGCAAAGTCCCCAGAGCACTGTTGATCGCGGAAGGATTAGCCGAAGAGGACGCCAACCCCTCAGCACTGTTGATAGTAGGCTGGTATTGCCCTTGCAGCCCCGCGACGGCACCTTGCGCGTTGGTTTGGTCCTGGGTGAATCCCGCCACTTGCGGGCCGCTGTAGGTCTGATACGGCTGGGATGCGAGGGCTGCGGACTGAGCCAAGATGCCTTGCGAGTAGTCCTGCAACCACGTCGGTACGTTACTCGTGCTCTGCGAGTAATTGGTGCCCTGCGTCGGAGTGGAGCCTTGATATAAAAAGCTCAGCGGGCTACCTGAGGTACTGCTCACGGTTTGCCTCCCTTAAGGTAGGCTTCCGGGGGACGAGCCTTCATGAACTGCTTGCCCTTGACTAGCTGCTTGCCTGCGTGCTTGCGAACGCGTTGGCGCAAGGCGTCCAAAGCTCGTGCACCGGCTTCATTGGAGCCATTTCCCAACATACTAACCGTCCCGCCGTCCATGACGTACTCGCCACCCGATAGCTTGGCGTCAATATCATCGGACGTACCATCACCGTGCCCCGGATCAGGTACATAACTGTCTCCTTGGGTTGAATCAAACACGCCCCCACCGCTGGCCATGATGCGCGGGTTGATGACTGTCGACACTGGCTGAGTATTAGCGGTAAGGGGTGCGGTTTGCGGAGCCGCCCCCGCACTTCCCGTATTAGTAGGCGTGACTCCCGCAACCGATGGAATCTGGTTATTGCTGAAGAAGCTTTGCTCTGGCCCCTCACCATACGTGTACCAGTTGGAGACGTTCGGGGGAGTATAAGCGCGGTTGTAGCTTACTGAGGGAAGAGTCGCACTCGTACCGCTCGTAAATCCCGCAGGAGTAGCAGGTGCGGAAGCGCTCTTATTACCCCCTAACGCCGCTGCAATGATCGGCGCCAGGGCGCCATAGTTCTTGATTGCAGACCCTACAGAGCCCAGCCCCAGCGAACTCAATACGCCCCCCAACCCGCTGGAGCTGCTGCTACTCTGACTGTTGTCAGCGTAGGGATTATTTATACTGTCTACCCCCGACTGAGAACTCAGCGCAGACAAATCATCATTCGAGGGGGTGTCCAGATTGAAATCGTAGGTAATCGGAGTAGGGTTAACGTAGTCGACATATCCACCATCGTCGTAATGACGCGGCACGTCTTTGAAGCTAGGACGAATTTTGTCCAGTACAGACGAGTGTTTCGAAGTCTTCTTTGTCATGTGTCCGCCTCTAGCTACCTTCGCCATGCCGGCCTTCTGGCCGCTGTTGGCGGTTAAAGCTTGTTTCTCGCTTTGAGCCTGTTGCAACGCCTGATCCTGCGCCTGCACGTCCTGATACTGCGACTCAAAGGGACTGTTGTTGTAAATATTCGCGAAGGGGGATTGACCCCCTACAGACTGCCAATCCTGAGCCGCGTCTCCTGACATGTACTGATTGACCATGTCATCAACCAACCCCTCATTTGTCGCGGTGTAGGCTGATCCCACGTTGTTGTAACCAGACCCCATGGAACTTACCCAGGGGGCCACGACTTGACTGTACATCGCACTTGGATTGCTGGCCAGCGACGGGTCAGAGGTTGCAGCGGAGTTGATCTTACCCACCAGGGCATCGGTGAACTGCTGCTCACCCATCCGACCATACTGCTGGTATTCGGGTAGCGTAGATGAGCGCTCGTCCATCAGGCCGGCGAGGTCCAAGTACGGATTCTGCGCGGATGCGGCTACCTCAGGGTTATTCTGGTTCGAAGAGGTCGCATTGATCACATTCTGAGATGCGTACGTCTCAGGGTCCTTTTCCCCCGGACCGAATGCGGAGGCCAATGCGCCCAACGCACCCCCGGCCAGTGCCCCGACCGCAGTACCGATAACGGGGACAACTGAGCCTACTGCAGCGCCCGTCTCAGCTCCCGACATCGCATCGGATGCAGTATTGCCGGATTGGTAGCTGTTGACCTCGTTGTACAGGTCCAGCGGGATCAAGAGGCCCCCGCCCACGGAAGACAGCGCAGAATCTCCCGTAGCCACCCCCGCGAGCTGTGCTCCTGAAGCAGCTGCCCGGGTGTCCCCCTGCCAACCCCCTTGGTTGATGCCCTGGTAGATGCCCAGGGCGTCTAACGCGCCCGTAGCACCCGTATTCAAGTTGGCGTTGCCCGTGAGGTTGCCGTACATCTTGGCCGCGCCCAGACCCGCCTGCGTCTGCCCTACGGGGTTGCCTGAGGTGGCTCCCTGGTAGATCCCGTACGCAGCCAGGGGGTTGGCGGAGCCTGTCGGAGTGCCGCTGCTGCTCATAGCGGCACACACTGCACGAAGCGCTCAGCCCAGTTTCGCCAGTCGGTAAACCCGCGAGGGTCGGGGGGATACAACCCTGCAATCGAGGGTACTGCGAGCACGCCTAACGCCCACGACTGCCAATCGTTTCCCCGCATTCGGGGAAGCGGTGCGGCAGTGGCGAGCGTGAGGTTCACCGCATCGGTCCACTGCTGCGCGGTGAGGTAACGGGGGTCAATCACTTGGTGTACCTCCCATCAGTCTCTTCAATATGCGCCATGACGTTGCCCATGGTGTAATCCCCCCCAACTGTGTTGGATTCGAATTGGAACGCCAGGAGTCGGGCATTCTGCTTCAACAGCACGAGCTCCTGATCAGGCGTCGTAATCGTCGCTGGAATGGTCACCAACGCAGACTGGTCCTGCGACTCCCGCGCGTTGGCCCGCGAGAACACAGAAACCAACAAATCGGTAGCGTTCTGACCTATCGGGGTGAAATCAGGCTCGATCAATGACACCCGGAAAGCTTTATCCTTTGGGGGATTTTGCGTAATAGGGGAAATTTCCGCAGTCTTGAAGTAGGAGCGTATCGGGTAAGTCGCGCCTCCCATCACTTTGTCAGTGCCGGTCTCATGTTGCCACAGCGAATAACCCGTGGAAGTTTGCACAAGATCCGTAAAGTAAGGCTTATTGAAGACGCGTGGGGAAACCCCCGCGGAACGGCTACCGCCTCCCGTTCCACTGATTGCATCCGGTAGCGGGGTGTCATACCACGTGTTCAAATTAACGTTGAATATAATAGCCCAGTTGCATTCTGTAGCGCCAAACAGCGGGGCGCACCACCAGATTTCTCCCCATGCCTGCACTTTGACGGCAAACACTTTTTGACGCTGGGTAAAGTTCAGATTCTGATAGAACCATTCGAGGTTCGCGGTGTTCGGCAGTTCGTGCACAACGCCGTTGAACATCGAGAAGTGGTCTACTTCAGGCCAGTAGTAGATCCCGTCAAACTCGACGATACCTTGAGACGACAGCACCGATAACTCAGAAGTTATGGTATTGAAGTTGAATGGGATACCCGCCAGCAAATACGGGTTATACGTCGCTACGACCAGATCCGCCAGCGTCCAGAAAATAGCTGCGGGACCGCCCGAGCCGTTGCGTAACGGCAACCCTTTGACGACTTTCTGATCGGACACGAACGCAGAATTGAATGTTATTCCCGCGCTGATGTTGTTGATTTGCGAGATGTCTATGCGACCATTGATGCTGTAGCCGATCAGGTACGGCGCGATGGCAACGATGCCGCCCGCCACGTTGGGCATACCGGTCTGCACCAGCGGGGTTGTCGCATTGGCGGGGCCGTAAAAAATAGGCGTCTCTACGGTGCTCGTAATGTCATTCAGGTTCTGCCCTGGGGTAGCAACAATGGTCGTTTGCCCTACAGTCGTATCCACGAATTGATCGAACATCCACAGATCGTTAGCGTTGGGCGTAAACCCTGAGGTTGGCGTGCGGTCTCCCTGAAACCCGGGGTTACCAAACTGATCCGACTGGACTTGAGTCACAAAGCTCTGTGAGCCTAGGTGTATATAGTTGATACCCCCGGAAAAGTACGCATCCATACCGCGCACGACTTCAGGCAACTGCGAAGTAATCGACTTGTAGCCGGCCATCTTACGGGGCAACCCGCGACGGTTGAACCGCACCCACAACCCGTCCTTGTATTCAGGGCCTTCGAACAGCGTGCCATCCCGTTTTATCCCGGGCTTTGACATGATAGGAAAAGGTTGCGTCGTGGGCATATTACGGCGTCTGCTGTGCCTGAGGCAGGGAAGCGACTGAAGCGGTCAGGTTCTGCGCGCGTGCATTGAGGTCAGCTAGCTTAGGTCCCAGGGTCGAATCCGTAGCGGGCAAGTTGAGTGCGTCCCCCCGCGATACGTGACTCCCTAGCCCGGGCAAGTACGCTGTCGAGGTCTGTCCCGGGGTGTACTTACGTATCGAGTCATCTTTCAAGAAACGGATATAACTCGGCACTTTGAGCTGATTCGCCACGCTCAGATCATTCGGCGAGAAGTACTGGCCTAAAGCATCGCTGCCGGGGTGGCTGTGCACGATACCCGCCAACGAAGTGCCCTGCGGCATTTGCACCCGCATCCCGAAGTTATCGTGATCTGAGTTGGTCACCGCAGGTGAGTACTGGTAACGACCATCTGCGCGCTTGAACAGCGCAGCCGACTGCTCGATGTCGGGCTGCTTGCCGAAGTCTTTGGAAACCTCGTGTGCAGCTTGATCCAGGCTCTCAAACGTAGGGCCTTGATCTATGGGGGTCACTATGGGAAAGGGTCTTGGCATAGTTCAGGTGTACTTGAATAAAACTTGTCCAACACCGCCCGCAACGCTAGTGCCCCCAGGGGAAGATCCGCCAGCGCCGCCACTGGTTCCATTGACCCCGTTAACCCCCGCGATACCCGCACCACCAGCCGCACCCGCACTTGTGGTGCCGTTACTCCCCCCATTTCCAGCGAGGTTAGTAACGTTGCCACCTGTGCTTGCGGCTCCTCCATTTCCCCCAACCCCGGTGCCGGTAGCGGGACCTGCTGCACCCGCCTGCCCGAACGGGCAACTCATCGTCGTAATCGTGAACGTACCGGAGGAGACAGTAGTCGCGGTGCCATTATTTCCTCCAATTCCGGTGGCTGCCGCACCTCCTGAACCGACAGTGCCCCCGATTGTTTGTCCCGTATGCCCTATTACGGAGTAAGCCGAGCGGCTATAAGCCCCGCTTCCCCCACCGCCTCCCCCGGTAGTAGTGCCGCCGCCGCCCCCTGAGCCGCAGCCGCCCCACGCTTCGATCACAACGTTACTTGCGCCGTTAGGGATGGTTTCTGTGAATGCCCCTGCGGTGTTTTTCAGGTGAGCAACAGGAGTGAACCCCCCGGCGCTCAACAATACGTTGAGAATGCCGGTCATCAGGTGACGCCAGCGCCGGCGATCGAGCATGAGCCGGCACTTGTGAACAACAACGTGGCGATTGACTCTCCGGTCATTGTGCGGTTCCCAGTCGTGCCGCCGTTACCGGCCCACGAAAGGGTCATTCCGGAACCCTGAGCCACAGTCAGAGTGGAGCCTGATGTGACCCTCAGCGTCACGACCGCGCCCTGTCCGAATACCGAGGACGGAACGGTGTAAGTGACCGACGACCCGGCTTGGACTGTTTTCCCCCTATCGGATAGTTGCAGGGTGTAATTGACATTTTGAGTGCTGAGTGGAACATCCTTGTAACCCAACTCAAACAGGTTGGTACCGTCATTTCCAAATACAACTCCACCACCCTGCACGACGAAGTAGTTAACGGTTCCAGCTTGATTCTGTACCCGCAACGCATCGTCGCTAGTATTAGTACCCGCTTGGATAAGCAGTCCAAATGATTGACCCGCCGTTGCGTTGCCAACAAGATATGCCGCGCGCGAATTCGCAGGTCCAGTGACTGTCAGAGAGTTGCCGCTAGCAGGGGCGTTGATGGTAACTGCACGAGTCGTAGCGACTTTAAAAATCTGCGCCCAGGAGCCGTTGAACTGCCATAGCTCAGTCTGACCTCCAGACTGCTGCAGGTTAGTCACCGTCGTCGCGCTCGTGTCCCACAGCTCCAGATTGGGTCCTTCTGCGACGGCATTTGCGGTGCTTCCGGCCCGGTTGACCACAATGTCCCCAGCGGTGTTCGTGGCTCCCTGGCTACTATTGATGACCAAAGACGTGGCATTCCCCGTCGCGCCTGTGACGGTGAGCGTCGTGCTGGTGCCGCTGGCGGCGTTGAGGGTGGTCGCGCCGGTGCTTGCGATCACCAGACGATTTGTGGCTGAGGTCGCGAGCGATAAAGTACCGCTGCCAGTACCGATCACCAACGGGTCAGTGGATTGGCTAAAAATATTCCACGTGTTGGTGTCAATTCCCTCGCTCCAACCAAACGACAACGGCCCTGCCGCTCCAGTTGTCGCAGTGAGCGCCAGCGTCGTTGCCCCACTCGCCGCGGCTACAGCAAGCGTAGTTCCGGTAGTAGCTGCGGGCAAAGACCACTGGCCGCTCGCGTTGACAGATCCTGCAGCGCGACCGCCAGCCGCAAACCCAAGTACGCCCGCCCCGGGCAGGTACAGCCCGGTTGTCCCATCAGAAGCAAAAGTGATGGATGGCGACGCCGCAGTGCCGTTCCCGAAGGTCACACCTCCGCCAGTGATCGCACTGACGATGTTCAACCCGTCGCAGTACAGGATAACCCGGTTGGCTTGCGGCACGACAAATGTACTGCCCGCTCCCCCTGCGGAGATGGTGAGCGTAAAAGCGCCGGTCGTCTCGTTGTCGATCCAATACTGTTGGATGGATGCGGGAACAATGACGACCGTATTGCCGGCGAGCGCGCCGGTAAAACGATACGAGATGCGATTGAGTTGCGCACCGGTCAGGACGACGTTGCCAGTGTCGCCTGCAAGGCTGATGGTAACGAAATTGAATGAGGAGGCGACCGACTGACCGAAGCCTATTGAGAAGAAATTAGTTCCGTCAGTCGCGATAATCGCCGAATCGTTCGGGTTGAACGTCATCGACGCGCTGCCGTTGATCTGCCCAGACCCAGGCACGAAGCTCACAACACCCGTGCCGCTGTTCTTGATGTAGCAGAACCAACCTGCACCCAGGGTCGCCGCGGCCGAGGAGGAGAATGTGCCCCCCGCCCCGCCAGTCCACTCAATACAAGCTGCGCGATCCTGATTCGTACCGGAGCCGATCGTATAGCTCGCAGCTTGCGGCGAGAACGTGATCTGCTCATTCAGCGTCGTGCTGATAGCTTTGAGTCCCGCACCCGCAAGCGTCGCCGCATTAGCCGTAGAGACCGACGCACCGTACTGGAATACTCGCCATGTGCCTTGCAGCGTCGAGTTGTCAGCCAGATAAATCTGCCACGCCGCACCTGGGGCAGGTGCCATCAGCGTATTGCCCTGCGCGTCCAGCAACGTGAACGTGTTAGCGCCTACGTTGTTAAACAACGCACAGTAGCCGGTACCTACTGATCGAGCATCCGACAGCTGAATGGTCAGGCCACCCGCGGTAGCGCTGACATCAATGATTTCCGCAGCGGCCGGAGAGGTGATGTTGGATTCAAGCGGCCATCCCAAGACCTGATTCGTTGACATCGACAACGACAGGTATGTGGGGATCGCAGGCGCTACGAGACTGCCACCGAACAACAACTGGTACACACTAGGCACAGGTCAATCCTCGTTACGTACCGCAGCACGGTCTACTGAGCGCATTAGATCCTCATTTTCAAGGTTGGTAGCCCCCTCCTCGTAGTATTGGCGCCATGTTGGTATACGCTCGTCGTTCTTCAGGAAAGGCTCGCACTCCAGCAGTGCCCGATAGAGCAAAGTCTCGGGTGCGAAGTTCGTCCAGAAGTTGGTCTGATTTGAGCTATCCAGCAACTGCGGTAGCCCGTAGTACAGGATTTGCCACGGGTAACTGATCTGCGGCGTGGGTACGATGAGCCAGTGTGCGTAATCCACATCAGCGTAGAACTGCGGCTGCGCAGTCTGGGTCAGATCCGGCCAGTAGCTCAGGCAGTATTCGTACTGCCGGGCAAATAAAGGCGTAGCCGAATTCTGCGAAGAGTCCGCAACCGTCGCAACTCCGAAATTCATCGAAACCGTGCGACGCCACCCGTTAGGTTTCGTGTACACCGCAGTTCCCGCAGCCAAGGACCCTACAATCGGGATAACCATCCCCAGGATTTTCAATCGGCGAGCCAGTGCCCGTTCCGCATTATTGATCAACAGGGGTATCTGGCCAAAAAAAGTAGGGTCGGTGGCTGACCCGCCGCGCTCCACATACGCCTGGAGCACCTGAGTGCTAAGAGAGGTAAATGTCAACGCGACGGGCATCGCTCATATGCTCGCAGGGTCGCCTACCGGAACGTCGTCCGTAGGTGCGGGTATGTGCGGCGTATCAGCCGGACGAACCCGAGCCTGCGTCAGCGCTGCTTTTGCATGCTGTACTTCCGCGATTATGCGAGCAAGCGGCATGAACTCACCCCACAGGGGGTGACTCCTGGACACCAAAAGAGCTTCAATGTTAGTCAACGTCTCAAGGGTCAACATAGTTCGTCCTAAGGTTGTTTAGCGATGGAGGCAATAGTAGCGTCTTTCGTCTGACCGCTTTCACTGCCCCCGAAATAGAATGCGGTAGCTTGCTTTGCTTCAGAAGACAGGTAACCGAAAATAGTACCGAAGAACAATCCGGCTTCACCATTCAACAGTAGTTTTGCACGGTCCGGCCAACCAAACAGTCCGATGATCATCCCAATAGTCACCAGTAAAAACCCCACAATCAGAAGCCACGCCAAGCGACCCGCTGTGGGGTCTTTAGTGACAATCTGCATCTGCCGTGCGTTAGCCACATCGTCGAAGGCCAACTTGGCCTTATCGATCCCCAACTGCGCGAGCTGCTCAGCATGCGCATTATCCGCTTGCTTGAGCGCAACCAACTGATCCGGTGTGGCATTGAGAAGAGACGTTTCTACGGTTTTCGCATCACTGGTTCCGAAAATCTTCCGCATGATCGGGTCTACCAGCGGAGCAAAGGGTCCCGCGAGCGTGTCCGCAATAGTCGGCGCAACCGTGCGTAAAACCTGCAGCGCACCGGATGCGATAGTCGAGAGCAGACTCATGTGGGTGCTCCATCCAAAAATAATGCTTTTTCGAGTTGTCTACGCCGCAGCAGTCCCTTATCAGGAACCCCATTCAAGTGGTCCCATTGCAGAAACTCCTCCGCAGCTGCTGAGATGTTGCTGGCGTTGAGTTGCTTGAGCAGGGTGGAGACAACCCACACTTCCCCTGTGCGATGCTCTAACGCAACTTGTCCTGCGTTGTAAACGAGGCTCACCAGCGCATCGAACTCATGCTGGTACAGTTTCACCTTTACGTCGTGCATGACCACGGTTTCCGCACCCAGCGTGTCCTCCTTGAGCCACTTCAAGGCAATTTCTGGCGTGACTACAGTGTCCTGCGTAACGTCCGCCCCGGTGTGGCCCCACCCCGCAGTCCACGGCTCGTGAGGAAACCTCCGATACGGCCGGTCAGCGTAGTTTTCAAAGAACTGAATCAGTGCCAGACCTAACGGGCTCAAAGTCATTTGTGTTCGTCCTCTGCACGTTGTTTTTCCCTGGCGGTACCTTGTTGTATACCCTCTACAACCCCCAGTTTCCGAGCAATGGCTTCGTTGCGCTCAGCTAATCCGTTAGTGCTACGGTGTACTGCGTCGATTTTATCGTTATTCACATCCAACTTGCGACTGTTTCTAACTGAGAAGACCACGCCGATAGCTGCAACTACGGAACTCAATAAAGTCCCACAAGCTGTCAGTATCAGCGCAGTCTGCTCAACGGTCATACGTGTGCCATAGCCCACTTGAAAGCGTGTTGAGTCACCTTGTCGGCGTTCTCGTCCCACGTACTCGTGTCGGTCGCCAGGACCGGCGCGATCTCCTTGGCGATCCCGGGGGGTAATGCACCACCCACCATAGGATCGGTAAGAGCTGTCTTGATTGCATTCCTGATAATGATGTGTCCTCCGCCGCTCAAGATTGCACCTCCTGCCGTTTAACCTGGATCGATATTGTCACTTTATTTCTCCTTCAGTGATTTCTGTAAGCCATAAGCCTGGATCAAATCATGGTCGGACTTCACTTGCGCTGCGATGTTAGCAAAGCGACCGTTAATGAAAACCCGATCGTCGTACGTGTCCAAGTCTACCGTTTGTTTCAGGCCCTGATAACACAAATACATCGCAACGTTACCGAGGATAGAGAGCGCCAACAAGGTAGCCGTGATCATCGATACAGGGTCGCGCGGTACCGTAAAGCGGTTAATGTTGACATGCGCGGATTCGTAAGCCTGCACCGAGTCGTCCGCGTTATCCCGCGATGAGCCGAGTCTGGTCACGGATTTGCCCGGTACACATGCCCCTCTATCCGACCCAAGCGCTCGTCGGTTGCATTTTGACGCTGGTTGATCGCGGATAGTGACACCGTCTGCGTGGCCTGCAGCGTGGCTACCTCCTGCGTCAACGTATCCAGTTTCCCCAGTACCCATGACAACATACCTACTAAAACTGCGCTCACGATTCCCAAGATCCACTTCTGCCAACCATCTCTCGGCCCCTCGCCACGCTCGTAGTAATGACCTACGGGCCACGGGCTTTCTCTCTCTAGAGTCTCTTCCACCTCACGTAGCTTATCGTCTCCTCGATGCCGCTGGCTCATCATCAATTGCAACAGTTGCTGCAGCTGTTGCATCCTCTCCAGTAATCCATGGATACGAAACCAAATTGTTGCTCCTTGTATCTCCGCTTTTTTTTCTGTTGGTAAATCGCCTTCAGCAATAGACTCCGCGCTCATGTCACCTCACTATCCATACTGGTTTGCGATCAACAGCGCATCCTGAGCTGCAAGCGCCGCGGGCACATCGATACTTGTATCCGGGCGCACAAACGGCAGATTAATGTCTTCAGTCTGGCGCGCAGGCAGTCGCCATGGGTCCAGCACATCCAAGTCATCAATACACACCATGAGACCGGGTGAGTTAGGATCGTTATGCAGCTCGATCAAGGGCAGCTTCGCACTACACCGGCCGCACAGGCCTACCCCTAGCGTGGGCTGTCCGGTCGTGTCTACGAAATAGGCGGGGGATCGCATAACTCTACCTCGTATAGTGGCCAATCATCGGGCGCAGCATGACAGGTGACCCGTCTGTTTCGGATTGCCAAGCCTCGTTCCATCGGTTGGTGTCTTCCTGCATCAACATTTGCTTATCCAGATCACTCATTTGCTTGGCGACTTCTGGAATCATCAGCATGAGTTCCTTCGCAAGCCGCGTCAGGATTGTCAGGAACCAGCGCTGGGGTACTTCCACCGTCTGCGTCAGTGTTCCTACATCCTGCACATAGCGCTGCACGTACAACACGGTCTGCGCAAAGGTGTATTGCAGCTGGGGTGCCGGCCACAGGGTCATGACCGGCTGTGGTTGGGTCTTGTCGTACCAGAATTGCAGCGGCCGACCCGTGAAGTACTTGTTAGGAAGATTAGCGTAGTCATCCCGGTTGATCTTCGCGATCGGGATCTCCTGAGGCGCTGCTCCAGTTACGAACTCTGTCACGTTCAGCGTCGTACCGCCCGAGGCCTGCAAGCGTACGTAGAGCACGCCGGCTTCCGGGATACCCTGAATATCCACCCAGAACCACTGACCCGCTACGGCAGCCAACGCAACGTTTGAGTACACCGTCGTGAACGTGACCCCATCATTAGAAGTCTGGATCGCAACATTCCAAGTCCCAGTAGCGTTGGGAAGAATACCGAAGATGACCGGCTGACCCACCGCGGGGAATTGCACCTGGAGGTAACCATTGGTAGAAGTCTGCGTGCAGGCGGTGGCTAGGTTGTTATCGAACGCATTCGCAGCTATGCCGCCCGCAGAGCTGGTGTAAACGGTGCCAGGAGCAGAGAGCTGCAGTTGTGTAACATTGCGCAGGTTCGCATTAAGAATGTCGACCGTGCCCAAAGGGGCCGGTACGTCCTGCGTAGCGTCATAGAGGGGCAGGATGACTTTCTGCTGCGCCCACAGTGCAATGCCCTTGCTCGCGATCGTCGACAGCGACAGATAGAGTAGGTCTTGCGCAATCGCAAGGTACTCAGGGGTGATCTTCTGCGGGGGTACTTGGCAACGACCAAACGACCGGTCAATGAGCTTGCCCGTGTTGAAAGTGGTCGTAGATACTGTGCCGCTCGTCGTCAAGGCGCTCTCCGTAAGGGGAAAGCGCGCCTGCACTGAAGTCGCGGCACACTAGCGGGCACAATGTCCGCCGACCTGGAGCCTAGCGGCTTGAACTACGCGTTACAAGAGCTTACCTTGATATGGTGGCAGGAGGTCGCCGGTTCGAATCAATCCGGCCGGGCGACCTTGCGACAACGCACCCGCCCGTAGCTCAGCAAGGAGAGCACCTGCCTCTACTTGATGCCGTGCCCGCGAGGCTTGGGCGTACGAACGTGCTTTGCCACCTCTTTCCGGGCTACCTTCTCCATCCCCACAGGGCCGCCCCTGGCGTGCATGGCGGGCTGAGGACCTGGCATGACCATGGGACGACGCATGGGCATCTGAGGACGCACAGGCATCCCCTGAGGAGCTCTGGCGGCTAACTGACCCAGCGCACCAGGAGCGGCTCGAGCTCCACCCGGTGCAGGCATTGTCGCCATGGGGCGCACTGCGGGACCCGCCACCAGACCCCCGGGGGCGTACATTGCTCCGCCAGCGTTCTTGTGGACTGCGTGACCGCCCTTGGCGTAGTCGGGACCTTGTGCGGGCACTTTCGTACAATCGTGCACGCTGCCCCCTTCCGCAAACTTTTCGGCTGCCCTCTCCTCAGCAGAGTACGAACGGCTCACCGAATGACTGCCGCCCTTCGCATGAAAATGCTTATGAACGTGGAAGTGCTTAAGCTTACCCCCCTTCTTGTAGCCTGAAGTCAGTGAGCCTTTGCCCCCATGCTCAGCGAGCTCCTCAGTAGGGGCTTCCCTGCGCTGGACCGCGGAGTTGCCCTGCATGCGATTGCCTTCTTTGGGGTAGACCTCAGGATGCCCCGGGTTCTCATCGATCTTGTCCACCGGGCCTCCACGGGCGAGGCGGTTGATCGTGCCCCCCGTACCGCCCCCACCACCGATAGCGCCGCCACCCCAGTGATGGTGGCCGCTGACCGTGCGGGTTGAGTCTTTAAAGCCTGACATGGGATTCTCCTAACGAACGCTCTGTTGGGACACCGCCAAGACATCTCCCGACACCATTCCGGTACAGCGTACCCCTCGCGCACCCATGGGTGCTTGCGCCGCAGCTGCGGTGCTATTGGCGGTGACGAGGTTTATCCACGCAGGCGTGATGGCTGCATTGAACACGTCATCCAAGGTGTACTGTACTTGCGCCGTGTTGCTCGCACTCTCAATAACTATTGACGCCGGTGAAGTGCAATACACATCCAGCGGCACTGTCGCAGACGTGCCGGTTACTCCCGTTACTCTGATCGGACGCATGTGGGTTACCTCAGAACGGCGGTGTCTGGGTAAAGTTCACCCGGTCTTTGAACCCGTACCAATAATCCACCTGCAATGCGCGCGCAGCGGCTGTTGAGGGGCTCACCCCAGACAGGAACGCCAACAGAGTCGCACCCGGGAAGTTCGTCGGCGCCGGAATCGAACCGCGAGCATTAGCCGTAAGGCCAGAGGTCAACCCGTAAGGCGGAGGTGCGCACTCCCAAATGATCGCACCGTTGGGTGTGTGAGGCGCGTACAAGCCGCCGTCCCAGTACCACCCCAGGGTTGCAAAGTTACCCCCGACGAGACTTACTCCGCAGGGCAGCGTTGTAACGACGCCCGCCACCGCGACGTTAATGCTCAACACACCCGCGTTCGTCGTAGAGAACCACACTCCATCGGTAAGCTGGCCCCCCGTAAACGGGGTTGTAGTAACGTTCGTCATGCCCGCCAGCACCAACCCCAGGACGTTATCCACAGAAATAAGTTGCCGGAACCACGTCCGCGCGCCTAACTGAATCTTGAAGTGACCCTGTTTCTGCAACGAGGCTGCGGTAGATGCTACCGCGTTGAGACTGATTACCCCACCATCCATGTTCGGCTGGGTAACCGTCGCAGCACCTCCGCTGGAGAGCGTAAATCCACCCGCAGTACCCACCGCAGTTGGGCCAAAGTAATCATCAAAGTCCTGGTAATAATTGTGATTCTTGGTCCAGTCATCTACGGGTTGGTCTGAAAACAACTCCGTGTCGCGAGTGTTATTCCACCCGAACTGCGTGCGTGAAACCTGTACGTCAAACATGACTGATCACCTTAATTGTGGCATTCCAGGAAAGAGACAAGGCCAGCCGCACCGCAGGCCCGCGCGTAGACTGCATCTTGCGTTGGAATATCGTAATTGATTCCGCCGTTGTTGGTACCAAACGGCGGGTACCCAGTAGCCGCTCCTAAAGCCGTATCTGCAATGTAAATCGGCACTGTGCTGGCAAGCGTAAGCTTCGTGCGAGTCGACAACGCAGGACGGATCTGCACCGCAGCCGCATTCGTCACCGCCACCTGCCCAGTGGAAATCGTAGCTGAAGTATCGAGTTGCGTTGCCATGTCAGTGGAGAGGGGCGCCCTACGCGTGAAGTGGGTAACCCGAAGTAGCGTGGACGAATACGCGTCCGGGGCTGCACAGGTAGGGTAGGGCGCTCCTCATAGCTAAGTTGTAACTGTATGTTGATCGAGGTAGTCGGCAGCTTTGCGCAACCAGTGGGGGTTGTCTTTCATCATCCCCAGCACTCGGTTGCAGCTGTTGCACAACAGTCCGCGTAATTTGCCGGTTCCATGATCGTGATCCAGATACAACCCGTGGGTGCGAAACGTAGTTCCATTCTTCGTGCCCTGTGGTCGCTTGCATATCTGGCACCGCCCCCCGATGTGCTCGAATACGTGCAGTATTTCGGCGTCGCTCAGGTTGTGTCTCGTCCTGTACCCCCTGGCGCGCTGATCGTGCCGGCTGCAAAAACCGTTTGCGTACCGAGGTCGGACGCACCCCGGAACGGTACAAGAAGCACGCAGCGTTTTGCGGTCGGGCTTCTCCAACGCCCCGTGGCGCTTCACCCTCGCCCAATGCATCCCACATAAGCCGCGGCTTTTGACCGGGTTGAAGCACTCTGGAGCGGTGCAATGCGCGGCAACCGGCTCGCGATGCTGGATTACCGTAGAGGTGATTTTCCCTTCGCGTAACCATTGGGCGTAGTGCGTTGGGCAGTAACCCCGAGCTTTTTGTAAGTGCAAACATCCGTCTACCGTACAAGTCGAACGTGTCATGAGTGTCACTCTTTTGTTATTGAACACCCCCAAAGGGTACTCAAGTACAAAGCGACAATCAATCTATATGTTCGTATTATACCTTTCTGTGCCTTTATAACCTATGTTGGGTGACGTTCTACACGAACAGCGTGGGTTGGTGGTTGACTTCCCCGCGCTGCCGTGTAAGATACAGCGCTACAGCCCCGGTGTACCGTACAGACATCGTGGGTCGGTCCAGCTCGGGATATACCGTTCTGTGGCCTTATACCTCATCGAGTCGGTCTCGAAGTCACCCTCCATGCTCTTTTCCAGCGTCCGGCGCATAGCGAGCTTCAACCCCTGGCGCACGTCGGTTTGCACGAACCATGCGGTTTGTGAGGTGAGTCGCGCGATGTTCGCCTGACCCTTGGGCAACAACCCCAAAGACTTGATCGGGTTCACATCGTTGTTCGCAGTTCCCGTACGCAGCACACTCTTCAAGAGCACCTCGCCCTGCATCACGTTGGACGGGGAAGTCACCAGCTGCAGCGGGGTCAAGCGGATGCGCTTACCGTTGTTATCCACCGCATTGCGGATCTGGATCAGCATCTGTTCCAACGAGGTCTGCGACAACGCCGCAGCCGTGGTGAGCTGGTTCGAGAACGTGCCGGCCGGAGGAGCCAGCGGGTGATTGGTCGCGATAAGCGACACACCGTCGCCCCCTGCGAAGGCCGCATTGAACGCGTTATTCAACACGTTCGCGCACAGCGTCTCCTTGGTTTCCACCAGCGACTGCGCCAGATGCTCCGCGTAAATCGTACCGATCTTGATGTGATCGCCGTCTTCCACCAGCACCTTGGTGAGCGCGAACGCAAGACCGAACACCGCGTACAGGTAGCGCTGAATGAACAGCACGCCGCCTGACTGGTACGTCACGGGCGTTCCGTCCGGCAGCGCAGGCGCCGCACCCATCCCGAAGAGTACAGGCTCCTCATGGTAGTTGCGCGGAGTACCGCGGAACTCGCGGAAGATCATCTTCCACTCATCCGCGCGCTGATCGTAAATGCCATCGAAAGTCTCGTTGAGGATGGGCTCAACGACTGAGCGGAAGTCTGTACTCCGCATTGGAAGGGCCATAGTAAATCTCCTGTGGCTTTAAGTTGCGGAGTTGAATTAGTACGAAACGCCCGGCAGCGGCAAATCCTGGTGCAGGGCGATCTCAACCACAACCTGGGTGAAAAGGTCTCCAGGGTTGTTGTCGATGCGCTGGGAGAATCCGACGATGCGCAGTTGGTTCAGGTTGGTTGATGGGGGCACCACGAGGCTGTTGGCGGTAGTCACATCCACCCCGACCGTCGAGAACCCGGTAACCGCGTTTCCGTTGGTTGAGCCATTGGTAGTGAACGACACCAGATTACCCATGGAAGTCGCCGGCACCGGACCGTTGGCCTGTGCTTCATAGCGGAGGCGCGGGTCGCGTGTGATCCAGCAATTCACCGAGCTGCCGGTGTACGGAACCGTACCCGCGGGCCAGAATGGGGAGACCGTGCGCCGGCCGGTCGCAAGCGTGAACTCCACCCCCTGGAAAGCGCCCAACAACTTCATCGCGTTCGTGATGCTGCCCGCGGCGAGTCCCGCCCCTTGTGCAGCCACCAGCACGATGTTGGACGTAGGGGTCGCTACGTCAATGCCAATCGGTGAGCCTAGGAAAATGTTGTTGGCGTAACCGCTCGCAATGGTGTAACCACCATACGGTTGACCCCCGCCAGAGCCGAACGCGGGCCGGATCGTTCCAGATTCATGAGCAGTTGGAATCAGCCCATACGGATTGTACGTAAGTGACACGGTAGGAGCCTCACAGATGAGATAGTCATCCGCTAGCTCTCCAACTCTTCGGTTTCACAGAAGTTGGGAGCATCGCGGGCCTGTCCCAAATCCGCTGTGCCGGGGTCTACTACCGGTGCACGCATCTTGCCGCCACGTTTCGCAGCCTGTGCTGCAGTCTCCCCTGCCTGAAGCGCCTCGTTGTAGATGGCTTCCTCGTTGCGGGCAGGCTCGTTGTGGTGCAACTCTTCCATGAACAGCTGATAGGTACTCAGCGGGATCTTCATCCCGATCATTTCACGCCACATGACCACCCCGGGATAATCCGCGGACTGCTGGTCTGTGTAAGTGAACTCCGGCACTTCAGAGCGCTGGATGAATTCGTACCCTAACTGCTCACGCCCCTGAGGGGTATCACTCGGATGCGTCGTGGAAACCCAGCACACATGGTAGCCGGGAATCCTCGGTAAGTTAGGCAAAGCGGACTGGAAATTTGCACGTTTCAACAGTTCAACGCGCTCACCATCAGTCAGCTGCCTACGCTGCGTAATCGCACGATCTGTCATCGCGCGATCTTCGCGGTTGGCCGCATCCTTCCGAATTCGTCGAATAGGTTTTCTGGGGTTTGCCATGGCGGTATCTCCTAGCGGGGACGCCTGCCGGCATCGCGGTCGTACTTGAGGTACGACTTCATAAAACGGTCACGTTCTTTGGGATCGTCCCACACGCCTGCTTCGATCATGGCGGCCTTGCGATCCTCATCAATGTAGACTTCGCCCTTGCGCAAAGTACGCTCACGACCGCCGATTTTGATCGTCGGTCCTGAAGCCTTGCGGGGGGGTTTACCGTTGGGACGACGGGACGCGCGGGAATCTGTGTCGTCATCCTCATCCGAGTCGACCCCGTCTGCGTAACGATGCGGGAGGCGTTTGGCGAGGCGCCGGTCGACTTCCTCCCAATGTGCGTCAGACCGAGGGTCAAACCGACCCTCACGGGCAACCTGACGGTCTATGACAGCTGCAATCGCGGAATCCTCATCGCGTTGCTGGGGGTCAAACCAGGAGTGCTCTCGCATCCACTCCTGAGCCCGGCCGACTACCGCAGGATCAAGTCTCGCAGGTTGCGCTGCAGTCTGCTGGCGCTCGCGTGCGGTGTTGACCGTGCGCTGCTTGGCCCCCTTGAGCTGACCGAGACCCTCCCGAAACTGGTCCCGTACGCGTAAGGCCTCCACAGCTGAAGCGCTGTCGCCTTTCTCCATGGCCTGACGCAGAAGCTCCTCAGCCTCCCGTACGTCGCTCTCAGCCTGCGTAATGCGGCTGTCGATCGCCAGCACGTCACTTTGGGTCTGGCGCGACTCCATTGCGGCTAAGCGTTGAGAGTGCTCACGCTCCAACTGCTCGTTGCGGGCGCGCAGTAAGGCCAGCTCCCGTTGGTCGCGGTCGTGCTTTTCCTTGCGTCGACGTCTGCGGCGCTGCTCGCGGCTTAACCCTGAGCCGTCGTCCGTATCCTCGTCAGACTCGTTTTCAGCATGGCCTGCACGGGCTTCGCCCCCGCGCGACTCCTCATCCTCTTCGGCGTACTGATAGCCCTGATCGGTGCTCTCGTCGGCGCGTCCCGCCGCACCCTCTGGTGCGTCGTCATCAGCCCCAGGGCCTACCGGAATGATTTCGTCTTTGTCGTCTTTGTCTGCCATAGTTAGTTGGGGTCGACACGTCTCACGACGATTCGCCCCACCTCTCTGTCGTCCTCAGGTAGGTTGTTCTTTCTCCGGCGGCGGAGTGTAGCGCTCCAGGTCAGCGTTGATCAGGATCAACTCAGCGTCGATCTCTTTGATCCGTGCCGGCGCTTTCAGCAACATCTCTTTTTCCTGCGTACGATTAGCACGCCGATGCAGTAGCGCACTGCGCATCTCAGCGGCATGGTTGTCGTCCGCAGTAGTCATCAGATGTACGCCACCATATCCAACACCTTGTGATCCGGGATTTGCCCCTTCATTACAAGATCGTCAAACAAAACAAACAAAGCCTTGCCATCCTCTGAACCCGGCACGTCCACCCACCAGCGATCCCCGCCGTACTTGGGCACGCGCACGTAGTCCCCAACCTTGCACCACGCACCTTCTGGCCAGGGTTCCAAGGTCTCGCGGTTACAGAACGCTACCGGCCCCAGTGCGATCACCTTGGCAACCTGCATGTTCCACAGGTCCGTTTCCCGCGACTCCTCAGGTAGGTAAATACCCCCCTTGGTTCGCATCCGCGGGGTGCGGATCTGAACGAGAACGTCGGAACCGAACGGGATCAGGTCAGGATCGGCTACCGGAAAAGCCTGCTCCAGCGTGTCGTAGGCGATGGATGATTTCGCAAACTTGGCAACGGCCAGATGATCCAGGTTTTCCAGGGGAACCTCACGGTTCACACGACCGGTAAACTCCGACCTCTTCTCACGTTTTGTTGCGATTTCGTCCCGCACCACGCTCATCTGTCTCCGGCTCATTCAATAACTTGTTCAACAGACTCTCGGCCAGCTTGAGGCCCTCGAGCCTACCTGCCGCCTTCCCGAACCCGAACGCGTTCTTTTCGCTGTCGGGTATGTTACTCAGGCTCTCCGCTGCGGTCTGCGCGTGCAGACCCTGCAGCTCACCGATATACCGGTCTAAGATGGCCACGCTAATAGCTTGACAGTAAAAGTCAAGCCCTAGATGCGATTACGCGTGCCGCCCGTGCTCTTTCCGCCGTGGCCACTGTGGGTAGCCGCACCCTCATCCGGCTCCTCAGTGTAGGTGTGCTCGGTGTGCTCTGGAGGGTTATGCCCGTGATGCACCAGGGAATGGATGCCGTGGCCCTTGTGTCCACTGTGCCCGCTGCCTGGGTGCGTGTGGTGCTCGTGCGGCTCCTTGTGGCCGTGGGTGCCGTGCCCATGGTGCTGCTCATGTCCATGCTTCATCGACGTATGACCTCCGCGGGAGTGTGTGTGCACGCTGCCGCCCTTGGCGTATCCATCGACGTGGCCGGTCTGCGCCAATTGCTGGTGCTTACTGATCGGTCCACTGTACTTTTCCGCCATAGGTGCCGCCTCGTGCAAGGGGGGATGCTTTCGCGAGCGTAGCTGTTTCAACTGTAAAAAGCTATTTTGTACCTAGAAGGTGTCGGATAGCCCACATGGAGGCCTGCTCCATGTTAGTGACCGCAAGACTCAGCTCACGACTCTTGCCCATCGTGCCGCACAAGTTGAGGAAGTCAGCTTCCAAACCCTGCAGCTCGGTCAGAAACGCCGCCTGTTCGTGAGAAAGCGGCGTCTGTTGGTTTCGAGAAGGTGCATCCGTCACAGCTTCTTTACCGTGGCCGCGAGCCGTGTGCTGACCTTGGCGAACCAGGCTGAGATGCCCGAGTGCGCTGCAGAGTGCTGCACATTGGGAACGAGACCGTGCACCACGTTTTCCAACTCGGTCAGGCGCGCTTCCAGCGCTGTCATGGCCGCTTCCGGGTCATCCGCCAATGCCGCAAGGAACGTGCTTGGAGCCGCAGTCTGTACAGCGTCTGCGCTCTGCACGGGAGCGTTGGGGTACGACACTGCGGTGAAGCGAGCAGCGCCCGCCGGCTCAACAGGAGCAACCGCGGCAGCCTTTATCGGAGTCACCAGATTCGGGGAAACCGGTGCGGGTTTTAGGGTGACCGGGGCAGCAGTCGTAGCGGGTGCAGGCATGGGTACTTCTCCAATGTGTAAGGTTTAAGAATCACGCAGGGCCGGAATCAGGGTGACCCCCGATGCCGGTACCCGTCGATAAATCCGTAGAGTGGCCAGTCTCGATCTTTGCAGCCGATATCTCAAGGGCTGTCGTATTGTCCGCTTGGTTGATCCTCTCGTGAGAAGCAATCTCAGCTTGGGTATTCTGCTCCTCACCTTGCTGCTCAAGGATAGTCTGTTGCAATTTTGCCTGATTCTCCGCGCTCTGCGACTGTTGGTCAGCCTGAGCCTTTTGTTGAGCCTGCTGACTCTTGGCCTGATTGTTCGCACTTGCAACGGCTATCGCAGCGTGTCCAGGGTCCATCGGAGGCGGCGGCATGAATTTCTGCAACATCGCCTGCGCCTGTTGGATCACCTGAGGAATCTTACTCAACGCAGACTGCGCGTCTTTCATGACGTGATGCGAGGCTTCCGCAAGCGTCGCATCCATTTCCCGCATCGTATCCTTGTCACGGAACTGCGTGAGGTCTCCAAGATCCACTTTCTTACCCGTAGCTTTAGTGGCCGCTTCCGAGCCGATGTGCACCGTCTGCGACAGGTACCAGTAGGTAATATGCTCCACCAAGTGTTGCAGACAAGCCGGGATGAATTTCGGCGCGATGATCGACAGGAACCCGAAGAACGGGCTGGTCAGGTAATCGAGGTGTACCTGAATGTGCGCAAGGTGATCCTGCTCCGGGAAAGCCACCACGGGCCGCCCCAGGGTCATCGCGACGTTCTCGTTGATCGCATTCAACTCCTGGGGCTGCGGAACCGGCTTCAGGAGGTCGACCGCATTCGGAATCTTCGTGCGCTCAAGGATCAGCGTCTCGACTTTCTGGGCGTCGTAGAGTTCGGGATGGAGGTCTGCGCGCTGCTGGATGATCTGCAGCTGAGCAAAGCGCTGAATATCTGAGAAGACCTGGGGGTCGGAGACCGGGACGACATCGACAGGGCCTTCGTAATCGGCGCGATAAGCGAGCATCTCGCCCGTGTCATCAAGGATCTCCTCATCGGTGATATACATCCGGTTGATGCGGTGGAGGATGCCAATCAACCGGTCCATCGCACCGTGCAACCGCTGGTGGATCGCCGACAGGACTTTCATGCCCTGTTCGATCAGCGCCAGCGTAGTGCCCACGGGCATGTTAGGTGAGCCGTCTTCCGAGAGGTTCTCGAAAGTGGTCCGCACCACCGCCTCACCTTGCTCCGTGCACCAGCCCAGCAGCTGAAACAACATCGTGGACGGCGGGTTGAACGGCACGGCCATCAGGATCTTACGGATGTCCTGATCACCGACCGCGGCCCCCTCGATCTCTGTCACCCCACAGACGTTGAGATTCATCGTCTGCCCGCTACCCCCGCCCCCTTTCAGGCGCAGGAGCGTGGGCAGGTTCTGGATCATCGACGTATCGAGCAAGCCCCGCAGTGAGCCGGTACCCGCACCACACAGCGAGCCTAAATAGTGGATCAACCCGACTGACTGCGCACCCCGCCATGGCAGACACTCGAAATCCACAATCCAGCACAGGTTCTCACACTGCGGGTCGTCCTCTTCCCAGTTGCGCACCACGCGCAGGGTCTCCCGTGAGACGGGGTCCACCTCAATCAAGTATGGACGCGCACCCGTGCGCTCCATGACCTCATCGGGATCTGAATTACGCCGGTCGCCTGCGACCCGCAACTGATCGGTGTCCTCAAGCTCTGCGAGCACTTCGCACACCAGAATGCGCCGCAGTCCGTCTTTATTGTCAACCGCAAAGCTGCTCTTGCCTTCGACCTTGTCAGACGCCTGTTGCGCGCGGGTGGATTCCGGCAACTGTGCCGGCGCCATCAAGGGCACCTTGACGTAGTAGCCCTGACGGATGCGGGATTCCAACTCGTGCTGCGTGATCGTATCGACCAGCGAACGGCGCTCAGCCGTGTAGAAATCACTCGCCGCCTCGGGAATCAACACATGATCAATCGGCCAGAAAGTCGGTACCGGGCGCTTCTTGTCCGAGTCGTAGACGAGCCGCATGTACTGCGAGCCGGCGGGCAACTGCTGGGAAAGGAGCTTCTCCAGCTGCGAGCGGAACTCCGGCATCTGCTTCCTGAACTGCCAGTTCATGTGCGCGACTTTGCGCTTGGCCTTCGCATCCCGATCGGGCGTGACCTTGCCGGGAATCCAATCCTTGACAGGTCCGTTAGGGGGCATCAGCTCCCCGATTGTGTGGGACTGGTAGTACACAATCGATTTGGAAATCATCGGGTGAGTCGCTTTCGACCCGCCTTCAAAAGCCGGCGCGCTGACATCCTCACCGCCTAACCCGGTGCGTTTGATGCCCTCCTCGTACTGCTTGTCCCGATCCGAGCGGGCCTGCTTGTCATACTCAACGCGCTCCAACAATTCGGTGGTGAACGCCGAGAGCTGCGTCGGGTCCAGCTCCTCGGCGAGGTTGCGGTAAAACTCATTCTCGTCCGCGGGGGGTTTATCGTCGTCTGATTCCTCACCGGTCTGGACGATCGCACCGCCATCGTCCGTATCAGTCACCCCGGGGGAGGATTCGTTGGGCTCGCCGTCGGTCGGGTAGGCGCTGTCTTCATCGTCAAGGGACATTAGCGTCTACCTGTGTGTAAGTCATTTGATCCTTGACCCGATAAATGTCGTAGGCAGACAAATCAACCCCCGGGATTGCGATGCGATAGGTAAACCGCGTCTTCTCTGCGTCGAAATCAGTCTGCAACTCTAAATCCCGCCTGACCAACAACACTGGAGGAATCGGGAAGTCCCCTTTCTTGTCTGGAATATCTTCCTGGCCGTATAACCGTAAAGCCTCAACTCGTCTAGCCACTAAAAACTCATACATCGCTAAGACTAACCTTGACTCCGCAACCCCCCGAGGGAAAGCACTCTCGAAACCAATAACCGAATAGGTGAACCGTTCAAACCCGGCGCTTGTCGGCAAGTCTATGTGGGCTCGTGGAAGGCCCCGCATACACCAAAACAGCCCGTAGCCGTCATCGATGTCATGAGTAGAGTAGCCCCCCACAACTCTAGCCAACTCTTCGACCGTCGTCGGTGTTGCTGTCGGAGGGTAACAGGGCTTACTAAGCGGCATCAGTGGCGCCTCCCGGCGTTACTCGGCTAAACGATAACTTCAAACACTCGGCATAAAACCGCTGCAGCTTCAATTCCTTCTGCGTGATCGGCTCCCGCCACGAGTCCATCTCAAAATCGTAGACCATCCCAAGACCATAAACCACACTGCGGTAGTTATCCGTCATACGGGTTGCTCCGTCTTTGTTTCTTGAGTCGCTCGTGTGCGTCGACGACGGCCTTAACCGGGTCAGCGCGCACTGTCAAGCGGATATTGAACTTCCGCTGAAGTAAAAGCAAAGCTTGGGTTGCCGTATCGAGCAGATCGTCGTGCACCAGGGACCCCTCCCCCACGTAGGTGCACAACTGAGTGATAACCCCCTCCGCCCAGTCCCTGGGATGCCCTGGGCGCCGCGTACTCTCCACAGCCCATACCCTCCCATGGGGAAAGAGCGGGGAGACCGCATGGAGCTTTGAGAGCTTGTCCATGTCGGTCGGGAAGCGCTCCGCCAGGACCCCCTCGGACGCCAAGGTCTGAATCAGCGACTTACCCGAGCCGGTATCTTCGATCAGGATCAGATCGATCGGCCGCCCCTGGTGCCGGGGTCGCTGCGCGCGGGAGATGAGTGCGGGTCGCAGCAGCGGCTCATCCGTGTCGCCGTAGGTGAATTTGGTCTCAGACTTCACCCGTCGAATCAACTCAGGGAAGCCTAAGTACTCCTCCCACGCATCCAGCAACATGATGTGGTCACGCCGCTCATGCTCAAACAAACCCCACACGGTGCACGCTGTCGGGTCACCAGTCTGCTCTTTCTTGTTCCAGGTCTCCTCGGTGAAAGCGGTATCGAGTGACATGATCAGGAAGCGGAACTTCGGCAGGGGTTTGTTTGCCGGCCACAGGCGGATATCGGAGCGCTTGACGAAGCCGGCTTCCTCCGGGTCGATGATCTCACCGTGGATTTCCTGGCGGCCGATTCTGGTGCCTTCGTACTTGGCGATGTTCTCGTAGAAGATATCCGACAGGTTCTCCGCGTTCTCGTATGTAGAGCCTGAGATAGTGATCGAGCGGGGCAGGCTCATCAACATCTTAACGAACGGTTTGGGCTTAGGCGTGCCGGTCCAGAACACCTGCGGATGCTTGCCTAACCGCAACCCGAATACAAAGTTATCGAAAGCCTTTTCCCCAAAACGCCACGAGGCACACTCATCTAACCAACCTCTCCCACACTGCGGCCCGCGTAAGCGTTCCGGAGTATCCGCGCTGAATCCCAGAATCTGCGCATCATTGACCAACACCACGGCAGGGGGGGATTTGGTCGTGTGTTTGATAAGCTTAGGGGGCAGCACCGGATAGCGCATGCCGATGGGGCCTATCAGTCCCGCCTTGTCTTCATACGCACCGTGAATCCCGGTCGGCCCATAGAAACAGGTCTTGATCAGATCCTCGTGGGTCGGTGCGATAACAAAGTTGTAAGAGCCTGGATCAGCCAGCGCTTCGTCCACGATCCAACGGGCACCCGCTACGGTCTTACCGAATCCGCGGCCCGACTTAATCCCGAAGAAATCCCACTTGTTGTTATCCGGGGGGAGCTGCTTTTTACGCGCGAGTGCCCGCCAGCGCAGTTTCGCGCCCAAGGCTTCGAGGTCGGTATCGGAAAGAGCTTCGAGACGCTTGCGGACTTCCCGGGGATCGGTTAAGTCCAGCGCAACCGCGGCCAAGAATTTACTTCTTCGGTAACGTCAGATACGCGATGACGTTTTGCGCATCCGCGATATCCGACAGGCGCGCATTGCGCGTGTGGTTGGCACTGATCCAGTTCAGGAGGTGTCCCAGGCGTTGCAGAAACGGACTGCCGTGGGTCTCAAGCGCAATGTCGCACTCAGAGGATATCGTGACATCAACGTGCTTGCTGAACACAGATGCCGTTGCGACATCCACCGCACGGGCGACCGCGAATGCGAAAGTGTTTGAAAAGCTCACTCCCGCACCAGCGCAGGTTTCCTGGGGTAATCACTGAAGCGCATGCGGCTACCTCCGTCAGCCATCGCCTGAGGAAACATGCGAATCACAATGTACTTGGCGTGAATCTTGTGTAGGAACTTGAGTAAGTGCTCATCCGTCCCGTCCCATACGTACGTGTCGTACTCCGTGCCGTGTGAATCGCGGGGTCCCGAGGGGCCTACTTCCCACTCAATGTTGTTTTCTTCCGCGAACCGTTCCCACGCTTCCCGTCCATTCATACAGTCACCTGAGTGGTTGCCGCCGGCTGCGCCATACGTAGCTTTGCGTTGTCTTCCAACAAGGCCGCGACCTGCATCGACATACGCCCCAGGGTCTCCGTCATCGCAACATTCTGTTTCAGCAGCTCATCGAGACGAGCGTTCAACTGTTTGTTCTGCTCCATCAGCTCGGAAAGCTTGCCAGCGTCTACGCTGGGTACGTTGTTGGGGGCCGCCCCAGTTCGCCCACCGGCAAGCTTTCCAAGATGCTCCTTCATAGGAGGCTGATACGCTGCTTTCGTGTTCGCCAGCTGCGCGCGCTGTGCGATCTGCGTGTCATTGAGATTCAGCGGCACGTAGCGTGCGCCAGCCTTGCGGTGATCCTCCGAAGGGTTGCAGGCAAGGCACTGGACCCAGCCCCAACGCATCAGCTTCTTAGCTCCAACACCACCCGCCCCGAAAAGCGGCGCACCCTTGACGCCCCCACCGGATGCGGAGACCCCCGGGGTTAGCCCGTTGTTACATTCCGGATTTTTGCAATCAGAGCGACCCCGCGCACGTTGCGGGCCGGCATCCGCACGGCGTGCCAAATCCAACAGGCTGACGCTCTTATCCCCGGGTGCAAGACTCACGACAGCGCCTCGTAAGCCTGTTGTAGACTCATACGTGACAACAACAAATCCTCAAATTTAACCTGATCCACATTGCGTAGCTGCTCGCACCACCTCTCTGCCTCTTCCGCAGACATGCGGTAATGCGTCTCGATCATGGTGCTACTATCACGCGTTATGAGAAGAGTTGTATCACCTGTCCCGCTGATCCGTATTTTAAACTGATGAAATTCACACGTGTGATCGCAACCGCATTGACTCATAGTAGTGAACTCCCCGCGCGCTTCTCATTAGCTTCTAACACCCACTCGGATTCATTCAGAGCCGGGCACTCGACGATATTGATGTGAGGTGCAAACGGATTCGACTTGGTGTGCGCAACCACGGCGAACACGACATTGCGCGCCTGGAAAAGCCGGATGGTGTGCACGTACAGGTTGTAGACGAAAGCGGGGCCTACGAGACGCGCCGCCATCTCAAGCGACATCTTGTTGATCTGGAAGTACGCCGGCTTCCCCTGCAGATCCATCAGCGGCTCGTAATCCAACTCTTCTTCGCACAGATCAAAGTAGCGCTTGGAGCGGGCGCGCGCGTTGATCTCATCGTTCAACCGGTCGACTCCGCCGCGTCGCGTCATGCAGACTCCTCAAAGAGCCACTCCAGCGCATCCTTCAACCTGTCTGCACTCACATTGCGCCCTGTCCCATCAGGGGCCGTAAGCCGGTAGCAAGGCGACAAGAAACCTACCTGTACGTCATCCGTATCATACTGGTACAGCTCAAAGCCCTCACAATAAATTATATCGCGACTCATAGCCGCCCCGACAGCACCAACACGACCACGATGACAAGAATCACACCCAACACACTGACCGGTCCATGCCCCCAACTGGCCGAGTATGGCCACGATGGAAGCGCGCCAATCAGGAGCAGCACGAGCAAAATGATCAGAATAGTTCCAAGACCCATACAGCTCTCCTAGCGGTTACACCCGCACTCTTCGACACCACGATACGCGCCCACGGGGTCCAATACGTTCTGATTTGAGCAGCCTTGTGAGTGCTTAGGCAACACCATCAACACTGCGGCTGCTTCCGCAGCCGTCAGTACGTGGCAATGCATATTGTCACCCCCGAAAGAGGCGTTTGGGGCTTGCAGAGTCGCAACCGCAGTTGAGAACGCATCTCTCACGGACAACCTCGCGCGTGCCAGACGTGCCACTCAGGTGTGCGCCACGGACGCGACTCAAACTCGACAGGGGGCAATGCTGCGTGCGCTACGGCCCATCGAATAAACATCTCGCAGGCTAACGCATGACGTAAGCGGACAATGGCGCGTCGTCCGCGCTTACCGTTGCGGTGGCCCAAAGGCTCACCACCGCCGTGCGAGTTAAGGATGCGCGACATGGAGCTTCTCCTTTAGCAGATAACCCGCACGAGCCGCAGCCCGTAATTTTTCCTTAGTAGCCTCCGAAGTTATTTTTCCCCTCAATGCCCGACTGATACGGTCACGGTGTTCCTGAGTAAATTTGCGCCCCACATTTGCTGCAACCATTCGTGCTCTAGCCTCCGGGGAAATAGTACGACTTTGCTGCGCCAATCTCATCCGAGCGCGCTGCGCTTCAGTAGCCCGGGTACCTTTTCGCGCTATAGACATGGCCGCTTTACACTCCTCGGATAACCTGCGGCCTTTCAAAGCTGCGGTTATCTTTGCTTGGTGCTCAGGCGACTTGACCTTACCCCGAGCAGCGCGGGACATTTTTTGGCGACTCTCCGGGAGAAATTTGAAGCCCAACATACTCCCGGCCACCGGACATAAATTATACCCCCTCCCCCGACAAGACGCGGATAGTTCCTGTATCCAATAATTCTCCCTCGCAACCAACTGCGTCGGGTCACTTAAGTATTCCAACACCTCAAACACAAAAGAATCAGCCCCGTATTTATCCCAAGCCCGCTGTAGCAACCGATTCGCATGAGTGTGCTTAGCTAAACCCCAACGATGGTCTTTCCATCGCTTAGCTATCCGAACTGCGCTGCCCACGTAAACCTTGCCCGTAGCGCAGTGACGGATTGCGTAAATCCCGCTACTCAAACGCTACTCAGCCGCGATTTCAAAACATAACCCTCTAAGGACCATATTTTCTCTATCGCTTTCTGATACGCGATCTTGCGGCCCAGTACCTCGTTGAAATTCTCAGGGGATGCGCACGCGCTCTCACCCGTGACCGTGAAGCCGTTCCGAAGAACCAACACGCACACCGTGAGGCACGACAGCGATTCGATAATTCGCTTGCGCGGATCGTCTGTGGCGCCGGATGGCTGCGGATACATCCAGATCGGGATGTGATCGCCCGTGGTGTAGCACTCCGCGATAATCGTGTTCTCGATATCCGCAGGCGTGATGCGGGGTGCGGTGAGCCCCTTCGCCTTGATCCCTTCCTCGATCTCTTGGTCAGTCATAGAAGATTTCCTCAATTGACCGCGAATATAGTCGTCGTTCACTTCAACCCCAGATCAGACCAGGGAAACACGCGTAGCTGTAAATCTCGCGCAATCCCGACCGATCCTCCCACAGCTTCACGCGCTGGCCCCATTCTCGCCCAGCATCCCAACACTGCGTCTCGGCGGGCCACGTCGAAATGCACTGACGTGGACCCCCGATCCATAACACAACTACACATAGCGACCACATCGTAGCTACCCTGTCGTCCTTCCACTTCGTCACCCGATCTGACCCGCGCGCTGCAGAGAGGCGCGCGGGTCAGAAACCTAACACCTACACCATTTGCACAACCAGCAGTTGTGCCTCCTTACTTCTTCGCGGCCGGGGCCTGCGGCGCCGCGGCAGACGAGCCAGCGGAGCCAAGGAGGACAGGGGTGCCGAGAGTAGGAGGGACGACAGTATCCACAGTCGCAGTGATCGACGGGGAGAAGTCGCCCTCATTGCCCTGACCATCCATCAGCGTAAATACAAAGTCGTACGAGCCGTTGCCGAGGCCTCCCGGCAGCTCGGTCGCAATCGGGTCATCCCAGTACACAACGCCGTTCACGGTAACCGTGGTGAGCGCTGAGACCGGGCCCGCATCGATACGGGCCGCCTGGGTATAGGACGGAACCAGCGGGGTCGGTCCGTAGTACACGATCAGATGATCGGTCGGAGCGGGCGCAGGTGTGGGGACGGGAATACCGAAGTCCTGTAAAGGTACGGTCTTTGACATATCAAACTCCTCAGTAGTTGCCTAAGTAGGCGTTACAAGCAATATAACCCTTCACGAGCAACTCCAAGTTGCGTGCAAGGTTTTGGTGGTGTCGGCTCGCGTTCATGCCTGTATCGTCCCCCGGCATTCCAGCAGTCAACTCGTGAATCCTGTTTACAAACTCCATCGGTCCAGGGGCATGGCGGCCAAACGGCATGAGTACAATCGCACGCCCCTGGGTATCCCGGGCGCGGGAAATGTCGATCATGGCTTTCTCGAAAGCGTCCATCAGCCGTCATTCTCCTGGGTCAACACAAGGGTAAGAATCCGCAGCCGCACTGAACGGTGCGGGCTCTACGGGACAATCCATCAATTGAAAGCACGGCATGCACAGCGCACGGCCGTCAAACTCTACCCACGGTTGCATGCACTCGTTGTTGAATGCGTGCACCATGGAATTACACCGGCCGCACATGACCGTCTTTACCGCCCACGAGTGTTCCCCTGGGAGAACATCCGTATTGAACGAGTGAATCTGCGGCTCGGCATCCATAACTTACTTGTGGACCGGTTGGGAAAGGGTGGGCAGAACGCTCATCCCGATCGTGCTGGTGTAGGCAGGAACCGCCGACAGTACGTTACCGGAGGCAATCGACCAGATCCTGAAGCACACGGGATTCAGGCCCGTAGGGTACACCGGCGCACTAGTCACTGTCGCACCCACGTTGATACCCGCCTGGTAAACGCCGAACGCACCGGCGGCGGTGCAGGAGCCCCACTCCAGGCGGTAGCCGGTGAGGTTCGTGAGCTTCGAACCGTCATCATTCAACGTTGGTGCGGTCCAGGTGACGGTAAATTTCGCAGCGTGCGCCCGTCGAGGTGCAGCAAAGACCGCGCCCATCACGGCGAGGATGATCAACACGAGCAATGCGTTCTGTTTCATTGTTTGTCCTCAGGAGGCGCCCCGAACCCTGTGAGGGTCGGACGCTCGGGAAATAGCCTATGCCACCAACGCTTGTACCACGGGGGTCGGGTAAGCCGAGAATCAAATGTCAGCGCCCGGTCTTCGGAGTACTCCGCGCACACCTCATCGAAAGCCTTCTGCAGCAACTCGCGCTGCTCTTTCAGCGTAAGAAGCCGAGCGGCCATCAGCGCACGAAGTCAGCGATAGAGGGTTTCACGTCGATTTCTCTAGACTAAGCTGTTTCAACTGCTGACCCAGCTGCTCGATGTTATCGCCGAACGGCACGCCGAACTTCGCACAGCCGATGTGAAAGTACAGCGAGCGCAGCATGTACGCACTGATGCGCACCGGACTTTGCGTCTCCAGCATACCGAACTGCCACTGATTGTTGCGCAGGTAATCAAAGCACTCGTCCACGGAAGCGACTGGGGTATCAGGGGTCATGAGAACGGCCACCAGTGCCCGGTGTAGTGGTACACGAACAGGTTAACCAACACATAAGCCAGCCCGATGGTCGCGAAGATTTCCCGGCATACTGCGGAGATCACTTGCCGTACCCTCCGTTCAACGAGCTAAGAAGGGATTCACACTTGCGGGCCTCCGCAGCCAACTGCTCCATACTCGTGATTTTCACCAGCGCAGCATCCGCGGATTGACATCCATTGTCATGCCAGCTACGAGACATGGGGTTGCCGGGTACAGGGATCTGCGCGTGCAGCCTGGGGCACTGACAGGTCGGGCAGTGTAAGTCAGGTAGCGGAGGACACCGCTGCTCAAGACCGAGGTGCAATTCCGGCCCCAACTTGCAGTGCACACAATAGTTGGCGGCGCGGTACTCAGTCATCGCTCGTCCACCGGAGGTGTGTAGCCGGGCATCAAGAACTCAAAGAACGCCTGAGCGCGCGCTACGACCGCAGCAGCATCCTGGGCTGCAACCCCCTGGAAAGCTTCATGGAGTGCGAGTTCCAACGCTTTGGTGCGCAACTCCGCTTCCGATGTGACCACTAAGGATTTCTTAGCCATTACGAGTCGTCGTCTTTGTGAAACTTGGGGTGTTTGGTTTTCATGTGCGCAGCCAGCTGTTTGAACGTGCGATGACAGCACGGGCACACCCCGTTCTTGATCCGGTTACGCAGTCGGGTGTTGATACTCTTGCGCGCGGTGAGCCTGCGCTCAGTCTGCTCGCGCGCAGCCCTCTCGTAAGCTGCGTTGTTGCGGGCAAATTCAGTCGCACGGATCTGACTTTGCAACTTAACTTCCGCCGCTTCCAGCTGTTTCTTGAGCTTCTGCGCTTCGGTTTCTGTGTAGCGCTGACCGTGACCGTTGGGGCACGTGAAGTTGGTGCCATCACGCTTCCACACAGCCCGCACCTGGGCATCCACAGCAAAGACAATGCCGCACATACTGCAGGCAATCGATTCAAACGTAACACTGAGCGGGTGTATGTAACCGGTGCTCACAATGCACCTCGCGTAAGCAGACGGTCGGCCATGCGCTCAGACAACTCACCGAACCCGTACAGCTCGCTGGAGCTGAATTCGACGATCATCACATCCGACAGATCCTCATGCGCCTGCTCGATGAATCCCAACAGCTTGAACAGCTGAGGCGACGGCTCCTGGAACGGAAGAGGTTCGAAGATTTCAGTCATTTGAGGATGTGAATCAGTCTGGACTTGGCGGATCATCTCACGCCCGCGTTTGGGGGCAGGTTACCCCAGTCAGCCACGTGCAGCGTCGCCACCTTGCGATCACACGTCGGTACATAACAGCGGATCTCAAGTGTATGGGCCTCCACCGCAAGGATGCGCAACGGCGCACTCGGATGACACTGAGAACTCAGGCTCATCGGAAAGTCTGCGCACAAGTCGCAACCCTGGGGTGTGTCACTCATCGCTCGCGGGCCTCTTCGGTTCGTCCGGACGGTTTTGTAGCACCATCCACCTTCGGCGTCACCAACTTCACGAGTGCGTTGATGAGCGCATTGCGCTCCTCCACCCGCACGTTCACGCCCCCTGAGGCGTGCAAGTCAACTTCACTTCGCTCGCCGTATGTCGCACGCAGCACTTTCTGCGCCATCCACTTGCGGGATTCCACGCGGAGCCTCGAGCGCTCAAAGTGCTCGCGATCAAACACCCGGATCACACCCTTGCGCGTGACGCGGTCGACATAGTCGTTACGCGCATCATCCGCAATGATGACGATATCGCCTACCATGTGCTCCGCACAGCTCTCCCACGCGACCCGGAAGCGCTTGTCAAAGTCATCATGCTGTCGTCGCCAGCGGCACAGGACCCTCCAGGTTGGCAGGGTCGGATCGCGACACACCTCGGTCGGGGTCTCACCATCGGCGATCCGATCGAGCATCCGGTCAGCAGTCTCTTTCGAGTACACGCGCGGGCGCTCAAGCTTCTCAGCCGCGGGAGTCTCCTCAGGCGCGGTATGGGCTGTGGTGCGGGGCTTTAGGCGACGGACGACACGTTTCGGACCTCGTTTAGGCTTTCTGGCGATCTTGCGTGCGGGAGCCATCGGCGCCCCGTAGGTTAAACATCGCGGAAGGTACCACGGTTAACCTTGGCTGTAAAGTGAGGGGCGCGCGCACTGCCAGTACGGCCTGTAGCAGAGCCCCGCGAACGTAACCGGATACCGCCTCTTAACGCGGTTGGCTTTGTTACGCGCGTCCCTCAACCACCAACAATCTGACAAGTGAACTGCCCGCAAGGTCTATGACGCCTGTACGGGCAGGTGACGATGAGCGCGGCGCACCAGTCACGACAGGATCGCCACTGCGTGAAAGTCCAAGTATGCGTCCGCACCCGTCGTCGATCCAACATTACCTCAGGTCATCCTCCTCGTCCAGCTGCTTGTCCCCCAGATGGATAACCAACACCAGGAAAAAAGTCGCCATGGACCAGTAGGCATGCGACACGGCCACGAGGAGCATCACAGACCCGGTCAGGAGGAACACAAGACGCATCCAGACCAACACCACATCGAACCAGTGAGCCCGCTTTTTTGTAGGCATTAACATAGCGCTATGTACCTCATGAGTTGTTATACCGACTTGAGCACGCCATCGAGGGTCGCGAGCTGCGCACGGATACGGTCCATTTCAGCCCAGTGAGCCGCGGAGCCCACGCGCTTTTCAACCGCCGCACTGTGCTCACGCAAAGCTTCCCGCAAGTTGCCGTGCCGCTTGAAATACGCATCGATCACCAGCATCGGAGCGCTGGGGGGCAAAGTTGCCGCAACCGTCTCCCACAGGTAGCACATCGAATCTGCGAACAGCTGGTGATCGTTCTTATCCTGCAATCCAACGAGAAACACCAGCATGCCGAGAGTGTCGTAATCCGCCTTCAGCTGCTTCAGGTCAGTCACCGTAACGCTCCTTGAAATAAGGGGAATTCATATTAGCGTTATTTAGCGTTAATTGATAGTCCGCATCTGACATCAGCTGACTGCCCGTGACATGCGGCTTCTTTAGGTACTCCCGAACGTACTTGGCATATTCGCGGTGCCGGATGAGCGAATCCCACCACTCCTTGGCTTTCTCATCACGGATATCCAAAAATGCCTGCCCTGACAGCCTGCGGTCGATCCAGGCATTCAACAGCTTTAGATTGGAATACGACAGGCTCTCGTCGATGTACTTCACGACTAGTGCTCTCCCGGTAATTTCTCGCGGTACTGCTGAGCGACCAGCACGAGCGTTGTGGCCAATGAAACCAGAACCTGAGTGGTCCAGTCGTGCGCTTCAGCCTCGATGGGTTGCGGCTCGGTCAACAGCTCCACGATCGCATCGACATGCTCGCAGACGCGGCTGAGCCGCTGATGTTCTTCCTTCGTTGTCATGTTGGCATGCCACCCTCAGTGATTTCGCAATACAGAAACATCTTCATGTTGGTTTCGTCCTCAAGTTTTGTATGTAGTAAGCGATGCGTACGGGTTATCCGACGGTTCGCTCTTTGGTAGTACAAAATTACTTTCTTGCGCGACTCACCAGATCAAAAACCTGCCATCCGCTCACATCGCGCCGATACCTGAACTCAGGCTCGGTTCCAGAGAATACATCGATGCCGGCGACTTCCGCATCAATATCCTCAAAAAGCCTGATCACGCCGTCTCCGTTAGCGCTATAGCCGTCAGGTAAAAACAGCTTTCCGGTGCGTGTTTTTACGTCATATTCCAGCTTTTCCACCTCACACATCAGATCATTGCGGGATGTGATCTGAAGACTTCTGCGTAGTTTTCCCATCCGTTTTCTCCTCGCGCGCGATACATGGTGAATATATGAACAACTGAATAGAATATACCTTAAATAATAGTGTGTAGCAGTTGTTCACTATATGAGCAAGAGAGATGAGCATGAGCAAGTGCTAGCACTCGTGCACATGAGCAAGAGAGGATGAGCAACTGCTACACACGGTAAAACAAGCATAAAACCCCTCTCTCGTTCACTCGCTCATATATAAGCATAGGAAAAGGTCAATCCTATTCCGGTTTCTTAGCGCTATCTTCCGGCAAAACGCACCTGAACATAGATTTACCTGCCTGAATAGTCTCAACTCCAAGCTTTTCCCGTGCCCTGCGGAACGTCGCGTTGCTGATCTGCGCATCCGACATCAGCTGGCTGAGCTGCTTGTACGGCATCGAGCCGTTGGCGAGCTGTGCCAGGATGATCTTCTTGGCTTCCCCGAGCTTGGTTGTCCCATCCCCGTTTCCTTCCGCCTCCCCGAAGACCTGATTCGGAGAGCCCGCTACCCGCTTGCCCCACGCAACCTGCAATCCGTATACCCCGGGATTGCTTTCCAACTCAACATTCTCCACCCGGTACTCGAAGCTGTGATCTTCAGGCGCGAATTGAGTTTTAACCGCACCGAACAACCTGCCGCCGGTATCCTTGTTATCGTCCAACACCTTGATGCAGGCATACGTACCCCGGGGCACGGCTCCCATAGCCCTGGAGCCCATGATGCGATCCAGCGGGTCATTCCCCCGGGAGCCCTTGGTAAAGTGAGTCACTCCGAAAATAGCCGCCCCGGTGCGTTGGACAAAATCCAACAGCGGCTCCAGCTGCTGACGCACCTCTGAATCGTTGTGCGAGTCCTTGGTGATCGCGTTCGAAACCGAATCGATGATGACCAGCTTCACATTCCCAATCGCCACACAGGCTTTTATCAGCGCTTCCATGTCGTGAGCAGGGGAAAACCGGCGCTGTTTTCCTTTAACCTTGAACCCGGAAACGAAATACATGCGGCTGAAGTCCCCGCCGTTGGCGAGCAACCGCGGCCGCAGCGTCGTCTCGATCTCATCCTCCCCTGACCACATGACGACATTACCGCGTCGGGCCCGGGTGCCGTCCGGCCAGCTTCCGCCCCGGGTGATCGTGGCTGCAAAAGACAACATCAGACAGGTCTTGTTGACCCCGGGCACGCCTCCCACAATGTGGTAAACCCCTTTCTCAATGTGGCCTTCCCAGATCCACCCACGCACCCGCACTTCACCCGAATTGGACAATACGACTTCACCGGTAGGCTTGTCCGCCTCGTCCGTCTCATCGGTCGACAGGTGCGCTTTCTTGCGCGCGATATACAACACCTTGGATTTGCCATCCGTTGTCTGGTACGGCGGCTCGCAGTGCTCCAGGTCATACTTGAGCAACGCCGCTCCAACCTCTTTCGTAGACATGCCCATGCGATGGTAGTAATACGCCCGGCGGGACAACGCATCGCTGCGCGCGCCTTCGGAGTACTTGCGGGTGTCCTTGCTGTCCGTCGGCTCATTGGGCTCATCGCTCGTCGCTGCCGCAGACCCGGAAGTTGAGACACACTCTTTCTCAAGCCAACCCGGCAGTTCTCCCGGCTCCCCAACCGCGACCCCACCGTGTGCAGGCCACCACACGATGTAGCCCCCCTCACCCCGCACGTCGATGCCGGCGGATACCTCCCCTGCGCTGTTGCGGATCGCCTGTCCGTTCATGCGATACAGCAGGTGCTTGCCGCGACGGGTCCCGTGCAGCCTGTGGACCCCTAAGCGCCCCTGGTGCTCGCGGTACCAGTCCCGACCGTCAGGGTCCACGTCAATGGCCACCAGACCGCTTGCCGCGCCCGTAGGCACGCCGATCAGGGCCTCGGGGGTACCCTTCCACCACTGGAGCACCCTGGAGCGCTCCTGAGAGGCCTCCTTGAACCCGTGCTTCGTCAACGGTCTTTTTGTGACGGGATCGCACGGAAATACGGGGTAGTCCTCCGCGACCGCCAAAGCGGCCCGTTGAGCGCTACTCAGCCCGTTGACATCATTTTCAGTGTGTGATTGACGCCCGACCCGCTCATCGGATATTTTTCGCATGTTTCTTGTCGTCCGCGATAGAGGGAGCCCGCTGGCGTTGGTCCACTGGCGGGTCATCCCTTCACAAAATTGTAAAAACGTTGCGACGCTACGCTTGAGATTATTGGAACGTCAAGACAGCTTGATCAGCCGTCGCGTCCTGGGCGCACACGCACTTTCCGCACAGGCATTGTCCAAGTGCGAGACCAACACCTGAAAGCACGCTTTCGTCATGTTGTTTTTGTCACAGAACGCCGCGAGGGATTTCACCGCACTGGAGTAAGCCGGGCGCTCAGCATCCAGGCGCTCGGTGACGCTTTCAGAGTAACCCTCTGTACGCTGCGCTTTCCTGATCGGCTTTTCATACCCGCACGTGCACCCCGCAGGGATGAATCCGTGGCCCGTCGTAGAGCCGTGGTCAGCTTCACTGCTGCCGCAGTGACACCAGTCAGGGTCTATTCGATTCCTGCAGCTCGGACAACGCTCGATGCGACGTACGGTCACTCTAACACCCGTCGCTTGGCCGCCAGATACTCCCGTACGATCACCCGGTAGTGAATGAGCCCGCGGGCGCTGCCTTTCTTGCGCTTGGTCCCTAAGATGTGCGCACGATATCGTCGCATCACGTGCCGCGGGTCAGGGTGCGGA
>Ga0181519_10000161_pt1 | contig 60470 bp, 44 predicted proteins | sample PEATcosm2014_Bin_26_FD_121102 | JGI IMG/M metagenome (GOLD analysis project Ga0181519, IMG submission 121102) | Peatland microbial communities from MTU Mesocosm Facility, Houghton, MI, USA - PEATcosm2014_Bin02_10_metaG | ecosystem: Environmental > Terrestrial > Soil > Wetlands > Peat | place...
AGGCGATCGACGCCGCCGAAGGTGCCGCTGCCGATGGACATGCCGTGGCCGCTGTAGAAGTGGTTGTGGAGGACGGACATGTTGGAGACGCTGCCCATGCCGCTGGGCTTGAGACAGACATCGTCGTCGCCGGTGTGAATGTAACTGTAGGCGATGGTGATGTTTTTGGAAGACCCCGGATCGATGCCGTCGGTGTTGCGCGCGGTTTTGGGGGTCATGATTTTGACGCCCCACGCTGTGAATCCGTCGGTCTGATTGATGGAGACGTGGAAGCCGGGCGAGTTACGCAGCGTGATTTTGTAGAGGATGAAGCCGTCGACGTGGCGCAGGGCGATCATGGAGAAAACGGACTGCTGTTCGTCTTTCACCTTGGCTTCGTGCGCGAGATCCCACCAGGTAACGTCCTGACCAAGGAGAGTTGCGCCGCCGCGGGCGTCGATGGAGCCTTCGCCCATGATGCCGGAGTTTTTAGCGCCGTCGCCCGAGATGAGCGGCTTGCAGGCGCGGCCGCGCGTGGAAGAAACAGTGCCGCAGCCGCCGGGCACGGTGTCGTACACACGGGGATCGCGCGAGGCAACGAGTGCGGTGTTCTTATCGACGACGAGTGTGACGCCGGGGCGGAGGGTAAGCGGGCCGGTGAGGAGGACGTTCTTCTTGCCGTGGGCGCGGAGGACGACAGCCTGGCCTTGAGCGCAGTGGTCCATCGCGTCTTGAATGCGGGCTGTGGAAAGCTTTTGCTCGTCGGCCAGCGCGATATTGCCATGACTGGAGACGATGTCGGCATCAAGGGTGACGCACGCGGGAGGAATTTTGGGCTCGGTGACGGTGCGTGTGTCCTGGGCTGACAGCGAGACCAAGGCAACGAACGGAAGCGCAGCAAGAAAGACACGAGCTGGACGCATGAGATTCTCCAATCTGCGTGGGCTGAAACGGCGAAATGAGCTGGCAAGCGTAGCACGATCCAAGTGGACTGACCACTGGAACCTTCCAACTGTATAGGAGCGGAGCGGTAGGTCGTCAAGCCCTGGCTCGACTATGCGTAGGCGGAAGAATGGAAGTTCGGAGAAAGCTCGAAGCGATTGCTGGTCTGACCTTTAGGGCGATAGAATCGAGGCGGTTCGCGAGGAACTTTTTAGAGGTTTTGGAGACAAGCTACGCCAGGTAAAAATTGGAGAAACGCCATGAAATCGCTCTTCCCTTTTGTTATGTCAGCCGTTCTGGCGGCAGGCCTTACCGCCCAGGCACAACTGCCGCAAGCGAACGCGGCGGCGCCACCGGCAAAGGTGCGGATTGCGCTGATTGGTGACTCCACGCAGACGAAGAGCGCCGGATACGGGCTGGGATTTTGCGCGAATCTGACCGACGACGTGATTTGCATCAACGATGCCAAGGGCGGAGCGAGCACGAAGACGTACTACAACGAGGGCTACTGGACGAAGGCGCTTGCGGACAAACCGGACTACATGCTGATCCAGTTTGGACACAATGACGAGGAGTCGGCGCAGCACGCGCCGCGCGAGACGAATCTCGTGACAGAGTATCCTGCGAATCTGAAGCGGTATGTGGAGGAGGCGCGGGCGCATGGTATCGTTCCTGTGCTGGTGACGCCGCTGTCGCGGCGCTACTACGGGGATGACGGCAAGATTCATTCCGATCTGCTGGCGCACTCGGAGGCGATGAAGAAGGTTGCCGTCGAGGAGAAGACGCCGCTGATCGATTTGCAGGCGGACAGCATTGCGTATCTCGACATGTTGACCGAGACGCAGGCAAATGCATTGGGCATCACGAAGAAGGACGCGCAGGGCAACACGATTCCGGACAAGACGCATTTGAATGCGGAGGGATCGTATGTGTTCGGGCGCATAGTGGCTGTGGATCTGGGGAAGGCGGTTCCGGCGCTCAAGAAATATGTGCGGCCAGTGGCGGCAACGCTGCCGCCGGAACTGGCACGGACGGTGGCGATTCTGCATGGTTCGCCGGTGAAGATTGTGCTCGCCGGCGACTCGACAGTGAACAACGGCGGAGGATGGGGGCCGGGATTCTGCGCCGACCTGACGCCCAACGTGGACTGCGTGAACCTGGCTCGGAACGGGCGCAGCTCGAAGAGCTACTACGATGAGGGCGTGTGGAAAGACGTGCTGGCCGCACACGCGGACTACATTCTGATTCAGTTCGGACATAACGACATGCCGGGGAAGGGGCCGCTGCGCGAGACCGATCCGGAGACGACGTATGCGGCGAACATGCGCCGCTACATCAACGAGGCGCGCGCGGAGGGGGCACGGCCGGTGATCGTGACGTCGCTTTCGCGGCGCAACTACAAGGACGGCGCGCTGGTGGAGGATTTGACGGCGTATGCGAAAGCCGCACGGCGTGTGGCGGAGGAAGAGGGCGTACCGGTGATCGATCTGAATGCGGAGAGCACGCGATTGCTGCGCACCATGACGCAGGAGCAGGCGGATCAGTTCGACGCAGTGGGCCATCCGGACGCAGCGGGAGGCACGCTGGACCGGACGCATCTGAATGCGCACGGATCGGAAGTGTTTGGGCGCATGGTGGCCGATGACCTGGCGAGGATTTGCCCGGAATTGGGGCCGGATGTGAAAGGGCAGGCGATGACGACGGTGACGCCCCCAGTGACGAAGCAGCCTTAATGCTTTGGAGCTACGCGCGGCACCTGTTCGAGAATCCAGCGCACAAACTCCTTGCCGGCGGCGTAGTTGTCGTAGAGGGCGGGGAGCTTGCGGCCGTCGGTGTACTCGTTGTAGAGCCAGGGGTCGGTCATGGCGATGACGGTTCCCTTGCCGTATTTCGTTGTGGCCATGAAGATGTCGTCGCCTTCTGCAAGCACAGAGCGTGCAGGCTTGGTCACCGTGATGGTGCATACATCTTTTACATAAATGGTGTGCGGATGATGGAAGACGGGGCCTTTGCCGTCAATGCCGATTCTTCCCTGCTCCCAATTGGCGCCGACGACGTGCTTGCGCAGCACACTGTTGAAGTGGATGCCGAATTTGTCGCCGATCACATTGAAATGGTCGAGGTCGGCAAAGGACGTGTCGTTCTCCATAATGACAAGCACGCCGCCGGTATTGACCCACGCGGCGAGCTCGTCCGCGTCTTGAGAATTCGCAAAGTGCGCGTGGGGATTTTTGTCGAGGTTGTCGGGTGAGGCGATGACGTAGACGTCTGCGCCCTTGAGATTGGCGATTGTGGGTTCGGCGTCGTGCTCGCTGGTCTGCGCGCCGAATTCACGGAAGAGATGACCGAAGAGTGAATAGCCCGGATTGTCCCACGTGTTCCATTTGTAGTGGAAGTTCAGCTGCTGGCCGAAGGCGTCAGCGCGCTGCTGAGAGTTGAACCAGCCGTCGACAACGATAGTATCGCCGCGCGCCAGAGTGGACTCCGCGGCATACTCCATTTCGGCGCTGGCCATCAAAAACGCGCCCACGCCCTTGGGATCGTTGCTGACGACCTTCTCGCCGATGTAATAGGCGTAACTGCCGTCGCGATAGGGCTGGCCGCCGAGGCCTGAGGCCTTCACGGTGCCGGTGAGAGAAACGTCGTCGCCCTGGGTTTCGACGAAGTGCGTGAGGATGCCTTTGTAGCCACGTTGGGCGACGGCGAGAAGACCGTCGGGCTCGAGATCCGGCAGGTAGCCGCGGCGCACCCCCTTGGCGAGAGCGTAGACGAACATGCAGGCCGAGGAGGATTCAAAGTAATTTCCCTTTTCGCCGGGCTTATTCATCACGTCGTACCAGAGGCCCGTCTTACGATCCTGGAAGCGCGCGACGGCGGCGGCTTCACGGCGGAGGATGGCGATCAATTGCGCGCGGCCGGGATCGCCTTCGGGATAGAAACCGAGCGTATCGACGAGGGCCATCATGGTCCAGCCGATGCCGCGTGCCCAGAATTCCTGCGAGTCACCGGTTTGTGCGTTGGCCCAGCGCTCCTGCTTCGACGCGTCCCAGCCGTGGTAGAGCAGGCCGGTTTTGGGATCGCGCGCGTGCTGCTCCATGAGCACGAACTGCTTGGTAATGTCGGCGAATTCCTCGGGGTGATGGGAGATGGAGGCGTATTCGGCGCGGAAGGGCTCGGCCATGTAAAGGCCGTCGAGCCACATCTGGTTGGGATAGCGCTGCTTGTGCCAATAACCGCCCTCGGCATTGCGGGGCTGCGCGGCGAGCTGATTCCAGAGGAACGTGGCGGCGGTGAGGTAGCGCTTGTTCTGCGTGACGCCGTAGAGGAAGAGAAGCTGGCGGCCGAGGAGGATGTTGTCGAGCTGATGCTCCTCGGGCTTGAGCGTGGGGATGGATCCGTCGGGAGCGACGAGAGCGTCGACCGAGTTCTTGATGTAATTGAAGTCGCGCGGATCGACATCGGTGAGCCAAACGGCGCGCATGCCCTGGAGGAGCGTGCCGAGCTCGTAGTTCCAAGTCGCGCCGGAGGGGGCGAAACGGCCGTCGGGCCAGCGAGCGATGGCCGCATTGGCAGCGCGTTGCGACCAGGGCAGCGGATCGGGAGGCGCGGCGGGTACGCTTGCTCCGATAAAGGCAAGAACGGCGAGACTGCCAACAAGGCGGAGAGATTTCATGGGTGCTCCGGGCGAATGCGGTGCAGGGATTCCCACCCTTTCCGCAAACAACGCGGAATGGATGGGGCACGGGACGGAATTGCATCTCGCGCCGAACCCACTATACGCAGGGCGACGCGGTGAGGACAAATTGCATGTGCGGGCGGGGACGCCCGCACGACAGCCGGTCAGCCACCCCAAGAAACAAAGACCGTTTCTTGGGGACCCCGGTCAGGAGACCAGCGGTACACTTTTCGGGCAGTCGCGAGATTACGCTGTCTCAACGCTAATGCGCGGCGGGAGCGGGCCGCGGCGGCACGGCGGGAGTAGCAATCCAGCCATTGATGCGCAGCCAGTTTTCAAGCAGCGTGGGCCACTCGGCGAGCTCGGGATTGGACTGGCCGAGCGCCGTGCCGTGCGGGCCGGTTTGAAAGATGTGCATCTCGGCGGGGACGCCGGCCTGGACGAGCGCGGTGTAAAACACCACGCTGCTGAGCACCGGAACGCCTTGATCGGGGGTGGTGGCGTAGAGGAAGAAGGGCGGGGTGCGCGGCGTGACGTGCAGATCGGGTGAGAGATCGTTGAGAAGTTCGGGCGTGGGAGGAGTGACAAAGAGATTCTCCATGGCTCCGGTCTTGGCGATGCCGGTTTGCAGCGAGAGACCACCGTAGGAGCTGATGACGAAGTCGGGGCGGTCACTCGCACCTTCGACAGGATCGGCGGCCTGCGAATTGCCGTCGTCGAAGTGCGTGCCGACCATGCCCACGAGATGGCCACCGGCGGAGAAGCCCCACATGCCGATGCGATCGGGAGCGACGTGATACTCGGCGGCATGGCTGCGCACCCAGCGCACCGAGCGGTAGCCATCGAGAATGGGCTCAGGATAGCGGTAGCGCGGGCTGAGCCGGTAGGTGAGGACGAAGGCAGTGATGCCGCGAAGATTGAGCCATTCGGCAATCTGGGTGCCTTCCTTGTCATAGGCCAGATTGCGATAGCCGCCGCCGGGGCAGACGATGACGGCGGTGTGCGGGGCGGGACCGTAGCCCGAGAAGATTTCGAGATGCGGCTTGTCCTGCTCTTCAGTGCCGACGGCGCCCGGCGCGCCGTTGGGCCAGAGGTATTCGATCTGGCCGTGGGGCAAGGCCGGGTCGGGAGCGGCGGCGGGTGGCGGCGCGGCCGGGTTTTGCGGCGCAGACTGCGCATCGGCGCCGGGCATTGCAAACGCGAAGAGGAAAAAGGCGATGGCTACACGCGCCAGCCAAAGTGAATCTACGGATTTTCTATTCGGGACCATGAAGGCAGGACTCCAATCGCGATAAGGATTCTACATGCTTGCGGCGGAAAGAAAAAAGGTGCTGCCGGAAAACCGGCAGCACCTTGTGTTGAGAAAAACAGGTTGAAGTTTACCAGCTTATGCGCAGGCTGCCCTGCACCTTGCGCGGGGTGCTGTTTACCTGGGTGACGGTGCCGAACGAGGGGTTAACGATTCCATTGGTTACGCCAGATTGAACAGTCATGTTCTTGGTAGGAGTCGTCGTCACCTGGCCAGGCAGGCCATAGGTAACGTGGTTAGCAACGTTGGCCATGTCCAGTTCAAACTGCGCCTTCCACTCGTGATAGATGGGGAAGGTGCGCCTGAGGGCCATGTCCGTGTTGACCGCGTGCTGGCCAAACATGCCCAGCGGAGCGACACGGGGTGCATTGCCGGGAACGTAGTCGGCGGGCCCGACACCTACCGAGTAGGCCTGTCCACCGGCCGCTTCAGTCGAGGACCCGCTATACGTTCCATAGTTGCCCGAGGAACCAGTTGTACCGGCGACGTTGACCACGAACGCCAGAGGGTTGACGTACTGGACGTTTCCGATGTAGTTGGACGAGCTTGGGTCCCAGGTTGCTTTAGCCCCGCCCGGTGTTTTGCCAATGCTGTACTGCCGTCCCGGTTGCCCGGAAACGATGCTGGGCATGCAGGTGTTCAGAATCGAACTGCCGCCGCAGCCGCTGCCCACTGCCTGGACTGGCAGCCCTGAGTGGATGGTCTCAATACCGGAGACCGACCAGTCGCTGGCGATGGCCCGGTAAGCCCAGTTCTCCCCGAACATATGGCCGCGCCCCACGGGCAGTGCGTAGACCGCGGTAGCGATCAGATTCTGCGGCTGGTCGCCCGTGGAGAGTGAACGATCGAGGCGGTTGTTGTCGTAAACGCGGAAACTTCCCAGGTCGTCGATGTTCTTTGAGTAGGTATAGTTGAGCATCCAATTCAGGCCGTGGTTCGGACGCTCCTTGACAGTGATTTCCAGCGCATTCCAGTTCTCGTTGCCCACGAAGCTGGTGGTATCGCTGACGCCGCTGAATTGCGGGAAATTGACGAAATACGAGCCCACGGTGTTGCCCGTGTAGTAGTAATTCGCCAGTGTGGTGAAGGGATTGGGAGGGGTGAAACCGTAGGACTGAGCCTGCGTGATGTAGCCAGTCGTGTACGTAGTGTTCCCCTTCATCCCCAGCAGAGTATTGATGCAAGAGGCTCCGCTGCACGCCACTGCGGTGTTCGGCGCAGCGGAGGTTGTTGCATAGTTGTAACCGGCAAGTGCAGCGTAGCCCTCGGTCAGTTTATTGTTCGTGTTATACCTCGCATTGCTGACGCTGAGGAAATGCCCCTCGCTGCCCACATAGCTGATAGAAACGGCCAGGTCCTTGGTGATCTGCCGTTCAAGACCGAAGCTCCAGTTCTCGTACTCGGGAGTCCGCGATCCATAATAGGGATCCCAGTAGGTGGGAGACCCTGAATTGGCGCCCTTGAGCGTCGCCGTTTCAACCGTATATAACTCGGAAAGATTGGCGCCGGAGGGCAAGACTGACGAAGGCGCAGCCGTCGATCCGGTCCAGCCGCAAGGCGTAAAGCCGTCGCCGGCGACCATCGATCCTACGGACGCATAGCCGTTTCCGCCGGTGTCGGTGACACCGCCGCCCGCACTGGTGCAGGCCACCCCATCCCAATAGAAGGAAGGCTGGTTGCCATATGACGGGTAGGCTGAAGCTGTTGGAGTGAGGCCGGAGGTTGAAGGCGAACCGGACTGGCTGCCGCCGGTCCAGTCTCCGTGTGCGTATGCCAGGCCGTAGCTGGCGCGGATGACCGTCTTGGAATCGATCGCGTAGGCCAGTCCGAGGCGTGGCGCGAAGTTCTTCATCCAAGTGCTGGAGGGAATGTGCTCCCCGGTGTGAAAGCCGTCCGACGAGTTGCCACCAGCGAATGCCAGCGTGCCCACGTTTCCGCTAAGGGAGTTGGCGCCGGTCGGATTCAGCCAGGTGATCAGATCGTGCGCTTCGTGGATGGGTGTCCATACATCCCAGCGCAGACCAATGTTAACAGTCAGTTTTGAGGATATCTTGTAGTCATCCTGCGCCCAGAAGGACGGATCGATCCACCGCGTTCCCAATCCAAGGACGCCGACGCTGACGGAGCTGGAACTGACGGCGCCGAGCATATAGCTGGCGAACGACAGGCCCGAGTTGGTCACTACCGATCCGGTGGACGTATATCCTTCCGTTTGCGGGCCGGCGAATGTGTAGGTCATCGGTCCGGAATAGGTCAGGTTCTTGATGTAGTTGAACTGCACGGCGACATACTGTCCGCCGAAGGTAAAGTTATGCTTGCCATGCAGCCACTGAAAGTTGTCGGCGGCCGTGTAGGTATCGTTGACCTTTCCGTTCTCGTCGTAACCGCCGAACGTGGCAGGGTCCGCCGAGCTGGTGTCGCTGCTGAATGCGACGGCGGGAAAGTAACTCGCCTGGCCCGGTGGCGTGCCGAGCAGACCGGTTTGGGAAGCAGCATACGCAGGCAAATCGTTGGGCGTGAACGATACGCTCTTGTAGCGCCCGAACGCCAGCGATGCCATGTTCACCAAGTGTGAATTGATCGTCCACGTATCCTTCACGATGTCGATGTTGGTCTTCGGCGCGTACGACTGCGAAGTGTTGAACGGCGGGGGAAGATTGCCGCCGGAGTTGGTGCCGGTGCTGGCCTGACGCCCAAAGGCGACGATGATGCTGATCTGGTGCGACGAACTCGGGTTGTAGTCGATACGCCCGCCGTTGTACCAGTTGGAAAGTCCGGTGGGGTAGCCGCCAACGTAGTTGTTGGTGAGAGTGGTATTCGGGATGCTGGCCACGAGCGGCGCCAAATACCCGTTGATATAGCTCGATGCCTTCGAAATGCGGGCTGCCGGAATCTTATTGCCTGAGAATGCTGTGCGCACGCAGGGCCCTGCGACGCTGCCGACGGGATTGGTGTTGGTTGAAGTGCCGCCGGTGCAGTTGTAGCTGGTCTCAGTGTTTGGATCGTAGATGCCGTTGCTTAAATTACTGAAGTCGCCCGTCAGCATCGCCGGCGTAGGAAGAGTCAGAATCGCAGGATTCGGGCCGTTCTGGTTGCGATACTGGCCGTAGTTATAGAAGAAGAAAAGCTTGTTCTTGATGATGGGGCCGCTGAACACCAGACCCACTTCGTTCTGGATCTCTTTGGCCTTGAGACCGCCCAACGCGCACCAACTGGTTGACGCCGTCAATGCGGCAGAGCTGCACTTACCGCCGGGGGGTACAATCGCCCCTGCGATCAGGGTCGGAGTTTTGGCTGAGGCTTGCCAGGCATCGAGCACGGTGTTGCGCAAATACTCATACACCGAGCCGTGAATCTGGTTGCCACCCGACTTGATGGAGTAGTTCTGCACGCCCTGGCCGCCGTATTGCGCGGAATAGCCTGACGTCTCAACCTGGAACTGATCGATGGAGTCAACGCCAAAGGCCGTCCACGTGAAGCGGGGGTCGCCCACTCCGTCGGCTTCGGGCAGGTTGATACCGTCAATGTAGATTTCCGACGTGCCGCCGTTGGGGTTGCCGCCGTTGACGCCACCTGTGGCATCAGTGCTATTGGAGCTGCTGTTTGCGGCATAGGTGTTCTGCACACCGGGCATCAGGTAGGAAAAGTCCGTGGCGCGGCGCTGATCGTTGTTGCCGCCCTGGCCCATCAATAGAGGCAAGCTTGAATACATCTGGTTGTCCATCACCTGCCCGATCGAGGCATCGCTCGTCTCCAGGATGGGAGGCGCCGTGGTGACGGTGATGGTTTGCTGCGCGGCGCCGACGGTGAGTGTGACGTTGACGGCGACCGTTTCCAGGGCGTTTACGGTGATGTGCTGCTGAATTTCTTTCTCAAAGCCCTTGGCGGTGACGGTTAATGTGTATTCGCCAGGCAGGAGCGGCGTGATGCTGTAGTCGCCGGCCCCGGTGGTGGAGCGGGTGGTGCTGACGTTCTGGTCGGCAGAGGTTGCGGTGACCGTGGCCCCAGCGATGACTGCGCCTGTGGAATCGGTGACTGTGCCGGAAATGGCTCCGGTGCCGGCCATCTGTGCATTCGCGCCGAGGGGCGTCATCATGGCGATGACCAACAGCGCCATGCAGCTCCATGCGGCGAAACACAGCATACGAGCCATGGAACCGCTCGCCGCTTGCCTCGACGGAAATAGTTTGCTTAAGGCTAATTGCCTCATTGTGTTGCCTCCACTAGGTGGTTCATATCGCGTCGATCGTGCAGCCACACCCGCACTCCTTGAAAATACGCACACGTGGTCTGACCACATTTCGAAGCCCGACTAGTTTCATACACAAGGTTAGGAACTGTCAATAGAGAAATTCGTGCGCGGCTATTGAAAGTTATGCGCGGGAATGGCCGGAACGACTTGGGACGGATCCATCGATAATGACCTGTCGGGCACAGTGCCACCGCGCCCCGCTCTCCCTCTAAATGATTCATGTTAAGGCGGTTTTGGATCACCATGGGTGGGAGACGCCGCAGCCGTGGCGCAGGCCCTCCGTCGCCAGCTTGAGGAGGGAACATGGTCAGACCTTCTGTGCGTATCACATTCAGGGAAGCCATGGAATCCACTGCGAGGAATACCGACAGGAAGCGCGGGCGGGCCGCATGCTGCGATTTTTCCAAAGCAGCTCCATGGATGGTGTGCCTATGTCGAACTAGAAAATGCACCCGCAGATCCTTCGACTCCCTCGCGCTATCGTTCACTGCGCGAAGGGAAAGCGCGCTGTCGCTCAGGACGGCATCACGATGAGGCAGAGTCGAACGACTCGAGTTTTGCTCTAGGCGGCGGATGCCGAGCGCGTTGGTCTTTTCCTGGCGGCGGCCTGCGATGCTTTGCGACCCGTGGGGCGCTCCATGCCTTGCGCGATCTGGGCCATGCGCAGGTGCTGCTCCATCAGGTTATGCGCCTCCTGCGGCTTGCGGGAGCGAATGGCCCGGTAGAGCTCGCGGTGCATCTCGGCGGACTCGCGGAGGTCGGTGGAATGTTCCACAGTCTTGCGGCGGCTATCGTAGAGCGCCGACGTGATGGTTTCAATAATGGCGGCGAGAATGGGATTGCCGGAAGCCTGCGAGATGATGCGGTGGAACAGCAGATCGTGAATGAGATAGTCGGTCGGGCTCTCGAAGGCGGCGAACATCTCGGCCACCTCTTCGGCCAGCGCGGCGTGGTGTTCCTCTTTACCGCGCTCGGCGGCCAGGGCAGCGAGATGACTCTCGAGAATGATGCGCGCCTCGAACATCTGCCAGGTCTGAAAGCCGTGCAGGGCGGCCATCAGGCTCATAGAGGTCCGACCAAACTCCGGAGGGCCGTCGGCCACAAAGGTGCCCACGCCATGGCGGATCCTCATGACGCCCATGGCGGCGAGGTAGCCGATGCCGGTGCGCAGGCTGGCGCGGCTGATCTTCAGAGAGCGCGCCAACTCGCGTTCCGGCGGGATCTTGTCGCCCGGCTGCAGGGTTCCGTTTTCGATAAGCGAGCGGATGTGGTTCACCACTTGCATCGTGCGATGGCTGCTATGTTCTTCCTCTTTCACCCGCGGCATGCGTTCAGACACCTTCCTCTAAGAATCATGGACACAGCGAGATTACCACTGAAAAGAGGGGTTTGGCTCGATAAACTTGCGGCGCGCGGATAGTTTTAAGCGGGGCCGGCGCGCTGCCCGGCCGTGTATACTTGTGGTCTGACCTCAAGCGCCGCCATGCGGCCGCAGAACGCTGAATACGAGGTAAAATGAATGCCATGTTGCTCCACGACGACCGTCTGTTCCCTTCCGAATCAAGCGCCCTTCAAGTAGCCCGTTCGCTGTATGCACATGTCCGCAACCTGCCCATTGTGAGCCCGCACGGGCATACGCAGGCGTCATGGTTTGCCACGAACGAGCCGTTTCCCGATCCGGCAACGCTGCTGGTGCAGCCGGACCACTACGTTTTCCGCATGCTGTACAGCCAGGGCGTTGCGATGGATGACCTGGAAATTGGACAACCGGTGGTGAAGGATCCGCGCAAGGTGTGGCGCATCTTTGCCAGCCATTACTACCTGTTCCGCGGTACGCCGACGCGGATCTGGCTCGACTTCGCGTTTCAGGAACTGTTTGGAATGACGGAGCGGCTGAGCGAGAAGACGGCCGATCTCTACTTTGACAGCATCGCGGAGAAACTGAAGACACCAGAGTTTTTGCCGCGGGCGCTGTACGAAAAGTTCAACATCGAGTTGCTGTCGACGACAGAGTCGCCGCTGGATCCGCTCGAGGCGCACCAGGCGATCCGCAATTCGGGCTGGAAGGCGCGCATCGTTCCGGCGTTCCGGCCGGATCCCGTGGTGGATCCGGAGTTCAAGGGATTTGCAGGACTTGTGGCCAAGCTGGGCGAGGAGAACGGCGAAGACTCCTCGACGTGGAAGGGCTACCTGAATGCGCTGATGAAGGCGCGGGCGCGATTCAAGACTCTGGGTTGCACCTCGACCGACCACGGACATCCCACGGCGCAGACGGCGGATCTTTCCCAGACCGACGCGGCCGCGCTGTTCGGCAAAGTCCTCGCGGGCAAGGCGAACGCGGCCGAGCAGGAGTTGTTCCGCGCGCAGATGCTGACCGAGATGGCGCGCATGAGCGTGGAAGACGGCCTGGTGATGCAGATTCATCCGGGCAGTGTGCGCAATCACAACAAGTTTGTGTTCGAGCGTTACGGGCGCGACATGGGCGCTGACATTCCCGGGCCGACCGACTTTGTCCACGCCCTGCGGCCGTTGCTGGACCGCTTTGGCAACGACAAGAACCTGACCATCATTTTGTTCATGCTGGATGAGTCGACGATCAGCCGCGAACTGGCGCCGCTGGCCGGCCATTATCCGTGCTTGCGCCTCGGACCCCCGTGGTGGTTTCATGACAGTCCTGAGGGCATGATGCGTTTTCGCGAGCAGGCCACGGAAACGGCGGGTTTCTACAACACGGTCGGGTTTAACGACGACACGCGGGCGTTTCTCTCCATCCCGGCGCGGCACGACGTGGCGCGACGTGTGGATTGCGCGTTTCTGGGCAGGCTGGTGGCAGAGCATCGTTTGGAAGAGGACGAGGCGTTCGAGTTGGCGCACCAGTTGACCTACGATCTGGTCAAGAAGGCGTACCGGCTGTAGAACAGGTTTCAGGGGTCAGTGGTCAGTTCCGATCCTAGCCATCCGCCGTGGCGGACAGCTAGGATGGGGCGCCCAGTCATGTAATTCGAGGACGAAGAATTGGAGTTTGTTGAATGAGCCTCTATTGTTCTGTTGGAAGTGTTGACACCGATCTTTCCGCCGAGCAATTGAAAGAGTTGCTGGTGGAGAGCCTGGCCAAGCTGGGCGCGCGGAAGAACGTGCTGGTTGTGCCGCCCGACCAAAGCCGCGAGCACTCGCGCGCCGGCGATCTGACGCGCTATACATGGGAACACTACGGAGACAAGCTGAAGGCGGTGCTGCCGGCGCTGGGCACGCACACACCCATGCGGCCCGACCAGATTGCGCACATGTTCGGCAACGTGCCCCAGGAACTATTCCGCGCGCACAACTGGCGCACCGACGTTGAGACGCTGGGCGAGCTGCCGGCATCGTTCATCGAGGAGCAATCGGAAGGCAAGCTGCACTACACGTGGCCGGCGCAGGTGAACAGGCTCATCTCGCAGGGCGGCTTCGACCTGATTCTTTCCATCGGCCAGGTGGTGCCGCACGAAGTGATCGGCATGGCCAACCACGCCAAAAACATTCTGATCGGCACGGGCGGGCGCGAGGGCATCAACCGCAGCCACTACCTGGGTGCCGTGTACGGCATGGAGCGGATCATGGGCCGCGCCGAGAACCCGGTGCGCAATGTGCTCAACAGCGCCTGCAAGGAATTCTTGCGAAAGGTACCGATCGTGTATGTGCAGACCGTTGTCGGGCGCGGCAAGGATGGCGGGCTGGCGGTGCGGGGCCTCTACATCGGCGACGATCTCGAGTGCTTCCTGAAGGCCTCGGAGCTGAGCCTGAAGGTAAATTTCGAGATGCTCGACAGGCCGATCAAGAAAGCTGTCGTCTATCTCGATCCCAAGGAATTCCACTCCACGTGGATCGGCAACAAGGCGGTTTACCGCACGCGCATGGCGCTGGCCGACGGAGCGGAGCTGATTATTCTGGGACCGGGCGTGCATGAGTTCGGCGAGGACAAGGGTATCGACGCGATGATCCGCAAGTACGGCTACTATGGCACGCCGGCTACGTTGAAGGCGGTGAGCGAGAATGCCGACCTGGCCGCGGACCTGAGCGCGGCGGCGCACTTGATTCATGGCTCGTCGGAGGGGCGGTTCAAGATTGTGTGGTGCCCGGCCAATTTGAGCCGCGAGGAGATCGAAGGCGTGGGCTTCGCATACGGCGAGCTGAACACGATGACCAAGAAATACGATCCGGAAAAGTTGCACCACGGCTGGAATCAGGTCGACGGCGAAGAGATTTTCTTTGTCGCCAATCCGGGATTGGGATTGTGGGCGGTTCGCAGCCGGTTTGAGAGCGCGGCTCCAGCAGTTGCCGGAGCTGCCGCGGGTTAGACGCCTGCTCTGACCGCAAGAGTTCCTCCCTTTTGGATTCGTGGTGCCCCACCCTTTCGCCGGAAAAGGGCGAAAGGATGGGGCACGGAGATGATGCGAGAAGCAAACAGTTAGAAACTGAGAGAAACTGCGGCGCACACCGCGCAACAAGGGATTTGGGAATCAAGCAAGGCAGGATGAAAATGGGAGATCAAGGTTTGAAACTGAACAAATATTCGGTGGGCGTAGGCGACCGGTTTGCGCACCAGGCCAAGGCGCAGTTGCAGGCATGCATCAAGACTCTCGAACAGGGAGTCGAGGTGGTGCCCGTCTGGAACAAGTCGAACCGCGAACACAACATCATCGGCTCCGAGCCCGCGAGCGTGCGAGCAGCGGCCGATGCGGCGGTGAAGGCGCTGGGATGGAAGCTGCCGTATTTTTGCGACGCCGACCACATTACGGCCGCAACGGTGGAACGTTTTCTTGCGCCGTGCGACTTTTTTACCTTCGACGTGGCCGACTTTATCGGCCAGCCCGCAAAGACATCGGATATTGAGAGCTTCGTGAAACGGCATCCTGAGCTGATGGGGAGCATTGAGTTGGCGGGGGCCGACCAGGCCTTTGAAATTACTCCGGCGCTGCTACAGCAAACGGCGCAGAAATTTCTGGCCGCGGTGAAGAAGGCCGGCGAAGTGCATCGCATGGTTTTGAACGCGAAGGGCGCGGGCAATTTTATTCCCGAAGTTTCAATGGATGAGACCGATCGCGCGCAGAGCCCCGTGGAACTGCTGATCATTCTGGCGGCGATTGCCGACGAAGGCATTCCGGTGCAGACCATTGCGCCCAAGTTCAGCGGACGCTTCAACAAGGGCGTGGATTACGTGGGCGACGTGGCGCAGTTCGAGCGCGAGATGGCGCTGGACGTGGCCGCCATCGCCTACGCGGTGAAGCAATACGGACTGCCCGGCAATCTAAAATTGAGCGTACACTCTGGCAGCGACAAATTCTCTATTTATCCCGCGATCCACGCGACCATGAAGCGCTTCAACGTGGGCGTGCACCTGAAGACCGCGGGGACCACGTGGCTGGAAGAGCTGATCGGGCTGGCCGAAGCGGGCGGCGAGGGTCTGGCGCTGGCCAAAGAAGTGTATGCCGAAGCCCTTGCGCATCGTGAGGAGCTGTGCGGGCCCTATGCGACAGTGATCGACATCGATCCGGCCAAACTGCCGTCGGCCGACGCGGTGCGCGGATGGACGTCCCAGCAGTACACTTCAGCACTGCGGCATGTGGAGAGCGACTCGGCTTACAACCCCAGTGTGCGGCAACTGTTGCACGTGGGATTCAAAGTGGCCGCGAAGATGGGACCGCGTTATCTGGAATTGCTCGAGGCCAACGAACCCGTGATCGCGAAGAATGTGACGGAGAACCTGTATGATCGGCACATTGCGCCGGTGTTTCTGGGCCGCAGCATCTGATCGCACCGATGCGGGCGTGGACGCCCGCATGACCGCCGGTCAGGAGACCGGCGCTGCATTTCCCTTGGAGATCGAATGAACCTCCAACTGTTCAGCCTTGAAGGCAAGGTCGCGGTTGTGACCGGAGGCACGTCAGGCATCGGCCAGGCGCTGAGCCTTGGCTTGGCCGACGCGGGCGCCGATGTGATTGCCACTGCGCGACGCCAGCAACAGGTGGACGACACCGCCAAAGAGATTGAGGCGCGCGGACGGAAGACCATCCGCATCGCCTCGGATGTGGGCGACCGCGCATCGATGGAGAAACTGCTCGCCGCCGCGCTTGAGACCTTCGGCAAGGTCGACATCCTGGTGAATTGCGCGGGCGTGATCAAGCGCCGGCCCACCATCGACCTGCCCGAGGAAGAATGGAACAACATTCTGAATGTGAATCTCACGGGGACACTGCGCGCCTGCCAGGTGTTTGGCAAACCGATGCTGGAGCGCGGCTACGGGCGGATCGTGAATATCGCCTCCCTCAACAGCTTCGTCGCGCTGAGCGAAGTGGCGGCGTACGCGGCGAGTAAAGCCGGCGTGGCGTCGCTGACGCGTTCGCTGGCCGTGGAGTGGTCGAAGAAGGGCGTGACGGTGAATGCAGTTGCGCCGGGTGTTTTCCGCACCGATTTGAATGCGCAACTGCTGGACTCGACGCCGCGCGGGCAGGAGTTGCTGATGCGCACGCCCATGGCACGGTTCGGCAAGACGGAAGAGCTGGTTGGGGCGGTGGTGTACCTCGCCTCCGACAGCGCTTCGTTTGTGACCGGGCAGATCCTGGTGGTGGACGGCGGATTCCTGGCCAGCGGAGTAAATCAGTGATCGGTGATCGGTGATCAGAAAGACGAGGGCTGTTCCGTTGGGAGCAGCCCTTCTTGTTGGACCATGGAATTATTGCAACGTGACGTTGGCTCCGGCCATCTTGAGGATGGCGTCGCCCTGCGCGGCCGTGACTTTCACGTTTTGCCCGGTGACGTTGGCGTATCCGATGGAGAGTCCGGTCTTGCCGCTGAGAGTGACATTCTGCAACACGACATCGCCGACCGGCGCTTCCGGCAGGCCGACGATGGCTCCGGCCATATCGGCGCCCGTTGCGGTGACGTTCCGTAAAACGATGTTGTGGAAGTGGGGCGTGAGGCGCGTGACGGGCTGCGCCGCAATGTCTCCCGCGGGAGGCAGGATGCGCGGGTAGTATTCGCTGATGACGATGGGATTCTTCACGTCTTTCATGTCGATGTCAGTGAAGACCAGATCGCTGACGTCGTTGCCGCGGTCACGATTGGCCTTCACGCGGATGCCGTTGTCGGTGCCCTCAAAATGGATGCGCTCGGCGACGATGTTGTGCGCGCCGCCAGCGATCTCGCTGCCAATGGAGAGGCCGTGCCCATGCTTGAAGGTGCAGTCGGTGATGGTAATATCGCGGGCCGGGTCATCGCCGCCCGGGGAGTTGATGGCGCCGGACTTGATGGCGATGTCGTCGTCGCCGGTATCGGCGTAGAGATGATCGATGCGGACGTTGGACGAAGAGAAAGGATCCACGGCGTCGGTGTTCGGCGAGCGGGGCGGCGCCAGAATGCGGACGTTGCGGATGAGCACGTCGTCGGAGTAGTAGGGAACGAGCTGCCAGAAGGGCGAGTTCTGGATGGTGACGCCTTCAACGCGCACATGCTTGCAGTGGTCGAACACGATGAGGCGCGGGCGGGGATGGGGATTGCCCATGACGCCGGCATCGTGTACGGTTCGCGCCATTTGCCACCAGCTTTCACCGTTGCCGTCGATGGTGCCTTCGCCGGTGATGGCCACGTTCTGAGCATTGGTGGCGCTCACCAGCGGCTGCAGTGTGGGCAGGCGGAACTCAATTTTCGGCGGATAGTCGGCGTGATCGGACGAACCGAGCAGCGTGGCGCCTTTGTCGAGTTGGAGGATGATGTTGCTCTTGAGCACGATGGGCGCGCTCAGGTAAGTGCCCGCGATAAGGCGAACGGCGCCCCCGCCCTTGGCCGCGCAGGCGTCGATGGCGCTCTGAATGGCGGTGGTGTCCTTGCTGACACCGTCTCCTTTGGCGCCGAAGTCGCGGGGATTGCAGGTTCGGGCCGCATGCAGCGCGCCGCCTGATAGGAAAGCAAAAGCCAGCGCGCAGAGGATTGCCGCGTGGTTGCGGGAAACTCTGAGTCGAATCACGGAACTGCCTCTTGAGGAATTGAATTGCTTGCGGAAATCATCATACGCCGCCGGAGGTCGAGTGGTCCTACCACGGAACGACAGGGACCCATCTGTTTGCTCTCTGCTGATCGCTGTCAGCTCTTGGCAGCGGGCTCGGCATCCGGTGTGTTCATCGGTAGGCGCACGATGAAACGCGTGTTGCCGGGCTCGGATTCGACGTTGATTGTTCCGCCGAATTTCTGCGTGATGATGCGGTGCACGATCTCGAGGCCGAGTCCGGTGCCCGATCCCTCAGACTTGGTGGTGAAAAACGGTTCAAAAATGCGAGGAAGGACATCGGGCGCAATGCCCGAGCCGTGATCGCCGATGCACACCACAAGCTGGCCCGGCTCGGACCACGTGGAGATTTCAATCTTCGCGCCTTCCGGCGAAGCATCCGCGGCATTGTCGATGAGATTGGTCCAAACCTGGCTGAGGGCGTAGCCGCGGGTGCGGATGGTGCTGGGCGAGGCCGCGAAGCGCTTTTCAATTTGGATTTGTTTAAGGCGCAGCTTATGACCGAGGATGGTGAGGGTGCTCTGCAGGCTGTCGTGAACGTCGAGTTCCTTGCCCGGAGTGCGCTCGTCGTAGGCAAATTTCTTGACCGCCGTCACCAGCTCATTGATGCGCGCGATGCTTTCCTCAATGGCGCAGACCAGTGTGACACTGGAAACGAGCGCGCCGAACCAGTTGAGCGCATCGGAAAACGCGCGCGCATCGAAATGCTCCTGAACGCAGGCAATCTCGCGGCGATCGAAGCCCATAGAAACCAGCACGGGACCAATAGTGTAGGCGTTCTCCACGCCGCACTGAGCCAGCCACTCGCTCATGGCCTCCTCGGCGTCGGCCTGTTCCACGCTGCTCATCGCCTGTAGGTTGCAGCCGCCCAGGGCATGCTCCAGCAGCCCCTTCATGCACCCGATTTGTTCAGGGGTTTTGGGCTTCCCGCTGCCGCGAAGGCTCAACTCCTGCAGGCGGAGCAGGTTTTCGCGGAGTTGCGATGCGGCGCGCTTGGCGGCTGAGCCGGGATTGTTGAGCTCGTGCATGAGGCCGGCGGCGAGGGTGCCGAGAGAGACGAGTTTTTCGCGGTGCAGCGCCTCGACCTGGAAGGACTGCATGCGTTGCGCGCTGTCGGCGAGAACGATTTTGCGTACCGCTGGACAGCAGGCGAGCAGGGACCAGAAATCCTGTTCGCTGAAGCGAAGGAGAACCGCGTCCTGCGAGATGAAGACGCGGAACATCGACGTCGCTCTTCCGGTGAGGAGGGGCGTTTCTCCGAATGCTTCGCCGCCGTGCACAATGCCCACCAGGGTCCAGGTTCCATCCGGCTCGGGGCGCTTGGTGCAGACTTCGCCCTCGAGGAGGAGCCAGTAGTACTTCCACGACTCTCCGGTTTCCACAAGAACGGCGCCGGTCTTGGCGGTAACGCGGTCAACGACATCAAGGCCGCCGATCTGGCTGAAGGGAGTCTCGGCGAAGACGCGGGTACGCGGGAGAGCCTCCGCGACGTCGCGCAAATGGATCGATTCGACCTGGATCGCTTCCCCGCTCAGTTGAGTGTCGCTCATGGTGCTCACGTCAGAATCCTGCCAGATACTGGTGGACAAACTGCACCGCGATGGAACCTTCGCCCACCGCGGAGGCTACGCGTTTGATCGAACCGTGGCGCACATCGCCGGCTACAAAGACGCCGGGAACACTGGTCTCGAGCAGGAGGGGCTCGCGGGTTTCGCGCCACACATCCAGCAACTTGCCATCTTTGCGCAAGTCCGATCCTGACAAGACAAATCCTTTGTCGTCGCGCAGAATGCACGGAGGAAGCCAGGCCGTGACGGGCACTGCGCCGATAAAGACAAACAACGAGGTTGCCGGCACTTGAGAATCCCCCGCCGGGCCGCGCAATCGCAACGATTCCAGGCGCTCATTGCCAATGGCCTCCAGCACCTGGGTTTGCGCCGCAATCACAATATTGGATGTGCGAGAAATCTCATCGATCAAATATTTCGACATGGTGGCCGAAAGCCCTTCGCCGCGTACCAGCATGGTTACTTTGGTGGCATATTTGGCGAAGTAGAGGGCAGCCTGGCCGGCGGAGTTTGCCCCGCCGACAACGTAGACTTCTTCCCCCTCGCAGGCCCGGGCCTCGACCAAGGCCGCGCCGTAGTAGATGCCACAGCCGGTGAGGCGATCGGCGTTGGGAATCTCAAGCTTGCGGTACTGGACACCGGGCGCGAGAAGCACACAATGGCCGGAGACCTCCCGGCCGTCGGAGAGCTGCACAAAGCGGTATTGGCCGGCGATGCGCATACCGGTGGCCCGCTGGGTGACGAATTCCGCGCCAAAGCGCGAGGCCTGGGCGTGAGCGCGGCGTCCGAGGTCAGCGCCGGTGATGCCGGAGGGGAAGCCGAGATAATTTTCGATGCGCGAGCTGGAGCCGGCTTGGCCGCCGGGCGCCAGTGGCTCGAGGACGAGGGTGCGCAGGCCCTCGCTGGCGCCATAGACCGCGGCGGCGAGGCCCGCCGGACCGGCGCCGATCACGATCAGGTCGTAAAAGTCCTGCGCGGCCTGAACACTGAGGCCAACGCGGCTGGCGAGCAATTCCAGGTCCGGGTCCACGAGCACGGAGCCGTCGCCAAAGAGCAACACGGGGAGCTTGGCGGGATCGAGCTGGCGATCCTCGAGAAGTTTGGCGGCCTCAGCGCTGGCGGCAACGTCGAGCCAGCGGTAGGGCACGTGATTGCGCGAGAGAAAGTTGCGCACGCGAAAGTCGTTGAGCGACCAGCGATGGCCGATGATGCGCAGGCCTTCGAAGACCGGCCGGTAACCGGCCTGCCAGTCCTCAAGGAGATCGGTGAGGACGGGATAGAGTTTTTCTTCCGGCGGATCCCAGGGCTTGTTGAGGTAGTAGTGAATGCGCGCAGTATTGATGGCGCGAATGGCCGCCTCGGTGTCGGCGTAAGCGGTGAGGAGCACGCGGCGTGCGTCGGGATAGATGGCGCGCGCTCGCTCCAGCAGTTCCACACCGGTGATGCCGGGCATGCGCTGGTCGCTGATGATGAGCGCCACAGGTTCGTCGCGCGACTTTAACTGGGCCAGCGTGTCCAGCGCGGCCTGCCCGCCGGCGGCGCGCATCACCCGGTAGGTTTCGCCATACTGCCGGCGCAGGTCCTGGACCACGGCCTCAAGGACGCTCACGTCGTCGTCAACTGCCAGGAGGATGGGCCTCGCCATAGATAAGAGTTTAGAGCCTTGGGTTCAATTTGGCTCCCATCGCCGCCCGCGCCTCCGCAAAATAGTCTCTAACCCGGCTGTCCCTTTTTAGTTAATGGCTTACACGGCCCAGGTAAAAGGATTTGATGACTCCGGAGGCTAACAAGCTGTAAGCTCGGTCATAGAAGCGCCCCGGGGAACCACAGGTCTGCGCTGATGCCGAGGATTGCCGAGTTTGCTGATTCGGCAGGCAATGTTCGGAGATTGGACGCTGCCGGGAGTCATTGTTTTTTGGCCAATAAGAGTGATTGTCTTTCGGCCGATAAGAACAATAGGGTGAAGACAGCTCATGCCGAAGTTGAATGGTTGCCGGTTATCTTGAGTTGCCGGGTTCGAAATGCTGAGTTTTTCCCGAGAGGGGTAAGGCAGTCAGGGCTAATACGATGAACAAGATCATCCTGGCCGATTCGCAAGCGATCTTCCGCGCTGGGACCGCCAAGGTTCTGGCCATGGACGAGGACATGCGCATTATTGCGCAATGTACCGACTTGGAGCGCATGTTCCACGCCATCACCACATTTCCAGGGGCCATTGTGGTGTTTGCGGCGTCGCTGCAGCCGGATTTCGCGCGGCTCGCCATGCTGATTGAGACCACGGGAAGCCGCGGCATTGTGGTGGTGGAAAACAACGACAACGCGGCCACCTACTTGCAGCAGGGATTCCGCGGCGTGGTGTTTCGCAACGTGACCGGGACCGCCCTGGTGGAGTGCGTGCGGCGCGTGGCCGGCGGCGAAACCTGGCAGCCGACACAGACCGCGCAACCGGAGTCGCCCGAAGAGGACATGGTGGGCACACGCGTGCGCGACCGCCTGACCCCCAAGGAAATGCGGATCGTGGCCCTTATTGTGCAGGGCTGCAAGAATCGCGAGATTGCGCAGCGGCTCAAAACCACCGAACAGGTGATCAAGAATTATCTGCGGTCGATTTACGACAAGACCGGCGTGGGCGACCGGCTGGAACTGGCGCTGTTCACCATTCATCACCGGGTCCTGGCCAAGGCCGCGGCTGAAGCTGGCAACAAGATGGAAGCCGAGGCGCGAAACTCGCCGGGCGCCGTGGCGTAGGATCTCCCGGGAAACTTCTCTCCCCTTCTCAACGCGTCTCACGTTGCGTGCATCAGGCTGGCCAGAAGAATCAGCAGTACGATCACGCTGACGACGGTGTAGAGACGGTCGCGCTCGAGAGTAAACCCCGCAATCGCCAAGCCGACACGCGCCACTGGCGTGGCGATCAGCAACAGCAGTCCGATCTGAATGATGCCCAGACTTTCAAGGTGGGCGGCTGAGCGCACGATGCCGGGGAACGTGCAAATGCCGGGGCCGCCGGCGGCAAAGTTGCGATAATCCACGCGGTCGGCGTGGTGCAGGACGAGATAAGCCGCAGCGCCGATCGTCACCACGGCAGCAGCCAGCAGGACGCCGGCTTGCAAAAGCCGGCCGATAACGGTTTCGAGACGGTGGTCGTCCATCAGTTAAACCTTCCTCGCGATACCGTTCACGATCATTTCAATCGCCAGAGCCAGGATGACGACGCCAAAGACCATGCGGAGCGTTTTGACGCGCATGTGGACAAGCAGTTTGGCTCCCACCAGGGCACCGGCGAGGACGCCGAGCATCACCGGCATGGCCACTTGCGGGTTGATGTATCCGTGTTTGAGATAAAGTCCGGCACTGGCCGCGGCGGTGACGCCGATCATGAAGTTGCTGGTGGTGGTGGAAACCTTGAACGGAATACGCATGATGCGGTCCATGGCAATGACTTTGACAGCGCCGGAGCCGATCCCCAGCAGACCGGAAAGCGCGCCTGCGCCGAACATCATAGCGAATCCCGCCGGCACATGACGCACGCCGTAGGTCTGAGGCGAGCCTGCGACGGGATAGGCGCCGCCCAGACGCAGCCGCGTGGCCAGCGCATCCGATGCCACGGGTTCCGCGTTCTCCGGCAGGCCTTTGAACGACATGTACGCGGCCTGCAGCAGAATCAGGCCGAAGACGATCGCCAGCGCGTGCGTGCTGACGCGGCTGGCCAGGAACGCGCCGATAACGGCCCCAATCGTCGTGGCAATCTCAAGAAACATGCCGATGCGGATGTTGGAAAACCCCTCCCGCACATAAGCCGCCGCGGCGCCCGAGGATGTGGCGATGACCGAAACCAGCGACGCGCCGATGGCATACTTCATGTCGACGCCGAGAGCCAAAGTAAGCGCGGGCACGACGACGACTCCGCCGCCGAGGCCGGTGAGCGCGCCTAGAAAGCCGGCGAGCGCGGAGAGCGCCCAAACCACGATTGTGAATTCGAGAGCTGTCATCGGGGCAATCTGGGCTCCTTGGGCGAGCAAGTTGGTGCAGATCGATTCTTAAGCGTAGGCGACGATCTGAAATCCTGCTTCAATTCCAAGCCGGCTCATGAAACAGGAACCGCAAGTTTTTCCGCAATGCTCTTGGCCTGCGTAAACAGGGTGAGATAGTCCGGACCGCCGGCCTTGGAGTCTGTCCCGCTCATATTGAATCCGCCGAAGGGATGCGCGCCCACCATGGCGCCCGTGCACTTGCGATTGAAATAGAGATTGCCGACGTGGAAGGCACTGCGTGCGGCAGCCTTTTGGACTGGATTGTTGCTGTAAAGAGAGCCGGTGAGGCCGTACTCGGTGTTGTTGGCCACGCGCAATCCCTCTTCAAAACTGGCGACCTTGATGAGCGCCAACACGGGGCCGAAGATCTCTTCCTGCGCGAGCACTGCGTGCGGCGGGATCTTGGAGAAGATCGTCGGTTCAAGAAAATAGCCCTCGTCTCTGGTTTCCAGTGCGTGACCGCCGGCAATCAGTTCGCCCTCCTTCTCGCCCGTCTCGATGTAGCCCAGCATGGAATTGAGCGCGGCCTGGTTGATGACGGGGCCGAGATTGGGATTGGCTGCCGGGTCGCCCACGGTGAGAGTAGCCACGCGCTCGCGCAGACGCTCGACAAAAACATCGTAGAGCGGCGCTTCAATGATGGCCCTGGAACAGGCCGAGCATTTCTGGCCGCTGAACCCGAAGGCCGAAGCGACCACGCCTTCGAGAGCCGCGTCGAGGTCGGCGTCTTCGGCGATGAGGATGGAATCCTTGCCGCCCATTTCCAGAATTGTCCGCTTGATCCAGATCTGGCCGGGCCGCGGTTGCGCGGCGCGCAAGTGAATTTCGAGGCCGACCGTCCGCGAGCCGGTGAAGGCGATGAAACGGGTTTTTGGATGCTCCACGATGGCGTTGCCGAAGGTGGCGCCGGAGCCCGGGCAGAAGTTGACCACGCCATCGGGCATGCCGGCCTCTTCCAGGACCTCAACAAAACGCGCGGCGATGGTGGGCGCGTCGCTCGACGGCTTGAGAATGACCGTGTTGCCCGTGACGATGGAGGCGGCCGTCATGCCGGCCATGATGGCGAAAGGAAAGTTCCATGGCGGAATAACCGCGCCCACGCCGAGCGGGATGTAGAGCAGTTCGTTGCGCTCGCCGGGATACTGGATGGGTGTGGTGACGGCGGCCAAACGCAGTGCTTCGCGCGCGTAGAACTCAAGAAAGTCAATCGTCTCGCCTACATCGGCGTCGGCTTCTCCCCAGTTCTTGCCGACTTCGTAAGTGAGCCAGGCCATGAACTCAAACTTGCGTTTGCGAATGACGTCCGCGGCGTTGAGCAGCAGGGACGCGCGATCTTCGACTGGCACGCGGCTCCAGGAATCGAAGGCGCGGAGCGCAGCAGACATGGCCGCATCCACCTGCGCGGCCCCAGCCTTCTGATGCACGCCAACAATTTGCGCGGGGCGCGCCGGATTGATGGAGCGAATCCGCTCGACGGTTCTCAGGCGCTTGCCGCCGATGATCAGCGGGTAATCGCTGCCGAGGTGTACGGCGACCTCATCAAGAGCGCGGTGCATGGCGCGCGCATTTTCGGGATCGTTGAAGTCTGTGAAAGGCTCATTCGCAAACACGTTTTGCGGCGTGCGCGGCTGAATGGTGGGAGGGACACCTGCGATGGCCATAACTCCACCAGTTTACGGCAAGAGTGCAGGGACCAGGTCACCCCAGCGAGCACAGACCGCTCCCCGGGGGCCCCGGCAGGGAACAGGGCTCAGGGAACAGAAAACGGCGTTCCACGACCAACTGTGGCCGCTGCGGCGCTCGCGGCGGACGATCTTTCGGCTTGACAGGGCGATTGGGAGAAACGTATATCTCAAAGCCTGACAGGTCGGATTCCCCAAAAATTCGTCCACTGAAACGAGGAGAGAGGTCCATGAGGAGATTTGTGTTTTGCTTGATCGGGACGGCGCTGGTGGCAGGATGCCTGAGCGCATCGCTGCCGGCGCGGGCGCAGACCAGGGATGAGCAAGAGATTCGCGCGCTGGAGGACCGGTTTGCCGCGGCCGCCAATGCCAAGGATCTGGACGCGATTATGAAAGTGTACGTTCCGGGCAACGATCTGTTCGTGTTTGACGTAGGCGTTCCGCGGCAGCACGTGGGCTGGGACGATTACAAGAAGGACTGGCATGATTTTCTGGCCATGCTTCCTGGGCCCATCAAATTCACGGTCAGCGACCTGAGCGTGATGTCGGACGGTAAGATCGGTTACGGACACAACATCCAGCATTTATCGGGAGCGATGGCGGATGGGACGCCGATGGACATGACGGTTCGCGTGACCGACGTGTACCGCAAGATCGACGGGAAGTGGCTGATCGTGCAGGAGCATGTTTCGGTGCCCATTGACTTTTCCGCGGGCAAGCCGGTGCCTGACATGATGTCGAAACCGTAGAAACAGGGGTCAGGTTTCAGGGGGCAGGTTTCACGCGCGGTCGCTGCTGCGCTTGCGGAAGACGATCTTGAGCTCGCGACGCCAGTGTTCGGTAAGAGCGAGGAGCTCCCACTCGATCTCTGGCGAAAGATAGCGCAGCACCGCTTCATTTGCCGGGTGAATGCGCAGCGCGGGCGCGGCGAGAATGAGGCGCGGTGGAAGCGGCGACGGTTCGACGCCGGGAAAGTAACCGTTGCGGGTGAAGGCCGAGAGCGGCGCGGTTGTTCCGGCGGCGGGTTGGCGGTCGGCGTTGAGCGCGCGCACCCGCATCCAGTAATCGAGGGCCTGCAAGGGAAGATGCAGGTCCTCGTCGGCTTTTAATTCCAGCACCACGAGGCGCGCGTTGCGGTCGAGTGTGAGCAGATCGAGCATGCCGCGATCGCCGGTGGAGAGCGCGGGGACCTGGTTGTAGACCAGGTCGCCGCGCAGCTCGGGAAGCAGCTCAGATAGCGCGGTGCGGAGACGCGACTCCAGCCAGTGCTCGGGCGCCATGCGGAAGAGCGGATCGGTGTGCGCGCCGTCGGCGTGGCGGCTGAGGAAAAGACGGCGCAGGAGATCGCGGCACAGGTCTTCGTTTTCCGGCGTGAGCGGGGTTTCGCTCGGTCCCGCGCCGAAGGTGACTTCGTCTTCGCGCGCGAAGGAGTGGGTTGAAGCGCCGTGACGCACGGAGGCAAATTCCAGGCCATGCAGCAACATGCCCACTGCGGTGGCGGAGCGGGGACGGATTTCGACGCGCTCGCGCGCGGCATCGGGGACGAGGGCGAGGAGGCGGGCAATTCCTATTTCACAGCGCTCCAGCGCGGCGGCGCGCGAAAATGCGTGAACCAAATGAGAATCGAAGTTGCCGGTATCACGGAAGTCGACGGGGGCGAATTCTTCGCTGCGTTCATCGAGAGTGAATAACTCAAAATTCGCAGCGGCGCGATTGAGCCAGGCTATGCGCTCGGCGGTGGGACGCCATGCGCCGGCGGGAACCACGACCTTAAGACCGCCGAAGTGGCGGCGCGCGTCGCCATGCTGGCGGCAGTAGTCGAGCCAGAGAATGCCGAGGGTGAGAACACCATCGATGACGGAGGCGGATTCCGCGGCGCCTACGCCAATCACGGCATCGGCTGCGGATCCCTTGAGCAAACGGCCGCGCACGTAGGCGGGACCGAAGCTGTGCTCGAGATCCATGGCGGTGCGCAGGCCGTCGACTTTCGAACCGATGAATTGCCGCGTCAGCACGCGCTCGAGGAGTCGCTGATAGTTGCGGCGCGCGGCATCCCGGGCGGTGGGCGTGCGGCGGTCGTTCGCCGCGGCGAACTCGAGGAACTGCGGCCGGCCCGCGCCCATCTTGCGCGTGGCCAGGCGCAGCGATTGCGCGCGTGGTTTTACGTCGACAACGGTGCGCACCAGGTTGCGCTCGTCGCTCCAAAGCTCGAGCAGGCAGCGGCCATGAGACAGATCGACGGAATAGCGCGCCGTGCGCATGTCGAAGAGGACGCGGCCGTCTTCAAGCAAAGCCGCGGCGGGGTGCGCGGCCAGATACGATTCGATGATCCCCGCCAGTTGCGCGGGCGAGGCGTTTGCGGCGCCGGATTCTTCTGCAGCGGGTTTTTGTCGATGGGGCGTGGGGCCGGCGTGCATGGCGTTCTCTTACCACGCCATGTGCTGGCGCAAGCTGGTGATGTGGGCGACGTGGTGGCGCGAATGCCATTCGTAGATGGCGAGATTTTCGGCCAGAGTCATGCGCCCGCGTTCGGGATGGACGAAGCCCTTTTGGAAGTCTTCTTCCGACATGGCCTTGAGCAGACTCACGAGACGCGCGTGCAATGCGTCAATGAAGACCAGCGAGCCATCGATGGGCAGGCGCGAGTCGGGCAGGCGCGCCCACGCGGCTTCGTCGTAGGGCTTGATGGTGGGCCAATCTTCGGTGAGCGCGAGCTTCAAGCGAATGAAGGAGTTGGCGTGGCTGTCGGCCAGGTGATGCACGACTTGGCGAATGGTCCAGCCGCCGTCGCGATAGGGGGTGTCGAGCTGGGCTTCATTGAGGCCCGCGACCGCGGCACGAAGGCGCTCGGGTAACAGGCGCAGAGTTTCAATGTGCGCGGCGCGAATGCCGGGCATACTGGCGGCGGGCGGACGGAAACGCCCCACAGGATAGCGAAGATCGTCCTGATCGGTCATGGCAAGAACGTTAACACGCCTTGAGCTTGGAGCGAAACGCGATCAGGGAAAAGAGACACAAAGGCCGTGGCCCACGCGGAGGGGAAAAGCAGCGCCAAAAACGGCGCTTACGCGTGGTGATGATGGTGGTGATGATGGTGGTGGTGGTGATGGGACCCAGCAGCGAACGCGGGACTTGCAAACACCATCAAAAGCAGCACTGTTGCAAGCAACTTCTTCATGAGACGAATCCTAGCATGCTGAGATTTACGGGCGGAAGCGCGCTGCCGCGGCACGTATCCAAAAGAGCAATGCGGCGGATGCGCGCCTCCTGCCGGTCTGCTGAGAAAGACGCGCCCGGGGTACACTGGGGTTACGATGATGCGGCACGAGACTTCCCCAAATCCGAGCCATCGGCGCTACTTTTTTGAGAAATTTGGCATCACCGAAAGGCTGCTGGAGCGCTGCCTGGGCGAAGCCTTGAGCGCCGGCGGCGACTACGCGGACCTTTACTTCGAATCGGTTACGGCCACGGCGTTGGGCGTGGACGAACAGATCGTGAAATCCGCCAGCCAGGGCAAGAGCGCCGGGTGCGGCATCCGCGTGCTGAGCGGAGAGCGGACCGGCTACGCCTATTCCGATAACCTGAACCCGGAACGACTGCTGCATGCGGCGCGGACCGCGGCGCTTATCGCATCGGGACCGGCGAAGCAGACGGTGCAGGGATTCACGGAGACGCGGACGGCGGATCTCTACCCGGTTCCGCTGGGCGGCTACGACCTGGAGCTTGCGGCGCGGCTGGAGCTGATTCTGTGCGCCGATCGTACGGCGCGGGCCTACGACAACCGCGTGGTGCAGGTGCGAGCAAGCTACAGCGAAGAGTTGCGGCGGATTTTGATTGCTGCATCGGATGGAGCGTTTGCCAGCGACACGCAGCCACTTTGCCGGTTGAATGTGTTTGTGATTGCCAAAGACGGCGCCGTGACGACACGAGGCTCGGCGGGCGGCGGAGGGCGCTCCGGCCTGGAGCAGTTTGTGGGATCGAAGAGCCCGGAGCATTTAGCGCGGGAAGCGGCGCGGGGCGCGATTTTGCAACTGCGCGCGGTGGCTGCGCCGGCCGGCGAAATGGAAGTGGTGCTGGGGCCGGGCTGGCCGGGGATTCTGCTGCACGAAGCGGTGGGACATGGCTTGGAAGCCGACTTCAATCGCAAGGGAACTTCGGCGTTTACAGGATTGATCGGGCGGCAGGTGGCGAGCCCCAAGGTGACGGTGATCGACAACGGAACCATGGCCGGCAGGCGCGGCTCGTTGAATGTGGACGACGAGGGATCGGCGACGCAGGAGACCGTGCTGATCGAGGGCGGCGTGCTCAAAGGCTATTTATCCGACAAGCTCTCGGCGCGGCTGATGGGCATTGCGAATACGGGGTCGGGACGGAGAGAGAGCTACCAGTCGATTCCCATGCCGCGCATGACGAACACCTACATGCTGCCTGGCGACGATGCGCCCGAAGATATTCTGCGCAGCGTGAAGCGCGGGCTCTACGCGGTGAACTTCGGCGGCGGGCAGGTGGACATCACAAACGGCAAGTTCGTGTTTTCGGCGAGCGAAGCCTATCTCATCGAAGACGGCAAGGTGACGGCGCCCGTGCGTGACGCCACGCTGATCGGCAACGGGCCCGAAGCGCTCAAATACGTGTCGATGGTGGGCAACGATTTGAAGCTCGATGAAGGCATCGGGACTTGCGGCAAGAATGGACAGAGCGTGCCCGTGGGCGTGGGCATGCCGACCATCAAGCTGGACAAGATGACGGTGGGCGGAACGGGACGGTAGCGCGGGCGCGAAAGGCAACCGCAGGTCCTTCGACTCCCTTCGTCCGCCGCGGCGGACTACGGTCGCTCAGGATGACATCTTTGAGTGGGGCGCAAGCGTTGCAGCGCCGCGTTACGTATGCCGGTTGTATTCCAGCGGGCCAGCCATGATCATGCCGCTCTTCTGGCGGCCGTGGATGTACCAGCAGCACCAGCCGGTTTCATAGGACTCGTCGCCGGAGGCGGCCAGGTCGGTGTAGCCAACGTTCCCGAAGAGGTAGATCTTCTCTTCCCAGTCTTCGACGCGCTGCACCTGCTCGGGGTTCTCGCAGACCGACTTCACTTCATCGCGATGGAAGGTCTTGATTCTTGCGGACTCGCCGGGCAGCAGAAGCATGGGCGCGAGGGGAGCGCGAAGCTCGGTCTTGAAGACGGGAGCGGACGGCAACTGCGCTTCGTCCGCCACGATGGCCATGCCTTCGACGAGAGAGACGATGCGGGCCGGCGAGCGGCCGCGGTTGGTGGCCACCACCGAATAACCATCGACCACGCCGGGCGTGGGCTCGGCCGTGATGAGTATCCAGGGGCGCTCGGCCCGGGCCTGATTTTCGGCGAAGAGCAGCGTTGCTTTGGCGCTGTCGGCAGCGGCCTGGGCGGTGGTTTCGGCGTAGCGGGTTTGGCGTTCGATTTTGCGCAGCGTGGAAAGTGCAAGCAAGACACCCACGTACGCGATCAGCACGAGAAGCACCACGGTCAGCCATTTGATGCGTTCCTGCAAAGGCCACGAGCCGTAGGCAGATGCGGGTGCGGGCGTTGGATTCGCGACGGTGATATGGGGCTGCTGGTAATCGCAGGGGCCGCTGGTGCAAGCCGGGTTAGTGGATGTGTCGGAAGCGGAGGGCGCGGCCGCGGAGGGCTGCGTCGCGGCGGGCGTGGCGGGAGACGCGGAAGCAGGCGCGGGAGTGGCGGGCTTGCCGGTCTGCGCCGGGCACGCTTCAGACGCGATCGCTAAAAAGAACAGCGCAGCAGCAGTGACCAGATGCTTCGAGGACATGGCGACAATGTAGCACAGCGGGTTGCCGGGCTGCGCGATGCTGCATTTCCAGGACATGCCGGAGCACATTGCCGAGTTTTTGCGCGATCACGAACGGGCTGCTACACACCCACGGGAAACGGCTTGGGACTGGACTCGTCGGGGGTGACGCCGGTGCGCCAGCGCTCGAAGCGGCCCTGCAACAGGCTCATCAGGCCTGTGTACCAGTAGCCGATCACAAACAGGATGAGGAACGGCGCGGTGAAGTAGTTGTGATTCGAGAAGGTGTAGAGAATGGCCGCGAAGAAGTAGCAGCCGAACAGCAATTCGATCCACGGGGCGATCTTGAGGCGCTTGCGGTACTTGGCGGCCTGGGATTTCTGGCCCTTCTGCGCCACGCGGTACTTGGGCGTGCGCACAAAGGGGCTCTTGATGCCGAAGATGGCTTCCATGACGGCCTTGGTATTGGTGACCGTGAGACCGATACCGAGCGCCATGAGGAAAGGCAGATAGTAGAAGGTCTTTTTCCAGTTGTTGGGAAAGAGCTCGCGCTGGCTCATGACGTAGAAGACCGCGATGGAGAAGGTGGACGCGGTGAAGAGCGGAAAGTCGATGAGCAGCATCTGGAACCAGCCCTGATAGAAGCGGCAGATCATGGCGGGCAGGAGCAGCGCCGACATGACGACCATGAGCGGATAACTGAGATTGGCCGTGAGGTGATAAACACTCTCGACTTTGTTGCGCCAGGGCGTGTTGGAGTGGAAGACCCTGGGCAGAATCTTGATGCTGGTCTGGATGAGTCCCTTGGCCCAGCGCGCCTGCTGGGTCTTGAAGGCGGTCATTTCGATGGGCAGCTCGGAGGGGCATTCCACCTCGGGCAGGTATTTGAACTTCCAGCCGGCCATCTGCGAGCGGTAGCTGAGGTCGGTGTCTTCCGTCAGCGTGTCGTGCTGCCAGCCGCCGCCGTCGGAGATGGCCTGGCGGCGCCACATACCGGCCGTACCGTTGAAGTTGAAGTACTCGCCGGAGCGCGCGCGGGCGCCATGTTCCAAAACAAAATGCCCGTCGAGCAGGATGGCCTCGATCTGGGTCAACATGCTGTAGTTGCGGTTGAGGTGCGTCCAGCGGGTTTGCACCATGCCGATCTCGGGCTGGGCAAAGTGATGGATCACCTTCATGATCCAGTCCGGCGGAGGCACAAAGTCGGCATCGAAGATGGCAACGAACTCGCCTTTGGCGACCTTCAGGCCGGCATCGAGCGCCCCGGCCTTGAAGCCGTGACGGTTGCTGCGGTGAATGTAGACAATAGGATGGCCGAGCGCGGCGTAACGGTCGACGATGGAGGAAGCAACGGCCGTGGTTTCGTCGGTGGAGTCGTCGAGAACCTGGATTTCGAGCTTTTCGCTCGGGTACTCCATGGCGCAGACGGCCTCGATCAGGCGGTCGATGACGAATTGCTCGTTGAAGATGGGCAACTGGACGGTGATGTACGGCAGCTCGGCGAAATGGCGCGGCGGATTGGGGTCGTAGTTCTTCCGGTACTTGAAGTACTGGTAACACATGGTGTAGCGGTGCACGCCGTAGAAGGAAAGCAGAATCATCACCGCGAAGTAGGGCAGCAGCATGCAGGCGTCGAAGAGATTCCAGTGGTAAAGGCCCTTGAAGGTCTGATCGGCGTACTGCATTTTGAGGTAGTGGCGGAAACCGCTTTGCGGAGCGAAGACGAGGAATGCAGAGATCTCCCGGAGCAGCCCCCCAAGCGGGCTGGCAGCAGCAAGCTCGAGAGTGGAGAGTGCGGCGATCAGATTGTGAGCCTCCGCAAAGAGATAAGCTTCATTGTACGCGAACGGTGAGGGGGCCGGTGATTACAGGCTCGCGCCGTTTTCCGCCCTCCCCATTGGATGCGGTAGAGGCAAAACCGCGGGAGGCGATTTAGAATACCTTCACCCAGGTCGGTAAGCATCGTCGCGCATCAAAACTGGCAAACAAGGTTGACGAAATGGATGCATCCAGGGAATTGAATGAGGGCGTTCTTCCTCAGGCTGTAGTCGCGCCGCTCACGCGCGCAGCGATCTTCCTCGTGGTGTGCATTCGCCAGGGCGCGGAGAGTCCGGCGCTTCTGCGCTCATTCTGCGCGGACCTTTCCGGGCTGATACGCGCGGTTGAGTTTCGCGACATCGAGGCGGGCCTTTCCTGCGTGGTTGGATTCGGTTCCGATGCCTGGGACAAACTCTTTGGCTCCCCTCGACCTGCCGAACTCCACCCCTTTCGCGAGATTCGCGCGGGCAACCGCCATGCGATTTCCACTCCCGGCGACATCCTGTTCCACATTCGCGCCAAACGCATGGATCTGTGTTTTGAGCTGGCAACCGAAATCATGAACAGCATTGGCGATGCGGTTGAGGTTGCGGACGAAGTGCACGGTTTTCGCTACTTCGACGATCGCGACGTGGTCGGGTTCGTCGATGGCACGGAAAATCCTCGCGGCATCGCGGCGCGTGAGGCGGCCATTCTCAGCGACGAAGATCCCGCCTTTGCCGGGGGCAGCTATGTGGTCGTGCAGAAGTACCTGCACGATATGAAGCGGTGGAACGCGCTTCCCGTGGAGGCGCAGGAGCACATCATCGGCCGCAAGAAACTCTCCGATGTCGAATTGAGCGATGCCGAAAAGCCGTCCTCGGCGCACAACGCGCTCACCAACATCGTGGAGGACGGAAAGCAACTGCAAATACTTAGAGATAACATGCCTTTTGGCCGGCCCGGTCACAGCGAGTTCGGCACCTATTTCATCGGCTATTGCCGCACGCCGCGGGTCACGGAAACCATGCTTCAAAACATGTTCGTCGGTCGTCCTCCGGGCAATTACGACCGGCTGCTCGATTTCAGCCGCGCCGTCACCGGCAATTTGTTTTTCGTGCCCTCGGCCACGTTTCTCGACAATCTGGGCGCGGCCGCCCCGGACTCCGCGACTTCCGGCACATCAAATTCTGCGGCGACCGCAGCTGCGCGCGAAACATCATCAGGAACAGGATCGCTCAACATAGGATCGCTGAAGGGAGAGAAGGATGAATAACCTCCATCGTGAATTGGCGCCCATCTCTGACGGCGCGTGGTCGCAGATCGAGGAAGAGACGACCAGGACGCTAAAGCGCTATCTGGCCGGACGGCGGGTGGTGGACGTTCCCGCACCGGCGGGAGTTGCTCTGCCCGCGGTTGCGACGGGGCATCTCAAGCCGATCGCTGCTCCTGCAAAGGGCATCGTCGCCCACCAGCGGGAGGCGAAGCGGCTCGTGGAGCTCCGCGTGCCGTTTGAACTTTCCCGCCAGGCCATCGACGACGTGGAGCGCGGATCGGAGGACTCCGATTGGCAGGCCGCAAAAGACGCCGCGAAGATACTGGCCTTTGCTGAAGACCGCGCCATCTTCCACGGTTACAAAGAAGCGGATATTGAGGGCGTTCGCGAAGGCACCAGCAATCCCATTGACACGCTGCCCACGGATATACGCGATTACCCCGATGCGGTGGCACATGCTTTAAGCCAGTTGCGCCTGGTTGGCGTGAATGGGCCTTATTCGGTTTTGCTGGGGGCCGTCGAGTATACGGCGCTCGCTGAGACCCGCGATCACGGCTATCCGGTTCTCGAGCACATCAAGCGCATCGTGGACGGCAACATTGTGTGGGCGCCGGCGATTGAGGGCGCGGTGGTTCTGACCACGCGCGGCGGCGATTTCGAGCTCGACATCGGGCAGGATGCTTCCATTGGGTATCTCAGCCACACCGATGACCTCGTGCGCCTTTACCTCCAGGAAACCTTCACCTTCCGCGTGCTGACTAGCGAAGCGTCTGTGGTGTTATCGCCGCCGAAAAAGACCAAGTAGGAAGTGCGCGCGGCGAAAATCGGCCGCTTAAGCTGGATGTAATGACCTACAACGACCTCTGCATTCTTGTCGACTACAACTACTGGGCCCGCGACCGGCTCCTGGAGGCCGTCGCTGAGCTTACGCCGGAACAGTTCACGCAACCGCTGGGCAACAGCTTCAGTTCCATACGCGATACCATCGCGCATATTTGCGACGCCGAGTCCATTTGGCTGAAGCGATGGCGCGGCGAGCAGCCTCAGGGCTTTCAGAAGCCGGATCGAATGGCTGACCTTGCGGCAGCGCGCACGGAGTGGGCCGGCCTTGAACGCGAGATGCGCGAGGTTCTGGCGGCACTGGGTTCCGAAGGCGTGGAGCGACGCATCGAATACAAGGATTTCCGTGGCGGGGCGCGAGAAGATGTGTTCTGGCAAATGCTGCAGCACGTGGTGAATCATGGCAGCTATCATCGCGGACAAGTGACAACGATGTTGCGGCAGTTGGGCGCAATGCCGCCAAAATATATGGATCTGATCGTGTATTACAGGGAAAAACGAGAGGGCGCATAGCCGGGAATGCGGGACTGATGCTCGCAGCGCGAACCGCTCAAGGACACCAGCGCCGCCTTGAGATTTTGCCTTGAGATTTTCAGGATTTCAAAAAGAGTGGTGGCCAGAGACGGGATTGAACCGCCGACGCCGGCCTTTCGGAGGGCCGCGGGCGATACCACTTCGCTGCGCTCAACGGCACGTGCGCGGCCTTGAGATTTTCGGGATTTCAAAAAGAGTGGTGGCCAGGGACGGGATTGAACCGCCGACGCCGGCCTTTTCAGGGCCGCGCTCTACCACTGAGCTACCTGGCCTCAGTCGATACGAGAAGTTGCATGAATCTGCGCGGATTCCGGTGCTGCCGCCGCGGCGTTGCCGGGTAAGGTGGGTGTTTCCACTTGCCGTGCGCTCAAAACAACCAGACCCAGTATACCAATCAGATTGTGGTCGGCCAAACCCCGGCGGGCCGGACTACACTGGAAGGCAATTATGCGATGCCGGATTGGATTTTTCTGCCTTATCGGGGGAGCAGGGGTTGTGCTGGCGGCGCTGGCCGGGTGCGGGCCGAGGCCCAACAGCCAAGGCACGTTTACCAAAGCCGAAGCACGAACCGCGCTGATCTACGAAGCCAATCTGCACCAGGGACCGGAGGCGCTGCGCGCATTCCTGAACGATTTTCCCAAGGGCGCCGATCTGCACGTGCATCTTTCCGGCGCGGTGTATGCAGAGACCTTGATCCGCGACGCCGCCGAGGACGGAGCGTGCGTGGATCCGGTGGCGCTTTCACTCGCCAAGCCGCCCTGCACCGGCAAACTGATTCCGGCAAAAACTTTCTCGGGCAACATCGACAGGAAGACCCAATTGCTCTATGACAAGCTGATCGATTCGCTTTCGATTCGCAGCTTTGTGCCTACAGATCGATGGAGCGAACACGACCAGTTCTTCGCCGTCTTCGACCGCACCGGCGGCCTCAAGGATCACAATGGCGAGTGGGTCGACGAGGTGGCGAGTCGCGCCGCGGCGCAGAACCAGCAGTATCTCGAGCTGATGGTGACGCCGCCCTTCAGCCATGCCGCGCAAATCGCACAGGCCATCGGCTGGAGTCCGCAATTGGCCCAGGCCGACCCACAGGCGTTCGCGCAGTTCCGGCAGCAATTGCTCGACAAGGGATTGCGCGACGAGGTCGCTGCGGGCCGCGAAGAAGTGCGCGCCGCCGAAGCCGAGCGCAAGCAACTGGAGCATTGCGGCGTCAGTCAGAAGGCCGCGCCGGCTTGCCAGGTGGAGGTTCGCTACATCTGGCAGGTGCTGCGCGACTTTCCGCCCGAGCAGGTTTTCGCGCAAACGCTGTTGGGCTTCGAGACCGCCGAAGCCTCGATCGACGCGAAGGATGACACGTGGGTGGGCATCAACTTCGTGCGGCCTGAAGACGATTACGTGGCCATGCGCGACTACACCGTGCAGATGAAGATGATCGGCTATCTGCATGCGCTGTATCCCAACGTGCACATTTCCCTGCACGCGGGCGAGTTGGCGCCGGGACTGGTGCCGCCTGAGGGCCTGCGCTTCCACATTCGCCAGGCCATCGAGCTGGCCCACGCAGAGCGCATCGGCCACGGCGTGGACGTGATGTACGAGGACCGGGCGCGGGATCTGCTGACGGAGATGGTTGACCGGCACGTGATGGTCGAAATCAACCTGAGCTCGAACGCGGCGATATTGGGCGTGGAAGGAGATGCGCATCCGTTCCCTTTGTATCGCTCGGTGCATGTGCCGGTGGCGCTCTCAACCGACGACGAAGGCGTGAGCCGCATCGACCTGACGCATGAATACGTGCGCGCGGCAATCGATTACGGACTGACTTACAGGGACCTGAAGCAACTGGCGCGGACGAGCATGGAGCACGACTTTTTGCCTGGCGCGAGCTTGTGGGCCACGCCCGACGATTTTCGGCTGATGGTGGGCGCGTGTAGGCCTGCATTCGACGGAGAAACTCCTTCGACCTGCGACGATTTCCTCCGCAACAGTCAGAAGGCCGCGGCTCAGTGGGAGTTGGAGCGGCGGTTCAGGGATTTCGAGGCAAAATTCCAGGGGCCGGGCTTCGACCGACTACTGCATGGACAATGAGCGCATTCGCGAAATCTGCCTTGCCCTCCCGAACGTCACTGAGACGCTCAACTGGGGCCACCACCTCGTCTATTGGGTAGGCGATCGCGATATCGGCGGAAAGATGTTTGCCATGACCGATCTCGACGGCACGGGTACGGGCGTGCTGTGGTTTCATTGCGGAGCGGAGCGGTTTCACGAGCTGCTGGAGCGCGGGGGGATTCTTCCAGCGCCGCACCTCGCGCGTGCATATTGGGTGGCCGTGGAGCGCTGGGATGCGTTGCGGCCGCGGGAGATTGAAGACGAGTTGCGCTGGGCGCATGCGCTGGTCTACGAAAAGCTCCCCAAAAAGACAAAGGCTCTGCTCGCGCTTCCGGAAAAAGAGCGCGCGAAGACGATTCGCGAGCGCAAGAAGATCGTGGTAGCGAAGGAAAAGGCCACGCGCCGCTGAGCGTGGGAGCGGCGCAAGCGCTCACAGTCGCATCCGCTCGGTTTTTCCGGATTCCCCCAGACCGGCCGGGCGTATAGTTGCCGTAGCAGACCAGCCTCAATTTGATCCGTCCGCTTCTGTAAGCCATGAACGCAGACACACAGACCGGCAGCCCGCTCGTTGTGGCCGGTCGAATTGTGCCCGAGCCCAGCCCCGCTAAAAGTCTCGGCAGACTGTATCGCGCGGGTTGGCTGCTCGTGGCGCTGTCGACGATTGCCATCGGCCTGGGTTGTTTCATCCAGCCCTGGCTGGCGACGACACTCGATCCCTACTTCCGGCCTTTTTCGTTTTATACGCTGAATTGTTTGGCTCTGACGTTGGCCGGCGTAACCATTGCCGCTGCCCGGAGGTTTCGTGGGTGGGCGGCGTTCGCGTGCGCGGCGGCTCTCCTCGCGGCCACCTTCGGCGGAGTGCTTCCGTACCGGCAAGTCGCAAACACGCGCGACGTCCTGATCCGCTTCGCGCTGATCGGCGGCCTCCTGATGCTGGCCGGCCTTGAGCGGCGTCGCGAAGGCCGCGTCAGCCGGTGGTTCCGCGTGGGACGTTGGGTGTTCGCCGTCAGCGCGCTGCTCTCGATCCTGGCGCAGGAGGCCGAAAGCTACTGGCGACAGTCCGGCCTTGACATGTTCTATGCCAACTACGATGTGCAGACGCTTTTCAACTCGCTGTGGTCGTGGCGCTATCCGCTGCAACTCGTCTTTGGCTTGCTGGCGCTTGTCGCCGCCTTGGGCCTTTGCTTCCGGCGGCTGGCTCGGGTGGGGGCGCTTTGCCTGGCCTGCGTGAGCATGGTTTGCCTGCCTGTGCTGTTTCTCTATCGCGTCGATGACTTTTTCGGCGACCCGGCGGCGCTCGTCGAGATTCTCTACTCCTGGGCTCTCGATCTGGGGCTGGCGGGAGGAGCCTTGATTGTGGCCGCGGGCTTGCGCAAGGCCGCACCTGCAATTGCCGCTGAGGCCCGGCCGGTTACCGCCGTTTTGCGCAGGTTCTTCATTCGCGCGTGGGTTCGTGTCGCGCTGTCTGTTGCAGCCATCGCGTTCGTAGCCGCAATCGTTCTTCACGGGCTCATTCCGACCATCTTTTACGAGGCGAACACGCGCGGCGATCAGAAGCTCGGTGCGCTGGCGACACGCGTCTATGATGCAACTTATCTTCCTGCTGACGGAAATTCGTACTGGATCGACAAGCTGTCGGCAGGCTTCGTGAGCGCGGGCCCGGCGGGCCTTGCCTGCGCAGCAAACAACCCGCAGGGTTGCACTGACATGGCCGATTTTTACCGTATGATCGGGTGGAACTGGGGCCGCGCATGGCTGCTCTCGGCCAAGGCCTCGGCTCTTATCAGCTCGCCGTGCGACGGCGGCGATATGGACGCCTGCTTCGAGCTTGGAGAGCAATACGATCAGGGGCAAGGCGTGCCATCAGATGCAGCCCATGCGATGGCTCTCTACGAAAAGGCCTGCGACGGCCGGGTGGCCGCTGCATGCCAAAGGCTCGGAGATGACTACTGGTATGGCATCGGCGTTCCGGCGGACAAGCGGAAAGGTGCGACGTTGATCAAAAAAGGCTGCACGCTGGACTACCAGTGGGCATGCCAGGAAGTGAACTTCCTGCGAACAAGCGACTCGGATTGGAAGCCGGAGTACGATCAATAGCGTTCGCCGGGGCCTGCGGCTGCATTGGGCGGAAGGGCCAGAGTATCGCGGCGGAACTTTAGCCGCTCTGGCTTCGTAGACGAATATTGAGCGCAGCCGATGCAGGAATTTGTTCGCAAGGACGTGAAGCGATGGCCAAGTTTCTTTTGTGGTGCATTTTGCTCGTGTTGTGCTGGCCGCTAGCGCTGCTGGCCCTGGTGCTCTATCCGTTTGTGTGGCTGGTGCTGTTGCCGTTCCGCGTGGTGGGCATCGCCGTGGGCGGCGTGCTGGAACTGGTGAAATCCATCATCCTGCTGCCGGCGCGGGTGCTCCGGGCGGTGTGACGCCACATCACATCTCGACATCCCCTCTGACAATGCTTTAGCGTGAGCCTATGGCGTCCGCTCTCGATCTCGACGGCAAAGTTGCGCTCGTGACCGGCGGGTCGCGGGGTATTGGCGCGGAAACCGTTCGCCTGTTGCGAGAGGCCGGGGCGCGCGTGGCCTTCAGCTACTGCAAGGCGCGAGCGCAGGCCGATGCGTTGGTGGCAGAATGCGGCGGGAAGGGCGCTGACGATGGTCTCACGTGCGTGGCCATTGAGCAGGAGTTGAGCACGCCTGCCGACGGACGCAGGCTGGTGGAGAGCGCCGTGGCGGCAATGGGCCGGCTGGATATTCTGGTGGCCAACCACGGCGTGTGGGAGGCCGAGGACGTGCCTATTGCGAGGTTGCCCGAGGCGCAGTGGCGGCACACGCTGGCAGTGAACCTGGACGCCGTCTTCGGGCTGGTGCAGGCCGCGGTAGTGCAGATGCTGCGGCAAGGTTCTCTGGGCTCGCAGGTCCCTGTAGTGCCGGTCTCCAGACCGGCTGTACTGGCGGCGTCTACGCCGCCAGATGCCGGACACATCGTGCTGATCAGCTCCACAGCGGGGCAGCGGGGCGAGGCATACCATGCCGACTATGCTGTGACCAAAGGCGCGCTGATTAGTCTTACCAAGAGCCTGTCGACCGAGCTGGCACCCCAGGGGATTATGGTGAATTGCGTCGCGCCGGGATGGGTAGCGACGGATATGACGGCGGCCACATTGGCCGATCCGGCGACGGGCGAGAAAATTGCCGCGGCGATTCCCGTGGGACGCGTGGCGACCGCGCGGGAGATTGCCGGCCCGATTGTTTTTCTTTGCACGCCGCTGGCCGGATTCATTTCAGGCGAAGTGTTGAACGTGAACGGTGGAGCGGTGCTGGTGGGGTGAAAGACAGTGATCAGTTGTCAGTGGTCAGTGGTCAGTTGGGCTGGCGAGTTTTCGGGAGAATTCTGATCACTGGCCACTGAGCACTTCTTAGAGGGAAACGATGAGAATCGGGAAACTGGCAACGATCGCGCTCGCGGCCATTGCGATCGCGACGCCGCAGGCGATGCGGACGCAGACGCAAGCCACTGGCGACGCGGCGCAGAAGAACGCGCAGCAGGCACGAGAGGCACTGGGCGCCATGGTGAAGGCGCTGGGCGGGCAGGCCTGGCTCGACATGAAAAATGAGATGCAGCAGGGGCACATTGCCGCGTTCTTCCATGGAGATCCCGACCTGGGAACCGAGGATCTCTTCGAATTTCACGAGTGGCCTGACCACGACCGCATTGAAGTGACCAAGCACCGCGACGTGGTGGAGTTTTTTGTGGGCCGGCAGGGTTGGGAAGTAACCTACCGCGGCAAAAAGCCTCAGGACAAGGACATCGTGGACGACTTTCTGCGGCGGCGCGACCACTCGATCGAGATGGCGGTGAAGGTGTGGCTCAAGGACCCGAACACGATCCTGCTCTACGAGGGCGAGCACATGTCCGAGCGCCACCTGGCCGTACAAGTGACGATGATCTCGCCGCAGAACGATGCCATCACCATCCTCATGGACGAGCAGACGCACCTGCCGCTCGCGCGCAGCTTTGAGTGGCGCGACCCCACGTACCACGACAAGAACACCGACACCGAGGAGTACGACGACTACCACGTCATCGACGGCTTCCCTACCCCGTTCACCGTCACGAGGCTCAAGAACGGCGACACCGTGCGCCAGTTTTACTTGACGCACGTGACCTTCAACCAGAACCTGCCCGCCGATTTTTGGGATCCCGACGCCGAGGCGCGCAAGGTAAAGCGGTAGAGGCGGGCGCTCAGTTCGCGAGGTGACCGCCGCAGAGTTTGACGGCCTGCGTGAGGGTTGCGGCGGTGCGGTCGGCGAGAGCGGCGTCAGTGAACGGGAACATGTCGGATCCGCCAAGCCGGCGTGCGACGAGCACTGTCACTGGTGGGCTGGTCGAGGTGACGACGCGATTGGGCACGCCGCCGGCAGCGTTGATTTCGGTTTCGAACTGGCTAGCCGGCTCAACGACGACGATCGTCACGTCGTGTAACAGAAACCAGAGAGCTTGGTCCTGGCCATCCAGGGCGTTCTCCCAATGGTAAGAGACGCGACACAGGGCCGGGTCGGCTACGACGCTGCTAAATTGGCCAGAAAACTGGCCCTGGAGGGCGCTGCCGTCGGCCTTGTTCTGGATGGTGTCGGTAAAGCTCACAGTACCGATGCTGCCCAACTCGCTCTGAAGGGTCTTCATCGTCTCTTGCAGGTGCGAGCGCGAAGTGAAATGCACGGTCGCAAAGACCGCAATGAGCAATACCGCGGCCCAAAGCCACGCTTCCACGCCCATGAATTCGCGCTGGGCCAGCGCTCCTAGGCCCCAGCCTCCGTCTTCGGAAACTCTCTCTCCGGCGTCCTCACCACCGTTGGAGTACTCTTCCTCCGGTTGCGGCACCGGCGTCACAGTCGCGGGCTCCAGAGGCCTCGCCACCTCGGGTACTTTCCTCGCGATCGCCGGCCGCATCGGCTGCGCGTCGCGTGGCTCCATGCGCGCCAGCAGGATCTTGATCGTCCCGGCGAGATTCTTGAGATGGGCTGCGAATGGCGGCGTCAGGGCGTCGAGCCAGTGCACGTTTCCGATGAAGAACTCGAGCGCCTTGCCGGGAAGCACATCCTCAACGCGCAATGGCAAGATGGCGACGCCATGATTGGCGGCTCGTTCAATCTCCCGGCGAACGTGCGGCGAGGCGTTGGCATTAGCCGTGAACACCAGCACCATAATCCGGCATTCTTCGATGGCGCCGATGATCTCCTCGCCCCATTCGATGCTGGCGAGCACATCGCGCGGAGCGATCCAGCAGCGGATGCCTTCGCCTTCCAGCATGGCGCAGACTGCGTTGGCGGTGGTTTTGTCTTTTGCGGAATGGCAGATGAAGACGTCATGAGCCATGCGTCCGTCCAGTCAACCTCGGTGAGGGGGTAGCTAGCGCTACTATATCCCAATCTGCTCTCGCGCCGCAGGCGCAGCGTTTGTTAGCCCCGCGCTTTAGCGTGGGGAAAGCCTATTCCACACATGAACTCCTGAGTCCCGTAGGAACGGCGCAAAATCTCCATGCAAAGACAAAACCCTCCAGGAAACCCGCCGATGCGCGCTTATTTATAATCCCAACGAGCACCAAGCAGCCAAAAGAACCGTTCCCTAGGAGCCGCAGAATGACGCTGAACATCCAGGAAATCATGGATTTCCTGCCCCACCGTTACCCCTTTCTCCTGATCGACCGCGTGCTGGAGTTCGAGTCCCAAAAGCGCATCGTCGCCATCAAGAACGTGACCATGAATGAGCCGTTCTTCCAGGGCCATTTTCCCGGCGCGCCGCTCATGCCTGGCGTACTGATCGTTGAAGCCATGGCGCAGGCCGGGGCGCTGCTTATGCTGTCGGAGATGGAGGATCGGCACGCGAAGCTGGCGGTCTTCACCGGCATCGACGGAGCCAAGTTCCGCCGCTCGGTGACGCCAGGCGATCAGCTTCGCATTGAAGTGGGCGTAGTGAGCTTCCGCTCACGCGCCGGAAAAATGGAAGGTAAGGCATACGTGGACGGCAAGCTGGCCTGCGAGGCGACACTGACCTGCATGATCGTGCCGCGGGCGCAAGAGAAGAAGACTGAAGCGGGTTCTTCCGAGGCGACACAGTGAGCATCCATCCCAGCGCGGTGATCGCAGAAGGCGCGCGGATCCCGGCGTCGTGCACGATTGGACCCTATTGCACCATTGGGCCGGAGGTGGAACTGGGCGAGGAGTGCAATCTCATATCGCATGTAGTCATCGACGGCCGCACGCGGATCGGGGCGCGTAACACGTTCTATCCGTTTTGCTGTATCGGCGTGGCGCCACAGGACCTGAAGTACAAGGGCGAGCCCACCGAGGCCGTGATCGGCGACGGCAACACCATCCGCGAGTGCGTCACCATCAGCCGTGGAACGGTGGGCGGCGGCGGCGTGACGCGGCTGGGCTCCGGCTGCCTGCTGATGGCTTACGCCCACATTGGCCACGACAGCCATGTGGGCAGCCGCTGCATTCTCGCGAACTCCGCCACGCTGGCCGGCCACGTCATCATTGAGGACGATGTGACGCTGGGCGCATTTTGCCCGGTGCACCAGCACTGCGTGATCGGCGCGCATGCGTTCATCGGCGGCGGCACCATTGTGACCCAGGACGTGCTGCCGTTTTCGCTCACCTCGGCGCGGCGCGAGAATAAGGCCTTCGGGATCAACAAAATCGGTTTGGAGCGCAAAGGCTTTTCGCCGGAGCGGCTGCAACGGTTGCAGAAGGCTTACCGGTATCTGCTCACAGCCAAGCTGAACACCACGCAGGCTCTCGAAAAGATGCGCGCGCTGGAGGGCGAAGACGTGGCCCTGCTCGTGCGGTTTATCGAGCGCAGTGAGCGCGGTGTAATCAAGTAAAACACGTTCAGGAAAGGCGAGGAATATGCGTGTTTATAAGGCGGCAATATTGATATTGGCGTTGCCTGCGCTTGTGACATGCATCTTTGCCCAGGACGTTCTCGAGGTGAATGCCAAGACGATCCAACAGCACGTAGACCACAAGGTTTTTCCCGTCTACCCGCCCATCGCCACAGCCGCGCGCATTCAGGGCACCGTCGTTCTAGATCTCCGCATTGGAACCACAGGCGGAATCGAGTCGATCAAGGCGATCAGTGGACCTGCAATGCTGCAACAGGCAGCGATCGATTGCGTGAAGCAATGGACTTTTCATCCATTTGAGAAGGACGGCGTTCCCGTTATAGCAACTGGGCAATACAACATCATCTTCGCGCTGGGTGATCAGAGCAACACCACGATTGGCCAGGGTCCGCCTTCATCAACTCCTTCCGCATCGTCAGCGCCCGTTAAAACCGTAACCGTGCATGTCCTGAGCGAAAATGCCGCCAATGGGCCGGACGAAGAACTCAACAGTAAATTCAATGATGTCGACGGTGTATGCAAAAAGGGCGTTTTGTCGCGGCAATTTAACGATGAGACTGTTTCGGCCTGCAAAAATGCAGCAGAAATGGCAGAGAAACTACCACTGGACGGCAACTACGTGGCAAGACGATCCGCCTTTATTTATGCGGCAAGTGCTTATGGAGACGTTGGCGACTTGAAGGACGCTTTGCCGTGGGCCGCGATGGCAGTCGAGACCGTAAAGCTCGGATTTGACGACAACTCCGGCAGCAGTGCAGCTTACTCTACAAAGGGAACGATTGAGGGGTACCTGGGCGACTTTCCCGCGGCCGATAACGACCTAACTACGGCTGAGGATTTTAGCCGTAAGGGAATCACGTGGGTTGAGAAGGAAGCACCTAGCCTTCGATCCGAATATGTGCGCCCGTTTGTTCGCGATTTGCAATTCCACGCCAAGGTGCTCCAAGCGATGGGCCGGCCAGGCGAAGCACAGAAGAAGCTCGATGAAGCAGCAAGTTTCACTAGCCCGAACCAATGAGGTGCCGAGTGCAAATCGCGGAAATGAGGGCTTACGGATGAAACTCGGTTTGATTGCCGGCAACGGCCGCTTCCCTTTCCTGCTGCTCGATGCGGCGCGGGCCGAAGGGCTGACAGTCGTCGTCGCGGCCATCAAGGAAGAGACCGATCCAGAGATCGACCGGCGTGCCGAGACCGACGCGGGCGTGACCGTCCACTGGCTCTCGCTGGGCGAGCTTTCGCGGCTGATCGAGACCTTCAAAAACGCAGGGGTCGAGAAGGCCGTGATGGCGGGCCAGGTGAAGCACAAGCAAATATTCAGTAGCATCCGGCCCGATTGGCGGCTGGCTAAGCTGCTCCTGAACCTGAGGACGCGCTCGACTGATGCGTTATTGGGCGCGGTGGCCAAGGTGCTCGGCGATGAGGGCATTGAATTGATCAGCTCGACCTCGTTCTTGGAGCCGCTGCTGGCCCAGGAGGGCGTGCTGACCGAGCGCGCGCCGGATGAAGACGAGTGCAAGAATATCGAATACGGCCTGGGCGTAGCCGCGGCGCTGGCCGGGTTCGACATCGGACAGACGGTGGTGGTGGCGGCGCAGGCATGCGTGGCCGTGGAGGCCATGGAGGGCACCGACGCTACCATCGAACGCGCGGGGCGGCTGATGGGCTCGATTGACGAATCCGCACACGGTGACGCCGCAGCGGAGCCGCCGATTTTGGAGAGGCGGCTGACTGTCGTCAAGGTAGCTAAACCCAATCAGGACATGAGGTTCGACGTGCCGGTCGTCGGCCTGTCGACCGTGGAGACCATGCTCCGCGCCGGGGCAAGCTGCCTTTCAATCGAAGCCGGAAAGACGTTGCTCTTCGACCGCGACGCACTGCTCGAGCGCGCCAGTAAGGCAGGCATTGCCATCGTGGCCGCGCGGCGGTGATATACAAGTGTCAGGGTTCAGGTTTCAGGTTCAACCAAGAGATTCCCCGGAGCCCCGCAGTTTTTCTGACCCCTGAAACCTGACCCCTCATCCCAGGAGGTTTCTCGTGAATAAGTTTATTGTCATCGGACTTTCCATCGCCGTTTTGGCTGCGATCCCTTTCTTCGCCACCCGCGCGGCAGCTCAGGAAATGCCTGCCGTGGGCCAGGAGGCGCCCACCTTTACCCTGCCCTCGCAGGACGGCACGCCGATTTCGCTCGAGCAATTCCGGGGCAAGTGGGTGGTGCTTTACTTCTATCCCAAGGACATGACCACCGGCTGCACCATCGAGGCGCACAAGTTCCAGGACGCGCTGCCCCAGTTCGATGCCAGGAATGCTGTGATTCTGGGCGTGAGCGTGGATACCGTCGACAGCCACAAGCAGTTTTGCACCAAGGATAGCCTGACCTTCCATCTGCTTGCGGACCCCGACCACAAGGTCGTAAGCGCATATGGGTCGCTGGGCGCGTTTGGCCCCATGACGATTGCCAACCGCAACACCTTCCTGATCGATCCCCATGGCAAGATCGCCAAGGTGTGGGTGAAGGTGACGCCGGCCAACGCGGCCTCGGACGTGCTGGCGGCGCTGCCGTAACGCGGAGACCGCGCCGTATTCATCCTCAGGAGAGTCCGATACCGACAGAGACTGTGCTCGAGTTCCGCGCGGAGATTTCCTCTCCACCGTCTACGGCTGCACGATCACCACGTTCATACTCCACGGCTGCAGCGTCAGCATCATGGGCAGCGTTTGCGGGCCCAGGTCCGTGGTTGTCGCCGGCGCCCACACCGCGCCGCCGCTGTTGGCGGGATTTGACTTGTCGTAGATCGCCTTGTCGTAGGTGATCATCTTTACGTCACTGCTGCTGGTCTGGCTGGTCCCTGTGAGCGCGACGTTCACGGTTTCGGCCGTGGTCTCGTTCAGGTTGAACAGCATCAACGCCGTGCCGCCGCTGTGCGTGGCCGCGTAGGCGCGCACGTCGGTAGTATCCCCCAGAACCGCGGCCTGCAACGTGGATTCGCCACCTGGCGCGTTTGCCGCGTTCACCACGTACTGGAACAAGTTGAACGCCTGCGCCGTGGGCGACATGGTGCCGATGGGGCCCTCGCCCGGACATTCGGTGTCGGAGGGCCCGTCGGAGAAGACGTTGTCGGCGCCCCAGGTGTTCTGCCACCCGTAGAGCGTGGCGGCGTTGTTGCCGGAACCCCAACAGTCGCCAAAACCAGTCCACCAGGTCAGGCGCGCCACGCCGTCGTTCATGGCCTCGCCCAGCAACTGGCCCGCAAACAGGCCCTGGGTAATCGACCAGCTCTGCGTGCCGGGATTGATGGGGTTGGAGCTAGCCTCGCCTACGTAGATCGGCGTGCCCGGGGCTCCAGCCGTGGCCAGTTCCGATTTGACGACGTTGATGTTGTATGTGAATACCTGGGCTGCCTGCTGCACCAGCTCCGTGTCGCTGGTCAGGTCTCCGTACCCAGCATAGAAGTGGTACTCCACAAAGTCGTAGTAGCCCGCAGCGTTGGCCAGCACGGTCGCATCCCAACCGTTCGTGCAATCGTTAGCCGTGGTGCAATTGGAGTCTACAACCACGCCCACCTTGGTGCTGGAACTCTGGTTTTTGATCAGTTGGTAGTAGCCGCTGGGCCCCGATACCGCACTGGCGTACGTGGCCGGATCCTGTGGCACGGCGTGCAGGTCTTCCTCCCAACTGCCATACGGCTCGTTGCCGACGGTCACGTAACTCACCGTGCCGCCGTTCGCGTAGGCGTACTCGACCCAGTTGGCTGCTTCGCTCGGCTCGCCTCCGCCGTTGCAGGTTGGGTTGGTGCCGTAGTTGGCCGTCAGCGCCACGTCGAAGCCGCTGGGAAGATTGGGATTTGCATATTCGAGGTCTCGAATGAAGGCCAGGTAGTTGGTGTCGGAATCCTGAAGGGCGCCGGCGCACATTGAAGGTGTGGGCGCCACACCGTTACTCGGATTCGCGTTGTTGCCGTTCCAGTGATAGTCCTCCGAGGTCTGGCCGCCCGGCCAGCGCAGCGCCGTGATGCCCGCGTTCTCGAAAGCGGACATGATCGAACTGGCGTTGGCGATATCGTCGTACCAGACTGCAAGGTTCATGCCCATCAGCAGCTTGCTGATCGCCGGTCCGCTGCATGAGGCCGACAGGCACACCGTTACAGCGGGATCGAGCGTCGCCGTCGTGGTCTGTGTGATCGCGCCCACCCCCGACGGTGCGCCCACCGGCGTCACCGTGAGCGTGTACGTTGTCATGTAGGTCGTGATTCCCGCCGTGCTCACACTGACAGGGGTCCCGCTGATTGCCGTGATATTGCCCGGCGTAATCACTCCCGTTCCGCCGCTAAAAATCGCCGTCAGGTTGATATTGCTGCCGGCCACCACCGGATTGGGGTTGGCGGTAAAGCTGGTAATCACCGGCATCGTATACACCGTGACCGCGGCTGTTTCGGCGATCGCCGACCCCACAGCGGGCGTCACGGTGAGCGTGTAGGTGTCGGTCGCAGGCGTGGTCATTGCGGGCGGGGTTACCTTCACCTGCTGACCGCTGCTCACGGATGCGCTGAAATTTCCCGGCCCCGTGATGAGCCCCGGCCCGCCGGTAAAATCGCCGGTCAGGGTTATGCTCGACCCTGAATTAATCTGGTTGGAACTGGCGCTAAAGCTGATGATCACCGGCACCGGATACACCACGATCGGGGTGGTCTGCGTAGCAGGCGCGGTCCCGCTCGGGCCCGTTACCGTCAGTGTGTAGGTCGTGTTGCTCACTGGCGTCACGGTCACTGCCGTTCCGCTGGTCACGGAGATATTGCCGGGCGTGATAACGCCTGAGCCGTTGCCAAACACCGCAGTGAGGGCGGTGCTGGTTCCCGCCTGAATGTTGTATGCGCCGGGCGTGAAGCTGGTAATGTACGGCTGCTGCGTTTGCGTTGCCCCCCCTCCTGCTGGAGAGGGTGTTCCTCCGCAACCGCTCAACAATGCAAGTGCTTGAACACACGCGACCGCCCATGCGGCGGAAAACACAACCCTTTTCATGGCTCTCGCCTGCGCTTGGCTGCACCTGAGGCTCTATGTCGATACGGCCCAAGTCGCCGCTCCCTGGAGTCCCACCCCAACAACCAAGACCAGTCGTTGGGGGCCCTGGGGTGGGTCGCGGCGACTTCATTGCGTGCCTTCAGTCTACAGAATTTCCGAAAATGCTTTAGAGACGCCGAGGCTACTTCTTCTTCGACTTTTTCTTCGCGGCCTTCTTGGCTGCCTTCTTGGCTTTCTTGCCAGCCTTTTTGGCCGGAGCTTTCTTCTTCGCGGCCTTCTTGGCAACCTTTTTGGCGGCCTTTTTGGTAGCCTTCTTGGCCGGAGCCTTCTTCTTCGCTACCTTCTTGGCAACCTTTTTGGCGGCCTTCTTGGTAGCTTTCTTGGTGGCCTTCTTCTTTGCCGCCTGCTTGGCCGGAGCCTTCTTCGCGGCTTTCTTGGCGGGCGCTTTCTTGGCCGCCTTCTTGACCGGAGCCTTCTTCGCGGGCTTCGGCGCCGGCGTTGCTGCGAACACGATCACGGTCTCTTCGGCCGCCACCTCATCGTCGTCTGAGGAGGTGAGGATGCCGGCGGTTTCCAACTCATCTTCCTCGTCGGCAAAGGCCTCGACCTGCTCGCGGTCCAAGTCACTCGGTTTCCCAAAGGGGTCGCCGTCACTCATTGCGTACATCCCGAACACTTCATCCATCCCATTGCCTCCAGCGGATTGCCGCTGCTCATGATTTCATTTGCATTTTCGCACAGCAGATGGAGCCATTTTGCAAGTGCCAAGCGATTGTAGCTTTAGCTTGTACACAAAGACAAGAAAAACACAAGCGGGGAATGGGGATTTGCCGCAGTTTTTCTTACTGCTGCGAAGGCCTGGTAGGTTTCGAGGACTTGCGCGCAGAGCTGCTGGTGGCGTGGGCAGAGGTTTTCGACGCCTGGGGATGGGCCGATTTGGGCGCGGAACCGGCGGGGTGCTGCGTGGATGCGGTCGCGCCGGCCCCCTTGCCGGAACTCCTGTGGCGGCGGGTCGAGGAGGTGCGAACCGGCGCGGGCTCTGCCACGTGCAGGCGGCGGCCGGGTTCCACCCGGGTCCCTGAGGGAATGCTGTTCCAGCGGCGTAGCTGGCTCAAGGAAACGCCGAAACGGTCGGCAATGGTGACCAGGGTATCGCCGCGGCGAACGGTGTAAAGCCGGGTGCGCGCCAGGGGCTCGGCGGCAAGGGGCACGGGAACGACCAGGGCATCCACCCCAGTGAGGCTTTGGCTGGCGGAGAGCTGGTTGGCCGAGGCCAGCTCGGCCACGGGAACGCGATACTCCTGCGCCACAGAGGCCAGCGTGTCTCCGGCCGTGACGGGGTGGTAGCGCCAGGAGTTGCGGCGAGCCTCGGGAATTACGGCGGCGCGTTGCTCAAAGAGCGTGGCCGTGCCCGCGGGCAGGTGCAGGTCGAACGAGGCGTCGGGCGGTGTGACCATGCGCAGCAGGCTCGGATTCAGGGCCTCGATCTCATCGACAGGAGCCCCTACCAGGTCAGAAACCAGCCGGAGATCGATGGAGTAGTCGATGGTGACGGTATCGGTGAGCACCGGGGGGTCGAGGGTAAGGTCATCGAAGCCATACTGGTGCGGATGGTTGGCGATGATGATGGCGGCCAGAATCTCAGGCACGTAGTTCGCGGTCTCTTTGGGCAGCTCTCCACGTTTGTAAAGCTCCCAGAAATCGGCGTAGCCGGTCTTCTCCACCGCGTGCTGCACGCGGCCCGTGCCCCAGTCGTAGCTGGCCATGGAGAGATACCAATCGCCCAGTTCGCTATAGATGAATTTCATGTAGCGGGCGTAAGCGCGCGTGGACTTCTCGGGGTCGAAGCGCTCGTCGACGTAGGCGTTGCGGGTCAGGCCGTAATAGGGGCCGGGCATGAACTGCCACATGCCCCCCGCCTTGGATTTGCGATCGATCGCCTTCGGCTGGAAGCCCGATTCGGCCACGGCGAGATAGATCAGATCCTGCGGCACGCCTTCTTCAGCCAGGATGCGCTGGATCATCGCCTTGTAGCGGCCGGAGCGCTCGAAGGAATGAAGCAGAGTGTTGTGGCCCCTTTGGGTGTAGGCGAAAAAGTTGATGAAGGCGGCCACGTATTCATTCGATACCAGCGGCAGGTCGGATTTGGTGGTGGCCAGATCGGCGGTGGCCTTGGCCACAAGGTTGGGATCGACGGCAAAGGTTACATCGCTGGCGGCTTCGGCAGGCGTGATCTCTTCTTTGGGCACAAAGCCGTTGCCCTGCTTCAGGGCCTCCATCTCCAGGCCGTTGACCTCATCGACGATCTTGTCGAACTCGTCCTGCAGCTGCGGGTCGGCCTTGATGTCGAGCCCGCTTGAAAGCATCAGATCCACGGCTCGATCGAACTGCAGTTTCGCTTCGGCGAGCATTCCCTTACGGTAGTCGGCGTCGCCGGCAGCATACGCGGCTTCAACCTGCGTAATGAGCCGGCGCGCGCGCTGCTGCTGGGCGGTCGGCCTGGGTGCGGCAGCGGGTTGCGGCGCAACAGGAGCCGAAAGCGGCGGCGCGGTGGCCTGCACGGGCTGGCGAGCTGGCCCTGCGGCGGTATCTGTCGGCGTGCAGCCGGCAAATGCCAGCACCACCAGGGCACAGGCCGGCACGATATACCGTTGCCACGCACGGCGCATCAGAAAGCCCGGCCGGCACGGCCTCGATGGGATCACTTTGGGCACTATGCCGATGATAAGCCATCCCCTGGAGGAGGCCGCGCGGCGGACCGGCCATAGCACGCTAACTTCTTTCTTTGAGGGAAGCATGGACGCCGGCATGCCTCAGGCACCATCTTCCATCAATCCGACAGCGAGCATTCAAAAGAGCAAAAACTCCTTCAGAGCACGCGCTGGTATCCTAGAGCTTGTTCTCCCGTCGCGCCGATTGATCCCATCATGAACTCGAAATTTATCCGCAATTTCGCCATCATTGCACACATCGACCACGGTAAGTCGACGCTGAGCGATAGGCTATTGGAATTGACCGGCTCGGTGACGGGCAGGGAGATGCAGGCCCAGATCCTGGACGACATGGACCTGGAGCGGGAACGCGGCATCACCATCAAGGCGCACGCCGTGCGCATGATGTACAAGGCGCACGACGGCAACACCTACCAGCTCAACCTGATCGATACCCCGGGCCACGTCGATTTCAGCTACGAGGTGTCGCGTTCCCTGTCCTCGTGCGAGGGCGCCTTGCTGGTGGTGGACGCCACCCAGGGCGTGGAGGCGCAGACCCTGGCCAATGCCTACCTGGCCATCCATCACGGCCTCGAAATCATTCCCGTCATCAACAAGATCGATCTGCCGTCGGCCGACATCCTGCGTACACAGGAAGCCATCGAAAAGGCCGTGGGGCTGGACGCCACGGACGCGCTCCCGGTGAGCGCCAAAACCGGACAGGGCGTGGAAGAGGTGCTGGAGGCGATCGTGCACCGGCTGCCCGCGCCCACCGGCGATCCCGATGCGCCTTTGCAGGCGCTCATCTTCGACTCCTGGTTCGACGCCTATCGCGGCGTGATCGTGCTGGTGCGCGTGATGCAGGGAACCATACGCAAGGGGCAACGCATCCGGATGATGTCGAATGGCAAATCGTTCGAGGTAGAGTCCATGGGTGTGCTCATGCCCAAGCCCGTCGAGATCGGCCTGCTTTCCGCGGGCGAGGTGGGATTCTTCGCGGCCACAATCAAGAACGTAGGCGACACCAAGATCGGCGACACAGTCACCGACGAAGCAAACCCGGCTGCCGCGCAATTGCCCGGATTTGAAGACATCAAGCCCATGGTCTTTTCCGGGCTCTACACCGTGGACTCCCACGAACACACGCTGCTCAGGGACGCACTGGAAAAATTGCGCCTGAACGATTCGTCATTTTTCTTCGAGCCCGAGAGCTCGGTCGCGCTGGGATTCGGATTCCGCTGCGGATTTCTGGGGCTGCTGCACATGGAGATCATCCAGGAACGGCTGGAGCGTGAGTACGAGCTCGCCCTGATCACCACGGCGCCCAGCGTGCGCTACCACATCACGCTCACCGACGGTAGCGAGATCGAGGTCGACAACCCGTCGCGCTGGCCCGAGCCGCAGAGCATTGATAGCATCCGCGAGCCGGTGATAGCCGCCAAGATTCTCACCAACGAGGAGTATGTGGGCGGGATCCTGAAACTCGTGGAAGAGAAACGCGGCAAGCAGAGCAATTTTGAGTACGTAACCCCCACGCGGGTCTTGCTCAGCTACGAGTTGCCGCTCAACGAGATCGTGCTGGATTTCTACGACCGCCTGAAGTCCATTTCACGCGGCTACGCGTCGCTGGATTACCAGTTGGCCGGAGAGTGGGAGTCGCCGATGGTCAAGCTCGACATCCTGGTTTCCGGCGAGCCGGTGGACGCGCTCTCCATCATCGTGCACAAGGACCACGCCTACGAGCGGGGCCGCGCGCTGGTTTCCAAGATGCGCGAGCTGATCCCGCGGCAGCAGTTCGAGGTAGCGATTCAGGCCGCCATTGGGGCCAAAGTGGTGGCCCGCGAAACAGTGACCGCCCTGCGCAAGAACGTGCTCGCCAAGTGCTACGGCGGCGACATCACGCGCAAGCGCAAATTGCTGGAAAAGCAGAAGGAAGGCAAGAAGCGCATGAAGCGGATTGGGAAAGTGGACATTCCGCAAGAGGCGTTTCTGGCGGTTTTGCGCGTAGGCGAAGAGCAGCAGAAGTAGCGGCGACCCGCGCTTTGTGAATAAATCTTCACGACAGATTGTGGAAAGGTGCGCCGGCTTGCAATTGTGCGCACATTCGCGAGGCCCCTGCGGCACGCGCGGCGGTTTGATCAGGTTCTTATTGAAATAGAAAGAGTTAAATTTTTTACCAGAACTGGATAGACGCTGGCAAGAGGAAAATATCGGGCTTTCGGGGAAGCTTTCCGAAAGAAATCCACAATTTTTTCCACAGGAAGAGGGCGGCGTGGAAGCTGCCGGCAAAGCAAAGGCCCCGACGAGCGGGGCCTCTGCGGCGTTCCTGCTGCAATTTTGTTTAGTGGGTTGCGGCCGGCCTCGGCGCTGCTGGCCTGGGAGCTGCCGGCTTGGGTGCCTCTGCGGAAGGTGGCGGCGCGGGCACGCCCGACTTCAGGTTGTAGGCATCGATCACCTGCTTGGTGATATTGGATCCCTGACTGGCGAATAACACCGGCGTCTGCTGCGCGGAGATGTCCAGGATGAGCGTGAATCCCTGCAGATCGGCGTAGGACTGCATGACGTCGTACACCTTGGAGGCAAGCCCCTGGTACATGTCCTGCATATCCGCCTGGAAAGCATCGCGCGCGTCCTGCGAGTCGCGATCCAGCTGCTTCTTCTTTTCGTCGATCACCTTGGCCTTATTGGCCTGCTCGGCCTGGGGCAGGCTTGCGCCCTGGGTCTGCAACTGCTTGGTCAGGCTGTCAATCTCGTCGCTGAGGGTCTTGAGGGCAGCTTCCTTGGGAGCGTACTTCTTCTGCAGGTCGGCGAAGTCGCGCTGGCCCTCGTTGGTTTGGGCCACAGCCAGCTGAAAGGCAATGACCGCGATTTTGGCCGGTACCGCAACTGGTCCGGCAGCGGGCGCGGCGGCAGCTTGAGTTTGGGCGGCGGCGTTCAGGACCATCCCTGAGGCCAGCATGAGAACAAGTGCAAAAGTACGCTTCATTTGAATCGAAAGCTCCTTCGGAATCCCTGTGTGGCTCCTGCCTTAGACGCAGAAAACGAGCCTTTGCCCGCTTACGCATCCTCACGGCTCATCTTTACCCCGGCTTTTACGGGAAACTCCGCGCCGGACGGCGCGAGGCTCAAAAAAGACGCATACGGAGACGTCAGCAGGAACTAGAGCGATTATAGGGCAGGGACCGGGGAATAGGGAATAGCGGGCGGTTGTCAGGTGTCAGGTTTCAGGTGTCAGCCTGCGCTGGCCGCCACCCTCTGAAACCTGACTCCTGAAACCTGAAACCTGTCTTTCAATGCGCCGGTTGCGGCTGTGGCGCATCCAGCGCGCCCTGGCTTGGAGCCGGCGCGGCGACGCCGGACTTGGTGTTATAGGCTTCGATGATCTCCCTGGTGATGTCCATGGCAGGCACGGCGTAGAGCACGACAGCGGTTTGCTGATCGCCGGCGTCGAGCACCAGCGTGTAGCCGTGCTTGTCGGCGTAGTCGCTCATGAGTGCGCCCACTTTCCCGGCCACATCGTTGATCACTTGTTGCATGTCGGCCTGGAAGTCGCTTTGCGCGTCCTGGGTATCGCGGTCCAGTTGCTTCTTCTTTTCATCGATGGTGCGCGCGCGGCTCGCACGATCGGCCTCGCTCAACTGCGCTCCCTGATCCTGCAACTGCTTGGTTAGGGTGTCGATTTCGTCGCTCAGAGTCTTGATCTGCACGCGCCGGGGATCGTACTTCTTCTGCAGGGCGGCAACGTCGCGCTGGAACTCGTTGGTCTGGGTGACGGCGGCCTGAAAAGCGATGACCGCCACCTTGGCCATCGGCACGGGCGCGGCAGCGGCGGCAGGCTTTTGCGCGGCCGGCGCGGCAGGCTTGGGCGCAGCCGAGGTTTGGCCGGCAGCCGCCATGGCCGATGCAAGCATCAGGAAAAGTGCGAATGAGGACAGACGCTTCATGTGAATCAAAGACTCCTTGGAGTTCCCGTGTGCGGACGCCGAACATACGGCTATCTGTTCCACAATGCCCTTTGGGCACTCTCGAATAAGCGTCAGAGCGCGGCAAATCTCAACAACTGTGCGCGCCGAGGCATCGCCGGGAACTAGAGGGGATTATAGGTTCCGGTTCGGGGAGCGTCAAACGTAAGGAGCAGGGACCAAGGGAACGAGGGACCACCGGACCCAACAGGCCGACCCACCACCGCGGTTACGGGTGCAACGGGCCGCTGAGCGCACTCAGGCGGTGCCAAAGCACGGTTCCCAGGCCCACCAGGCTCAGCAGCAGCATGAGCGCCGCCAGGGCGAAGAAGGGCGCCTGCAGAACCGGCCAGGCCTTCCCCGGCCACTGATCGACGAATTTGTCCCGGAAGGTCTCGTTGAAGCGCGTGGGCCGGTCCTCATCTTCCCGGGCGGGTCTCCACTCTGAGGCCAGGAAGGCCGCGCGTGTGTTCGACAGCAACAATCCGACGGTCACGATCGCCAGGACCCCAGGGAACTGTCCCGATGTCATCGTGCCGAGCAAGCCAACGAAACACAAACCGAAAACCATGGCCGCAGCCGGCCAGCTTGCCTCGCGCACTCCGCACGCACCCACCAGGAAGACCATTGACGTGGCCAGATACCAGGTGAGCATGACCGGATTGCGCGAGACCACGCCGGCAAAGATTTGAATGAGGGCAACCACCACACAGATCCAGAAGCCTTGTTGTCCCAGATAATCCACGTCCCAGGCGTTCTCGACCGATGGCCAGAAGATGCTCTTGAGGCGCCCGTCGGAGCGGCGGGTCTCTCCAGACAACCCAAGGGTTTGCATGCACGCCAGTTTGGCGCGAAGCGCGCTGCACGTCAAGCGGTTTGCAAGGTTTTTTCCGCGAGGGAATCGAGCGCCGTGAACGAGGGTTCCCACCCTTTCGCAAGAAACGCGAAAGGGTGTGGCACGGACAGGGAAGTGTTGCGCCGGAAACGGGAAAGGCCGCTCCGAAGAGCGGCCCGTTGGCTGAAACCTGATCCTGACACCCGTTTTCTAGAACGTGGTGGAGATGGTAAGGCGGAAGGTCTTGCGCGGCTCGCGGAAGACGTACTGCGAACCGTAGGCCTGGATGGCTTCCTGGTAGGTGTAGCCGCCGGCGCTGTTATTAATGTCTCCCGGCGGAAACATGTCGCGGGTGATCAGCTCGGCCGAGCAGCTCTGCTGCTTTTGCCCGAGGATCACGTCGTTGCAATAGGGCTGCTCGAAGAGGCGTAGCGGGTTATACGCGTAGTAGAGCCGGAAGGGCGCGTTGATGATGGGCATGAGCACCGAAAGCTCCGCGCCCGTGGACATGCGGGGCACGAAGTTGGTGCCGGCCACCGGCCGGATGTTTTGCCTGAAGCCGACCTGGGAACCTGGGATTCCGCCCTGGCAGGCGCCGTTGTTATAGACCGGGCAGCCGTAAAGCGGCGCGGTGAGCGAGGCAAAGCCCTCGGGGCTCTGCTTCAACTGGTTGTGGTTGATCGCCGAATCGATGCCGAAGTCGTCGAAGAACGCGAAGGTGAACGGCCCGACTACGGGAATGCGGTACTCCAAGTTGGTCGTCAGCTGGGTGTCGCCGCCGATGGAGGCGATGCCGTAGACAGGCAGCGGCACCTGAACGCACTGGTTGTCCTGCGGATTGGTCGGGTCGCGCGGCACGCACTGGCCGTCGGGATTAGTGAGCTGGAAGTTGACCCGCGTTGGCACGTAGCCGTACGGCGTGGCAGCACGCACATCGAAGCCGCGCATTTCCATCTCGCCGCCGGAGTAGAAGCGGTTGTTGGGCGGCGCCACGTCGCCGGAAATGCCCTCGATGTAGCCCAACTGTGCGCGAATACCCAGCACGTTGCGTCCACCGTTGGTGGGGATCAGGTAGTGCATGGGGATGAAGCGCTTGTAGGCAACCGCCGCGTTGACGTAACGCACGTCGCCCCACAGGCCGGCCATCTGCAGGAAGGCGGTGTACTCCTTGCCGTCGTGCGGGCGGATCGGATTCGAGACCGTGTTGTAGGAGTAGCTGAGGCCGAGATTGCTGTTGATAATTCCCGCCAGCGGGTTCGAGCCCTGCACTCCGGAGCGGAATGCGATGGTCTGGAAGAAGGTCGATGAGGCCGAGCTGAAAGCCGTAATCGTGGACTTGCTCCACGCATAGGTAACGCCTATGCGCTGGAAAGCGTGCCGCTTCAACGGGTAACTGACGGAGAAGTTCAAGCCGTCGGAACCCACGTTGTAGTTCTGGGTCAGCGATTTCTGCGCGGTCGACAGGTTGAGATCCGCGCCGGTGGTGGCCTGGTAGTTTTTGGCGGCGTTGTAATCCTGCTTGTTGTTGAAGACCTGGAAGCCCACATTGATGGGGCGGTTGCGGATATATGGCTGGGTAAAGCCGAACATGAAGGTGCGGCTGATCGAGCCCAGATTGGCCTGCAAACTCAACGTCTCACCCAACCCCAGGAAGTTGTTGGTCTGGTAGTTGACACCCAGGAAAGCGCCGGAATAGCCGCTGACGCCGCCATTCATGCCGATCGAGTTCTTGCCCTTTTCCTTGACCTTGAGCAACAGATCGACGGTGCCCGCATCGGGATCCTGGTGGGCCTCGGAGTCCTGCTCGACCTTCAGCGGATCGAAGTATTCCAGCTGGTTGAGGCGCAGCAGACTGTACTCCCAGAGTTGGGAGTTGTAGACCGAACCCTCGTCCAGCATCAGTTCGCGGCGGATCACCTTGTCGCGGGTGATGGTGTTGCCCTGGAACTCGATGCGCGACACGAAGAACTGCTTGCCCTCATCGATATCGATATTCATGGACACGGTTTTCTTCTGCTCGTCGGTGTCCAGCTTGGGCACGGTGCCAAAGTTGATGTAGCCGAGGCTTCCGTAGGCCTTCTTCAGGTTGTCGAGACCTTTCCCGACGGCCGTGGCGTTGAACCAGTCGCCGTCCTTGATGGGGAAGGTGGCGCGCAAAGCCTTGAGGTTCGTGATCTGCTTGTTGCCGGTGAAGGTGATTGTGCCCAGCCGGTAGCGGCCGCCTTCTTCGATGGTCAACTGGATGTCGATGCGCTTGCCCTTGCTCGGACGGAAGGTGAACCAGTTCAGGCCGCCCTCGTCGCGGACCTGCGTCTTCGGCTCCTCGACGGCGGCATTGGCATAGCCCTTGTCGCGGTATGCCTGGCGCACGCGTTCCGTGTCTTCCTCGAGCTTGGAAGAGTCGTAGGTCTGAGCGAAAAGGTCCTCAAAGATGATGGAGTAGGGGATGCCGATGGGCTTCAGGTTCTTCATGGACCGGCGCAGGTCAAGAGAGCTGATGTGCCGGTTGCCCACGAACTGGATCTTTCCCACCTTCACCACCGGGCCTTCCTTGATATTGAAGTTCACCTGCACCGAGGCCGGCGGGATCATCTTGACGTCGGTTTTGATGGTGGCGAACTGGTGGCCGTGCTCGGCGAGCAACTGCTTGATTACGGTTTCAGCCTGCGTGATCTTGGTGGCGTCGTACTGGCTCTCGACCGAGAGAGGAACCTTCTCCTTTTTGAAGCGATCGAGCACGTCGGAAACCGAAACGCTGTTCAGGCCCTTGTAATTGATTTCGCGGATGCTGGGCTTCTCACGAACAAAGACGTTAAGAATGACGCCCTTCTCGGAATCCTCGCGCTCGATGCGCAAATCCTCGAAATAGCCCGTATTCCAGAGCGAGTGAAAGTCGCGCTCGATCGAAATCGGATCATAAGCATCGCCGGGATGCGTGAACATCCTCGCCAGGATGGTTTCCTTGGGGATGCGCCGGTTGCCGATGACTCTGATCTGGTCGATCGTGTCCGACGACTGGGCCGGGGTCTGGGCCACGGCCGTGAAGGCAGCCGACACCAAAAACAGAACCACCGCAAAGCGCGCCACGCGCCGCGCAATGAAGACGGCGCGAGAAATGGAAGCGTGCTTGATCTTCACCGGGTTTGAGCCCTGCGCCGAGCACAAATACTCTTTCGTACAATAATTCTGCTTCACAGGAAGAATTTGCACACCCTCATTGCTGAAA